>Ga0307517_10003062_pt1 | contig 26409 bp, 21 predicted proteins | sample 23_EM_MG_FD_194515 | JGI IMG/M metagenome (GOLD analysis project Ga0307517, IMG submission 194515) | Populus trichocarpa ectomycorrhiza microbial communities from riparian zone in the Pacific Northwest, United States - 23_EM | ecosystem: Host-associated > Plants > Roots > Unclassified | place... | reverse complement strand
AATCATATTATAAACCAAATATAAAACCTAATTCATGATGATGATGATGAAGAATTTAAAAGCTAATCCTAGATAATAATAATAAAAAATGGTAATTCAAGAATGCTATTGAAATATAATATAAAGGAAAATAATTTTAATGTGAATAATAAATATGTTTTAAATAATTAAACGTAAAAAAATTTAAATTTGTAATGAATAATTTTCAAATTAAAACACCACCTTATATAATATGTAAAAAAGTAAAAATAATGCTATAAAAATCTGCTATTTTTCAAATGATAGTACATTTTTGAAAATAATTTTTTAATTTATCAAATATGAATTGATGAAGAAAAAGATAAAAAAATCTAAAAATAAAAATAGTAGGACACAAAAACATAATAACTGAAATTATCCAAAATATGTATAAAAATCAATCCAAAATAGAAAAAAAACCAACTTGAGAAATAAAACTAAAAAAATCAGTTATTTTTTTTCTATGAACTCAATTTGATTTAGCTTTAATTTCAGATATTACAAATAAAAAAATAAAATTGATAAATAAAAAAACTAAAAATTAAAAAAAATATTATATATAATTAAACCTAAATAAATAACCAATTCTTTTATATAAAACAGTCAAAACTTTAATAAAAATAACCTACTTTTTATTTTTATTTTTTTGACTTATTTAGATTTATTCAGTTTTAATAAAAATAAAATCAAATCAATTGAATATATTAGTTTGATTTTTTTAATTTTATTTAGTTTAAAATTAAATAAAAAATTAATTCTACTGAATTTCTTAATCCAAAACTTAACCATTTGAATGATCCTTATCAAACGACTATTATTTTCAAATCAAATTCCGAATAATCGTTTTTTTTTTTGTTTTCCTGTTTTTGTATTTCTTGACTTGTCGAGTAAGTTTACATGAAATAAAAAGGAAACAACTTTCTCCACTTAACCCCTCCACTCTCTCTCTCTCTCTCTCAAGCAATCTAGGGTTTCAAAATCCCCAATTTCGAAGCCCTCAAATCAAACCGAATCAATATAGTTGACGCAAACCCAGTTCAATTAACGAGCTAGGGTTTCTGAAATCTCAATCAATGCCGGAAACTATGGTTAGCTCTGCGGGTGGACTGCTGGCTATGCTTAATGAGAGCCACCCTTTGTTAAAACAACACGCTCTCTACAATCTCAATAACTTTGTCGATCAATTTTGGCCGGAGATCTCTACTAGCGTGCCTATAATGTAAGTCTCTATTGTAAAGATTGAATCTTTTTTGGGTTTTCTTTGGCTAGGGTTAACAGGTCTCTTTTTTACTGGATTTCGATCTGTTTTTGAACAACACTTTGAATAAATAAGACTGTTCAATGTTGAAAATAAAGTGATGTGTTTTATGAGTAATCTTGTGTTAATTTAGCTTCAAAGTTTGAATTCTTGGGGTTTTCTAGTGAATAAGAGATTCCTGAAGTATAGGACTTTTTCTGGTGGTTTCAGAGATGGGGTTTTAGTGTTGGGTAATTAGGATTTGGGGCTTATGAGATTGAGAAGATTTCAAGGTTTTATTATTTGCTGGGATTGACTTGAATTCTGAAGTTAAGATTCGTGTGTTTTAGCTTGTTGTTTTGTATTTATAATGTGATTGTGGATATGAGTTTTCCGTAATTTTTTGTTGTTATTCAGAGAGAGTTTGTATGAAGATGATGAGTTTGATCTGCATCAGAGGCAACTTGCCGCATTGCTTGTTTCTAAGGTATTGACTTTCTTTTTCCTTGTGTTCCTTCTCCATCTCTCGGTCCTTCCCCTGTATGTCACATAGAAAGAAGAGGAAAAAGAAGAGAATGGATTGTAGAATTTAACAATGTCAAACCATCCAAAGTCCACCTCCTTATCCGTACATATTTTAGGAAGTTGTATACTTGTATCTTATTAGGAACCCTTGTTTGCAACATTTAAAAACAAAAATGCCTCAAATAAAAATGCCTAGATTAAAGTAGGCAAATAAACTGATAAACCCTTGTTTAAAACTGATTAAAGTAGGCATTTGAGTTTTTGGACAATGACCACCTTAGTCCTGTATTAAAATGAATTACTGTTTCATCTTCAGGTTTTCTATTACTTGGGTGAACTTAATGACTCACTGTCGTATGCCCTTGGAGCTGGATCCCTCTTTGATGTTTCAGAGGATTCTGACTATGTTCATACTCTTCTTGGTACGTTGCTCATCAACTTGCACTATTTTCTTTACCTACAAACCAGTGAAATTACTGTAAGGACACCTAATTTTAGCATGCCCCACAATTACCTTTAAATAGGATGAGATGTTATGACAATTTGTCATAGCATGCATGAAGTTGTCAACACTGTATAGTTCAAGCTTCTATTGTTTTGTCATATATTTTGTGAAGTGTTTCAGGGATGTTATAAGGATACTTTCCTGGTCTACTTATATTTTGTCTTTGTTCCTATCTCCAGCTAAGGCTATTGATGAGTATGCTAGCCTAAAGTCCAAGGCAGCTGAATCAAATTCTGATGGAGCTGATGTGGACCCTAGGCTGGAAGCAATTGTGGAGAGATTGCTAGACAAGTAACTTAAATTCATTTATTTTTTATGCGTCTTTGTACTACTAGTTATCTTATTGTTTCTCCATTAGGTGCATCATGGATGGAAAGTACCAGCAAGCTATGGGAATTGCAATTGAATGCCGAAGATTAGATAAACTTGAGGAAGCTATCATGAAGAGTGATAATGTCCATGGAACTCTGTCCTATTGTATTAATGTTTCCCATTCATTCGTTAATAGCAGAGAGTATCGGCTTGAGGTTAGTTTGTTTGCATTCTAGCTTTCCTAACTAATATTGTCCCATGTTATTGCCATTGCATGGAAGTGATCATGTGGGAGTATGTTCAACACTGCATACAAGCTGTTATGTGTATTGTTTGTTGATTGTCCACTGTTACAATTGATAACATTGTCTTTGGTTGGATAGGTTGACATTTGTTATGAATTTTATGGCATTTCTATCTTTATCACAGTTTTCCAATTGCATTGGGTAATACTTAAATTCTTTATTTTGTCTACTGGTCTTAATACATGAAATCATGAATGGCAATGCAATTTTTTTGTTGTAAAATATTGGATGGTTTTCGGGAATTAACACTTAGTGTTTTTCTGTGAGTGTGTGTTTGTGTTTCCTCACTCTTTCCAGTTCCTTTATTTTTTCTGATCACTTGACCATACTGCGTGCCATGTTGCATAATCTCTGGTTAGTTATGAATGTGGTAATGGATTCTGAATTTCATAGATTTTCTTGCTGTTTGGCTTCTTTTATTAAAAATCACCCTATATGGAAAGTTGTTGAATGGTCTATTTATTTCTATTGAAGAAGATTTGTGATACAAGTTGATGACTGTTTGCTGTTTTTTGTTTTGTTCTTTTTTTTTTCCCTGCAGGTCCTCCAGCTTCTTGTTAATGTATATCAAAAGCTGCCTTCTCCTGATTATTTGAGCATTTGTCAGTGTTTGATGTTCTTGGATGAGCCTGAAGGTGTAGCTAGCATATTGGAAAAACTTCTACGCTCAGGAAACAAGGATGAAGCTCTGTTGGCATTTCAAATAGCTTTTGATCTTGTGGAGAATGAGCATCAGGCTTTTCTTTTAAATGTTAGAAACCGCCTTCCACCTCCAAAGTCTCAAATTTCAGAGCCAGAACAGCCAAAATCCTTGGTTCCAGATTCATCTCAAAATGAAAATTCTAGTGCTCCAGAAGATGTTCAAATGACAGAAGGAACCTCATCTTCTACCGTGCATGAACCAGATCCAAGTGAAGTAGTGTATGCTGAGAGGCTGACAAAAATCAAGGGAATTTTGTCAGGAGAGATGTCAATACAGCTGACTTTGCAATTCCTATACAGTCATAATAAGTAATGCTAAAAAGTCCTGTCATTTTTTTATTAACTGTCTTAGCTTCCTATATGCCTTCTTAGTTAATAATACTTGTTATTTGCTTATAGGTCCGACCTCCTTATATTGAAGACAATCAAGCAGTCTGTTGAGATGAGAAACAGTGTCTGTCATAGTGCAACTATTTATGCTAATGCAATTATGCATGCTGGAACAACCGTGGATACATTTCTCAGAGAAAATCTAGTGAGTCACACATCTTTGTTTTATCTTTTATTTTATTATTTTTTTTATGCTTTGGTCTATGCATGTCTGTTTGCAGATTTTTGTGCATCCTCATAATTTATGCTCAACTATTTTTGGCTTATATATCATGTCAGGACTGGTTAAGCAGGGCGACAAATTGGGCCAAATTTAGTGCAACAGCAGGTCTTGGTGTCATCCACAGAGGTCACTTGCAGCAGGGCAGGTCACTGATGGCCCCTTACTTGCCTCAAGGTGGTGCTGGTGCTGGTGGTGGAGGTAGTCCATACTCAGAAGGTGGCGCTCTCTATGCTTTGGGACTCATTCATGCCAACCATGGCGAGGGCATCAAACAATTCCTTCGTGAAAGCATACGTAGCACCAGTGTGGAGGTGTGCTAACTGTTCCAATTTTCTATTGCTTTCTATAAGAATAAAGAAATGTAGTTAATTATGGAATTCACACTGAAATGTTTTGTTCAGGTTATTCAACATGGTGCATGCTTAGGTCTTGGTTTGGCAGCTCTGGGAACCGCTGATGAAGATATCTATGACGACTTCAAAAGTGCATTGTATACTGATAGCGCTGTTGCTGGTGAAGCTGCTGGTATCAGCATGGGCTTGCTCATGGTTGGGACTGCAAGCGAAAAAGCTAGTGAGATGCTTGCATATGCGCATGATACACAACATGAGAAAATCATCAGGTAAGTATGGGGTTCATTTTTGGTTATTGGCTGAGCCCTCGGCTTTTATATTCTGCTTTTTTGCTTATATATTCTGCATATGCTGCAGGGGATTAGCATTGGGAATAGCCCTTACAGTTTATGGAAGAGAAGAAGAAGCAGACACGCTAATCGAGCAGATGACACGGGATCAAGATCCTATACTTCGTTATGGTGGCATGTATGCATTGGCATTGGCCTACAGTGGTACAGCAAACAACAAGGCCATTCGCCAGTTGCTGCACTTTGCTGTATCAGATGTGAGTGATGATGTCAGGAGGACTGCTGTTCTTGCACTTGGATTTGTCTTGTACTCTGAGCCAGAGCAGGTAGGTTCTTTCTTGTGTTTTTCATTTTCTTTTTGCGCTCCATGGCCCATGGTTGTTATTGCTGTTGTCTTTCCAGTATAAATGCTTGACATCGTTTTGGATTAAAATCATCTGTTGATGTTTTCAAGCTCTTGCTTGGTTCCTTTGTAGTTGACTTTTTTTTATGTTCATTACACAAACACATGGATGTGCATTTATATTCTGTTTTCTGATTATGTTATAACTTTCTGCACTGTTAAACTGCAGACTCCTCGAATTGTCTCCTTGCTTTCAGAGTCATATAACCCACATGTACGATATGGTGCGGCTCTTGCAGTTGGCATCTCCTGTGCAGGCACTGGCTTGAGTGAGGCTATATCATTGCTAGAACCTTTGACGTCAGATGTTGTTGATTTTGTTCGTCAAGGTGCCCTGATTGCAATGGCTATGGTCATGGTCCAGATGAATGAAGCCAGTGATTCTCGTGTTGGAACATTCAGGTATTGCAATATAATGTTGTATTTTTCCATCTGACTTACTTAACTAAGTCTAACATTTAGTGCATTTTAATCATCCTGCCCCTTTTACAAAGCCTAACCTCGCTTCTGTGAACCTGTTATTGCAGACGGCAATTGGAAAAAATAATTCTTGACAAGCATGAAGACACAATGAGCAAGATGGGAGCAATCCTTGCTTCTGGAATACTTGATGCTGGTGGTAGGAATGTGACTATAAGATTGCTTTCCAAGACAAAGCATGATAAAATCACTGCTGTTGTTGGCCTTGCTGTTTTTAGCCAGTTTTGGTACTGGTATCCTCTTATCTATTTCATAAGCCTGGCATTCTCACCCACAGCTTTTATTGGACTCAACTATGACTTGAAAGTTCCAAAATTTGAGTTTATATCAAATGCAAAGCCTTCTCTGTTTGAGTATCCAAAACCTACTACCGTGCCTACCATGGCGTCTGCTGTCAAACTTCCTACTGCAGTTCTGTCAACATCAGTGAAGGCCAAAGCTAGGGCCAAGAAAGAAGCAGAGCAGAAAGCTAGTTTAGAAAAGGCGGCAGGAGCTGAGTCTTCACCTGCAGCAACAAGTGCTGGAAAAGGAAAAGCATCTAATGAGAAGGATGGGGATGCTATGCAGGTAAATATCAATTATTAATGTTTCTTTACCTTGTGTTGATGTGCAATTGCATTTTCATTTTGAATGGAGAAACAGAACTGCTAAAATATATCAGTCCATCATCATTTTATTCTGATGCTTTCTCCAGTTTTTAAGATTGGCATATCACCTGTTTTGGATTGGATTATTTACTGTGTTGGTTGCCTGTTTTGACAGGTTGATGGGCAACCAGAGAAGAAAGCAGAGCCCGAGCCTTCTCATGAGATTTTGACAAACCCAGCCAGGGTTGTTCCTACCCAGGAGAAATTTATTAAATTTATGGAGGATAGCAGATATGTGCCGGTGAAGTCAGCACCTTCAGGGTTTGTTCTCTTGAGAGACCTGCAACCAACTGAGCCCGAAGTGCTTTCTCTTACAGATACACCTTCATCTACAGCATCACCCGCTAGCGGTTCAGCCACAGGACAGCAAGGTTCAGCATCAGCCATGGCAGTTGATGAGGAACCCCAGCCTCCACAGCCTTTTGAGTACACCTCGTAATTCTGGTAATTTCTCATGTGGTCTCTGCTCAGGAGTTCGGTCTGTAAACTTCTTTATTTCTTCATATATTTCAATGTTTTGAGGGGCTGGGGAAGGAGAATGCGGCAGTTAGAATTTAATTCCCAATCAAGAATTTATTTCTGCTAGAATCTGGTGCTGAACAAGTCCAAGTTTCTCCCATTATTTAGGACGAGTTACTGTGCCCTGTGTGCCTCTCCAATCTTTGAAGTGAAAACTTTAGATCATATTGTTTCTCCTATTTATCTACGAGTTTAAAATCAACTTAGACCGTCTTTCCTGTTTCCAATGCAAGTTATATTTGATCTCAGTGCATCTCTTTTTTTTTTCCCTATTTGTTGTTTGAAAGAAAATTTTTGATTTTCCTTTTTCCATTTTCAGTGGAAATTATATTTGATCACAGTAACCTTCGTTTGGGACATCTACCTTGGTAGCTAAAATCTCTCTCATAACCAGGTGCAGGCGGCATTTCGTGTGCAATTCTTGTGATTTGTAATGTTGTGTCTCCTTGGACCCAACGCTCATCGAGAAGGGAGAAAAACATTCATTTGTATCATGTGAACCATGTAGCTCTTTTATTTTTTTTTTCAATTTCATGTAGGGTGACACAAACAGCATCGATTCACGTCTTTTAGCCTTCAATGGATCGAATGGACTTCTCTTTTAGTATGCATTGCCCTTTTGCTGTGGTTCACAGCAAAAGCATCTCCTAGGAATTTAGTTTACAAGAGCTTAGCAATAAGAGCTCTGCTTCATGGAGTAGAGCCTAACTAGAAAGTGAGAATTATTTTTGGTCCATGCGGAGTTTGGTCTTGAGATCTCGAGCGAAAATTCAAAGCTTCAAAATATGTTTTACGAAGAGTAGTGGGAAAAGACTGCTGCCCCTTTAGCCTAAAGTTAATTCTTTTCAAAATTGTGCCTCCCCATGATCATATGCTCGCAAATATCTAGACTCGATTGCGCATATATAGAATTTCGAAGAAGCAGATTCTGTCATGTCAAGTTTTGACTCAAAACTATGGAGATATTATGCTTCGACAGAACATTTTCTTGTAACTAGAATATACAAGATCAGGACCTTTAAGTTGATGCTCGATATCCATCAAATGGGATCTCGAAACAATTTTCATACTCAAATTTGGTCCTTCAGTTCGAAAAAGGAAAAAAGAAAAAATAACTAGTGGCCTTACACTTTTATTAAAACTAGACTGGACTGGTTGGTTCAATATAAAACTTGATTAGATATGCAAAAAACCGAGTTGAATATGGCCGAACCCTTTCAAGTGGACCTATCGGTCAAACATTGACCCAATTGAAAAAGAAACATTGACCCAATTGAAAAAGAAAAGAAAAATTATAATTTGCGGGATTTGAACTTGGTGCCTTCAACTCTTAAAATTGCACTTAATTCAATTTATTATGCTTCATATGTAGTAATAAAATTTATATTATAGTACTAACAACCTAGTGGTTTGACCCGTGATCCTTATGCATATAGAAATAATAACAATAATTTCTCACAATAAAAAAAATATTTAAAATTTATTCTTAATAATCAAAACTCAATATTATAGCTCCCTTAGAGTGCTTAAGTAATGCAAAAAACATCCTAAATAAAACATTAAAAATAAAAAAAGAGTTCTACAAAAATAAAAAAAACTTAAATTAACTAGAAAAATATGATAAATCTCGAACAACTTTTGGTCCTAATTTAGGGGCCTTATCGATCTCTGATGACTACAAGAATTTAACCATAAAGGAACATGGGTTCTAGAACCTCCTAGAAAAGTTTTAGTCCGATCCAATAGTTAGTGTTGTTATCCACTTTTGAACCAAAAAAAAAAAAATCATTAAAAGAAAAAAAATAGAAAAAGAAAATCTAAAATACAAGAGGATATACATGAAGAAAGCCAAGAAGATTGTCCAAGTTGGTGATGAAAAACCAAAATAACAAGTGGAAAAGCTGGAGGACTAACATGTATATGATTGACAAAATTAGCAATCCAATTCTGATTGACAATGAGCTCATTTGGTGAAAATATTTTTATTTAGAGTAAAGAAATACAAATTTGGATAACTAAAGACTCAATAAGAATTTTGAAAGGCTTAATTAATTTTATTGAAGACTTAATTGCAATGATATTTGAAGTCAATTTAGGCTTTGATTGGAAAAAATTAAAGTCTGGAAGTCAATTTGCAATTTTAAAGAGTTAATTTGATCAAATCAGGGACTTAATTGTATAAATATTAAAGTTTGATGGGCAATCAGACACTTAATTAAAGAAATCAAAAACTAAGAACCAAACTAAAAAAAACGCGTGATTGTAGGGGCTAAAATTGACAAAATCAAAGGCAAGTTGAAGAAAATTAAAAGTTTGATGGTCAATTAAGGGTTAAAGTGCACAAATAAAAAACTAAGGACTAAGATGAAAACGACACTAAACTGTAGAGCTGATGATTGAGTTTGATAAGGGTGAAATTGCATGAAATTAAGAGTTTGAGAGACAATTACGGGTGGAAATAAAAACAATTGGAAGAATATGGACTAAAATGAAATATGTCAGATCCCAAAATAAAAACCCTAACTTTAGGGTTTAACCTAGATGACATGTTGTTCAACTACTATTTAGGTTCTTCTTTGACAATTTTGGTTGATCGAGTAGGCACTTCAGACGAATGAATGTGGTGTTTCCGATCATCTCTAGGGCTGTAAGTCTGTAACCACCACCATTCAATTGAGAAATAACCCCTTTACAAAGATTAGTTACTCTCATCAAACGTTTACATCCTATTTTTTTTAACGAACTCAACAACATCTTGTCCCCGATCAATCATTGATGTATTTTCAAATTCTAAGCTGACCGGGTTAACACTTTCAAATGAACGAATGTGGAGCTACAGACCTCCAAACCGTGTAAGGTTGGATCCAAATGAAAGGTGTGTACCCTATCTACCAAGATCAAGTGGTCTTAATTAATTTTGATTGACAAAGGGCCCATTTGGTGAAAATATTTTTATTTGGGGTAAAGAAATACAAATTTGGATAGGTAAGGACTCAATGATAATTTTAGAAGGCTTAATTAATTTTATTGCGGAGTTAATTGCATTGATATTTGAAGTCAATTTAGGCTTTAATTGGAAGAAATTAAAGTCTGGTCAAATCAGGGGCTTAATTGCATAGATATTGAAGTTTGATGGACAATTAGAAAATTGATTGAAGAAATTCAAAACCAATGATCAAACTGAAAAAGACACGTGATTGTAGGGGCTGAAATTGATCAATTTATGGGGAATCCTCAATAAAATTTGTATCAAAATAGAAATATAAAATTGACAAAATATAAAATGGACTAGTTAAATAAACTATTATTTATTTTATCACAAAACACCTAAGTCACAAATCCAAATTAAATTTCTTTAATTTTCAAACAAATATAATTTTACAAAATCTCAAACAAACCCTATCATGTACAAATCATATATTCATATAACAAATTTCTACGAGAAAAAAATTAAAAAACGAGTAAACACCAAAACAAAATACATATACAATAAAAATATACAATAAAAATTAACATTTTAAAATTGTGTTAAATAAAAAATGGATAGTTTTGCTTATTTGAAATAGGAAATCCTCAATAAAATTTAAATCAGAATATAAATATTGACAAACTGAGTATTAGTGTGACTGGATTTGTAGTGAGAGGTTGATTTGTGATAAAATTGTGTTTTTGTGTGTGTGTTATAGATGCATAACACACACACACACACACAATTTTCACCATAAATTTAAATTGTCAGGTCATACATTAGATATTATAGATGCATTTAGCAACAAATTTAATCCATAAATTCAAATCAGCCAGAAAGTCAATCTGTTTGTGAAAATAAGAAGTCATTGTACTTCTGACTGTTTTTTTCATTGTTTCTTTTCCCACTGTAATTCTCTTGGTATATACTGAAAGAATATTTCTGTTGGTATTCACTAATGAATACAGTGAAAGACTATTCTGTCAGTAAAAGTCACTGTAATCTAATGATAATTTTTTTTTATTGGTATTTATTTATATTTATTAATCTTCTAGTATTGAAATTAATTCCATGATAATCCATATATCATCTAATTTTCAAAGGTCAAAGTTGAAAACACCAAATCTGCAGCCTTCCATCTTTAATTAGAGTCATGAAAAGAGGTGGTAAAAGCAATGAAAAGAGCGTTGTTGGCCTGTGAAACACATAAATAATGGGAGGTGAAAGTGAGGTGAAACTGTGAGGTGGGCATTAATCCAAAAGGATCCTCTCTCTCCCTCTCTCTTTCTTCAAGTCTTCAAGTCAAGCCAGCTCTTCCAGGCAATCTTGGCTCGTTATGTAAAGACAACACTCACCCCCCCAATCCAAGAAATTTTCAGTTGATATAAAATCAACTTCCATGGTGGTACCCCATGCTTCTTCTGCTCTTCAAAATAACATAACCCAACTTAATTTTCACCATTGTCTTATTATACTCTCACTGTGTGGTCTCTCTCCAATCAGGTTATTGTGGCAGCTTCTATTCCAATCACTTCCATGCAACTTTGTTTCATATTTTTTTGTACTCTAATCAAAACCTACACACACACACACACTAGCTAGTGTTGTTACTACAATATTTACTTGCTGTTAATTTGATGGAGTCATCATGTTTTTGTTTTGTTTTGTTTTTCTTTTCTTTTCTTTTCAGGTGGACCAAGTTAAGGAAATTTGACTAGCTAGCTAGGGCTAGCTTGTCCTTGCATGAGGGTTGTCGATTAAAGGCATTCACATCTATATAACAATGGATAGAGACGGGAACTACTCGGTATCTTAGCTCTCATTAGTAGTATTATTTGTATGTTTTTGTTGATAAATCAATTCACCACAATGTTATTTTGCTCTGAGCTTGACTACTTGCAGGCAAGTTTTGCTGGGCTAGATTACTCTCTAGACCATCATCTTCATCAACAACAACACCACCACGAACTCACGAAGCCGCGGATAGGTGAAACTTCTGGTGATGATGACAGCAACAATGGGATGATTTATTATATGCTCAATAATCCTCATCAACATCAACCACAAATGTCATCTGGGTTTTGTACTTCTACTTCTTTCGATAAATTGAGCTTAGCTGATGTGATGCAATTTGCAGACTTTGGGCCTAAGTTGGCCTTAAATCAAACCAAGATATCTGAGGAAGAAATTGGGATCGATCCAGTTTACTTCCTAAAGTTTCCGGTTTTGAACGACAAGATTGAGGAACAATCTCTAATGGTCCCTCAACTAGGTAGAGAAAATGATGAGAGGTTTACAGGAGTGAGTAGTGATGAAAACAGGGAAGGAATGGCGGGGGAAGAGGGGGGTGTTAGGGAAGATGAAGAAGCTAGGCTTTCGGATAATAACTCGGTGCAACTTCAGTTGCTTGGAGATCAAGATCTTCAAAACAAGAACTCTAAACCAGGATCGAAGAACAAGCGAAAAAGACCAAGAACTATCAAGACAAGTGAGGAAGTGGAGAGCCAAAGAATGACTCATATTGCAGTTGAAAGAAATCGAAGAAAGCAAATGAATGAACATCTTCGAGTCTTGAGGTCTTTCATGCCAGGATCTTATGTACAAAGGGTATCAAATTTTAAGTTCTGTTCAATAAAAAAAATGAAAAAGCATCAGATTTTATGCGTTCCATTCAAGAAAAGAGAAAAAAAAAATTGCTTGTTTTCATTAAACAGATCTTGATTTTTTAGATCAACAACCAAAAAAATTGGAAACCATTATGCTTTGAGGGAATTCTATAACAAGATCATATTGGTTTTTGTGGATATGCAGGGAGATCAAGCTTCAATAATTGGTGGAGCGATAGAGTTCGTTAGAGAATTGGAGCAACTACTTCAATGCCTAGAATCCCAGAAGCGGCGGAGACTAATGGAGGATTCCGCTGTTGCAATCCAACAACCTCATCCTCCATTCTTTCCTCCTATGCCTCTACCAAATGATCAAATGAAGACTCTGGATCTCGAGACTGAACTCCGTGAAGAAACCGCTGAGAACAAGTCTTGCTTGGCTGATGTTGAAGTGAAGCTTGTAGGGTTTGATGCAATGATCAAGATCCTCTCTAGGAGAAGGCCAGGTCAGCTGAGTAAGACCATTGCAGCACTGGAAGATTTGCAGCTTAACATACACGACACCAACATTACCACCATTGATCAAACTGTTCTCTATTCATTTAATGTCAAGGTATAAAATCAGCTGCTGTTTGTTCATTAATTAACAGCCTTATTTTTAAAACGAATCAATCTTGAATATACAGTAACTTTCTTCTTTTGTTCAGATTGAAAGTGAATCTAGGTTCACAGCAGAAGACATAGCAAGCTCAGTTCAACATGCATTCACTTTCATCCATGCAAACAGCAGCATGTGATGCAAATCTAAGATGGACAGAAAAGATGACCTGTTATGTATTTCGTAATTACACCTACTTTTGGATTTTCTTTTTTTAGCTACTTTCTTTCTTCTTTTTCCATTGGATTTCCTATCTTTATTCTAGAAAAAACCACTGGTTACTGATCTAGCAACTAAGTATTGAATAGTTTCGGTTGGTGATCATTCTAATGAGCCGATGCGTATGCAGTCCATCTTTCTCTTCTGATTATGTATCTTAACTATTGTGTACTGTGGCAATGGTGGGTGGTGATTTCCAAATCATGCAAGCACTCTCTTGGCCTTTTCTTTTTCCTCTTAATTATTTGTTGCATGGATCAATATATATTATTAGATGCTACGCTAGATAACAAAACTGATTTGCAGTAGTAATCTTTATTTTTGTTCTCTTCATCTCGTTCTACAATTACTATTTAAGCCTATTGCATAATTGCACACGTTGCTCCTTCAGAAAACATATCCTCCACATCACAACCCATGACAAATCCCTCTTCAGTATTGCCACCCCTTATAAATCCCAATAGAACGAGCCCGTTTGGAAACACAGGTTAATCTACGGGTTAATTTTTTTGTGTGTTTTGAATCGTTTTGATGCGTTGATTTCAAAAATAATTTTTAAAAATAAAATAAAAATTATTTTGATGCATTTTAACATAAAAAATATTTTAAAAAGTAACCGCAACCATACTTTTAAACATGAAATAAGCAGTTGCAACCTTCAATATGCTCATCGCCATCACTCTTTGAAACTTACAAATAATAATTGTGTCTTTTGAAAAAGCTAAGGTTCAACCCTTTCTAATTAATTGGCTAGGTTTATTTAATTCATAAATGATAGCCATCCATGCCCTTTCAAAACCATCACCATTGATAACATCATAAAAGTTAATCCAGTTTATGCCATATGTGCACAGCAAGATCTACTACTCAGTACATTATTTCCCTCCCTCTCCTCTCATGTACTATCTTTAATTATTAGCTGTATCATATCTCGTGTTATTTGGACCACCCATCAACATCGGTCTCTCCCTCCATAACACACATTAGTTTATGCACTTTACTTTAATTGAATGAAACTTGATAGTCACAAGTATATGGTGTCATAGCAATTATCTTTTTAGATCGAAATCTTCATGTGTGAATGAAAAGAATAAGGAATATCAAAAAATTAATTTGAAGTCGCTATCTAATATTATGGTCATTATAACCCTAATTAGTCTTCAGAGTTTGGATAAACAAATTAATTATATATAAGAAGGACAATATTACCCCTAAGATAAATTGCATTGTTTATTTGTTTGAATACTAAGATAATGTTGTGTTTCTCTAATCGTTGGCTTGTATATTGGTCAAAACATGTTCACTCTAGTATAGTGGAATCATGACTTTATAGGTGGAGTCTAGCCATTCTAAAACCCAAACATGTATATTTTTTTTTTATGTTTTTGTTTCTTTTAATATTTGGAAATACACCTTACGTATAAGTTCATAATCATTTGTATTAAAATAAACAAATTGATTTTTTGGTGTTTTTGAAATGTACGCCAAGTTTTGAAGGATTTAATAAACTTGTTATTGAATCTAAAAATACATGCAAAAACATACAAAAAAAAAAAAAACTATTTTTCTTGAATTTGGTATTTAAAAAAAAATGCTAAATCCTATGTGTGTTTTTATGCAAATATGATTTAATTTGAGAGACTTGTCCATATGCAATTAAATATTTAAATGCATTTTTTGAAATAATTTATTTTGTTGTTTCTTTTATGAGTAATAAAAAGAAAAATATGAGAGACATAAATTTTTTTATTGCAAATAGGTCCCTTAAAGGCATAAAATCAAATTAATTAAAAAGAAACAAAGGTTTTTTTTTTTTGGAAAACACTAAAAAAAAAGAAACAATGTTGGAAAAATTAGTAGGGTGTGTTTGGCTAAAAATTATAGGATTAAAAATTACCTTAAGGTCGCGTTTGACAAACACGTCTTAAGGATTAAAAAATTGCATTTTCCCTTTGAAAAAACTCTGAATAACAAAACACGCTCTTAACACTAATGGACTCAACCCAATCACATGGGCTGGGCTTCTCAACCCAAACCCGAAGGCTAAAAAACATGACCCAGGCACCAAGAAAAGAAGAAGATAAAAAACGAAACTTTTTAAATCTCATACAAGCACACGAAGAGCAAATGAAGAACCTAGAAACCAAGTTATAAATTTTGGCTAAATCATGTCAAATCAATGGCATAACAACATGGAGTATGAAATATTGAAGCATAATGATGCATTGGATTAAAAACCAAACCAAAAAGGGCTTCAAATTATACCCGACAACCATGAACACAAAGCCAAACATTCAAACTTTCAAGGATTGATTAATACAAGACAAACAATTAATGGGAAAAAAAATGACAGGTAATCATCATATATAGGTCTAAGATTTGATCAAAGTACTTCATATTCATTGATTGGAAGGTTAACCCTCGATCAACTTAAATCTGCCAATGCAGGGAAGGATGATTGGAGATAAGATATTGGCAAGTTTATTGAGCCAAATAAGGTACAAACATTTGATGAGGATAACTAATCCTTATAGAAAAGTGTTTCTCAGTCATTTGGTGTTGATTAGAGCATTTAAAGTTGTTGGAGATGCCACATTCATTCATCTGACAGTGGCATCTCGACCAGCCTTCTCGGTTGAAGAAGAAGAAGAAACAAAGACTGAATGACTTTCACTCATTCTTTTTATTAAATTTTGAGTAACATGTCGTTTATCTAAACCTTAAAAAGTAGGGTTTAGAAATAGGATTTTTAGGAAATTTCAATCTAGTCCTTATTCTTCTAATTTTAGGGTATACATCCTTAATTATCCCTAAAACTTCTTACTCTTTGCAATTGCATCCTTGGAAACATCGATTGAGATCCTATAATTCACGCGACTTTTACAAATTAGTCATTGGTTTCTAGATTATGTAATTTGACCCCTATTTCTTATAAAACTTTCAATTTATCACAAATTGACCTTAGCTTGATCAATTTTAGTCCCTAGATTTTTGTGTTTTTTGCACCTTGGTCCTTGTTTTTGAAGTTTTGCAAATAAGTCTTTAATTAACCTTTAACCTTTAAATTTCTTTCATTTAAGCACTTGATTGCACCAATTTGACTCTTTAAAGTTTTAATTGGGTCCCTTTTTACAATTATAGCAGATGTACTCGAATTAGTCCTCCAAACTTAATTTTTGTTCAATTGAGTCCTTGAATGAATCCACAAAACCAATTAAAAGTTTAATTAAGTTTTTAAACTTAATCAATTCTTCCAGGTTTTTCCAAATTGACTTTTAAACTTAATTTTTACTTCAATTAAGTCATTAAACTTAATTAATTCTTCTAATTTTGGTCAAGTTTGGATTTCAACCTTGAATTTCTTTCCATTAAGTCTTTCTTCAGCCTATCTTGTCAAAATATCTCAATCTGACTATTCTTTTAAAATTTTGATATGTTGCAATTCAAAAACTTATTTTCTTGTGTCCTGAAATATATATATATATATATAGATTTTTTTATTTTTTTGAAAAAAAAAAGAATATATATATTTTTTATAAAATAATTTTTTAGGACAAAAAATTAGGTTATGACACTTGATGAAAGTGTCACAACCTATTTACAATGTGGAAATGCCTATAATGATAAACTTGCAACTGTTGGTAAACCCATTGATTCTTTAGATTTCAACCATTACTTATTCAAAGGGCTTTATGCAGAACTTAAAGTTTTTGTAACTACTGTATCCTTTGTTGAACTACACTTCTTACTGTTAAGATCTAAGTTTATCTACAACAACACTTTTTATCACATTTTTATTCAATAAGACAATGATGTCGAAACCCTTTATCCAATAACTCACATTGCCCAATCTATTACATATTATAAAGGTCAAAAACGATCCCCCGCTTCATATATCAGTGAGCTCCCTTACTATGTTAATGCTTTTTTCTTTTATGATCATAGGGCATCCATGATGCAAAAGGTCATCAACTAACCCACAATACTTATTGTAATTTTAGATTGTGATAGCCTTGAAATCGGTCTAACTCACAACCATATTCATGGTGTCAATTATATAGTAATTGGGATCACTTGGCCACCTCATGTTCTCTTTAAATTAACAATGAAGGCAAGAATAATTTTTAGTCTAGAGGTGGGCAAATATTATAGTTAATTGGCTTAAAGAACTCAATAGTGTTGATAAATTCATTTACTAGCCTTGGTGGTTTTGATTTTCTTTGATTGACACCTAGATATTGGAGCCACTTTATCATGTCATCCCAGATATTACTAGCCTCTCATATATGGAGTCATATAGTGGTTTAGATTACCTTGAAGTGAAGGATGATAAATGCTTTTAATCACTATTCTTGGTCATTCCAATATTCATACACCTAATCGCATGTTAAATTTATCATCTATCTTACATGTTCCTAGTATAACAAAGTTTTTTCTTCTATGTGTTAATCTCTTATTGATAATAATGTCCTTTTTTTAATTCCATTATCTTTTTTATCTTATTAATGACTGCGCTTTCAAGACTATCCTTCTTTCCATCACCATTAAAGATGTTTTTTACATCCTTTATGCTCCTTCTTCCCTGCCTAGTTATTGTGCCTTTTCTAATTTTTATGTGTCACTTGAAATTTGGCATTGTCATCTCTTAAGTGTGCTATGATATTTAGTTTCAAACAAACATTTTTCTGTGTTATTGTCTTTTTTTAATTTCAATTGTATTGCTTATACTATAGAAAAATCTACTATATCAACTTTATGTCCTTCAGAATATGCAAGCACTGCTCCCTTAAATTTAATTTTATGTGATGTTTGGGGTCTTTCCTTCATTTTCTTGGTTGAAGGGTACCATTATATTGTTATTTTCATGGATTATTTTACTAAATTCATTTATTTTTATCCTATGTTTGTTAAATCATAATATGACATTTTTATTCAGTTTCAAAACTTTGTTGAGAATCAATTTTATACTTATATCAAAAGCTTACAAACTGATTAGGGGGTGAATTTAAAAGACTTCACACCTTTTTTTATTATTTTAGCATTCTTCATCGTGCCACTTTCCCTCATACTCATGAGAAAAATAAAACTATTGAACTTTTTCATTGGTATATTGTTGAAATAATTAAACATTTTTTCCATTTATTCTTATTAATCATATGTCAACAACAATTATACATGTCAAGTATATGTTTAATTAAAATGATATTTTGGTTTCTTCCTAACTATACTTTCTTTAAATTTTTTGGATGCTTATGTTTGCCATACCTTTGACCATATAATCATCATAAAATGGCTTTTCACTCCTCGTCATATGTCTTTCTAGGTTGTAGTTCACTCTATATCGGTTAACAGTGTATAGACACTTGCAGTAAAATGATATCTTGAGTGGAAATCTATTGTGGTTGTTGAAATTTCTACCTTGACTTATAATGATACTTGGTCCTTGATATCATATGATTCAACCATGAATATGATGGGTTGTAATTATGTATACAAGATCAAATGCAGAGTAGATGGGACTGTTGAGGGCTATAAAGCATGTTTGGGACAAAGTCTATCATCAATAATAAAGGTTTGATTTTTAATAGATATTTAGTTCAGTGGTGAAGCCTTACACTGTTCGAACAATGTTAAGCATCAGTGTTACTCATGGTTTGTCGGCTCATCATCTTGGTGTATATAATATTTTTCTCAATGGATTTCTTGATATGGATAGGTTTATGGCTCAACCTTCTAACTTTGTTGATCCTCAATTTCCAAACCATGTTTCTAAACTAAAACATTCTTTTTATGGTATAAGAGAAGCACCCCATACTTGGTTTGACTAGCTTAGTCGGTTCTAAGTTTCTTCAGGATTTCATAGTTTTAAAGTTGATATATCCTTGTTCATTCTTCATTCTATTGAGGCTATAATAATTCTATTGATTTATGTTGATGGCATTTTACTTACTAGTGATAATCTTGTTTTTTCAAGCATCTTATTACTTGTTTGGGGTACTAAGTATGTCATTTGTAACCTTGCTTCACTTCACTATTTTCTTGGCTTTAAGCTTTCTTCCACCATATACAATTTACTTCTTTTTATAAAAAAGATACATTGTTGAAAAAAAATGGAATGCCTAAGTGTAAACCTATTCCTACAATTGTAATGGGTTCTTTTATCCAAATCAACTAGTTTCCCCCTATTTGGATCCTATTATATTTAGACTCCGTTTGTTTGCTGGAAAACAGTTTTTTTTTGTAAAGTGGTTTCATTGGAAAATGGATTCCTGAAAAAGTGTATTATTTTTCAATGTTTAGTAGTATCATGAAAAATAAATTAGAAAATATTTTTCAGTGTTTGGCTATGTCATGAAAAATGAGCTGGAAAATAACTTATTAATATTTTTTCAGGTTTATTAAAATAATAAGGAACAAATCTTACAAATTAAAAAGTTAAATGAGAATGAAATTGAAAAAAAAAATATAATTTCATAAATTATCTCAAATAAAATAAATAACAATCATAATAACGGAGATCAAATCTAATAGATAAAAAAATTGAAAGATGATGAAATTAAAAATAAATTATTACACTTTCATAAATTATTTCAAATAAAATAAATAACAATAAAAATAATGAGGAACAAATCTGATAGATAAAAAATTTTAATTAAAAAAATGATAAGAGAAATGCAAATAAGAATTATAAAAATAAGGACCAAAGTTGATATAAAAATCAAATTCTAAGGGATGAAATTGAAAAAATAAAGTTTCAAAACAAAATATATAGCAATCAAAAGTTTGAGGACCAAATTTGATATAATCAGCAAATAACATGACTTTTCTAAAATTTTCACAACTTCTGGAAAGTGTTTTCCGCTCAAAATAAAAGGAAAACACTTTCCTGGAAACCAAGCCAAATTTTCCTTTGACTGGAAAGTGTTTTCTGTTGATCAACTTTTCTAATAGCAAACAAACATAGAAAAGTTTGAAAAGTGGTTTTTAGGAAGCAACTTTCCATGAAACAAACGTGGCCATAGATAAGTAGGTGCTCTTCAATATCTTGCATTGAAATAAACTAACATCTATTTTGTGATTAACAAGGCATGTTAGTTCATCCATTCTCCTACTAACATTCACTAGTTGGTACGTAGTTAAATGCATCTTACATAATCTATGTGGTATTTCATCTTTTGGTTTGCACTTGACTCGTCAAAGTGATCTCTCTCATTGAGTTTAATGATTCTGATTAAGCTAGTAGTGTTGATGATCGAAAGTCTACTAGTGGTTATGGTTATGATATTTTTCTTAGTTGAAAATTGATCTCTTATAAATATAACAAACAACACATTGTTGCTCGATCTTTTATATAAGCAGAGTATAAAGTCATTGGTAAAGTTGCTGCAGAATTACAATGGGTCAAGTCTCTATTTCTTGAACTTGAAAATTTTGGTACAACTCATGTTTTATAACATGATAACTTATAAGCCATTTATCTGACAACTAGTCCAGTTTTCATATTTGCATGAAACATGTGGAGATTGATTTTTATTTTGTCCATGACATCATCACTAGCATGGAGATTGATTTACATTTCTACTATTCAAGTTGAAGATGATATCTTTCCCATTCAACTTGCGTGGAGTATTGAAGCAATATGATTAGATATAATTTTAGGTTGTTAATTACTTTATTAACATTACTATGTCTATATGATACATTATAAAAAGTTTATTAGGGTTGGCTATCTTTTTCCTACATGCACACACACATACAGGGACTTAATTAGGTGAAAGCTAATCTGAGCACAACTTTCAAAACAAGAAACGAGTCCGCGTGAAGTGTCATCGTCATACTTCCGATTCATATAAATCTACAATGGGGTTGACTTTTGTTTTTCCTTATAAGAAACAAATTCCTGCTGGCAGCTAGTACTATGGTAATCAAGTGTCTCTGGCCTCTTGTCCTCTGCGGATGTGGATCGACAGATGCTCTGGGAGAGAGGAGAAAAATGGGCTGTGGAGACAGGCTCTGTTGCTGACGCTTGAACCACAATGATTTGCACTTACTCAGAGGTAGAAGGTCAACGACTCACGTACCTTCTTGCAGTGGGTTGACTTGTCAGAAATCAAGATTTGGTTGTAGCAGGCTGCACCCAGATGTTGCCATTCCCTTTAGGGTCCCTTCACTGGGAAATATTTTAGATTTCCACAGATTCATTCCCTCCTACCCGTTTTTGGATTTCAGTTCGGTCTTGCTTGCCCACCCCAGTTTTGGCCTAATAAATGCATGGAAATTCGGTGTTGCTCGTGAGCTTTACCCTCTCCAGAAGGTTATCTTGCTAAATCTACGAGAAAATCATCAATAGATATGAACACAGCTGAACGAAAGTGAGATTCTTACATTTGGCTTTAGGATCAAATTCTCTTTACAGAGTATCTGAATTTTAGAAATACTCTATATAAGAGGAGGTTAGATCATAGTACCTTGTCATTTATACAATAACTTATTAGAGAATTATATATTTATATAAAAATATAATAAATATAAGTAGAAATATAGGGATATATAATAAAGACTAGTCTAATTATATAAAGACATAGTATACCATTTATACAATAATTTCCTATGTATTAGATTTGATCCAAATGGAATGTTCAAGATGGCTAGCAACCCAGGAAACAAATTAATATGGAAGGGAAGGGATTAGGATCAATTATTTGGAAAATTATTATTAAAAAAACTAAAAATTCTTGGTATTTACTGTGACCCTTCTCACATTACGTGGATTCCAACAACGTGTTGTGTGTTTTTTTTATTAGTTTGTTTTTTTAAATATTGCTTAGCTCCTCTTTTTTTTTTTTTTAATTTGATCCTTAGTTTTATGCTAGGTTGATTTAAACTTAGATTTTATGATTTGTTTCAGTTAGCTTTGTGTGAGGTCCTCGTGGTGTTGGGAAACAAATCCAACACTCAGTTTAATGCTCGATTTGATAAAAACGATTTCAATTTAATTAGTTCATTCAATACAATATAAAATTTAGGGGCCAAGTTGAAACTTAAATAAAATTGTTAGCCCATTTTTTTTATACAAAAACTAAAAGGGCTTAGTATTTTATTTTGACCCTCCTTATAGTGCACTATGGATTTCAATAGTGCATGGTGTTTTTTTTTTTAAACTTGGTTTTTTTTTCAATTTGATTCTATTATACTAGGTTAATTTAGGCTCAAACTTTATGATTTGTTTCAATTAGCTTAATGAGAGGTCTTCATGGTGTTGGGAACAAATTATACACTCGATTGATGCTCGATTCGACAAAACCAATTTATTTTTAGTTCATTCAAAACAATATAAAATTTAGGGGCCAAATTGAAACTCAAACAAAATTTTCAGCCCCTTTCCTAGAAAAGTCATAGACCATAGGGAAAGAATTGTTGATGTGTGTTATACACGTGCCGGCATGTGATGGGCCTTTCACTAGACTTCGAAAGGTTTTTCAGCAATGTCATTTAAATCATCTTGGTGGTGCCTTTCTTTGAGGTAGTGCGTGTAATTGGGAGAGGTCCGGTGTAGAGCCGACGACCTTTTTTTTTCCTTTTCCTTTCTCCTTTCTCTCTCCTCTCATTAGTTTCCACACCTCACTCTCTCCAAATTAGAAAAAAGGAGGCTATTAATTTTTTATGTCAGATTTGGTTCTTATTATTTTGATTGTTATTTTTAGCAATATTTTTTTTCAATTTCATCCCTCAATTTTTGGTTAATTAGGAATTGAGCTTCATAATTTATTTTGATTAGCTTTACAAAAGTTTATTCTGACCTCATAACCTAGGTCATGAGTTTGACAGGTTCACCCAGATTTATATCTATCATATTTTGTCACTTTTCTTGATTGATATTTTTCCCCTTCAATTTCATCATTGTACATTTAGTTATGTTTTAATTGGCTTTGTAATTTTCTTAATTTAATTTCTTTTGAATTATTCTAATCTCATGATTTGGATCGCGGGTTTGACATGTTGACTTGAGGTTTTTTTTTTAATTTAGTTTTTTTTTTAATTTCATCTTTCAACATTGAGTTAACTGGAAATTAAAAATCATGGTTTTTCTAATTTTCTTTCTATAGGGATGTCTTAGTCTCACAACCTGATTTGTGTCGTTAGTAGATTAACCCAAGTTGTGTTTTTTTTTTTGTCATTTTTTTTAAAATGATATTTTTCCCATGTCTCGTCCATCAATATTTTGTTAATTGGTATATTCATTTATATTCTTTCTATGAGGTTTTCTAGTTTCATGACCCAAATCATGTGTTTGGCAGGTTAGCCTAAGTTAAATATATATTTTTTTAATTGAATTTTTTTCTTAGTTTCGTCATGCAATATATTATTCATCAGTATATGCTTTTATATTCTAAGATTAATTAGAGTTGTATTGCACATGTTATTTTATTGAGTTCCATTTGATTTTAGCTTTTTTATCAAGCAAGATTATAAAAATGTTATCATAATATTGGCAGCGTTATTTTTATGCGTGTCATCATGATCATTTTTTTGTTTAATTTAGTTTATTTACCGTAGTTGCTTGTTTTTATTATCATATAATTGAATAAAATAAATTTATTAAATTCGATAGGAACTATGATCCGAGTTGCAAACCTTTCTTGCTTTTGGAAAACACACTCTCAATACCTGAACGTTCTATTTTAGGTTATATATTTTTAGGTCCAACTCATGGTGTAGCATTGGCCACCAATTTAGTAAATAAACGGAATAGAAATGGTGTTATTTTCTGCCTCTAAGCACATAAACAATATTCACCCACTTCAACACAATAATTAACACTATAGTTATATGAAAAAAAAAAAAGCTTTGGTCTCTGAAATTTTATAGTTTTATAATTTGGTTCTTAATCTTTATTTTCATCACTTTTCATTCAGTGAATTCTAAAAATGGAGCGAAAAGTCGTTGAAAATGGCGATGAGAGAAAGAATTCGCCAACCATATTCTAGCCACAAAAAAAATCAATTTTGATGTCAATAGGTTTGTCTTAAAAAGAGGAGTTCAATGGTAATGGTTTTACTCAGCAATCATACTTGGAAAAAATAATCAAGGCCCATAATAAAAAATATTCAGTTTATTTTTTATTTTTGGAGTAATTTTAAGATGTCTTGGGGTCTAAAATAAGACAATTTAAGTTTCTAGGTGTTTTAGATTTGCTTTCTGGTCAAAATATACTAAAAAATGAGCTTTGAGGATAAAACACCTCACGCTTGAAAAATTATTGCATCAATCAACACGTTGAGCGGACAATGCGTAGTCCGCTCAATGTAAAAGGGTGTAGGCTTGTGGGCCTAATACAAGCCTATACATGTCAGGTTCGGTCCAATTGAGGCCAGGCATGTGAGCCTAGCCTCCTAGGTGCATAAAACTTTTTTTAATTTAAAATAAATTTTTATTTAAACAAATAATTGCAATGCTAATTAACAAAAGTATTGATTATGTCATATTTTTAAAATGAGATTATACCTTTTATTCTTATGATATCATTTTCTTACAAATTATATATAAGCCTAATATGCAATAAATTATAAAAATTCAAACATTAATATTCAATGGGAAGTAAACAGCTTTATGGTTATTGATTTTTATATGACATTAATGAATTAATTATTTTTTATTTTTCTCATATATCCACACAAATTATGAAGAATTTGTTTTTTATTATTTTTGTTTGAAACTTGCCTTTGTTTTTTTCTTTTTTTACATTATGATGAGTTTTTTCTTAAAAAATAGCATGGTACTAAAAAAAAAACATGGTTTTTTATATAAAACAATTAAGAAAATAGGACTTTTGCCTCCAAAAATAAATATTTTCAACCCTTTATTTAAATTTTTTTAATAAATTTATTAAAAAATTTTCAATCTTGCATAAAGAGTGATTTAGTTTTTTTTTTTTCTTTTCCTGTAAAGTTATCAACACGTAATTCTAATTACCTCTTAATAATCAATTCTCCCAGAAGAAGAAGTATCCCACGATTGCTCTTGTTTTGCAAGGAATATTTTGCTCGTAGTATATAATCTATATGAACGGTACATGCTAGCAGCAATATTGTGAATAATGTTTCTCTTCTAGTTCATGTAAAAACAAAAATGATCTGGATGCTCAAAAATTACCTCAACATTAAGATAAAAAAAACAAAAACAAAATTGTACCTCATCATGGTTCAAAGATAGAAGCGAGCCAAAAACACAATTTGTTTTTTTTTTTTTTTTTTTTTGTGGTGGGCTTTTTTTTGCATATTTCCCATTTCCATGTCAATGTACAAACACTTTTGGAGAACCCATGAATAGTCACTGCATATTAGCTAAAATGATTGAGCATAGACCATCACAGTGATCCAATATCAATCGACAAATGTACACAGTACGAACATCTTCCATAATATATAGTGACCATACCCTTTGGTCAATAAGTTGTTACCATGGAATTTTCTTATATATGAGGAAGATGATCTTGCTTCCAAGTTAGAAAGGTAATGTTTGCATTCGATAGGGAAATATGATGTTACTCAACATATATTATGGGTGAGCAAAAAAACTGATTAAACTGAGAAAACCGATTAAACCGAGAAACCCGGAAAAAAATAACCGAAAAAACCAAACCGTATAAAAAAAACCGATTAAAATTTTGAAAAAACCGGCCGGTTCGGTTCAGTTTTGGTTTTATAAGCAAAAAACCGAACCGAAACCGGAAAAAACCTGGAAAAAACCGAGCTAAACTGGAAAAAAAACCGAGCCAAACCGGTTTGACCGGTTTTTGTCTTAAAAAACCGAACCGAACCGAAACTATTGGTTTGAACCGGTTTCGGTTTTTTTTTTAAATAATTTCGGTTTGATTATTTTTTTTAATAAAAACCGAATCGAACCGAAAATGATCACCCTTAATATATATATATATATATATAGCACTATAGTGTAAAAATGTTCATACAAAGAATAAAACATACAAAGGAAAGAAGGAAAAGACAGCTTTAAAAGTTATGATCGAAGTGAGGGAGGGGGAATTGGAG
>Ga0307517_10003061_pt1 | contig 26417 bp, 13 predicted proteins | sample 23_EM_MG_FD_194515 | JGI IMG/M metagenome (GOLD analysis project Ga0307517, IMG submission 194515) | Populus trichocarpa ectomycorrhiza microbial communities from riparian zone in the Pacific Northwest, United States - 23_EM | ecosystem: Host-associated > Plants > Roots > Unclassified | place... | reverse complement strand
TGCTTCATTCTTCTTCACTCTTCAGTCTTTAGTGTTTTGGATTTTAGAAAGCCAAAAACGACGTCGTTTACTGACAGTCAAAATTAAAAAAAAAATTGACCGGGTCTCACCCGGGTTTGACCGGGTGGACCGGGTCCCGGGTCGACCCTCCGGGTCGACCGGGTTTTCCCGGGCCAATTCCCGAGCGGGTTTTGCCTCCACCCGGACCGGTCCCAGGCCCGGGTCGGCCGGGTCCCGGGTCGACCCGCCGGGCCGGTCCGGGTTTTAAAACACTGGAATTAACCGTACGAGAAAATTAATTATTAAATTAAAACAAAAACTAATTGATAACTGGGACCGTATTTTTTCTTAAATTAATTTTTTTTCAATTTACCTTATAATATTAGATTTTATTGATGATTGAATTTTATAATTTATTTTAGTTTATTTTTTATAAAATTTATTGTTTTAAAATTAAAGCAATAATAACACCTAGGATAAGTGAATGGATGTTCCATTAATACTAACAAATAATACACTTTTAATTCAATTAAACACAATAACCAACAATATAATTAAAGTGCTTAAAATAAAAGATAAGAGAAAGAAATTGCAAACTTGATTTTTAACGAGATTCGACAAGTCTACATCTACACCTCAAGTACCAAATCGTACTTGAGAATTGTATTCATTCACTAATTCAAGTCAAAGGATACAAATGTCACTTGATGAATCCATACCAAGTTTTTTTACACCACTTAAAGATGTTCTCTCTACAAGGTTTTTCCTTGGTGATAATACCTCACCAATATCAAGAGTTTTTTTTTAAACTCTCAAGGGTTTACAGATGTGATTTTGTTATTAAGGAATTACTCTCTTAATAGAGTGGATTTTACAATTGAAAATCTATTATCACAGAATTACTCTCTCAATAGAGTGGATTTTAGAATTGAAAATCTAACTATCTTTATATCTCACTTGGTAACACTTAATGGATTGAAAAGTGTTAAAGTGTTGTGAGAATGAGAATGTATACTATTGTGGAAGATTATAAAGGTTTTAATTCACACATATGAGTATGATTAAGGATTAATGATTTTGAAGTGTGTTTTTTTTTCCTCTTAAAATATCTTATATATGATACATGTTTGAATTCTCTACTTGATACTGCAATTAGACAAACTATATGTATGTTTCTAGCAAAAAACTAGTCGTTTATAGCCATTATTGTTCCTCTAACAACTAAAATGGTCGACCGATTTAGATTGGTCAAGACAATCAATTGATCGGTTCCTGCAAAATTTTCAGGTGTTCATCACAGATAAACAAGCGGTCGACCGATTCATTTGATATTTACCAAACGGTTGACCAATTCATGTAGAATTTTAATTTTGACAGTTTTAATTTTGGTGAATTCTTAGAACCGCTTTATCAATTCTTTTAAATGCATACAAAGTGAAGTGTGTACATTCATTTTAATTTGTGCCATCAAGTCGAATATAAAGATTTACATTGAGCATTAAAAATGAATACTTAAACTAAGTCTCCATTTTGCTTCCTTTTTGGACTTCCGTCATGCTTGTTGATGTATTCTTCGTATAAAACCTGTTTAAAGCTTGCTCTCAACCAAACATAATATTAGTTTTCATATTATTGTTATCATCAATATATATATATATATATATATATATATATGGTCTAAAGGTCAATAATCTCTCCATTTTTTATGATGACAATTAATACGCAACTTAGATATGAAATTTATGTCTCCCACTATCTTTTGCAATGCAATATATAGGAAACATTTAAACTATCTAGCATTATCTAAGTTAATAAGATAAAATTGTATTTTCAATAAATACTTATGCATCAATGAATTGGAATTTCTCTCCCTAAATATATGCATATAGTATTGAACTACAATTCACCCCTTTTTACAATGATTCAATTCATATTTATTTCTCCTTCTTTGGCATCAACAAAAATATAATATGGAGAGATAAAAAGATACAAAAAAAAATGATGGAAATTATAAAAAGGAACAAACCATACATTATAATCTCCTTTACACCCGGTAAAATCAACATTCAAATAGCTAATTAAACTTAACTTGCTTTCTTTTGGATACCACAACCCTAAATCAATTATACCATGCAAGTAACAAAAAAATATGTTTTACAACAACAATTATATGAGATTCTTTAAGACATGCTTAAAAATATACATATAGACAAATACAAAACATAATATCGGGTCTACTTGCAGTTAAGTATAAGAGTGAGCCAAACATATCTTGATATTTAGTGATGTCTATGTTCTTACCATTTCCATTTTCTTCTATATCAAGGTTTGTTGATGTGCCCATAGGTGCATCAACATCCTTGACATGTTCCATCCCAAATCTCTTTAAGAGGTCCTTGATGTACTTGCTTTGGTTGATGAATATGTAATCATTTATTTGTTTGATTTGCAATCCAATAAAGAAATTCAATTCTCTTTTCATGCTCATTTTGAATTCATCTTGCATGCATTTTGCAAAATCCTTGCAAAGATATTCATTAGTGACACCAAATATTATATCATCAACATAAATTTGTACAATCAATATATCTTTTCCTTTTCTTTTCATAAAAAATGTGACTTTTATTTTGACAATGTTGAAATTGCTTTCAATAAGAAAGGTCTTGAGTCTATCATACCAAGCGCTAGGTGCTTGTTTTAAACCATACAAGACCTTTTTGAGTTTAAAAACATGGTTGAGAAAATGAAGATTTTACAAAACCTTAAGGCTGCTCAACACACTTTTTCCAAGATAAAACCATTTAAAAATACACATTTAACATCCATTTGGAAAAGTACAAAGTTGGCATGAGAAGCATAGGCTAAAAACATTTTTATTGATTCTAGTTTAACAAAGGTTTTTTTTGAATTATTATTATAATCAAAACCTTCTTTTAATTATAACTTTTGACAACTAGTCTAGCTTTGTTACTAGCAATTATCCCATGTTCATCAACTTTGTTCCTAACAACCCACTTTATTCCTAAGATGGATTGATTGCTAGGTTTATGGACTAGTTCCCATACATTATTTTTTTTTCAAATTGGATTAGCTTATCTTGCATATCTAAGATTCAATTATCATCCTTTTTGACTTCAAGAATGATTTAGGATCTATATATGGAAAACAAAATGCAAAATGACCACTTGTATTTTTAAGAGATGTTCTTAGTGCCTTCAAAAGGATTGCCAATGATTAACTTAAAAGAGTGAGAGCTTATATACCTTATCTCTTTTAGTGGCACAAAAAAGTTACTTACTATCTCTTGTTGATACCTTATCTCTTTTAGTGGCACAAAAAAGTTACTTACTATCTCTTGTTGATTGTTTGTGTTTGGTTGGTCTTTGTCCATTCCTTCATTATCATCCTTTATGATGGTCTTGTCATCAAGACTTAAATATTGAATACTTTCATTAATGTCATCTAGAATCTCAACAATTTTTTTTCATTTTGAGTTTCCTCAAAGGCGACATATGTGGATTCTTCAAGACAAAGTATTTTATTATTATAAACTTTATGCTTTTCTTGAGGAAGACTAGCCAAGAAAAATTTCAACATCGGATTTTGAATCAAATTTGTTTAAATTATTTTTTATGTTAAGAATAAAACACTTTGAACCAAAACTTTGAAATACAAGATGTTGGGTTTCCTCCCTTTCCAAAGCTCATAAGGAGTCTTTTTCAACTCCAGTCTTAAGGTAACACGATTTAAAACATAGAAAGAAGTGTTTAACGGCTTCCACCCAAATCATTTTGGTATATCAAATTCATTTAATATTGTTTTTGCCATTTCTTAAATATATCATTTTTTCATTTCCACAATCATATTTTGTTGGGGAGTTCTAGGTGTTGAAAAGTTATGGTGGTATCCTTTTTCTTCACAAAATGATTTAAACAAATTACTTACAAATTTACCATCATGATTACTCCTTATCTTTATGATAGAAAAATCTCTTGCATTTTCAACCTTCTTTGAAAAACAATTCATAAATAGGTTTATCTTTTGACTTTAAAAACAAAACCCATATCTTTATGATGGAAAAATCTTTTTCATTTTCAACCTTTTTTGAACAAAAATTCATAAATAGTTTCATCTTTTGATTTTAAAAGCAAAACCAATGTATACATTATGAAGTCATCAATAACCACAAACACATATCTATTACCACTTAAACTTCTAGTTCTAGTTGGTAGATCAATGTGTAGCAATTCTAATGGTTTTTTGGTTGAGATGTTATTCTTGTTTTTAAATGAGGTTATCATTTGTTTGCCCATTTGACAAGCATCACATAACTTTTTCTTTTTAAATGCAATATGTGGAAGACCTTTGACAAGTTTATTCTTAACTAGTCTAGAAAGAATTTCCATATTAACATAACCTAGTCTTTTATGCCAAAGAATACTATCATTTATGCTAACAATAAGATAACTTCTTTCTATTCTCATGCATGCATCAATCTTAATTTGTAGACATTACCTGTTCTATTGCCTATATGAGTAACTTTATCATTTTCAAGAGTCATACAATAAGCATTGTAAAAAATAATCTTATAACCTTTATCACACAATTGACTAATGCTAAGTAAATTATGTTTTAAGCTATTTACAAGAAAAACTGTTTTCAATTGAAGGTGAAGATTTACCTCCAATATTTTCAATTGCAATGATCTTTTCTTTCAATTTGTCTCTGAAAGTGACTTTCCCCTCCATTGATTTTGGAAATGGTTGAAAATAATAAATCGTCTTCGGTTATATGCCTTGAACAAGCACTATCTAAAAATCATTTCCTATACTCTTTTGATTCCTACATATTAGGTCCTTTGTGGTTAGATGTGATTCCTTTTGGAACCCAAGTCATTATAAACTTTATCATTCTTAATAAGACATACATAAATCAAATGACTTATTACTTTACAATAATTGCACTTAAGGCTAGGATCATATGATTGTTTAGCTTTAACAAATTAGTTTTTGAAATACTTTTGATTCTTTTTAGGTTGATAACCTAAACTTATTTTATTGAAAAACACACCATTGAATATAAAACATGGTTTCTAGGATTTTTAAGCCTTGTGTAAACTTACTTTAGGTTGTGTCAGGTATATGTGTGTGTGTGTGTACCTCGTTTTTACATTAACGTGAAGGAGATTAGTTGGAAATTGCATCCAAAAGTTAGGAATGCTACAATAACAAACTACTCTTAATCACTTGACCAATTGTCTCACCTTTATTATTGGAAACTTGACAAAAATTTAAGGTTGTTTTATGCAAATTCCTTTCATTATCAATCCAATGAATTGTCAAGCACATAGAGTTGATATACTCATATTATTCTATCATTTTAGTACATTGGTAAAAAAAAAAAAATGGATCAATTTTTTTTTGGTTTTCTAATAATTTTTTTTTAGTTTTTTTTTGGTTTGTTTTTTTGATTATTTTTTTTAGTTTCCTCAGTTTTTCTAATTATTTGGTTTTTTTACTAATCCCTACTTCTCTCATTTCCTTCATTTGGTCTTAGTTGAGCCAACATTTCCCCTAATTATTCTCTCTTTTCCTCATCTTCTTCTCTCTTCCAACCTCAGGTGGAGCATTATGGACTCGAGTGTGTTAGTCATGGGCCCAATTGGGCCCTTATTTTTCTTCTTATTCTTTTCTCTTCTCCTCTTCTTCCCTTCTTCACACTCCTTGGGCTTGGTTTGGTCAACCCTTTTTTTTCTCTTTTCTTCCATCCTTCTCTCCTTTTATCCTTTTCAGCCTCAATTAGGCAAGCATGACCCCGGTTGGGCCTACCCCTTTTCCTCCTTTCCTCCCCTCCCCTCCTTAGGCTTATTTGGGCCTTGGCTCTTCCCTATCCTTCTCCCCTCTACTCAGGCTTAGTTGGGCTAGTATCTTTCCCCTCATATTATTCTACCATTTTAGTACATTCGTAAAAAAAATGGATAATTTTTTTTTAGCTTTTTCCTTAATTTGTTTTTTCAGTTATTTTTCTAGTTTCCTCAATTTTTCCAGTTATTTGGTTTTTTTGCTAATCCCTACTTCTCTCCTTTCCCCCATTCGGTCTCAGTTGAGCCAACATTTCCCCTCATTATTCTCTCTTTTCCTCATCTTATTCTCTCTTTTCCTCATCTTATTCTCTTTTCCAACCTCAGGTGGAGCACTGTGGGCTCGAGTGTAGTGGTCATGGGCCCTTATTTTTCTTCTTATTCTTTTCTCCTCTCCTTTTCTTCCCTTCTTCACACTCTTTGGGCTTGGTTTGGTCAACCATTTTTTCCTCTTTTCTTCCTTCCTTTTCTCATTCTATCATTTTCAACCTCAATTAGGCAAAGCATTGCCCCAATTGAGCCTACCCTTTTTCCTCCTTTCCTCCCCTCCCCTCCCCTCCTTGGGCTTAGTTGGGCCTTGGCTCTTCCCTATCCCCCCTTCTACTCAGGCTTAGTTGGGCCAGTATCTTTCACATGGTTCTTCTCTTCTGTTTTTAAGCCATTTTAACTTGACCCTTCGATCAAGTTATTTAAAGGGTAAAATCCTAACATTCACTCTTATCATGAAAATACCTTCCTTAATTCTAAATTTCAATCATCTTTATCGATTCCTTAATCATTGACTTAATTTTTTATAGTCAGATTTACAATGAGATTTAAGAACATGACAATCACATCCAACAAAAAAAAATATGTAGGCAAGGTTTTCATGGTTAGTTAATAAATAAATAAATTGTTACAATATAAAGTGATTGATTTCAGTTACACCTTTGGCACCCATGGATAAAAAAAAAAATTACAAGATCCAAAAGTTTTTGGAGATTACCATTAAATTCATGTTTTTTTCACGGTCTAAATATATAAAATTCTCTACAGTCTTGACATCAACGAGTAGTACTAGCAAGATAACAAAGAGCGCACTTGAGGTCATGGCCTAGCGGTCCTGACAGGGAATTCCTTGCCTCTGCACCCAGGTTCGACCCTTTATGTGCACGTCTGTCATCCTCGCGGTGTCTTACCTGTCTACTGGGCTTGTAGGGTGTTTAGTGGGTCCGGGGATTAGTCGTGGTGCACGTAAGCTGGCCCGGACACCCCGTGTTATCAAAAGAAGAAGAAGAAGAAAGATAACAAAGAGCGAACCCTGATGGGTGTAGCTCAACTGGTCAGGTCCTGAGTTTGCTTTCCAGATGTTATTAGTTCGAGTGTCACAAACCTTAGAACCACTTGAGGCTTGTCTAATCGTTAACTTCAGGGCATCGAGAGATTAGTCGAGGTGCACGTAACTGGCATGAATACCTACAATTACCAAAAAAAAAAAAAAGAAAAAAAAAAAGGATAACAAGGAGCGATGTTCATGCATGTCTCTGTCACCGCACCATCCACATGGGTTCGTGGTTAGATGTGTTAATGTGGGCACAATTGGCATCACATTCTATATTACTTTCTTTTTCCATGGTACTTTTTGGCCGTAAAAAGACGATTGATTAAATGACACTGCTTCTTGAACATGGAATTTGTAGTTTTCGATCAAATAGGATAAAAATCCAATCCAAACTCTAAAACTCTAACAAATGGAGTAGAATTTTCTAAAATCTAACAAATAGAGTGAAGCATCATTAAGATTTTGCCTTTCTTCCTGTTTATCACCTATCTTGAAAGAAATGCCATCAATGAGAGAACGAGTTATAAAAAAATGGATGCATTTGGCACATTAAAAAACATTATTTATCAAAAAAGAAAAAGCGTTGAAGCATTTCTGTACGCAAAACTCAATCCACCATGAAGATCAGCAGCTTACTAACTCCAAGAGAGAAGATGCTTCTGTGCTAAATCAACTAGAGTGAACAGCTATACGGTATGAAACCTAACAAGCAATATATGTAAATGTAATTAGTAGAGTGAAACCTAACAATAGACAAGCAAATGTAATGTAATTTCTCTTAAGGTATGAAACCTAACAAGCAATAAATGTGAAGGCAATTTGGACAATGACTAACGTCAAAACAGTTACAAAAATCCAATGTGAATACATTATGGTCTTAAAGTTGCGTGAGAATCAAATATAAGAGAGTCAGGACCAAGGCATCTCTCTCTGTTAGTAGAATAGCCACCTGTTCTCCAAGAGTAGATTTGCAATTTTGCATGCAAAAGGCGTGTTTTTATTTTCACTGAGAAACTCCATTTTTTTTTAACCCAAGAAATAGTCATCCTTGATGTGTTTGGGAAAATAAAAAAGAAACCAATGTTGCTTGCATTTTCTTTTGATAGAGCAATACATATTATCATTAATTTCTTCGGGAAAAACAGAAAAAAAATCTTAAATTTATTTGAAAGTGTGGTTGTGGTTACTTTTTAAAATAATTTTCACTTTCGATTCATCTTATCATCTTATATGAATATTGTAGAATAAAATAACAATATTCAACTGGTTTTCGATGTGGCGGAAGGAAGGAGAGGAAACAACCAACTGAACTGATCTAGTTGGTGTGTATCTCATCAAATTCGCTGCCATTTGGCCAACACCACGGGGGAAGGCTCTTTGACAGACCTGATTACCTTGACTTGCTTAAGAAGTTCAAAATTTTTTTTTTAGTTTAACGTGGGTGTCCGGGCCAGCTTGCGCGCACCTCGACTAATCCCACGGGCCCTGAAGTTAACGATCATGGAAGCCTCTAGTGACCATCATATGAGCAACCATAGGGCTCGAACCTGAGACCACAGAAGGAGCAAACCTCTTGATCCCAAGCTCTTACCACTGGGCCACCACCTAGATGGTTGAAGTCCGAATTTTAATTAGAAAAGCAGGTGATGGCCTTATCTTGTGGTCGCCAAAAGTGACAAACTGGTGACCCTCAGAAGGCAACAATGGAAAGGAAAGGAGAGTGTGATCAAACAAAATTCTGGTTTCTTTGCCTCGGAACCTTTTGTTCTTTCTAGGAACAACTGCCTTGGAATAAATTGGTATCATAAATAATAATAATAATAATAAAAAGCACTGAAGCTCTTTTACCTGAATCTTTGGAGAGCATTCATTGCATGCACAGAAAGCAAAATGCTTCATTCATTTTGACTAATTTCTCGATCTACCTCTCCATTTATTATTTAATTTTCACCATAAAGAAACCTTTTCCATTTAGAAATATCATGCATATCTTTTAGAATAAGGCACTAGCAAGGGATGAACAAAAGAGATACCAATCCTGATATTCACATCTATAATAAAACGGGGTGGCTATGAAACAAAAAAATAAAAATAAAAAATAGCAAAATTATTTTCTAATTTATTATATTACAATACTTGAAGTTTTGATGTCATCTTGAGAAACAGGAATTTTGAATGTGTAAGCATGGATGCAAGCAATTGAATTTTTAAAAATATACATTTCAATCAGTTTAACTTCATTACAAAACCAAAGGTCATGGGGGAAAAAACAGACAAATCAAATAAAGCTGGTTTCTATATAAAGAAAAAAAGAAAAAAGAAGAGCATCACAAATCCTACCTCAGCTATCAACTTCTATCAGTCATCAGCTGTTACCAAAGAGGGTTTGAGGATTACGACTGCACGACTTTATTCTGTTTGACACATGCAGGTGCTTTGAACTCCTGGCATTTCCACAGTGGTGTAGGTTCAATTTGCATTAGAGTACCAGTAGAAGGCTCCATTGGAAACAAAGGCTTAACACGAGTAGTAGCAGGATTACCCGTGTTCTTATCAGTCAATGGGAGGCTTCTAGGAAGACTATCTTCCTTGGGGTTTGATTGATCCTTAGAATTACAAACGCTTAATGGCAACTTCTTCAGTTTCAGTCTTCCCTTCTTTTTACTAGGCGAACCCGAATCCCCCCAGTTTTTCTCCTTCGAGTGACTTGACTCTGCTTCCCCATTATCCATGTCTAATTGGCCAGCTTTTTCATATTTCAGTGCCTTCTCATCAGGTATTCTTATGGGTGCCTCCTGGATAGAATCATCAGAATCCAACTCACCAGCTATGGCATGCCCATTGCAAAAAGAAGGTGGGTTTTCTCCGAAAATTATACTTCCATTTGAAACCTTAGTTCTTTCCGAACTTGTTGAGCTTTTAGGCTTCTTATTTCTATGACCACCCTTCAAGTCAGAACTGGAAGAATTCTTCGAAATTCTTGGCGAGCTGTTTATAACGCGATGCAACTTACGAGCTAATTCTTCATCATCCCTATAATTCTCAACTGGTTGGTGTTTTTTGTACAAGAGCTGAACTTGGACATGCTTCTTCAACTTATTCTTTCTCAGGTATTTATCCTTGCTAGCTGCCTCTTCAGGAAATGATGCAACTAAAGCTAAAGCACTCTTGGCAGCTGTCACAGCTTTTGCTGCACTAATTTCCTTCTCCTGAGCCGCTGCTCTTGCAGCCTCTGCAGCCTTAACAGCAGCCTCAGCTGCTGATTTTGAGGCCTCCACAATCTGCTCAGGTGAAAGGTTATGACTATTATTAAAATGGGAACTCAACAGCTTGTTAAGACGTGCCTGAAATTCACTTGAAGAAGGAGAACAAGGTGTCGGGGAAGGAGGAGACTGGGGAGATGGAGAAGCAGGAGATGCTGAAGATGAAGAGGAACCAACTACAGGAAGAAGCGAAGCACCATCACCATCAGAACTCTGTTTCTTGAATCCAGCAAGCAGGCGCTTTCGAGGAGGCAAAAGGACATCAGCATCCAAGTGATTGATGTCACATATGTTAGCCTCCATTATTCCCAATCTAAGTCTTTAAAAAAAATTCAAATTCACTATCTGATGACACAGCCAATCCAACTACATTCCTGCTCGAAAAAAATAGAAAACCAGACAACAGATTCATTATCAAGCCTCAACCCCAGGAACCAGAACCCTAAATGAAACAAATCGAGCAAAATCTAAGCTTACCCTTCTCAAAATCAAGATCAGCACAAACCCTTTTAAAACTAGATCATAGTTCATCAATTCACCATTATTAGTTTTCGAATCAGAATTGAAACTACAAAACGAATCCACCAAAACCCTATACTTTCCATTAATCCAATTTATCTTTAAAAAACACAAAAAAATGAAGGTTATCAACTTCAACAAAATTTTATGCAACAATCTTAAACGACAATTTAGCTAATAAACAATACATCCAATACAAAAGCTCAAAATATTTTCAAATTATCATCTTTCTCAGCAACCAAACACAACCAACCAATATAACACTACAACCCAAAAAGGATTACAATTCAAAATTCACCCAGCATGGACCAGAAAGTAACAATCTTTCAAGAATCCATTGTAAACAATTGAATTCCCTCATTTCTATACCAATCATGATTAAAAACAGAGAATCAAAGCAAGATAAGAGGTAATTCGCAGTGTTAGAAGCTTGATTCAACTGAATTATACAAAATCTAATAGAGTTCCATTGCATGTGCATTGATTCAATGACAAAAACACATAAAGGTTTGTTTTTTATCAGATGGGCTGTGCTTGATTTAAATTGTTAAGTACCTGATCACTTCAGTTAATTGTAAAAGAGGAGATGAAACGGCGAATTCAAAATTAAGGGGGTATTGTGGGGGTGGTGTGGAATGGAGGTGTTGAGGAAGAAATCCGAGTAGAGAGGAAAATAGAAGATCCTGTTATTTATATTTTTGTTGAGGTTAAGGTAATAAAAGGTTAATGTTCTGTAAGAAAGAAGGGTATTTTTTTTAGTGGTTCTGATTTCTAGAATACAAAAATCCCCTTGCATGATGACCTAATAGGGTTAAGTATTTTTTTTTTCTCTTGTCACAATGAAAGCTTGTTTTTATGTTTTTATTGGTTGTTTACTATGTTTATTAAAAAAAAAAAATTACTATATGGACATTCACTGTAAAAATAGTGTTCGTATAATTTTTTTTGAACTCGTGATATTTTTTTACAATTATTATATTGTTTTAGACTTTTTTCCATGTAACTCTCTCTTGCACCTAAGTTGTCTTTCTTTTACATATTCCAGGTATAAAAGCTTTTTTCTTTTTGTATTCTATAAAATCATTCATTTCATTTCATTGCAAAATTTCTGCAAAACCTTAACTTACAAAATGATCATATAACTCCTCTTTTAAGTAAATTTTCTTTATCTTTTCCTATTTATTTTATAACATTGAAGGTCTTTTTCTTGGCAATAAATTTATTGAAAATTAGGTTTCATATGAGGGTAGTTCATATATGTTAATTAGTTTGCTTGAAATTAATTCATGTGTGGAGTAATATATGTATGTTGATAGAGATTGAAACAAAGAGAGTCAAAACGGTGGCTTTATCCCATGAATCTAAGCAAAATAAATAAATATATTGATATTCAGTCAATGTAGTGCATTTAAAAAAAAAAAACCAAGATTGAGTAAAAAAATCAATATTAAATGATAAAATTAAAAAAAAATAAGCTAAAAAAAAATTATGTCAACTCATGTTAACCTATTAAGCTTATGACTCGAGTCATTTGACCAAAAACAATAAATATAAAAAAATCTCAAAACCCAATTTTTAACTAATAAGATATTAAAAGATAAAATTAAAAAAAATCAATCATATAAAGAGATAAAAAATAGCAATTATAAGCCAAAAAGCCCAAGCCCGCCCATATTAACTTGCTAAACTCACAGGTCAGGTTATGATATAGGAATAATCCGATAGAAAAAAAAATCACGAAACCAAATTTTTAATAAAACCAATGTCAAATCATGAGATAAAAAAAATAAGTAAAAAAATTGATGTCAACCCTTGTCCACAAACTATTTGATCGAAATCACCAAATATAAAAAAACTACGAAGATTAATTCTCAACAAATCAAATATTAAAGCAAATATTGAAGGATGATTTTTTTTTATATAAAAATCAATCACATAAAAAGATTCAAAATAAAAAATAGTAATTAAAAACTGAAAAAAAAATGAGTTCACCTGAGTTAACCCTCAAAACACACGTGCCAGACTATGAGATCGAGATAATTCTATAAAAAATAAAACAAAGAAAGCCACGAGTCCTATTTTTTTCTTTAAAATCAACATAGAGTAATGAGATCGAAAAATAAAATAAGTGAAAAAAAAAACATGAACTTGTGTTAGCTTATAAAACCTGTGACTCAAGCCATTTGATCGGAAGCACCAAACCTGAAAAAATTATGAAACCTAAATTTTAATAAATAAGATGTCAAATGATGAATTAAAAATAAAATAAAAAAAAAGGGATTCAAAAGAAAAAAAAAGTAGCAATTAAAATAACGATGATCAAATTTGAAGAAAAAAAATAAAGGATGGATAATTTTGGATTAAAGGGCTAAATTGAAAAGAAAAATTAATTCAACAAAAGAACTAAAAGAAGAAACCATCAAATGAATGAGGATCATTTTTTTAAAATAAAAAATTAAGAATTTTAATTAAATAATGAAATTGAAAACAATTAAAAATTTATGAAAGAGACAAGAAAAAAACAAAGAAAAAAATTGGAATCAAATTTGAAAAAATAAAAAAATAAAAAATTTAAATTGAAAACAAATAAAAAACTTATAAAAAAGCTAAGGGTAAAAATTAAAAATCAAAACAATAAGGGCTGATACTCAAATATTTTCAACTAAAGGGAATACAATGAAATTTTAAATGCCAAGCATGAATTTCGAGGGAGGAGAGAGGGAAGAAAAAAAAACCATCGATGCCAAACCTGGAGGCCTTTGGCTGCATGTGCCACCTCCCCGAGGAGACAACGCCAAGACGATTCAAACGCCTCCATGTAAGGCGGCGTTAAACCATTAGGCAACCCTGTGCAAGTTGTCTTAAGGGTATGAGAACTGTCTACGTGTTGACACATGCAATGTATCAATAATTTTTTTAATAATTTTTTTATATATTAAATTACATAATTATTCCTAAACTAACCCATAATTAGAAAAATATCTGAGTATAAATACAAAAATATACTTGAATGTAAAACATAGAAAATCCATTCCGAGGAGCATTTGAATCATTTAACTGTTTATTGAAAATGAAAAAGATGAAAACGTGCCTGAACATCAGCTTGGCTGTTTGTATGTAAATTTGGCTGCAAAATGAGAATTGGTTTTGGAGAGATGAGAGCCTTTTCCAAGTTATTGTATTTCTCTGTCAAGGACAACACATTCTTTGTAAGTTGTGGTGTAGCTAATGTCATCACAACATGCTATTAACAAGAATTCTCGATTTAACTAACTAATAAGTCACATAGTAATAAGAGTTTGGGACTAAAAAATTTACTTTCTTTATAGTTTTATATTCGAGCCTTATGATTGCTAATATGATGGTCATTGAAGGTTTATATGGTCATTAACTTCAGGGTCTGTGAGATGAGTCAAGATGCACGCAAGCTGGCTCGGACATCCATATTATTTAAAAAAAAAAAGAAGCATATTGATTTATCTTCGATCTTAGATCAAGTCAATTATTTTTAGTAAAAACTACATTAGACATTCTTAAATGGGCTTATAGATCAAAGAAAGTCTGAGAAAGACGCACTGATGACTCTAATTCAGGTAAATCAAAAATCTTATTGTGTTAATCAATTGTTCTTCCTATTTTATTCTTAATCTAAACTTGAAAGAAAAAAAAAGAAAACTTGTCAGTGAAATTGGGTTTTGTTTAGAATATTTTGGTGTGTATTTTGGTATTTTTTTAATGAGAAATTTGTGGTTTAATGATTACGAATGAAATTGTGTTAAATACTGATTTCAAAGTTTTATGTCATTGGTTTTGGCTTGAATTTGATTTGAATTAAGAAGGAGAGCTTTATCGAATTTATTGATATTTTCCCCAAACGCGTCTCTCTCTTATCCTGTGTATATGGAGCTTGGCAGATGAAGGTAAAGCCAGGAAAGACTTGCCTTCATAGTATAATCCTGGTGATTATTTTTTATTCGATTTAGCTTTTATAAGAAAAAATAATCAAATTAAAATTTATTTTTTTAATAAAACCAAAACCGAACTGAAACCGGTTTAAACCGACCGGTTTCGGTTCGGTTCTGTTTTTTAGGACAAAAACCGGTTCAAACTGGTTTGACTCGGTTTTTCCGGTTTGGCTCGTTTTTTTTATTTGGGTTTGATTCGGTTTTTTCAGTTTTAGACTTATAAAACCAAAACCGAACCGAACCGAACCGAACCGGTTGGTTTTTTTAAAATTTTAATCAGTTTAATTAGTTTTTTTTCACGGTTCAGGTTTTTCAGTTATTTTTTTTTTAATTTTCTCAATTTAATAAGTTTTTTTTCTCATCGTGACGCACTCAATGCTCTTTTTTAGCATGGCAAACCAAACACTCACAATTGTTGATGCTATTTATGTGAAACCATTTGATACCGAGACACTTCTCATTGCCGTAGGACACACTGCAGATGTTCTTCTAAAGACCAAACCCACCAACCAAATGCCAAATTTAAGTAAGAAGATATGAATAAAAGTTAAATAGAAAATATGGTATATAATTAGTGAGGCTGGTAGCATTATATAGAGCAGCATAATAGTCTTATGGATCTTCAGAGTAAACTCAAATTTGAGAATGAATGAATCAACAATCATTTACATGATAAGAAAGTGTTTGTTGAATGCAAAGAGTGAAATTTTGGGATAAATTTTAGATGAATGTATGTTAATCATAATTAAAAAAAATATATTTGAAATCTTAACAGCAAAGTAACTATAGGCTATTATTTATTTTCCAGTTTGGCCCTTCTTTTCTACGTATATTTCTTATTAACTTAATACCAAAGAAGCAGTTTAAACATGCAACAATGTTATTAGCTAGGTTTCCTATTTGAAAATAAACTAATTTTTCTTGATCCAAACTAATATGCTTAGTAAGGTAATTTTATCTTGTTTGAATTAAATTCAAATTTAACAATAAATGAATTAGGATTCATTTACACAATATTTGAAGTGGAATTCTTCATAATCATAGAACTAGAATGAGTATTTGTTTTTTTATTTGGTTTTGTTGTTAATTTTGATGATGCATGTAAATTCTCAATCAAAAAATTGGTAAACCAATGTAAAATATGGTAATCCGCAATTGAAAAATGATAAATTAGAAAAAATATTAAGAATGGAATGGAAAATCCCCAATGAATTTATTTAGATCCTGGATGGAATAGAGAAATAAATTGATACGCGAAACAACAGTCCAATCATAAATTGAGTAAATTCTCCAATTAGGTAAAATAATTATTTAAAGGAAAAAAGTTGTGAATTAGATGAAATTATTTAAGAAAATAATGATAATAAAAATATAGTGGAATTCTAAATAAACTAATGTATGATTTTATGCATGAATAATGCTAACTGACAGTGTAAATCTCGCGTACAATCGCACAAATTTTGACTGAAAGTGATGAAAATAAGAGGGAAATTTTATTGTGATTAAGGATGAAAGTCCCTAATGAATTAGTTTAGAAACCTTGACGATTTAAGTAAATAAAATACATAAATCTAGATTTTGACGTAAAATTACCTACCGTCTAGTTTTACAATATCAAACATAACTTTCAATATAACATTTGGGTCAAAATTTGACGGGAGTCTCCTAACATATTATTCTATCTTGAGTTGAAATTTCAAGTCAATCAAATATTAGGAAGGCCTTGTAAAAGTGTCGATGGTAAGAAACAATACAGAAAAATAACACATGGACTCATTAATGATATTTTCATAAATAAAACAAGATATTTCCTTTCATTTTCTCCTTTAAAAGACACAAGCATCCATGAAAGAAGGGGAGACGATTTCTTCATGCTTTTCTTCCAAAATTTTTGGTTTTTTTTTTCAAATATGAGAGCTTGTGAGTGGTTATGAATGATTTACTAGGAAAAGAAGTAAACTCACACACACACACACACACACACACACACAAATGAGTTTAACAGTAGAGAAAGGTTAGAAAAAGATAAGAGCGAAGCATGAAATTGAAAGAGGAAGAAAAAATAGAAGGAAGTTTGTAAAGAAACCTTGGAAATGGAGTTTAAATGTGTTGATAAGTTGCTTTTCAATTAGCTATTACAATTGTTTTAGTGTTTAATCAAATGAATGGAAAACAAATACCTAAATTATCTTTCTAGGGTTCTTGAATAGTATTTGGGGGAATTAGGAAATTAGTTGTGAATTATTTAAGAGGCACATATTATATGTTAAATAGAGTAGAACTGGGAGAGAAGTTTGATAAAAATCCATAGGTGGCCATTAATGCTATGGCTGGCCATGAGGAATGGATGAGGAATGAGAAAGCTTGTTGAATTTTGGTGGAATTGTATGAGGAATGGATGTGTTTGTGTGAGAAATTAGATGTGGAATAAGTTTTTTGTATGTGAACTTTATGTATATATATATGTGTGTAAGGAGAAACGTGGAAAAACTGGTAAGGAAATTTAATTAGATTCTTGTGATAATGTATGTTTTGTGAAGTGTTGTTATGAGAAAACTTTATTTTGAAAAAACTTACGGTTGAATGTGTGAAATTAATGTAGTATGTGTGTTAAGGGGGGAAGTTGTTGATTTGGAATTTGTGCTTTTGTTTTATTAAGTGTGTATTGGTTAATGTGAAGGCTTTATAAATTATAATTGAATAAGAATTCTTAACTTAATGAATATTGGCATGTTGTGATGCATGATGGATGATTGGAGATCTAGAGAAATTGAATGGAACTTTGTGTAATTGTATGTTCAATTAAAGTGCATGTGTGAGAAATGTGATGTGGGATAAGTATTTAGGTAAATCATGTAAGTTATGTTATAGGTAAGTGATGTGGGATACGTTTTTAGCTTAACCATGTAAGTTATGCTATAGATAAGTGTACGGAACATGGTTTTTCATGTTATAAAAATGGATGGAAGTGTTTAAATTGTGGGTACAATTGCTAATTAGGGTATAAAATGTGTTTGACACTTAAGAAATGATGCATGAAATGTGAATTGTAAATATTTATAGTAATTTATGAAAGTTTGGTTGAGATTTATTAAGTAATTGATTTAGTTAATAGTTTAAATTGTATTATTATTGGTGTTCATGTATTATTTACAATTTGGGATTGGATTGAATGTATGTGTAGGACATTAAAATTTGAAAGTGACTAATAAATGGGACGTGGAAGATCAAAGGTTGTGTATGTTGTAAAATAAGATGTGCTTGAGCTATTGGAAATGCCATAGAATTAGTGATTGGAAAAGATATTATTATTTAAATATATATTGGTAAGTTATAACATGTTGGAAAGTATAGGAAGGAAGTTGAAACCTTTAATATTAAAATATGTAGATGAAAAAAAGAAAGAAAGAGATATGTGGTTTAATGAATGTATATGAATTTATATAAAAGTTTAAGATGTTATTAAGGTAAAATTTTGTTGGGGTGTTCGAACAACATGTATGGAAGCTAAGAAATCTATTTAGGTTGCATGAGAAAAATTATCGAATTGGATGATATGTTGTGTTTTAATATTTTGGTATGGAAAATGTTTATATTGGAAGAATAAGTTCTGGATGTTAGGATAAAATCTCAAATGATGTTTAAATTGGTTGGGAAATTGAATTATAAATTTTTGAAATAATTCAAGAAGTTGATTTTGGATATTTTAAATAAATTGTAATTTGTTATGAAATCTTTGTTTTTGTTTTTTTTTTTTTTTGTAAAGGTTAAAATTGTATTATAAAAAAGGGGAATATGGAAAAATAGGGGCTATTCCAAAAAAAGAAAAGGGGCTTACTAACTAAGCAAACCCTTGTTGCCTGGATCGGGCAACACGCCCAAGCCCAAAGCAGGAGGAGAAAAATCTAAGTGCACACTAGAACAAGCCTGGGAAAATAAAAAACAGATGGTTAGCTGACTTGATCGGGCCACATGCCTTGATCATTGATATGATTGTCTTATACAAAAAGAGAAGGCATTTGCTAACAGAGCCTAGGGACATTGGCCATAGCATTAAGGGTGCATGTACCATATTTCACATATAACATCTGAGATAGGGTTCTTTCTGCCGATGTTTGCCAAATGAGACCTAATGTACTGAATGATCTCTGCACTGGTATGCTGAGGAGGGTGGAGGGTGCTGGTGAATATTCTATTGTTCATTTCAAACCAAATGTAATATATTGTGGTGGACAGACTTAGCCGAGCTATGACGTGCAGAATATTCTTCATCTTCCTGTAGTTTGAGGCTGCCCATTAGAGAAGGAGATTCCACTGCATTCCGAGCCATTGAATTCTGGAGAGCCTTATGATGGATTCCCAAACTAAGCTGGTGTAAGGGCATTGGAAGAAAAGATAGTCATGGGATGCAACTTGTCCAAGGTCTACATCTTAGACTGAGAGGCTAATCAAAGTATAAAGGATTTATGTGGAATGTGGGCTGAAAACCATAAGAGGTGATGAAGGGAGTTGGGGGGGGTGTCTAGATTCCCTGATCATATCCCAAGCCGAGTCAATAGTAAACTTCCCTGCATTATTCCCTTTCCAAACTAGGTGATCATTCCTGTTTGTTCTTGGCAGAGAAGTTATGGAATTCTAGATGGCTTAGATGTTTTGATAGCTTATTGGAAACTTCCATCTATCCCCTTTAATGATGTCAGATACTTTTGCATTCCATGGCAGTCTTGCGGAGGAGAGGGTTCTATATGGCAGGAGGTCACTGGATCTTCTTCCATCTAGCAGCCAGTAGTTTAACCACAAGAATGCTGCTTGACCATTCCTAATACACAAGACCATCTACCCTTTGCACCACTCTCTACTTTGTAAGATCTTCCTCCAGAACTAGGAGGGGTTGGAGGACATGTTTATGTGCCAGAAGAAACGCCCTCTAAGCAGGTTGGTATGGACCCATGCAGACCAGATTGATTGCTGGTCAGTCAGCAAATGCCATATGTGTTTCAAAATGGTAGCCCTATTCTATGTGTTCAAACACTTTATCCCCAATCCACCTTCTTTTTTGGGATGACATATTGACGCCTAAGCTACCTTGGCTCCTATGGTGTTGAAGGATGTGCCTTTCCAAACGAAGGCAACAAATATGCTTTCCAGCTTCCTGATCGTAGAGCTTGGGAGGATGAAAAGAGTGGTCCAATAAACTTGAATAGAGAATATCACTGCTTTGATGAGCTACAACCTTCCAGCATAGGTGAGCGATGATGATGATGTCCTAGATGTGTTGTACCTTATGTAAGAATAAGAAGATTATATGCTTAATAACATGCTTGGAATAGTGGAAGATTTCATCGATGATTTAAATGCCAATGTTATTGTTTTCGCAGCCTTAATATTTGTAAACTTAAAATTTGATAAATTTCATGAAATATTATTTTTTCAGAAATTATTAAACATGTTGTTGTGAAAGAAAAACAAACTTACATTGAAAGGTCGTCCTTCCACTGGGCCTCGTACTTGTAGGTAAATGGATCCCGCTGTGAAGGGACCCCCATTGACGTTATGGCACTACACTTGACGAGGCTACATCGTGAGTCAATGCATGTGTCTTAGGTGCCTCTTCTTGGTCGGCACCTAATGACTTGTGGTTGTTAGCATTATTGCTGGAAGAACTAGTAGTGATCCTGTCCTTATGACGTGCAATAGACTTTCCCCTAGGTATCTACATAAATTTATGAAAAAAATAAAAATTTCTATTTTAAAAAACAATTCAGCAACACCTCCCCTATATAGAAAGCTACCCAAAATTTTTAATTCTATAAATAGATAACATATATGCCACAAACTAGTTGATTTTATTCAATTTCTACCAATAATTTTAAATAATTTAATTTCATAGAAATATCTCATTTTCTACGTGATAATATTTTTAATCCTAAATTGACAAGAATTGATTTTAAATGGATATAATACAATATAATAATTAAAATTAATCCTACACATTTAATTAGAAATTAAAAAGAAAATTAAAAAAAGAAAATAACTAAAATTCAACAAAATAATGAAAGAAATACTTCAATAACAACTACAATTTAACATAATTATTTCCAAGTTGTAATACTTTTGATCCTAAATTTACAAAAAAACAATATTCTAAATGGAATAAATGCAAAATAATAATTAAAATTAATCCTACACATTTAATTGTAATTGAACAACAAAATAACAAAAAATCCACAAAATAATGCAAAAATTATTTCAATAACAATTAAAATTCATACAACTATTAATTCATAAAATTATTAAGAACAAATAATTGAACATAAAAAAGATAAAAAAATAATGCAAAAATAAATACAAAATAAATAAATGGATAAGGAATGAAAAATTCTTACCTTAATGGCGTGCTCAATTTAAGAGTTGAACTAAAAAGAACAAAAAAAATGAAAAGACATTGTTAAAAAACCCGAGAAGAAAAAAGAAAAATAAGAAGAAAAACAACATACCATGTTGATTATGTTAAGAGAAGATCTACTTTGATTTTATCTGTTGAACAGTTGAGAAGAGAAGAGAAGAGTGAACAAGAGAGAAGAAGATGTACAGGAGATAAAAAAAAAAAAAAGAGAAGAAAATGAAGCCATGTCTGTTGTGCTCGTGAAGCTTTTATATTAGGTTTTACAGTTGGAATTCCTGATGGATCATTAAATATTATTATTTTAAATGTTTAGATGGTGATTCCATCGGTCAAGTCAAATTGAAATTGAAATTCGCACTAAATATTTCAAAAACCTCTTTAGTTTTTTTTTTTAATTCCGTTGGTTATTCTGCCGATAAAAGAGTAAACAGTTAACATTCAAAAATGCATAAATTGTCAGCGTGTTGAAAATCCCATTATGTTGGTGATTTCGTTGGGAAACCTGTAAAAACATGTACATTAGTCAATAAGAGCATTAATTGTCATCGCGTTAGAAATCTCATTCCATTGGTGATTTCATTAGGAAACCTGTAAAAACATGTACTTTAGTCAATAAAAACATTAATTGTCAATGTGTTGGAAATCCTAGTACCACAGGTATACCAACAAAAATATCTTATCGATATACCCGTGTGTAATGAATGCCAAGAACTATACTAGGGTGAAGGGGAACAATTTTCATAGTCTCTAGAATATATCGATGGAAACATTCCGGCGGTATACCTGTATGTAATGAACACCGTGAATAGTGTCAGGGTGAAGGGGAACAATTCCCATCGCCTCTGGAATATACCGACGAATTGTGTCCATTGGTATACCTGTGTATAATGAACACCATGAACAGTGCCAATGAGAAGGTGAACAGTTCTCATTGCCACTTGAATATACCGATGGACACAGCCCATTGGTATACCCGTGTGTAATGAACAAATCATCAGTATTTCCATCAGTGTGAAACAGTGTCTGATGCCAGATTGTATTTGTATTCCCTATCTATCCATCCTGTAAATACTTCAATTGACAACTGCACGCACAACACAATAACACCAGTTTACATTACAATAATAAAATAAATATTTTCTTGTAATTCAATAATAAATAATATTATAGTTTATGGTATTACACTTTCTTGTTTTGCAAATTAATCAGAATTGTCTTCTTCTTTTTCTTTTTCTTTTTCTTTTTCTTCTTCAATTGACTCGTCGTCATCTCTATCACAATCTTCTACATTGATTTCATCGCTGTCATCATCTTCATTGACTTGTGCATATCCATTGGATCTAAAAAGAACATTTAACTCCTCAGTATCAACATCAATAAAAATATTCTTGACGACACAAAAATTTGAATTTTCTTCCAAGTCAATCGACGAAGCAACTCGATATGGATTAAGTAACTCACCAAGTTGAAAGACATTATCTCCCATAATTGATTCATCATTCTCATCCTAAACAACCTCGACACGACCCCTAGATTTGGTTTTTCATACGGATAACCAATCAACTCTTGAACAATCCTTTCTAAAGGAAAAAGTGTATGTGTAACAAACTTGCTGACATTGCTTAGCGAAAACAAAGACATTGTCGATGTTGCGAAGTTTAGCCTTTAAATTGATTTTGACTAAACCATGATGGAGATCTACTATGATTCCTCTATCAGTGGTGTCATACCAATAACATTTGAATAAAAATATTGTACTCTGCTCGCTATGATACTACAATTCAATTACCTCTTCTAATTTCCTATAATAGTCAACTTTAAACTTATAAGAAGTCGATCCTTTAATACAAACCCCACTATTATATGTGTTTCTATACTGCCCATATTCTTATATATGAAACACATGTCCATTGATGAAATACCTGTTGTAGCACTTCACTTTTCTTTTAGGACTTAGACTTAGTAAAGACAATGTTCCTCCCAATTTATAAACCTGGTACATGAAGTACAACCATGAACAATTAACATAAATGTGTTATGAAATTAAGTATCCCGATAAATAATAATAATTAAATAGTACTTACATGTGTTCTGAACCACCACGTGAAAAATTATTCATCTTGTAATAAAAAGATTTGGGATTCAGTCAGTTGTGAGTTTTAGAACGGTAAATATTGACGATGTTGCCTATAATGTATTCAACAATGTATTAGTTTATGATATTATAAGAGATAAACTGTTCATTAATAACAGAGTTTAAGTACTATACTTATTGAATAAAAGCTCTAAGTTCATCACAGTTAAATAACATAAAATATGTGTTTGTTTTAATTTTATTTCAGACAAATATCTTCCCCTAACAACATTTTTTGGTGCGGGTCATCCAGGATGAGATAATATTGACAAGTTTCCACTCAAAAGCACTTCACCACCATCATCATGCCTTGAAACACAACTGATTCTTATTCTCAATTAAAGCTAAAAATAGTATGAGATAAATGTTGAGATCTTTTCAACAATATAGGACTCATATATCGAAGCCTCAACATACGCCTTATTTTTAACTTTTCTCTTAAGGTTGAACAAGTACTTACATGGAATCAAACAAATGTTTTGAATTATGAAAAAAAAGACAATAAAATTTTAATTACATTTCATGTGTAATCTCTAACCTCTCAATTGGATACATCCATCTATATTGGTCTTGGCCTCCAACTTTTACCTTAAACGGTAAATGTATGGGTAGATGCTTCATTAAGTTAAAAAACAACGGAGGGAATATCATCTCAAGTTTGCATATTGTCTGAACGATATTTGTTTCAAGCCTCTCCATATGTTGTGTCTACAACTTGTTGGAGCATATATCTCTAAAGAAATGATTGATCTCCGTGAGTGCCGTTGTAACCTAATTTTGGCCCATTGGTTTTTAATTAAATTTTACAGGGTTTAAAATGTAAAATTAAAAGATCAGAGATTTATTTTGATGAAAAATGTGATTTGTCAGCTTGCACGGAAACTAGGGACTACAATGTGCTTTTGTTATTCTATCCTTATCTTCAAGATTATCCTTACCTTTAAGATAATGATAGTTGTCTGATTTCGAATTCGATTCTAATTCGAACTTCAAAAAAGAGAATGAGTTTGATTGAGACTTTATTTCTCGCAAGCGATGGGACTCTTGCACTATAAATATAGATTTCAGTGTATGCAGAAGAGGAGGTAGAGGAAACCCTAGGAGAAGGCCATTACTAGAATCCCTACAAAAAAAAAAGATATTTACAAAAACAAAGAGGGGGCGTGGCCGAATCCTAGACTAGCCGCCAGTGCCCCCTCCCCCCTCCCCCCAGCTTTTGCCTCTCTTCTTCCCTGGTCTCAAACCAGCCATTAAACGCCCCCCTCAGTTTTTTTCTTCTTCCCTGGCCTCAAGAACCACTCCCTCCCTCCTACTTTTAAAAGAATACCCTTCGGTCTCTCTCTCTTGAACCAGCCACCCCCTTCAACATGTTCTCTGTTTTCTCTTCACCACCTTCTTCAGCCTCACTTCCTTCCCTCCCCGCCAACCGAAGCCTCAACCACTGTGAGTATGCACCAACCATAGTAGCAGCATCATCTTTGGTGTAGGCAGCATGACCACTCCATTGTAGCGGCACACCCTGGTAAATGGCACACCCTCAACCTAGTTATCAGAAGTTCCTTTCCACTGTGAACGACTTCCTTATATCTTGACCGATGTTATTCCATCTCTCTTATCCTCCCGTGACAACAACTAACTAGCATGCAGCCCCATCGTGATCTCCTGTTCCAGCCATGAATGATAGCGACAACACTATGAGCAGCAACAACACAGCAACCACACACTCTCCCAGCCTCCATTGAAGCAACATTTAGAAGCTCTATTTCGCACCAACAGCCATGAACGAGCTCAATCCAGCAGTAGTGGAAGAGCTCCAGCGACTCCAGCAAGTCTGGCAGACTACAAGCTCTAACAGGCACTCATCTCTCCCCACCGGGCTCTCCCGGCCAGCATCCACTAGTTCTTCGATCGGGAGAAGATCTTGCTCCACCATGGTCACCTTCCTCTTTTCTCTTCCAGCCGCGGCTTCAGCCATCGTTAGTAAGTCGCTTCCCCTCCTGCATTATAATTCACGTAGTTGTGAGTTATAATTCACTTGCTACTATAGCAGGTGAATTATAATTCACTTGTTTCTGTAGTAGGCGTGCATTGTCATGCACGCCTGCTACTCAACTAGGTCACTGGCTTAGGCCAGTGACCTGACCGAGGAGGTTGGGTCTACCCAGCCATGCAGGTTGGGTCAGACCCACCCAAAATAAAAAAAACATAATAAAAAATAGTTTTTTTATCCAGATTTTTTGTGGGTTTATTCAGTGGCGCCAAAGTCAGGAATACCGTATTTTATGGATTGTGCAATATTTACCAACGCCAGAGTTGGAAATATTCATAGGTTTACAAGCAAAGTGAATATTATAGTATGACCATAAGAACAGAACACAAATAAACCTTTAGCAATTTTAGACAAAATCAGCAATGCAGCTTGCCTCAGGTAGGACGCTTAAGGGGTGATAGTATCTTTCTTTTCGCGTAACCAGTCCCGTACCATGAAATCTTTGTTGACCGGTTAGGGTTCCTAGTGACCATAATACTAGGTGACGACTCCTTGAAACAAGACATTTTCCCCTAAAACAACAAGATACCAGATATCTATTCTTTTTCCAATGCGATATGATTTTTTTTAAACGGTCGCCGTGATGTTCGGGTGTGACAAGTGATTAGTACTTAAAAGTGCATTTTTATCAAGGTTTTATATCATCATTTTGCACTTGAAGTATCAACTACTCCTTAACTAAAGCATGTTTTATAATAACATATCTAATAATATAAGATACCTTTAATTTATAGTAAATGTTCAACTTAAATGCAGGCCTATCACATAAATAAAAGAATTGATTGATGAGTTGAAGTACTGAAATTGAAAGGACAAAGAGATGGCCAAACTTAGAAAAGAGATGTTGGTGCAGTCCAAACTAGAACATTGTTCGGTAATCGGGCTATATCTGGAGCTGT
>Ga0307517_10003060_pt1 | contig 26432 bp, 16 predicted proteins | sample 23_EM_MG_FD_194515 | JGI IMG/M metagenome (GOLD analysis project Ga0307517, IMG submission 194515) | Populus trichocarpa ectomycorrhiza microbial communities from riparian zone in the Pacific Northwest, United States - 23_EM | ecosystem: Host-associated > Plants > Roots > Unclassified | place... | reverse complement strand
AGCAAGCAGCAGGGGTCGGTCTGCCACGTCAAGGATTGAAATACAGAGAAAGAAAGAAATGTTCCTGATTTATTTTTATTTTATTAGTAACATGCTTTCTGAATTAAAGTAGAGGCAATTTTTTTTATATATAAAAACATGAATAATTTAAAATTATCTTCGGTCTAAACAACATTCCTTATAAATCCGGTTTTTTTTTTAAATGAAAACATGTAAGACTGTAGAGGGGTGGATGATGTCCGGCTAATGTCGTGTTAATTTTTTTATTTTTTAAAATTTAATTTTGATATGAATATATTAAAATGATATGAAAATATTAAAAAATATTAATTTAAAATAAAATAAAAATTAATTTTTTTCAAAATACTATGGAAAGAACGAATATTGTTTGGAAGTGAACCAACAATTCAGAGTGAGGTTTTCATGTACATCTCTAACCTTGAAGAAGTGACTGAGAGGCATGCGCACCCATTTTAATGGAAAGTTTCCATGTACAGCTCCGTAAACACGACGATGACTTTGAAGAGATGATAGGATCTAATCCATAATCCGGCATGGGAGGCGGATCAACTCTTCACAGAGAAAGGTAAGACTGACGTGATTTTGCTGCATTTGGCAGCACATATATATAAGCTTTGAGAAAATGCCTCGACTCAGAAACTGTTTATGAGCAAATAATTTAAAGCTTGCATATTGGCATTCACGAAGAACCTCCAAAAAGAGAGACCGCCCCACAAAAACAAACAAAGGCAGCCAGAAATAACCTCAACAGATGGAGATTTTGGAGTGCCTACAAAATTGCTGGAAAGAAACCCTGTAAGAATAAATAAAACAATATCAATCCTCAAAAGCAATAATGAAGATACTAAATAGTAATGCCTTTCATTCTCCTAATGAAGTTAAGGTGGGTTGCCTCGTCGGACAAGCACTTTTTGGTGATGGAGCAGCAATCATAGCCTCAGATCCTGAAACGTTGATAGAAAAGCCTATATTGCAACTCGTTTCTGCGGCACAGGTTACGATTCTTGACTCGGTGCAGGCAATCGAGGACCATGTTGGCGAAATGGAGCTATCGATCCATTTATCAGAGGATGCGCATAAACTGATAACCATTAACGTTGATGCGGCTCTACAATAAGTTTTTACCCCAATTGGTGGTGGTTCAAGTGATTGGAACTCGTTATTTCGGGCTGTACATGCAGGAGGGCGAGCAATTCTTGACGAGGTAGAATCGAAACTTGGGTTGAAAGAAGAGAAACTTGGTGTTGCTAGGCACACACTATGTGAGTATAGGAATGTAGCAAGTGCCTGTGTGTATTCCTTGTATTTGATGAGATGAGGGAGAGATCTGTCATGGAAGGCTAGGCCACTACAGGGAAGGGCTTGAAGTGGGGTGTTCTAATTGGGCTGGGACCTGGTCTAACCATGGAAACCCTTGTATTGCACTGTGTGTCCCTGCTGCGATTACAAGGAAGTCGAGCTCTTGACTGGCTCAATGTCTTCCTTCCATAGCAAGTGCAATCCAAGCTAACAAGATCCCCCTTTTCCACTTGTATGATTGTATTTGTTTTGCAGTATAAAGGGTTCTTAGCTCTTCTGCTTACGCCCCAAAAACAAACTAGCAGTCTCGAAACAAAGAAATAAAAGGCATATGAAAAGGACTAGATGATAGTAAACAGGGAAGCAAACTTCTACAACATTCATTATGCTGTAATTTCTTAAATTACAAAACATTCGATCCCAAACACACAATTTACCATCCAAAAAAAAACAAGAACATACCATTTTTTTCATTCAAGGTTGGTATGGCGAGATCGAATGACCTCAGGGCTCTGTCCTAAAGCCTCACCTAACTTGTAAACAACCATCTCAAAGAACACAAACAAGGCCCCCTCAAAAACACTTCCCATAGGCATTAAAGGCCTAGATTTCTCCTCCCCGCCATCGCCATCACCCTTATCATCAGCCATGGTCTGTGCTGGCACATAGCAAACCACACTAGCATGCTTCACACAGGATCCTGTCTCAGGCTGAGCCGTCAACAACAACACTGTAGCACCGTACGATCTTGCGAGTGAGCATAAAGCATCAACAGTAGAGAATCCTCCAGGTCCAGCAGAGGCTATGAGGAGGTCATTTGAAGTGATTGGTGGGGTTGTCATGTCAAAGACAAAGTGGGTAGAGATGCCAAGGTGAGCCAGCCTCATGCATAGAGCCTTGAGCATCAGGCCCTCCCTACCAACCCCATAGAGGAAGACACGACCATTTTGGGCTGCCGTGGAAGTGAGAGTGGTGATCATGAGGTCCAAGGGTGGTGGGTGGGGGCCAGTGGGTTTGGCAAAGATGGAGGCCATGTGATTGCATATTCGTGAGGCTAGAGAGGACATTGAAGGGGTTTCGGTCCCCATTGTTTTCTGCTGTATGCTTTGTCTTTTGATTCTTGTTTTTAAGTTTTATAGTACATCAAGGGATATCTATCAGGAAGAGTGTGTGGACTGGATTGAGTGAGGAAGTGAACAAAGTAAGCAAAATGCACGACCCATAAGCAGCTTCCAATTGCAATGACAATTGGGACCTAACGTTACCATACAGTCCAACCTTCTATCAAAAGCGAACCCTAACATGGGACCTCACGTTACCATAGGTTACTCTGAGTTGCGAGAGAAAAGTGTTTGATCACCGAAACACGAGTACTTCAAATACTAAAACTCAGTTTTCACTTTGCTGAATTTTCAGCCACAAAACTTTGTTTCTCGCAATCTTCTACTTGCCATCTCATAATAACTTCTATAAAAGCAATGTCGTGCAAAGCTTGCCATCAAAAAGATTAGGGCAACTCTGACCTTCTCATAAACAGCAGAAAAATGGTCAGTTGAGCTCATCCTATGCACTTTGCAAGATAATATACACCAAGTAAAACCATAGCCAACAGCAACAAAAGATTCAATTATCCATAAAAGAAAACACATGTTTATTTCCATTGGAGGAGAACAAGGGTGCAGCTGCAACAAAAAAGTTGTCTCATGACAATTGACAATGCAAGGCTCAAAATCTATTTACAAATTTCAAGTAAAATCACACATGAAAACATACAAATCAGGAAAGGTTACATCTTTGTTTTTGAGCGAAGGTAAGATACATATTGTTTTCTAACAAAATACCATGAAAGTGCCAAAACTGTCAGCCTCTCAAGTGTCAGATTGGTTTGATAGCCTCTAAACCCCATTAGCTGGAGGTGAAGAATTTTTATGTGAAGTTGCAGCACCTTCTTCAATCTCTATATCTCTCACACCAGCAGTTAATGATGAAGTGCCCTCCTTCTCAGCACCATTCTCCTCATCATCTTCGTCCTCTAGGAAAGAACCCTTCCGCCTTAGTTCCTTCACTTTCCGAAACTCATCATAATGTGCTCGTCTAAGCTCCCTAAAACTTGAACTTCTATCCGTTTCAGAATCTGACAGTGGAGGAACAAAGAAAGTCCATCAAAATCATGCTGGGAAATGAACTGATGAAAGCAGAACTATTAAAACTACATTAGAGGGAAAGAAAGAGAAGATGGCAATGATTTTGAGAGATCGGTAATCTTGAGCAAGGAGAGGCATTTACAGAAATATACATACTAAGAGAGCCAAAAAGATGGCAACAATTTTGCACAAGGAAAAAGTGCAAACAACCCTACCCGCAAGCACAAGAATCAAGGACATTTAAGCTTCAAAGAAAATCATAGCTACATACAATGGTGAAGGTGAAACCCTAACTAAAGAGAATTCATGTGTGAGCTACATGTACATCCTTCAGTTGCTGATGAGATGATTGATGGAGTCTAAAAATTTATGTCTGTTAAACAAAAGATTATGAGGGAGAATAGAAGATCAAAAAGCACCCGATACCTTCTGTTTCTTCAAAGATCCCTTCCCATGAAATTAATATACATGATAAAAATGATTGGTGCAATGCTAAATTCTCACAAGTTGCAACCACAAGGGAGCAGGGCCAAGCATTCAGAGCAGTCACTTCATGGAAAAAATGCAGAAGAAACAGACTTCTCCGAATTCTCTCACAGAGTCCCATTTTCATGTGATCAAAACTGGATAATGGCATGCCAGTACAATAGTGAAAGCAATAATACAAAGTTGATTCAAAGATTGTATGGTTGTCCATGCAATCTATGGGTTTAAGTTTAAAGTAAAAAAACTTCAACTTAAACTTAAGAGCAAAGATGCAATGATGGACCTTCTTCATCTTGTTCCATAGGATCAGCCTCATCCTCGGATGATGTCCAGCCACTAGATCGTTTAGTTGGGTTTCTACTTGAGGATGCCATAATATCCAATGCAGACCGCAGATCTTCTGCACGCATTGCATCCTCAATAACCTCATTAAAGCTGCCCCCCCTTGGAGAAAGAGAATCTACAATAGGGGGAAAAAAAAAAAAACAGCATGGAAACTTCGGTTAGTGTCTAGGAAGATGGCATATTTTACCTACAAAAATTGAAGAGCATATAAGGAATTCTATCCAATCTTTTAAAGCAGCAAATTTAGTGAAAAAACCTTTATGCAGTATCCAGTAATCAAAAAGAAAACTCAAACCAAAATTTGGGAAATACTAGACAAAACTCAAATCATAAAGGCTTGACTCCATCATATAGGTACTCTTGAGAGTTAACACCTGCAAAACACTACTGTACTATTGATGGACATTCAAATGCTAAGTAAATACCAGTATTGCAAAAAAAAGAGAGATCAACATACCATCATCGACATCAATCATGGGGTGATACGGGGTCTTGGGTTCGGTGATTTTCTGCCTCACAGGCTTATTTGCTTCAATTTCCCCAAGATTATCCTCGTTCCATTTTACTCCCCTGTTATCACCCCAATACATATGAACAACATGAATACAAATCTTACAACAACTCACGACTAAATAAAAACATAGATGTAAACTACACTGCAAAGACGGTATAAATCATTAAGACCCAATTTCTCACTCGAGCAATCAAAATACAGGAATTTACAAAGAACCCACCAATAATAATACTCTACATAAACAACTTCCATAAACTATATTCTATAATCATTAAGGAGAAAACCCAAAACCCATTTTTCTTTAAATAAGAACGTGCTGATTCCTAGCATTACAATCATAATACAAACATCCAGAGATAACTAAAGAAAAGAAAACCCATTTTTTGTTTATTAAAGATAATTAAGAATACTAGCATGCAAGAATGCAAACAAAAGGAAACTGAAAAAATCACTTCATCTTTTTGGCGGCTACGAAACAGCTGCAGATTGACCTGATTCAACAAAGACAAAGAAATTTGTCAAATTATTGATAAAATCAGATTAAACATACACTTAAATAATAAAACAGATCATTAGAATTAAAAGAATAAACAAAAAATTCAAAATTTCTTTCTGGGTTTAGAAAAAATGACAGATTGTGCATCATTTATGTAAATTTAATGGTAATCAATCAATAAAATAAGGAGATAAATACTATAGAAAGTAATAAAGTGATTATAAAAAGAAAAACGAGAGAAAGAGAAGATAGATCGGTACCTGTTTGTGAAATGTTCTGCTGACTTTCGTTTTGCTATCAATTTTTTTGATTGCTCGTTTTGGCTTTTACTTTGTTTTTTTATCATCTCTTAACTCTCCTGCTGTTTCCAAAACTACCCTTTCATACCTTTAACGGCGTGTTTGGAATTTGGACAAGTAGAAAGAAAGGAAGCATCGAGAAAAACAAAAGTAATTAAACACGGGTTTTCTAGTTAAATTTAAAATATTTTAATATTTTTTTAAAATAAAAATAGTATAGTTTTAAATTTTTTTTAAATCAAAATATGTTTTAAATAGATCATAAATTTATTAAATAAATTTATTAAGCGTAAACTGCCATTTGATTTATTATAAAACCTGATTTAAAACTCATTCTAGATCACTTAAAAAAAATTCATTAATGTCAGTTAAGCTACAGCTTATTAGACAGAAGAACTTCTATTTTTATCGATTTTGATGATCCCTTTTTTAAAACCATCCAAACATAACCTAAGATTATTGAATATATAAATAAATAAATAAATTACCTAACAAAAAATAAAATAAAAAAGAGTGAAAGAAGCTCTGAAATCACATGTAGATTTGAGCAGGAGAAGAGCAGAGCATCAGCAACTACTACTCTTTATTATTATTCTCTTTCAATTGTCACCAAACTGTAAGACTCCTTACTCTTACATGCATGTGCCTTTGATTTTTTCCATAACATATTTTATTTAAAAGAAAATGTTTTGCTTTTTTTTTTTTGTCAAGTTTTTATGATTTTCAATGCTAAAAAGCAACTGGGTTTCTCTCAATTTTCAAGCTTGTGCTCAATTTTGATTTTGGGTCACTTTTACTTTGATGGTTTTTGAGGTGGGAACTTGAGATTTACATGTGATTCAGTTTCTTATTAGTGTTTTCAAATCCAGATCGTGATTTTAATCTATCTTTCTGGTTTTTGAATATGGAAGTTAAGATTTTTAGTTATGTAATAAAAAGAAAACGGGAATGTGATTTGATTTGATTAGATTGCCACTTTTTGTGACAATTGCAATGATAGCATGTGCAGAGATTAGGGGAGTGTTAGTTGCCAATATGAGCATATGGAGAGTGGTTAGTGGAAAGGTTAATTGCCTGCCGAATTTCGTGTTTGTTAACAGTGAGTTTGATTATGCGTTCAATAACTTTTAGTGGTGTTAGAAACCTAAATCAAATTATTAGTGAATATACAGAGGGATACGGTATGTGGATAAAGTAGATTGAGTTGGAATTCTCTGTAATGTGGATTGTTTCTCATTGTATTTCAGGATTGTTAATCAACGATCAGGAGAGGAATCTATTTAGAATTGTGAAGTTTGTTCCTTCTAAGACTTGAATGTTGGAAGGAACAACTGATTGATAAGATTAGACAACACAGAGATGTTCTCGTTGTTTTATGGCCTTTGGAAGTATATGTTTAGTAAGACAGAGCTTCATGTGCTCATTCTTGGGATCGACAAGGCTGGGAAGACGGTAATGCTTTTCTTTTGCCTTGATAGTTGAATCCATCATAAGCTTTACAGAATTGCTCTCTTCATTTATCTATAGCTGCCAGAGAGTTCACTTATTGTCAAGTTTTGTTTGTGAATTGGTAGACATTGCTGGAGAAACTGAAGTCAGTATACTCAAACTTGGAAGGCCTCCCTCCTGATCGAATTGTCCCAACTGTTGGACTTAATATTGGTCGTATTGAAGTGGAAAATTCAAAACTGTTGTTTTGGGATCTAGGAGGTCAGGTATGTAAATTGATAAAAAATTATCAACTTTCTGAAACTGTCTAAAATCTACACAGGTTGGGTTTTCTGTTGCTTGGCAAGGCTTAAGTGTTTTTTACATCGTTGTGGTTGTGCCAATTCCATTGCAATGGAGGCACTCTGCTGAACAACAGGCTTTGAATCAGATTTTAAATTCTTGGTCTTATGTATCATAAAAATACTCCAGGTTATATATTATGTCATGCTTATTGTTGTTAATTAAAAGAAAATTATGCATAAGCTCTGTCTAGGTGTTACTACAACTTTTATGTGAGAAACAGGCTATACATAACGTGAGATTTCAATTAGAAGAGTGATTATATTCTTTGGTTTTTGGTTTTATATGATGTGTTACACTGTATATGCAACATGCTCAATGTTTGAAGTATCTCTACACATTTCTCTTGCCAGCCTGGTCTTCGCTCAATTTGGGAAAAATATTATGATGAGGCACATGCTTTGATATATGTAATTGATGCTGCTTGCCCATCCCGTTTTGAAGATGCAAAATCTGAGTTGGGTAAGTGACATTCTATGGTTAAAATGGGGAAAATGTGCTGATGTATTATATGGCCACAGTTTTAATCTTAATGAAGAGCTTACTATTGGTAATAGAATGATGCACTAAAACCTTGAACTTGTTTTAACAGAAAAAGTTCTTAGGCATGATGAATTGCAGGGAGCCCCTCTTTTGATATTAGCAAACAAGCAGGTATGACCTACTGTGCCTCTATTGTCATATTGCTTGTTGATCTTGCATATAATTAAGCAAAATGTAAGTTTTTGTTTCTTAGACATAAATTTTATGGCAGGATCTTCCTGATTCTGTATCGGCAGATGAGCTTGATCGATATCTAGACCTTAAGAAGTTGGATGAAAGGGTTTACATGTTTGAAGCTGTTTCAGCATATGATGGGTAAGTACATGCTAGAACTTTAGGTTCATTTCTGCCTGAACAATAGAGGCTCAGAAAATAGTATGTTGAAATCTGACAACCAATCTCAGCATCTAAACACCACATCACAGATTGATATTTGATTGCAGTATGGGGATCAAAGAAAGTGTAGAGTGGCTCTTGGAGGTAATGGAACGAAGCAAGAGAACTGAGATGTTAAGAGCTCGTGCAGGTGTAACAGGCCCTGGTGCTTAGAGACTGTGTCCGATGCAGTTGTTTGCCCTGTGTTTTGTAGCAGCTGTAAATAAACAGGGATTACCTTTGAGTCTACATGAAGAAGTCAATCCATTTTTCAACCTCCCCTCCCCTGCCGCAGCACAGCCTTCTCATTTATGCTCAGTATACTATACTTCTACTCTTGTACTGCAATGGAGCAAGTCAGAGGAGGGAGAACACTCCATATCTGCTGGAGTGACCAAGGTTGCTGGCGTGATATGTTACTACATTTGCCACTTGAAATGTTTTTACTACCAAATTTTAAAATTGCTGAGGTGCATTAATTTCTCATTCAATGATATTAGAGGAGTTCAAGATATCATTTGCTCTATTTATCAAAGAATTCTGATTGTTGTTTCATCAGTTGAGACCCACAAGATGTTTTTAAGAGATGCAAATTTATAGAATGCGTGCCTAGTTGCCTAGTTCTATTCAATCCCAAGGAGTTTCTCTTGTTTTTTCATGATGGGAGTAAGATGAAGCTTACAAGAGATGCGAGATTCTTTCTTTGTTTTATTTTTCTATTTTTATTTTATATTTATAATGAAATCAGCCATTAATCAATGAGGAAAGTCTAGCATTACACAGTGAGCTGTCAAAAAGAGATGGCACTCATGAGTAGCATATTAATAAGTTCCACGGTTCTGCTCGACACTTGGCCAAGGTAACCTTGACAGATTTTGTTTCGCTATTTTGTTTGAGCAAAATAAATGCTAAAAATTGAGTTCAAGAAAATCAGCGGCATTGAAATATGGAATTCGAAAAACAAAAGCTAATATTGGTCGTGGGTTGAAGAAGGGAAGGCTGTCCCACAAGGCACCAGCCATGGTTTTTGCATGCATGATATTCCCATTTTCCCTGTCCTGATTAATCCAGGCAGGAGGGCTGAGTACGCCGGAGGGATCTTATATTCAGAAAACGCTAACCTCAAGAATGTCTTAGTTCTTATAATGCTGAAAAATTATGTATTGGAATTCAGATATAAGGTTACATTCATATATCAGACATTCAGAGTTTCATCCTGATAGAAAAGACTTGAGATGAATAAGCAATGAAGGATAAAAATCTACATCCTAAGCTGGTTTTCTTTCATGAACAATTACACAGTTAACCAAAATAGCGTCTTGCTTCAACTTGGCGAGTCTGCAAATGGACATGTATGCTTGCTTGCCGATTAGTTTGGAACAGCATGACCTGCAGGTCTGACTCTTTCCTTCACCAACGGTTGCAGTTCTAAGGGGAACGAAAGACAAAAGGAGGAAGAAGAAATGTCAAGTTTGTGCAGCGGAATAGTTATATGAAGATGAACAAATATCTTGAAGATAGAACAACCATACAATAAGTTCCAAAAGGAAAGGCAAAAGAACAGAAGAGGTATCAACAAAATCAGCAGGACAACAGATATTTACCAAAAAATCAGCAGACAGACTCATTCAGGCAGAGGGAGGTACGTAATATAATTCAGGAATAATAATTTTCTTCAAAACAACCATAAAGATAAATACAGCCACTCATTTTCAGAGTCACAATTACCCCAAATCAGCCACATCAAACAAATTAGCCAAAATCCTAGCTACTGCTCGTCAGCTCATCTAGGCTGGTAACGAATTCTCAAGAGCTGTAAAAGAGCCAAAAAAAGAGCCCAGCAGCAATTTCAACTTACTCTTAGACTTCCTTTCCTTGTCTATTTTGAATCTAGAACAGATTATATTGATTACAATTCAGTCTATTATAAAAAACAAAAGATCAATGTTTTTTAAGTTCACACTTCTGTAGGACAAAAAAAAGGGAAGAGAGGAAAAGGCAGCAATTAGATCGAATTTTGAAATCAATGAATGGCAAAAGTTGGGATCATGGGATGATAACCCCAGAAAGTTATTGTATTGACAATAAGAAAGAATATGCCAATAGCCTAATACAACTAGTTCTTTGGCAAATTGGAAGGACAAAAAAGAAATGAGCGCATTTAAAAGTAAGCTAAAACCAAGTAGAAATGTCTAGAAAAACATGATCATTAATTCGTTCGAAACGAAAAGAACTTGAAAAACAAGATCAAGGGAAACTTGTGATGTCCTGAAGTTTAAGAAATGAACCAAGATATACAGCTACACAAACAGAAAGAATAGGCTAGTCAACAGGCACCTCAAAGTTAGATACACACAGAATGAAATAGCTCAAAGCACAATACCTCTCAACCAGATTCTGAGTCATTTCTCAGACAGACTCCAACAAAATCCACAAGCATGCACCATAAGTAAAACATCAAATGCTCAAATAAAATGATTATCCATGGTAAAAAGTACTGCTACTTCCCCTTTCCATTGGAATCTCACAAACCCACCTATAATTAGCTCATGATCTAAGCTTCAATTGCAGCAAATTCGACAGATTTCAACAAGACAAAGAATCCAAAAGGCCATGAAAATGTAATAACAAGCACCCTTCCACACATTTTTTCCATTCAAGCAATCCCCACTTCCTTTTTCGAGCATTAACATGAGCAAACCATAAAACAGCAACATGTTCTTATATTAACTTACTGGATATTAATGCCTTGGGTCTTGTCTTAAACAAAATCTTATGCCTGATAATCCCAATAACATCCAACTCAACCTTAGATGACGGTAAGTCACCCTTGTTGTTGTCATCACTCTGATCCACATCCATAAAGCGTTTGACTTTCTTCAAAACCAACAATGGCTTCTTCAAGGTCACTTTAGACCCTGTCAACTCATGATACCCAACAGTGAAAGTATAGCTTTCCTGCACCAAAACAACAAAAACTCGAATCATAAAATCACTTACTTAAAACTGTTAGATTCTTGCACTAAAAAAACCAAACCCAGATAAAAAAATCACTTGCAGAATCAAAAGAAAGTGAAAAGTCACAAACTTTTCTGAAATGTTTTTTAATGTGAACCTGAGAAGAAGAGGAAAGTCTGCAAAGTTGGCCAATTTGGAGGTTTTGGAGGTGGGTTTGAAAAAAAGAAGGGTTAAGTTCAACTGTGCCTTGTAATTCAACTACTACCCATTCTCGACAATTCTCTGCTCCACAGCTACACTTCACTTGGATTTGCATTTTCTTGTTTTTGCTTTTAGTTTGGGTTCTTTCTCGCTGTGAGAAATTTCATCAAACAAGTTGCGGACAACAAAAAGAAATCGGGTTTATACCAGCAACGAATTGGCGGCAAGTTGGATGGGTTTTGGCGGTTCTTTTCTTTTCATTTATTTAAGGTTTTATATTTATAAACACATTTAAGTACCTCAGTAGTATTTTCGGATCAACTTAAGTACACAATAATAAAATTTACTTTTCCAACCCTTTCATAAATAGATCATTTGATTATTGTTTCAGGAAAAAAAAAAAGAGACAATGAAAATAAATACATGTACTTATTATTTTGAAATTCACTCCAAAAATATTTCAAAAAAGATTTATTTTATATTTTTATTATTATTTATCTAACTAAATACGTTTTTGATGTTTATGTTTTAAAATATTAACTAAATACAACCTACAAAATTACTAAAAATAAATTATCACCTCCATTCAAGAGTAATTATGCAATTTTAATTTTATGTACACCACTCATGTTTTTTAGAATAAATGATTACACAAGCTTATTTTATCAAGTGTTGATCAACCTATATGAGAAGTTTAAATTTACTGAATGTGGGGTTCTCCAATGCTTCTTCGGCACAAGAGGACTTAAATTCAGTATATTCATGGCTGTTATTTCAACCTGGACTTCCGTAGACTGTAGTCAGCGTACCCTTTATCTTTGTTTCCAGGAAAGGCAGCAACTGCAACATGGATTATTGGAAACATGTCTGGACCTCCTCTTTTGGTTTTTGAACAGTGGCTCAGATTGCTAACGAGCTCTCATGCTTATTTCAAAAATGCAGGCAAACTACTTCGAAATTAGTACAGGCTTAGAGTTAAGTTAATCATACCCAAAGCATTGTTAGAACAGACTTAGAGTTTGTTGGGTAATGCGGCCTGCCACTTCTGCATGTGAAACACCATTTGGTGGCTAAGAACTAAGATGATTACAAGCAACAACAATCCCACAGAGGGTAACTAAACTTGAAAATTTCTAACAGTTACAGCAGTTATTGAGTTAAAATTTGATTACAACTACATTAGTACAAGAGTGAATTGGTACACCTAACAAGAGAACTTTGGATGATCTTGTTCTGAAAATTATAATCACATCCAGAAAAGTTTTCCGATCTGTACAATTGAATCAAAACAAGGGGACTGCTTATCTTCTACGTTTATTGCTTCTTTCTTCGCTATGCAGGCGTCGACTAGGTCCAGCTGAGTATCCTAAATTAGCATGTTTAGTGTGCGGCAATGCAGGCCCTACCATAGCTGCTTGATTAAATGAAGGCTTCTCTGAAGTGCCAAATTGCTGGCACAAAAATTCAGCTTGGCAAAACTCACCTACATTTGGCAAGGTGAAGCCACTACTCTGTTGCTGTTGCAAAGAGCCAGCTTGCTGTGGAAGGCAATCCTGAATCACATCAAAGTCCAGTGGAATGGCACCTGTGAGAGTTTTTATTGCAAATTCAATGCAGGGGTCTGACCACGCATCAGCAAAAGGCAAGTTGAGAGGAGATACTGGCTTCTCGTCAGCCTTGCTGCTAGTTTCAACCCCTCTAGCATGTTCTGGAATAAACAGATTTCCATTATTCCCAATGTCTTCCTTCCCAGCATGCTCATCCAAAACAGCCATGCCCACAAATTCATTATTGCTTGAACCTGGTGACACTTTAATGCTATCGGAATCAACAGGAGCGCCAGTGAGAGTTTTTATTGCAAAGGCAATGCATGGATCTTGCCATAACTCCTCGAGTGGCAGGCCAAAAGGCAGTCCTGGCTTCTCACCACTATTATTGGCAGTTTCAATCTTTCCACCATGTTCTGCAGAAGCGAGTTTACCAGGAGATGAAATAACAGCACATTCATGCTTCTCGTTCCTCTCCTTTCCTGATCCTGCCTTTCCAGCATGCTCCATATCCACAATACCATGCTTGCTTTCATTTGACTCCACTGGCCTTTCTGTGCTTTTGGAGGTGTCAAATGCATTCTTTGTATTCAGCTCAGTGTCAAGCTCACCACAGGAAGCCTGCTCACTTGTACTAGCAATTATCTCATTACCTGGTTCAACTGCAGCTCGACGAACTCGAGTTATTGCCTTCAGTTCTGGCGTTGGAGCTAGTGGAATGCCAGCAAGACGCTTTGAGGCCCGACGAGGAAGGTTGATATCATTTTTATTCTTGGATTTTCTTAATCCAGCCCTTTTAATTTCCTTTCTTGTCTCCCCAACTTCCAATAGTAGTTTATCCTCTGGAACACCACGTGAAGGATCTTCAACAAATGAAGTCCTAACAAAATCACACTTCTCTTCTGTTCGGTTGGAACCCTTATCCTCAGGAAATTCTGAGCTGCTTGATTCAGCTCCTACTCCACCTGCATCATTAAGAAAACTCATACTGATCACAAGGTCTTAGCATGCAGATTCAGAGTAATAACCCCCAGAAATTCACCCAACAAAACCCCACTCAGGAATCCTGTAGAAATTGCACATCCTCCGGCAATTTGTCAAGTTACACATCCAACTCCTCTTATAAATAACTATCAAGTACTCAAAAGTAGAACTATTTTCCCAACCTCATCCCTTCCATCGTCTTACACTCACCTCTTTATAGAAAGAAGCAATGAGAAAAAAAGCAAGAAGGATAAAAAAATTGTAAGAAAGCAGCTACACAAATTTTTCTTGGCAAGGATAGGAATTTATGAACATACACTGGATAAGAGTATGCTTGGAGACAGCTGTGCATTCTCCTGTAGAGGCTGAAGGAAGTATCTGTTTGTCCTTAGAAATTTCACACGACTTCAAGCTCTGGTCACTTATAATTGAACTTGGATTTCTGTCAACTGTCAATTGTTGTTTCTTAGTTGCAGACACACACTGATCAGAAGTATGCTCAGAGACAGCCTTGCATTCTCCTCTAGAAGCTGAATCATGTATGTGTTCATCTTTAGCAATTACACATGACTTCCAGGTCCGGTCACTTATAATTGGACTTGGCATTCCACTGACTTCCAATTTTTGTTTCTTGGCTACAGAGACACACTTATCAGAAGCATGCTCAGAGACAGCTGTGTATTCTCCTGCAGAGGCCAAGCTAAGTGTCTGTTCATCTTTAGCTATTTTGCATGACTTCAAGCTATGGTCACTTATAATTGAACTTTGTGTTCGGTTGACTTCCAACTTTTGTTTCTTGGCTACTGACTCATACTGATCAGAAGTATGTTCAGAGACAATTATGCACTCTCCTGTAGAGGCCGAATTGAGTATCTGTTCATGTTTTGCAATTTCACATGCCTTCAAGCTCTGGTCACCTGTAACTGGACTCGGTGTTTCATTGACTTCCAAATCTTGTTTCTCGGCTACAGCTGGTGACTACAAGAGAAAAAGGAAATGTACTAAAAAAAGTTAACAAATTGAAGATTACCAAATTTAATCCAATCAATAGTTTCAATTGGCACCCCAATTAAGGAGCACCAGAAAATAAAGTTAGACAATCATCAATGTTGCTAAAAGCACTAATCAGTGCAAGATGTCATGCGCAACAAAGTAGCTTGTGCCTTAGTGTCAGTTTCAGAAGTAAGAACATACAAAGTCGATCTGTTCAAACATGATTAGAAAGCAGAAGCACAAAACTACTTGCAGACCATCACTTTTCAAAAGAACACAAATGGTGCTTAAGTGGTACCTAAACGCCTCAACCTTGAGACCACACTGAAATCTTCCTCTTGCTAAGCAGATAATTGAGCATCTAAAGGGTGGAAGATTGGGGTTACCTGCAAACTAATACACTTTGACACTACAGAAGCACAATAACTTTTTAGACGCAAGAAAAGGTGGATAAATTAAAAATAAGGTTGTTTTCTGTTTTTATGCTATTTAGACATACACACATGCATATGAAGGGGATAGAGCTACTTGAACAAGCAGTTAGACTCCAAAGGAGTACTCTACTGTCGGAGGCAAAAGGTTGGTGCTACTAGATTTCTTGACTTAGTCTTATAAAGGAAAATGGGGAAGGGTAAGGCGTTTTTAATTCCAATCAACTATTTACACGTTGAAAGAAAGATAGTAGAGCTAGATGAGATTGCCTAACCCACATACCAAAAGAGTATTCCAATTTTGGAGACGAGTAACGGTGGTTAAATAAGTGTCAAGATGAGTAAATAAATAACACTTTTTTTACCAATAAAAGCGTCTCATTATGGTTGTGTGTATTTTCATTATCCTGGTTGGTCGCAGATTGGACATTTTGACAAATCTCAGATGGACAGGCCATCCTAGGATTGAACTGACCAAAAGAGAGATTGACCAAACTAACCAAAAAAAAATTAATTACTACATAAAACTATATAAGGAAACGGTTGGAGGGTGAAATTAAAGAAAATATCTGATTAACCAAATATATAAAGGTGTGAGAATAGAAGCTAGTTATTGATGCACCCACACAGGTTTTATCATCTTTCAACTCTACAACATAGTTGTCTTTGCGGTTTCGCTTGAATGCCAGCCTTCCTACCACACCACTTTCAATGTAGCGATGTGCTTCCTTCATGGAGCGGAAAACACATCCACTTACAGGGTCAGTGTAAAACTGCAGAAAATAAGGTCAAGTTAAATAATATATGAATCCCTAGAGGCTGAGCTATATTAGCAACTCATTAACTTTAGAGCATGAGTAGCATGCAAATTGAAGTTAACGTGACAAACAAGTATTTCTGGAAACAAGATTTGAGAGAATTGTGGATATGGGATGATGTTCATATTTGGGACTAAGGAGCTCATGAAGAAGTTTTGCCATAAGAGGAAGTACAGGTTCCATACCGGGTCTCTTCTGATTCTGCCACCTTTCTTTGTTACTTTGATTTCCTTGGTCCATCCCAGAGGTAACCCTTCTGGTACAGTCTTCTCGATTACAACCTAGATTGCTTGATCATTAAAAGCTTTTTCCAATAAATTGATAATATAACCAAGAAAAATAGAACAAAAAAAAAGGCCCAAAAGAGCAGCATGCTTCCTCAGACCTTGTTTGAGGACCACTGGTCATTGCTTCCTACCTTTTCTTCAGATTTAGGATGGCTTCCGTTGAGATAGCGAGATACCTCAATCTTGGAGTTGAATCTGAATCCACCCGTGGGAGGAAAATAAAACTGCAATAAATACAATGATTTAAGATAAGATTTTCAGCTGAAAGATGATTTAAAGTTTTTACTTCATTTAACATCTTTTTATTGCTGCACTCTTACTTTAAGTAACTTTCAACTGATAATCAAAGACAAGCAGAATCGTATCTTGAAAGACATGGTCATGCCTCCATTAAATAAGAGGCGAGTGAAGCTCGCATAAGAAAACTTTGCCAAGTGGCACTAGTTAACAAATAAAAAGCCATCACAATTTAAGATGTTGTAACCCAAAGACTTTTAGCATTACTCTAGAGAATACCCTTTCATTTCAACAAGGAGTAGCGAATATTGGGGAGCTAAGCAAAGCAATAGCAAGTCTTTAGCAACTGGATCCAGGAATCATTTTGGTGGCTTCACATACTCCATACTTCTGATTAATTTGATACAATCAAATAAACATCTTCTGTAAAACCGAACAATTAAAATGTGCAAACTTATCGTATTCATTGTAAATGGCTTTCCAAAATCATTAAAGAAGAAAGAAAGAAACCCTAATGCAGCCATGAATTATATATTCTTTCTATTTTCCAGCTTCCACTCAAGGGAGCAAAAGCGAAACGAAGCCATAGAAAATGGCTATTGGTCCAAGGCCCTATCTAATAGAATCAACAACTATTTACTTTTTGGAAAGTTCAAAATTCATTTTCATGTCACAACATGAAAATAAATTTACTGTAATGCTTCATGGTATCACAATCCAACAACACAAAAGAACTTCACTTTGCTGAATCTGTTCTTCATCTCACTTAACACAGCTCAAGTTTGAATCTTTCATTCACAAATTTACAAACCAATTTCTAGACGCACAGCAAATGGGCATGCATCTCATAATATCCAAACTTCAACTCCAAACTTTCCATTCCTACACAGTACTGGACATTACCAATTACCGCATCAGCTAAAAATTAACTTACCTCAACAAAAATTAAAAGAAAAAAAAAACATAAATTCACTTCTATTACTTCTACACAAAGCTCACCAACAAAATCCAAAAACCCTAAAGATCCAAAAACAAAGGACAGCAAAACCAAAAGGGTCATTTCTTCATCAACAACAAAGCAAAGATCTTAACTTTACCCAGAGCTACATATCTAAAACAGAAAAAGCCAACACAGAAAGACCAAATCTTGAGTTAACAAAAGACTAGATAAAATTAAACAGTTACCAATTACCTTATCTTTTTTACCGCTATTTCTCACTTTAACTTCTACCCTCCAACCTTCTGGCAACCAGTCATCGGATTTAGGATCCCCCATCTCGTCCACCGTTGTCTTGTCCCGGCAGTGATCACCGGCAACTGAGAAAACCACAACCACCACCCTTTTTCTTGTACTAAATAGATAACTGCTTTGTTTTTCTGAGAGTCAAGGGTCTTGAGAAGAAGGAAGATATGGGAAAATTCAGGACAAAATGAGTGTGTGCAGGATCCCACGTGTTGCCAAACTTCTAGTGTTCTTATTTGACCATACAACATAAGCATGAAACTTGTCGCTCCCATCACAGTATTAGTATTTGTTTTGTCTACTGTCCTCGGTATCTTAACCAGTCTTGATGTGTTACAGTAGGTAACACACCAGTTTCTCACATTTACATCTCGGATTTGAATTTGATTGGTTTTTTATAAAAAAAATCCAATTGAAAAGAAATTTAGTTATAATAGAAATTTTTATTTAGTTAATGGTGCATTCTTTTTTGTTTTATTATCTATTTTATCCTGTTTCTGAGAAATGAAAATAGAAAAAAGATGAAAAAAATCGACAAAGACGAACTTACCAAATCCATGATGGTTTATGCTGACCAAATGATTATTTGATTTATTTTGAAACTATAAACATTAATTAATTGATTTTGATTAACTATAAAGGATTTTAAGCTACAAATACTCTGTTAGTGTGTGATTTTTATGGATTACTTTACATGCTGAGTGTGGACTTTTGTTTTTCTTCTACTATTTTGCTCATCTGATTAAGATTCTGGAATATGATGCTTCTTGCAACGTTGTACGACTCCATGGTCTTCTTGGATTTGTTTGTTGGAAGTATTACCGTTAATCTTATCCATTTCCTTGTCTTTTTCATGGTTTTAAAACTTAATTTTTATATTTATTTTTGATTAAGATGTTCGATTCCAGTTGATTTAATAATTGTTTTTTTTAAATCAAAACTAAATTCTTTTAATGAAAAAATTAGTGATATATTTATTAGGTGTTGATTAGATCGATCATATTATTAAATTAATCCGAAGTTTTTTTATGTTTTTAACTCAAAATAATATCTAGATCTCGAGTTAATTCCGTCCGAGTTTTAAAACAATATTTTTTTGAACGGATGATCAAACACCCAATAGGAATCTAGTTTCGGCTAGCAATCAAGCTTGCCACTAGCAAGACTTCAAGATGGTATTGAAGACTTTCACATGATCCTTTAGCCTTGTTGAGTTGAGATGTTTTAGGGTTTTGGATAGCTTTATTAATGGGCCTCAAGTAATTAAATTCGGGCCTGAAAATGTGCTTCAGGCCTTTGGTATTTACCTACATGTTATTTTGGGCCTGCGGGCTTGAGGTTAGGGGAAGGACAGCTTTCTAAGTGAGAGAGGGTTGTAACAAAGCTTAGCTACCACTTCCATAATTTATCACCATGATCATAACAGTGTAAAGGGCAAAATTGATAAACCCGGCTTGTCACATGATATAGCTCAGAATTTGGGTCATAAGTTACATATTTTAATTTAAATTAGTCCAGGTTAATTAAAATGATATCGTTTTATTAAAAATAAAAACAACATCGTTTTGAAAATAATATTTTTTTAAAAATCAAATCAGATTTTAATCAAGTCATTAGAATTGTAGGTTGACTCTCCAAGTCAAATTAAGTTAATTCTAAATTGATTTTTTTAAAAATTTAATTCGAGTCAAAGGTCAAGTTGGTCGAGTTTAGAGTTGACCCATCAAATTATGTCGGGTTTAATAATTATGGTGAAAATATAGTGAAAGGTGTGCTTCTAAAATTATCCAAAAATAAAATGTAATTTTAATTTTTAATGAAAAAAAAACACAATTTCACTTTGTAAATGACCAAAATTTCCATACAAATACAATAGTTAAGGAATTGGTATGATTTAAGAATAAGGTTTTCGAATGAAGGGTTTAAAACAAGATTAAAAAAAGGATCTATCTTAATTATTAAAAAATATATTGATTACAAATTTTTTAGCTCAAGATTTGTGTAAGTGGATTGAATAAGACATAATTTTAACCTTTGATGGCATGAATCATAAGAGGAATTAATATTTTTAGGTAATTTTCGATTATTTTAATGTGTTAATATAAAAAAAATTTAAAAATATCATTTTGTTATATTTTAAATTGAAAAGTACTATACATCAAATTACCAAATACTCGCTAAGAAACCATTTGATATTATAGTAGCTTTTACTTTTACTTCACTACCACAAGAAAACAACTATTTGGTTAATCAAATAGTTTTTTTTTATACAGGTCCCATACATAATTATGTTTAAAACTCTGATTTTATAAAAACTAAAATAACTTATTTTTTCTTAAAGACCTGTTTTTCATTTATTATTCATGCAAAAACTCATCTTACAACAATTTTAATTAAATATAAATTTTTAAATCTATTTTTATTAAATCATAACTTAAAATATTTTTCTTAAACCGTTATTTTATTTAATCAGAAGCAAAAACAAGCTAAGTAGCTGCTAATAATCCTGGCTATTTAGCACTACCAAAAGTCAAATTTTATTAATTGTCAAATGGGATAAAATTAAAGCTCCGCCCGTTCCTCCACCAGTAGACCTGCATTCTCTTGCAATGCCTCCAAGAAGTGCATCACATTAAACAGCTAATAAAGGCAATTAAATTAAGTGATTACTATACAGAATTAGCATTTTTTAAATAATATATGGAAAAGTCAAAATAATATTTCGTAATTGTGCATTTTTTCAATTAAATTAAACTTGTGATGATATCACTAAAGCCAAGGGCTATGTGAATTTGGACACAAATGTATTTTATAAAAAATAAATCATGAAAAAAAAGAAGAGAGAGCTCATATATATTTTTGGTTGATTTTTCTATGACTGTCTCATTTGATTGTTCCCGTACACCTTCTTGATTTATTATAAGGACTCCATAATTTTCTTTTCATCATATTCTCCAATAAAAACAAAAGCCCTCTTCTCCATGGATCAAAACATTGTGCTAAATTCATGATATTTGATGCAGTAGGCACCTGGGGCAATTTGGATTCTAGGGTTGAAGATAAAATGCTGTTCTTGGAAGTTTGTGGATGAGCATAGTTGATTATTTTTCCAATGCATAATGGGCCCTTGTGTAGCTAGCTCCAATGTAAAAAATATGAACAAAAAAGAAGAAGAAGTAAGGATGCACATGCATGTGAGTAATTTGTGTACATGAACTGTGGGCAGGAGGCCAGGAATAATGGCTGTAAGCATTTGAAAAACAAAACAATTCAGGAGTTGTTCATGATCCAGAGAATCTTGCTGCAAAGGAACATCATTGTTTAACTTGCTATTGATAAACAGTTCAATACAAAATCAATAATTCTGGACAAAACAGAATTATCTACTTCAACTACATCGATCATTCTAGCGGTGTAAAAAACAGTCCTGCAAATGTTTTACCATAAGAACAAAAAAGATAGAAATATGTTTAATTGAAGAAATAAAAAATAAATATAATAGTTTTAAAGTGAATTTATGTCTTCTAAACTAAAAAAACATAAATTTATTTTCTTTGCCTTAATTGTTTCTGTTTTTTGTGTATCGAGACAATAATACAACGCTGTCCAAATTAGTACTGGCAGAAAAAAAAAAAACTTTAATTCAGCAATCTTCAAAACTGGATGTATAGGGAAAATATGTATAGATTATTCAACAAAAATATTTTAAAAACACTATATATATTTCAACAAATGGGAACAGATTGGAATTTTGTTGATTCGATGATCAGTTGTGGAGTGGATTTGGTCCACAAGGAACAAGCCTGCGCGAGACGGTGTGAAGTGCCTTGATGTTGTTCGTGCTGGATTCTGAAGCCTTAAAAATGGAAGAAAGGGCTTGTAGAAACATTGAAGAATGTTTGGTTTTCGACCCTTGTTCTGTTTCTCCATTGCTAGTAGATCTTTTGGTATCGCGGCAAGTGGTGCCATGAACGAGTACCAGGAACACTATCAGGAAAATAAGGAACAGCTGAGGATTTTTATTCCTCATGATGAAAACGGTGGGGATATAGAGACCAGAGAGGTTGATAGATAGGAAAATGGATTTTAGAGCAGAGGGAAATATGGTAGGTTTGTTGTTTGTACTTTGTCTGTGTGGTTAATTAGGCAGCTTCGAAGTTTATTTATAAGGTTGGCCATGTCAGGCCAGGCCACCTTATGTTTATTACCATTTGACTTTCATAAATTATCAACTCAGAATTTTTATTTTTTTAATTAATGTGAGTATTCAAGTTAGTTTGAATATATCTTGATTAATTTTATAAATTTTAAAATTAATAATTATATAAACTTTTAATAACTCTAAAATTTATAATCTCAGACAAAATTCCTACAAGGTTGAGGGACTTCTTGCTTGTCTGTAAAATTACAGGTAACAAGTAATTTTCGAACGAGGTTGAATTTGCGAAAAATTATTATAATATCTAAAATAATTCAAAATAAAACTCTCTCGAATTGACAGGTGGGCCTGCTACAGGTTTTAATAATTAATTATGTTTGGAAGAATATTTTTACATAACTTTCACATAATTATTTATAGTTTTCTGAGAAAAAGTCTACAACCTTTCCTGAATATAAATTCCTGAATACAAAGCATTTCTCCGTAATGAGGCTGACTACGTACGGATTGCATATGCCACAAGAATTGAACCCTCCACGCCACAGGTTTCTTATTACAGATAGCATAATCTCTTACAGTAGAATGTTTTTGTTAAGGAATGCATTCTGTAGTTGTCTTTCAAAAAGGCAATGTATATGCAATGCTGCCAAATTACATTGCCCGATCCCCATGGAGACTAAAAAACAGTAGAGTAGGTGGACCGGCTTTCCTGTTTATTAAATTGATAAATCCAAGTTGACTCTATCAGCGTGCAGGCCAGGCTTCGCCAATTTAATTATTTGAGGCAAATATGACGTATGGATAGATGGATATAGCTAGCTAGAGATTAAATGAATGGACATCTTTTTATTAATTTTGCCGTGTGAAGTGATGTTAGGGTGCTGCTATTGAGCATGAAATAAGCATAAAAGATAGCATAAAAACTGATCAGCGCCTTAAATATTTTCAAAATTTGAGCGTAGTGACAGGTTTGTAAGGTTGGGCTCATCAAGCATGAAGCATAACTTGGAATCTTGAAGAGGCAGGAGGATGGCTGAGGGAGTTGGTGGGCACCAGCTATACATGTAGGATAGGGTTCTGCAGGAAAAACAATGAAATAACCAATCTCTAGACTGAAGATGATGCAGAAAGAACAGTGCATGACACATGAATTAATCTATAATAATGTTGGTCTACTTTGAATAAGAAAAGTCAGCGCATAACCAGCCTGGTTTCAGCTAAAATTCTTGTCAAGAATTGAGCTCCATCTATTATAATTTTCTCGCTCTCCCTCTCCCCTCTCCCCCTCTTTTTTTTATCTTAGAACTGCTTCCTTATCAACCAATACTAAATCTTTTTCACAGATGATTTTAAAGACACACCCTCTATATATATCGATGTCGATTTGGTGTATTCAAGAGAATAAAATCGTCTTGAATGGTGGTCTCAACTCTCAAGGTTTGAATTTAAGAAGTCGAGAGAGAGAGAGAGAGAGAGTTAGAGCAAATTTCCCTGATCACCAAGCATACATCTTAATTAGGGTTTGTTATAATCCATCTTGTTAACTGCGTACTCACTGCCTTGAGCTTTCCTTGTATATGTTCTTGAAAGGGAATGTATTAGAATTAAACAACTCCTCAATTGTGCTTAACTAGCTAGTGAAGTTGGTTTTAACAGTACAGTTCGATATGAAGATTTCAAATCCTTCTGTTCTATGCTCTGTTAGCCATCCATGTGATCAATTTCAAGATAATTTCAGTCAGACATTTAGAAAATTTTCTTTCTATATATCAAGCACATTTGACCGTCATCCTATACCAACAATAAATAGGGTCTAGGAAGTGCAATGTTCATAGCTAGAATATATAGGTTAAGGCCTTATATAGAACATGGGCACGGCTGTGGTTACATCCACGTTTCCAAACGCTGATACAATCACAGCCATGTACGCGTTCCAAACAGAGCTGTAAAAAGAAGTAGATTTGTATGGACGCATGATTTTATAGGTTAAAGACATAAAGATAAGAAGAGAAGAAAAAAAGGTTGGAATCTTCCAACTATAAAGTCAGCTGTCAACCCCAGCCTAGTGTTTGTAGTTTTTTTTGTCTTCAGTGTCCCTACTGGCTGCACGGTCCTCTCAGTAATCAGTGCTTTGATCACTGGCTTCCTCTTCATTATATAACACACCTTATTTGCTAGGTAATTTTCTTGAAGCATTTCAAGATAACTAAAAATAATTGACCATACAGTGGCTAACTTTGACTGGATTACATGGTCATTTGAAGCTATGATGCACAGCTCACATGTCACAATTATACAGTCAAGTAGGACTATTACCGCAACACACTCACGAGGAGAAAAAATGAGCTTACATTTTCCTTAAAAGCTTAATTAACTACTACACAAACTAAGCATGGTAATTAATACATGATGCACTTTTACAACTCAATCTAACTTCGGTTCCTGGGAAGAATGAAAGAACTACAGAGAGGGAGGCCATCTTTCATTCTTTCCAGGAACCAAGTGGATTTTCTGTCTCCAAAGCAGTATCAAGGACTTCTCATGGAAACAGATAATTACAAAAAACGACAAATCCAATCAATTGTGAAGTGGATTAGGTCCACCTGGGACAAGCTTATGAGATGCAGCATACAACTTCTGGACCTTGTCGTCTTTATTGAATTTCACAGTGTGAGCGATAGCCGGCAGGTGCTGAGGGAGTGGGAGAGAGAACTCGGTGTTAAGTTGCTGTTCTTCTTCATAGGTAGCTCGGCTGATATGCCTGCAAGTAGAAGGATGGAGTAAAGATAGCATGATTGTGCTGAAAACTAGAAGTGGGAGTAAAGGGCTATAAGCTATTCTCATGATTTGAGTCTTGATGAGATGATGAAAAAAAGAGGTTCTAGAGATGGTTTTCAAGTAGAGAAACACAGGATGTTTTTGAGTAATTTTTAGTAGGTCTAATGTCTTTATAAGGGGATCAAGCAACCTGATGGGAAGGGAGATGGGGCCAAAATTAACAATCCAATCGTATTTCAAAAACACGAATAGTACCCATCTTTCTATTCCTTGGTAGCCCTACCTCATATAATTGACAGCAACAGGTGCCCTTGAAAAAGGGTTAAGAGAAAAGGCCAAGTTTTTCAAGGAGCAAACGATTAATTATCTCAGACTGCTCAGATCCCTATGATTGATGGAGTAATGAATCAAGGCTGAAAGCCCTTCCAATCTCGACCATTTCATACCTTGATTTGGTTAAAAATATCATATCAACTCAACTTTCCAGGGACTTATAACTAGGATTGAAATGAATGGCCTCAAAATTCAAGAGATGAACTCAACTGTGTAAATTTGTTGTCCATTATATTCTTCAAAACTCATGAAATCTTCATATGACAAAAGTAGATGATCTGTCCATAACTTCTTTCACAAGAATGTGTTTCTCATCATGTTTCGAGCTGAAATCTGATAATAAAAATCAATTTGACGTATTAAACATGGAATTAGTCGGCAAGGCACGAATCACAAGACAAATTAAATCTTGGCATGCCATTGCAAAAGAGGGGACAAGGCATTAAATAGAGTGTACGTGTTTGATAAGATAGCTCGATGATCACCTTCAAGCTGCCAGCGCAAAGAAAGCGAAATTTGCTACCTCTAAGAGTTACCACTGTGATCCAACAGTTGCCCTGCTTTCATTCAAGTTAATTGCAAAGCTCGTCACGGTGGAGAAATTTGAGAGCACTGGGGATCAACATCTGCAGCAGATTGAAGTTCGTCGGGTAAAACTAGTTACAGTATATAGTCATTTAACTCGTAGGTTGTAAATTTGTTTTTTTAAAAAATATTTAATATACAAGTTTTTTCAATGTGGTTTTTTATATAAAAAAATCAAAATATAAATAAAAGGCTTATCAAAACGAGATTAAGATATTTTATAATATAAAATAAGACATTTAGGTGATTGTATTTATTATATTTATTTATTTAAATAAATAAAAAATAAATCTATATCCTAAATAAACAATGACTTAAAAGATAAATACCAATAAAGTTGACTGAATAAACTCGTGCTATAAAAAATATTATGTAAGGTCAAACACATCAATAATATAATTTAAAAATAAATATTTTTTATTTTAAAAAATAAACTCATTTTTTAAAAATAAACTTCATTTGTAAAAAAAATTATAGATAAATTAGAATAATGTATTGAAAAATAAAATAGAAACAGAACAACTAAAAAAACTTATATTCAAAAAATACATGTAAAAATCGTTAT
>Ga0307517_10003059_pt1 | contig 26433 bp, 20 predicted proteins | sample 23_EM_MG_FD_194515 | JGI IMG/M metagenome (GOLD analysis project Ga0307517, IMG submission 194515) | Populus trichocarpa ectomycorrhiza microbial communities from riparian zone in the Pacific Northwest, United States - 23_EM | ecosystem: Host-associated > Plants > Roots > Unclassified | place... | reverse complement strand
GCATCGAGCTGCGGTTTGTACTCGGATGCGCTGATGCCGAGCACGCCGAGTGCGGAGTGGAACAGGTTGTCGTGGGTCAGCGCAACATCGCGCTGCGCGCGCAGGCAGTCGGCGTTCGGCCCGGTCAGCGGCCACAGCAGCATCGGCACGTGCTTTTGCTCGATCGGCGCCACGGAATAGGGCAGGCCGTGCAGGTAGAGGTTGTTCTCGCCCAGCGATTCACCGTGATCCGAGACGTAGAGCAGCGTCGTGTCGTAGCGGGCCTGGTTGCGCCTGAGCCAGGCGATGGCCTGCGCAAGCACATGGTCGGTGGTGACGATCGAGTTGTCGTAGCCGTTGATCAGCGCGTCGCGATCGCATTGCTGAAGCACATTGGTCGTGCACTCGGGCATGAAGGGCTTGCGGTCCGGCGGGCTGCGCTTGAAATACGCAGGCCCGTGGCTGCCCATCTGGTGCAGCACCACCAGCACGCCGCGCGCGCGTGCCTCGGCCGGCAGCGCGTCGATGCGCCCGTCCAGGCCTTGCAGCATGGCCTCGTCCATGCAGTCGTCGCCGCTGCAGGTCTCGACGTGCGGCACGCGCTCGCACAGCCCTTTGCACCCGGCCTGGTTGTCGATCCACAGCACCGCCATGCCGGCGCGTTGCACGAGGTCGAGCAAATTCTCGTGGTCGCGCTCGCGCGACTCGAAGTCGGCCTTGCCGAGGTGCGAGAACATGCAGGGCAGCGAGGCCGCGGTGTTGGTGCCGCAGGACATCACGTTGCTAAAGCTCAGCACGCCCTGTGCAGCCAGCTCCGGGTTGGTCGGACGCGCATAGCCGTTCAGCGCGAAATGATCGGCACGCGCGGTCTCGCCGATCACCAGCACCAGCAGCGGCGGCAGGCTGCCCGCCGCGCGCGGCGTGATGCGGGCGTCCAGCCCGATCGGCAGCGGCGGTCCGGCGGGTTTCGCGTTGGATTGCACGGCCAGATCGACCAGCGCATACAGCGAATTCACCGGGTTGATCAGGTAGCGCATCGAGCGGTGGTTGCGCATCGTCGCCGAGAGGTCGGCGAACAGCGCGAACAGCAGCGCGGCCAGCACCAGCAGCGCCGCGATCAGCCCGATCAGATTGCGCCCGGCCTGCGGCCACACCCGCGTGCGCGCCACCGGCACGCGCCACAGCAGCAGCAGCGGCACGCCGGCGAGCAGGCCGACGCCCGCGAGCAGGCGCCAGCTGAGCAGGTCGCGCACCTCGCGCGGGTCGGTCTGCAGCACGTTGGTCATCATCGTGGTGTCGATGACGACGCCGTAGCTGCCCATGAAGTGGGCGCCGAACGCGGCTGCGAGCAGCAGGAATCCGATCGCCGGCTTGATCGTGACGCGCCACGCGAACAGCGCCAGCAGCGCGCTGAGCAGCGCCGCGATCATCACGCCGAATCCGATGATGAAGACGGCGCCACGCAGCGACGCGCTTTCGGGCAGCGCCAACAGCGCGCGCCACAATGGCCAGTTCGGCAGCGCGGCGATCCAGACGCTGGCGATCACGGCCAGCGTCAGCGGGTTCAGGCCGGTGGGGAGGGCGGGGCGTGCGGTGAAGAGGGTCCGGCGCGAATTCATCGGCGCTATTGTCCGTGCACGGCGGTCCAGGCACCGCGCGCCGCGACCTCGGCCCGCCTACTTGAACAAGTCCTTGACCCGATCGGTCCAGGTCTTCGCGTTCGGCGAATGCCGGTCGCCCGACTTGCGGAACGCGTCGTCGAGCTCCTTCAGCAGCTTGCGCTGATGCTCGGTGAGCTTGATCGGCGTCTCGACGCTGACGTGGCAGTACAGATCGCCCGGGTAGCTCGAGCGCACGCCCTTGATGCCCTTGCCGCGCAGCCGGAAGGTCTTGCCGTGCTGCGTGCCTTCGGGCAACTCGATCTCGGCCTTGCCGCCGAGCGTCGGCACCTCGATGCCACCGCCGAGCGCGGCCGTTGTCAGCCCGACCGGCACGGTGCAGTGCAGGTCGTCGCCGTCGCGCTCGAAGATCTCGTGCTGCTTGATGCGGATCTCGATGTACAGGTCGCCGGCCGGCCCGCCGTTGGTGCCGGGCTCGCCGTTGCCGCTGGAGCGGATGCGCATGCCTTCGTTGATGCCGGCCGGGATCTTCACTTCCAGCGTCTTGTTCTTCTTGACGCGGCCCTGGCCGCTGCAGGTCGTGCAGGGCTCGGGGATGATCTTGCCGGTGCCGTGGCAGTGCGGGCAGGTCTGCTGGATGCTGAAGAAGCCCTGGCGCATGTGCACCGTGCCCTGGCCGTTGCAGGTCGTGCAGACCTTCGGGCTGGTGCCCGGCTTGGCGCCGCTGCCCTTGCAGGTCTCGCAGGTCTCGTACGACGGGATGCGGATCTGCGTTTCCTTGCCGAGCGCCGCTTCTTCGAGCGTGATCTCCATCGCGTAGCTCAGGTCGCTGCCGCGGAACACCTGGTGGCCGCCGGCGCCGCGCCGATGGCCGCCGCCTGCGGCGCCACCGCCGAAGATGTCGCCGAAGATGTCGCCGAAGGCCTCGGCGAAACCGCCGAAGCCCTCGGCACCGGGGCCGGCGCGGCCCATGTTGGGGTCGACGCCGGCGTGGCCGTACTGGTCGTAGGCGGCGCGTTTCTGGCCATCCGACAGCATCTCGTAGGCCTCCTTGGCCTCCTTGAAGCGGTCCTCGGATTTCTTCGCATCGTCACCCTGGTTGCGGTCCGGGTGGTGCTTCATCGCCAGCTTGCGATAGGCCTTCTTGATGTCGTCCTCGCTGGCGTTCTTCGGGACGCCGAGCACTTCGTAGTAGTCACGTTTGGCCATGAAAATCAGGCTCCGGGTTGTTCCATCAGGCGACCGCGAGCGACGGTCGCATCAAACACCAACGCCGGTTTCAGCCGGAGACCTGCGCTCCGCCCGAAACCGGCGATCTGGCGAGAGGAGCCTCAGCCCTTCTTCACTTCCTTGAACTCGGCATCGACGACGTTGTCGTCGTCCGCCTTGGCTTGCTGCGGGGCCTCGGCTTGCGGTGCCTCGGCACCCGGTGCACCACCGGCCGCGGCGGCGGCGGCCTGCGATTCGGCATAGACCTTTTCGCCCAGCTTCTGGCTCGCCGTCATCAGCGCTTCGGTCTTGGCTTCGATCTCGGCCTTGTCTTCCGACACGAGCGAGGTTTCCGCATCCTTCAGCGCGGCCTCGACCTTTTCCTTCTCGCCGGCTTCGAGCTTGTCGCCGTGTTCGGCCAGGCTCTTCTTGACGCTGTGGATCATCGCGTCGGCCGAGTTGCGAGCCTGGATCAGTTCGAGCTTGCGCTTGTCGTCGGCGGCGTTGATCTCGGCGTCCTTCACCATCTGCTCGATCTCGGCCTCGGACAAGCCCGAGTTCGCCTTGATGGTGATCTTGTTTTCCTTGCCGGTGCCCTTGTCCTTGGCGCCGACGTGCAGGATGCCGTTCGCGTCGATGTCGAAGCTGACCTCGATCTGCGGCATGCCGCGCGGCGACGGCGGGATGCCTTCGAGGTTGAATTCGCCCAGGCTCTTGTTGCCCGAGGCCATCTCGCGCTCGCCCTGGTAGACCTTGATGGTCACGGCCGGCTGGTTGTCCTCGGCGGTCGAGAAGGTCTGCGCGAACTTGGTCGGGATGGTCGTGTTCTTCTTGATCATCTTCGTCATCACGCCGCCCAGGGTCTCGATGCCCAGGGAGAGCGGGGTGACGTCGAGCAGCAGCACGTCGGTGCGATCGCCGGCGAGCACCTGGCCTTGAATGGCCGCGCCGACCGCGACGGCTTCATCCGGGTTCACGTCCTTGCGCGGCTCCTTGCCGAACAGCTCCTTGACCTTCTCCTGCACCTTGGGCATGCGGGTCATGCCGCCGACCAGGATCACGTCGTTGATCTGGCCGACCTGCACGCCGGCGTCCTTGATCGCGGTGCGGCACGGGGCGATGGTGCGCTCGATCAGGTCCTCGACCAGGGCTTCGAGCTTGGCACGCGTGAGCTTGATGTTCAGGTGCTTCGGGCCGGTGGCATCGGCCGTCACGTACGGCAGGTTGATGTCGGTCTGGGCGCTGCTCGACAGCTCGATCTTGGCCTTCTCGGCCGCTTCCTTCAGGCGCTGCAGCGCGAGCACGTCCTTCGTCAGGTCGACGCCTTGCTCCTTCTTGAACTCGGTGACGATGTAATCGATGATGCGCTGGTCGAAGTCCTCGCCGCCGAGGAAGGTGTCGCCGTTGGTCGACAGCACCTCGAACTGCTTCTCGCCATCGACATCGGCGATCTCGATGATCGAGATGTCGAAGGTGCCGCCGCCCAGGTCATAGACGGCGATCTTGCGGTCGCCCTTCTCGTTCTTGTCGAGGCCGAACGCGAGCGCCGCGGCGGTCGGTTCGTTGATGATGCGCTTCACGTCGAGGCCGGCGATGCGGCCGGCGTCCTTGGTGGCCTGGCGCTGCGCGTCGTTGAAGTACGCCGGCACGGTGATCACGGCCTCAGTGACGGTTTCACCCAGGTAGTCCTCGGCGGTGCGCTTCATCTTGCGCAGGATCTCGGCGCTGACCTGCTGCGGCGCGATCTTCTGGCCGCGCACCTCGACCCACGCGTCGCCGTTGTCGGCCGGGGCGATCTTGTAGGGCATCAGGTCGATGTCCTTCTGCACTTCCTTCTCGGTGAACTTGCGGCCGATCAGGCGCTTCACCGCGTACAGCGTGTTCTTCGGATTCGTGACGGCCTGGCGTTTGGCCGACGCGCCGACGAGGATCTCGCCGTCGTCCTGGTAGGCCACGATCGACGGCGTGGTGCGCGCACCTTCGCTGTTCTCGATCACCTTGGTGGTGTTGCCTTCCATGATCGACACGCACGAGTTCGTGGTGCCGAGGTCGATGCCGATGATTTTTGCCATGTTGTGTGCTCCTGGGAAACTTGAAAACGATGTTCGTAACTTGTGGATAAGGTGTGCGCTTTCAAGCGAAAGCTGTGCAAATCAGGCCGCAGCCGCCACCGTGACCAAGGCCGGCCGCAGCACGCGGTCGGCGATCAGATAACCTTTTTGCAGCACCGCGACGACCGTGTTGGGCTCCTGCGCTGCGGGCACGACGCTGATGGCCTGGTGCTGGTGCGGGTCGAACTTGGTGCCGGCGCTCGGGTTGATCTCGGCGACCTTGTTGCGCTCGAGTGCCGACACCAGCTGGCGCAGCGTCGCGTGCACGCCCTCGAGCATCTGCTCGGGCTTGGCGTCGGGGATCGCGAGTGCGGCCTCGAGGCTGTCCTTCACCGGCAGCAGGCTGTCGGCAAAGGACTCGACCGCGTATTTGCGTGCCTTTGCGATCTCTTCGTCGGCGCGGCGGCGGGCGTTTTCGGTCTCGGCCTTGGCGCGCAAGAACGCGTCGGACAACTCGGAATGCTTGGCTTCCAGCTCCTGCAGCCGGGCATCGGCGTGCGCGACCGCCGCTTCGTTGGCGACCGCCTGGTCTTGGGCGGCCACGTCGATTTCTGGGTTGGGATTGTCTTGGGTCATGGTGTGCACAGGTCCGGGTAGCGAAGGACATGGGGGGATTGCCCTCAGTTTCAAGAGGGCTTTGTCGTTTTTTTTGCGCCGTGGGCCGCTGAAAGTCGCCGGGCGGTGGCGGCCTACTCGGGGTCGGCCGACGCGCTCCAGCGGTTCCAGTCGGCGAGCTGGCGCCGATCGCGCTTGGTCGGCCGGCCCTGCTCGATGGCGAGCGAGGGCTCGGTGTTCATGCGCCGCTCCAGCGCCTGCTTCTCGCGTGCCGCGATGCTCTCGGCGGTCTCCGCGTACATCGTTTGCGCGACGCTGGCCGGGCCGCGCTGCTCGCTGGCCGCGGTCACGAGCACGGTGCGCGCCACATGCCCCTGGCGCAACGCGATCAGGTCGCCGACGCGCACATCACGCGAGGCCTTCGCCGCCTGGCCGTTGACCTGCACGCGGCCTTTGCCGATCTCGTCCGCACTCAGGCTGCGGGTCTTGAAGAAGCGCGCGGCCCACAGCCATTTGTCGAGGCGCACCTTGGCGCCGGAAGCATCTGAATTCATCAGGGTGGATTGTCAACCACTGGCAGCCGGACGAGCGCGCTGAGCCCGACAACGTGTTCGCCGCCGTCCACGCGATTGTCGAGGACGATGCTGCCGCCCAGCGACAGCACGATCTCCTGGCCGATCGCCAGGCCCAGTCCGGAGCCGATGCGCGGGTCGCCGGTGCCGCCGCCCACGGCAAAGGGCTGAAACAGGCGCTGGCGCAGGTCGGCGGAGATGCCCGCGCCCTGGTCGTCGATGCGCAGCACCGCGTCGCGCACCTCGCGCGCCAGCGTGACCGTCAGCGCCGTGCCGTCCGGCGCGTGCTTGATCGCGTTGTGCAGCAGGTTGCGCACGAGCTCGCGCAGCGCCCACTCGTGGGCGCGCACCGGCGACGGCGTGGTGGCGATCGAGAAGTCGAGCCGGTGCTCGGCCATCAGCGGCGCCAGGTCCAGGGCCACCGCGCGGATCACAAGGGCCCAGTCGAGCACCGGGGCGTCGCCTTGCTGGCGCAGCTGCTCGACCTTGGCCAGCGCCAGCATCTGGTTCGCGAGCTCGGTCGCCCGTGCGACCGTGTGGTTGATCTCGTGCAAGGCCTGCACCGGCTCGACATCGCCGCGCAACGCCGATTGCACCTGCGTCTTCAGCACCGCCAGCGGCGTGCGCAGCTGGTGCGAGGCGTCGCGCACGAAGCGCTTCTGGTGTTCGAGCAGGTGCGACAGCCGCGCCATCACCTGGTTCGTGGCCTCCAGCAGCGGCAACAGCTCCTGCGGTGCATCCGGGGTCTGCAGCGGCGACAGGTCGTTGGCCCCGCGCGCGTTCAGCCGCACGCTCAGGTCGCGCACCGGCTGGGTCGCGCGCTGCACGACCACGACCACGACCAGCCCGATCACCGCGACCAGCGCGGCCTGATGCCACAGCGTGTCGATCAGGATCTGGCGTGCGAGGGTGTGGCGCAGCTCCAGCGTTTCGGCGACCTGGATCGTCGCCATGCCGAAGCCCTCGACATCCGACACCGGCTGCAGCAGCACCGCGACGCGCACCGGTTCACCGTGATAGGTGTCGTCGTAGAAGTCTACGAGCGCGGCGTAGGCGCCCTTGTCGGGGATCTTGCCGTGCCAGGCCGGCAGGTCCGGGAAGCCCGAGACCACCTCGCCGTTGAAGCCGCTGACCTTGTAGAACATGCGGCTGCGGTTGTCGGCCTCGAAGGGTTCGAGCGCCGAGTACAGCACCGTCGATTGCAGCCGCAGCTGCTCACCTTCGCCGGTCACGTCGAGCAGTTCGCCGATCGACTTGGCCGAGGCCAGCAGCGTGCGGTCGTAGGCCACGTCGGCCGACTGCAGCGCCTGGCGGTACAGGCTCGCGGTGTTGATCGCGACGATCACCAGCACCGGCAGCAGGATGCCGAGCAGCAGCCTGCTGCGCATCGACGGGTGGCGCGGCGCGTGCGGCGTCACGTGCCGGCCTTCAGCAGGTAGCCCAGCCCGCGCAGCGTGACGAGCTGGGCGCCGGTCTCGCCGAGCTTCTTGCGCAGCCGGTAGGCGACGACCTCGATCGCCTCGGCCTGCACCGACTCCTCGCCGGGGAACACGAGCTCGGTCAGCCGCTCCTTCGCGACCGCGCTGCCGGGCTGCGCCAGCAGGGCGCGCAGCAGCGCGGCTTCGCGCGGCGGCAGGTCGAGCACCGCGCCGCGAAAGTAGACCGCGCCGTTGTCCGCATCGACGCGCAGGCCGCAGAACTCGGGCACGCTCGCGTCGGCGACCGCGCGCCGGGCGAGCGCACGGATGCGGGCCTCGAGCTCGTCGAGGTCGAAGGGCTTGGGCAGGTAGTCGTCGGCTCCGGTGTTCAGACCGAGGATGCGGTCGCCGACGGCGCCGCGTGCGGTCAAGATCAGCACCGGCGTGGCCAGCCCTTCGGCGCGCGCGGCGGCCAGCACCTGCAGGCCGTCCATGCCGGGCAGGTTGAGGTCGAGCACGACGACGTCCGGGACGCTGGCACGCCAGCGGTCGAGCGCACGCGCGCCGTCGCCGCAGGTGACGACCTGGATGCCGCGGCGCTGGAAGCTGCGCTGCAGGGTGGTTTGCATCGCGAGGTTGTCTTCGACCAGCAGGAGTTTCATGCGAAGGAGAGTTTGGGTGAACGGCGACGCGGCCCCGCGTTGCGGCAAGCTAGCATTTTCCCTAGGAGAACGGACAGCCAACTGACAGCTTTAACTGCGACCATGCGCGCTGCTGTATTCATATCCGAAGGAGACTCCATGCGCCGAGATGCCTTTCTCAAATCGCTCGCTGCACTCGCTGCCGCTGGCGCACTGCCGCTGCCCGCATCGGCGGCCGCGAATCTGAAGATGATGATCCCCGCCAACCCCGGCGGCGGCTGGGACACGACTGGCCGCGCCCTCGGCAAGGCCTTGCAGGACGCCGGCGTCGCCTCGTCGGTGAGCTACGACAACAAGGGCGGCGCGGCCGGTGCGATCGGCCTCGCGCAGTTCGTCAACGGCAGCAAGGGCGACCCGAACGCGATGATGGCGATGGGCGCGGTGATGCTGGGCGGCATCATCACCGGCAAGCCGCCGGTGTCGCTGAGCCAGGCCACGCCGCTGGCGCGCATCACGAGCGAATACAACGTGTTCGTGCTGCCGGCCGACTCCAAGCTCAAGACCATGAAGGACGTGGTCGAGCAGATGAAGAAGGACCCGGGCAGCGTCAAGTGGGGCGGCGGTTCGCGCGGCTCCACCGAGCACATCGCCGCGGCGATGATCGCGCGCGAGGTCGGCGTCGATCCGGCGAAGATCAACTACGTGGCGTTCCGCGGAGGCGGCGAAGCCACCGCCGCGATCCTGGGCGGCAACGTGACGGTCGGCGGCAGCGGCTACAGCGAGTTCGCCGAGTACATCACCACCGGCAAGATGAAGGCGATCGCGGTCACGTCCGCGACGCGCATCAAGGGCGTGGACGCGCCGACGCTGAAGGAGCAGGGCATCAACGTCGTGATCGGCAACTGGCGCGGCATCTACGGCGCCGCCGGCATCACGGCCGAGCAGCGCAAGACCTTGATCGAGATGATCGTGAAGGCCACGAAGAGCAAGGCCTGGGCCGAGGCGCTCGAGAAGAACGGCTGGACGCCGGCCCTGCTGACCGGCGCCGAGTTCGAGAAGTTCGTCGACGACGAATTCGCGAGCCTGCGCGCGGTGATGGCCAAGTCCGGGATGATCTAGGCCATGAAGCTGCCGTCGCAGACGCTGGTGGGCGTCGGAACCCTCGTGGCCGGCGCGCTGTTCGCGGTCGGCGCGGTGACGATCAAGTCCGATGCCGGTTACTCCGGTGTCGGGCCGAACTTCCTGCCCTGGGTGGTCGGGATCGCGCTGCTGGCCTGCGGCGCGTTCCTCGTCTATGAAGCCCACAGCGGCGGCTACCGCGAGATGGAAGAACCGTCCGGCGCCGCAACCGGCCACTGGCGCGGCTTTGCGTGGGTGTCGGTCGGCATCCTCGCGAACGCGGCCTTGATCACGACGATCGGCTTCATCCTGAGCTGCGCGCTGTGCTTCGTGCTCGCGGTGCGCGGCTTCAAGTCGGCCGAAGGGCGGCTCGACCTGAGCCCGAAGGCGTGGTTGGTCGACGTCGGCATCGGCGCCGCGATCGCGGCCCCGGTGTACTGGATGTTCACGCAATTGCTGGCGATCAATCTGCCCGGCCTGACCTCGACGGGGTGGTTGTGATGGAGATCCTGAACCAGCTGCTGCAGGGCTTCGCGACCGCCGGCACGCCGATCAATCTGCTCTGGTGCCTGCTCGGCTGCACCATCGGCACCGCGGTCGGCGTGCTGCCCGGCATCGGGCCGGCGACGGCCGTTGCGATGCTGCTGCCGATCACGCTGAAGGTCGATCCGACCGCGTCGATGATCTTCTTCGCCGGCATCTACTACGGCGCGATGTACGGCGGATCGACGACCTCCATCCTGCTGAACACACCGGGCGAATCGGGCTCGATGGTCACCGCGATGGAAGGCAACAAGATGGCCAAGGCCGGGCGCGCCGGCGCCGCGCTGGCGACTTCGGCGATCGGCTCGTTCGTGGCCGGTACGATCGCCACGGTGCTGGTCACGTTCTGCGCACCGATCGTCGCGCAGTACGCGATCAAGCTCGGGCCGCCCGAATACTTCATGCTGATGGTGCTGGCGTTCTGCACCGTCAGTGCGGTGCTCGGCAAGAGCACGCTGCGGGGCCTCACGGCGCTGTTCATCGGGCTGGCGATGGGGCTGGTCGGCATCGACCAGATCTCGGGCCAGGCGCGCTACACGGCCGGGGTGCCGGAGCTGCTCGACGGGCTCGAGGTGGTGCTGATCGCGGTCGGGCTGTTTGCCGTCAGCGAGGCGCTCTACAACGTGCTCTACGAGGGCAAGGTCGTCGAGACCGAGAACCCCATGAGCAAGGTGCACATGACAAAGGACGAGTGGAAGCGCTCCTGGCCGGCGTGGCTGCGTGCGACGGCGATCGGGTTTCCGTTCGGCACGATCCCCGCGGGCGGCAGCGAGATCCCGACTTTCCTGAGCTACGCGACCGAGAAGAAGCTCTCGAAGCACCCGGAGGAGTTCGGCACCAAGGGCGCGATCGAAGGCGTGGCCGGCCCCGAGGCGGCGAACAACGCGGCGATCACCGCGACGCTGATCCCGTTGCTGACGCTCGGCATCCCGACCTCGAACACGACCGCGATCCTGCTCGGCGCGTTCCAGAACTACGGCATCCAGCCCGGGCCGCAGCTGTTCGACAAGAACTCGGCGCTGGTGTGGGCGCTGATCGCGTCGCTGTACATCGGCAACGTGATGCTGCTGATCCTGAACCTGCCCCTGATCGGCATGTGGGTCAAGCTGCTGAAGATTCCGAAGTCCTACCTCTACCCGGGCATCCTGATCTTCGCGACCGTCGGTGTCTACGGCATGCGCCAGTCGGCCTTCGACCTGGTGCTGCTGTACGCGATCGGCCTGATCGGCGTCGTGATGCGACGCTTCGACTTCCCGACCGCACCGGTCGTCGTCGGCATGATCCTCGGGCCCCTGGCCGAGGCGCAGATGCGCAACGCGCTGTCGATCGGCGAAGGCAAGTGGGGCGTGTTCGTCGAGCGGCCCGGTTCGCTGAGCCTGCTGATCGTCGTGATCGCGGTGCTGGTGCTGCCGCGGCTGATGAAGCTGGTGCGCGCGCGCCGCGGTCAGTGAACGGCAGTCACCGGCCCCAGCCCTGAGTGTGCTGGATCGCGATGGCCGACAGCGTCGCGATCCACTCGTGCTGGTCGTTCAGGCAGGGCAGGTAGTTGAACTCCTCGCCGCCCGCGTGCAGGAAGGCCGCGCGCGCTTCCTGGTCGATCTCTTCCAGCGTCTCGAGGCAGTCGGACGTGAAACCAGGGCAGACCACATCGACGCGTTTCACGCCCTGTTGGGCGAGCCCGATCAGCGTCGGCTCGGTGTAGGGCTGCAGCCACTCGGCGCGACCGAGCCGGCTCTGGAAGGTGACCACGACATGGCTTGCATCGATGCGCAATTGCTCGACGAGCAAGCGCGCGGTCGTCAGGCATTCGCCCTGGTACGGGTCGCCGAGCGCGACCGTGCGCTTCGGAATCCCATGGAAGCTCAGCACCAGCTTGTCGGGCCGGCCGCGGTCGGTCCAGAAGTCGGTGATGCGCTTCGCAAGTGCCTTGATGTAGCCGGGGTCGTCGTGGTAGCGGTTGACGAAGCGCAGTTCGGGCAGCGTGCGCACCTGGCGACCCCAGGCAAAAACGGCGTCGTGGACGCTCGCGGTCGTCGTGCCGGAATACTGCGGATACAGCGGCAGGATCAGGATGCGGGTCGCGCCTGCGGCCTTGAGCTCGTCGAGCACCTGCGGGATCGACGGGCTGCCGTAACGCATCGCGCTGCGAACCAGCAACGGGTGGCCGCGTTCGCCGAGGTAGCCGCGCAGCAGCGTGGTCTGCTTGTCGGTCCACACACGCAGTGGCGAGCCGTCGGGCGTCCAGATGCTGGCGTACTTCGTCGCCGACTTCGCCGGCCGCGTGCGCAGGATCACGCCGTGAAGAATCGCGAGCCAGACGAGGCGCGGGATTTCGACGACGCGGCGGTCGCTCAGAAACTCGGCGAGGTAGCGACGCACCGCTGGCGCGGTCGGCGCGTCCGGCGTGCCCAGGTTGCACAAGAGCACCGCGGTGCGTTCCGGCTGGCCATGCTCGAACGCCGGTTCGGCCTTGAAACTCATGACCGCCCCTCGTCCGTCGGGTACATCGGCCGGTCCCCCGAGGGGACGAGCCTTGCTTGGGGCGGCCCAGCGCGGCGGCTCATCGAAGGCCGAACTCGGGCGCGTGCTGCGGCTGCGTGTCGGCGAACTTCATGATCTCGAAGCGCACGCTGGCGCTGGCCGGGTCGGTGGGCGAGGCGCCCAGGCCGATCAGGCCGCTGCCGTGCAGCGTGCAGCTGCCGCGGCGCAGGCTGATGACCTCGGGGTCGTGGTCGAAGCGCACGTAGGTGCCGTTGTAGCTGAGGTCGGTGAGCTGGAAGGTACCGCCGTGCCAGACGATGCGAGCGTGCGAGCGCGACACGCGCGTGTCGTCGATGATGTAGGTCGCCTGCGGGCTGCGGCCGAGCACGACCGGCAGGCTGGTGCCGGCGTAGATGCGGTTCTGGTCGAGCCAGATCAGGCGGATGCCTTCGGGCTCCGGAGCCGTCGGCGCGAAGTCGCCGAAGGCCGTCGCGGCGGTGTCGCCGAAGCGCCGCATCGACTCGAGCAGGTAGACGTGCACCGGCTCGACGCGCCCGCGCAGCTGCATCCGGTCCAGGCTGCGAAAGCGCGCCTGCTCGACGTCGACCAGGGCATCCAGCACATTCGAGGTGACCAGCGTTTCGTTGTCGCCGGCGTGGTCGATCAGGCGCGCCGCGACGTTCACGGCATCGCCGAACACGTCGCCCGACATCTCGATCACCTCGCCGCGCGCCAGGCCGACCTGCAGGCGCAGCGGCACCAACCGGGCCCGCGGGTTCAGCGCGCCGTCGCCGGGCGCGCCGATGCGCTCCAGCGATTCGTGCATGTCGTCGGCGGCGGTCACCGCCTTGCCGGCCGAGACGAACATCGCCATCAGCCCGTCGCCCAAGGTCTTGACGACTCGGCCCTCGTGCAGGGCGATGATCTGCGCCATCAGTGCGATGCTCTGTGTGACGACGGCGGTCGCGTCGCTGTTGCCCAGCGTTTCGTACATCGCGGTGCTGCCGCGCAGGTCGGCGAACAGCACCGTGCGCTCAACGATTTCGGTCATGCGGGCTGCGGCGAATGTGGCATGGTTCACAGTCTATCGCGACCGGGCATGAAAAAAGGGCCCTGCGCGGTGGGCGGGGCCCTTAGATGGATGACGCGCGATCAGCGCGTGCTCACAGCGTATCCAGATAGGTGCGCAGCTTGTCCGAGCGGCTCGGGTGCTTGAGCTTGCGGATCGCCTTGGCCTCGATCTGGCGGATGCGCTCGCGCGTCACGTCGAACTGCTTGCCGACTTCTTCGAGCGTGTGGTCGGTGCTCATCTCGATGCCGAAGCGCATGCGCAGCACCTTGGCTTCGCGCGGCGTCAGGCTGTCGAGGATGTCCTTCACCACATCGCGCAGGCCGGCCTGCATCGCGGCCTCGATCGGCGCGGTGTTGTTGGTGTCCTCGATGAAGTCACCCAGATGCGAATCGTCGTCGTCGCCGATGGGGGTCTCCATCGAGATCGGCTCCTTCGCGATCTTCATGATCTTGCGGATCTTGTCTTCCGGGATCTCCATCTTCTCGGCCAGCGTCGGCGCATCCGGCTCGAAGCCGAATTCCTGCAAGTGCTGGCGCGACAGGCGGTTCATCTTGTTGATCGTCTCGATCATGTGCACCGGGATGCGGATCGTGCGCGCCTGATCGGCGATCGAGCGAGTGATCGCCTGGCGAATCCACCAGGTCGCGTAGGTCGAGAACTTGTAGCCGCGGCGGTATTCGAACTTGTCCACCGCCTTCATCAGGCCGATGTTGCCCTCTTGAATCAGGTCGAGGAACTGCAGGCCGCGGTTGGTGTACTTCTTCGCGATCGAGATCACGAGGCGCAAGTTGGCCTCGATCATTTCCTTCTTCGCGTCGCGCGAGGCCTTCTCGCCCTCGTTCATGCGCTTGTTGATCTTCTTCAGGTCCTCGAGCGGCACGACGGCCTTGGCCTGCTGGTCGGTCAGCTTCTTCTGCAGCTCCTGCACCGGCGGCAGGTTGCGCGCGAGGATGATGCTGTACGCCTTGCCCGCCGCCGCTTCCTTCTCGGCCCACTTCAGGTTCAGGATGTTGGGCGGGAAGTGCTTGACGAAGTACTCCTGCGGCATGCCGCACTTGTCGACCATGATCTTGCGCAGTTCGCGCTCGTAGCGGCGCACGTCGTCAACCTGAGAACGCAGGATGCCGCACAGCTTCTCGATCGTCTTGACGGTGAAGCGGATCGTCATCAGCTCGGCGCTGATCGCCTGCTGCGCCTTGTTGTACGAGATTGACTGATAGCCGTCCTTCTCGAAGGCCTTGCGCATCTTGCCGAAGTTGATCTCGAGGTTGTCGAACTTCGCGAGCGCCGAAACCTTCAGCTCTTCGAGCTTCTTCGTCAGCGCCTTGCTGCCGCCTTGACCGTCGTCGTCGTCCTCTTCGTCGAAGAAGTCGACGTCTTCCTCGGCCACGTAGTCGTCGGCCTCGTCTTCCGAGACGAAGCCATCCACGGCCTCGGAAATCTTCATGTCACCGGTCTTGATCTTCGCGGCGTAGCTCAGGATTTCGGCAATGGTCGTCGGCGATGCGCTGATCGCATACATCATCGCCTGCAGCCCGCCTTCGATGCGCTTGGCGATCTCGATTTCGCCTTCGCGCGTCAGCAGCTCGACCGTGCCCATCTCGCGCATGTACATGCGCACCGGGTCGGTGGTGCGGCCGAATTCGGAGTCGACCGTCGACAGCGCCGCTTCGGCCGCTTCTTCGGCTTCCTCTTCGGTCGCGGTCGTCGTGCCGCCGCCGGCGATCAGCAGCGTTGCCGCATCGGGCGCCTGCTCGTAGACCGCGATGCCCATGTCGTTGAGCATCGAGACGATGGCCTCGAGGATTTCATCGTTCACGAGCTTTTCGGGCAGGTGATCGTTGATTTCCTGGTGCGTCAGGAAGCCGCGCGTCTTGCCCATCTTGATGAGCGTCTTCAGCTCCTGGCGGCGCTTCGCGGCTTCTTCTTCGGTGAGTGCGGTCTCTTCGAGGCCGAACTCGCGCATCAGCGCGCGCTCCTTGGCGCGCGACACCTTCATGCGCAGCGGCTTGGCCTTGACCTTGGTCTCGTCGGACGCGGTCTCGACTTCGGGTTCACCTTCCAGATCGGCCTCGAGGTCGGAGAGGTCGACATCGTTGTCTTCCGACTTCTTCGCCTTCTCGTCGACCTTGGGTTTGCGGCCCGGCTTGCCCTTGGCCACCGGCTCGGCGGCCTTGGGCGCCGCCTTGGCGGTGGGCTTCGCGGCCTTCTTGCTCGTGTCCTCGGCCTTCGCGGCTTTGGCGGTCGTGGCGGCCTTGGCTGTCTTCGGTTCGGAGACAGGGGCGGTGGCGATTTTCTTCGCGGTCATGCAAATCCTTGGGTGGTCGAAGCCGGTTTCTGTCTCGCCGGCAGCATGCAAGCTGAACTGCGCCCGATCGCTCAAAAAGCAACCGGCGCAAAATTCAATGCCGTCGCTCGCCGAGGTGGACAGACCATCGGTGACGCGCCGGTGCGGGGCAAGCTCGGGTGATCATTTGGAGTGCAGCCCTTGCGGGAAAGGGTGGCCTGAAATCCCCTTGGGGAACCCTGGTTCTGCAGGGTGGCCGGGCCCGGAGGTGCTGCTGTCACACTTGCCGCGCGTTTGTCAACTGAGGATTATACCGCGTTTATAGTTTCAAATGCTTGCGCGCTTCCATCAGCTCGCGGCTGCGCGCCTGCGCATCGGCCGATTGAACGCCGGATTCGAACAGCAACCGAAGCTCGTCGTCCACCGCCTGCAGTCGAAGCTTGGCGATCACGAGCGCGAGCTCGGCCGTCAGGTTGGCCGCCGGCTCGGGATCGTGAAACGCGGCGATGCGCGCCAGCACCGCGGCGCCGCCGGCATCGTCGTCGAGCTCATGGGCACGCTGGCGCAGCTCGTCGAGCAGCGCGGCCGGCGCGAGCGCGCCGTGTTCGTGCAATGAGCGTTCGATGCAGCCGAAGAACATGTCGTACGGCGCCGCCTGCGCAGCGAGGATGTCGTGCGACTCGCCGTCGAGCGCGGCCCAGGCCTCGCAGCGGTGCAGCAGCAGCCAGATCGCCCGATCGAGCAGGTTCGCGGCGCCCTTGCTGACGCGGCCCGCGCGGCGCTGCGGTGGCCGCGGCGGCGCGCTATCGCGGGCGGCCGGGCGGGCCGGCACCGCATGGCCCCATTGACGCAGCAACTGATCGGCATCGTCGCGGCCCACGGTCGCGAGTTCGATCAGCAGCTGGCGCTTCAGCGCGCCCTCGGGCAGCGCGCCCCACAGCGGCCGCGCATTCGCCAGCATGTGGGCGCGGCCCTCGGCGGTCTGCAGGTCGCAGCCGTCGCTGGCCGCTTCGACGAGCTGGCGCGACAGCGGCACCGCCTGCGCGATGAAGTCCTCGAAGGCCGCGGCGCCGTGCTCGCGCACGTACGAGTCCGGATCGTGCTCCGGCGGCAGGAACAGGAAGCGGATCGTGCGGGTGTCGCTCGCATGCGGCAGGCTCGCCTCGAGCGCGCGGCCGGCGGCGCGCCGGCCGGCCTTGTCACCGTCGAAGCTGAACACGACCGAGTCGGTGAAGCGAAACAGCTTTTGCAGGTGGTCGGGCGTGCAGGCGGTGCCGAGCGTGGCGACGGCGTTGCCGATGCCGGCCTGCGCCAACGCGACCACGTCCATGTAGCCCTCGACGACCAGCGCATGGCCGCGCTGGCGCATCGCCGTGCGGCCTTCGAACAGGCCGTAGAGCTCGCGGCCCTTGCTGAACACCGGCGTCTCGGGCGAGTTCAGGTACTTGGGCTCGCCGCGGTCGAGCACGCGCGCACCGAAACCGATCACATCGCCCTGGACCGAGCGGATCGGGAACATGATGCGGTCGCGGAAGCGGTCGTAGCGCCTGGATGAAGCCCCTCGGCCGCCGGGTACGTCGGCCGATCCCCCAAGAGGATGCGGGCCGGCTTGGGGCGGCCCGGCGCTCGGCCCGCCGGCCGCCTCGTCGTCTGTCGGCTTCGCGATCACGAGGCCGCTCTCCTCGAGCAGCGGATCGTCGTAGCTCGGGAAGACGCTCGCCAGGTTGCGCCAGCCGTCGGGTGCATAGCCGAGTCCGAACTGCGCCGCGATTTCGCCGCTCAGGCCGCGGCCTTTCAGGTAGTCGATCGCGCGCGGGTTCGCCTTCAACTGCTTGCGATAGCCCTCGGCCGCCTTGGCGAGCACGTCGGTCAGGGTCGCGCGGCGCTGTTTCTGGGCCGCGGCCTGTTCGCGCTCGGCGGGCGATACGTCGTCTTCGGGCACGGTCATGCCGACTTGCTGCGCCAGGTCCTTCACCGCGTCGATGAAGCTCATGCCACTGTATTCGGTCATGAAGCGGATCGCGTCGCCGTTCGCGCCGCAGCCGAAGCAGTGATAGAACTGCTTGCTCGGGCTGACTGTGAAGCTGGGCGACTTCTCGGCATGGAACGGGCACAGCCCGCTCAGGTTCGCGCCACCCTTCTTGAGCTGCACATGGCGGCCCACGACGTCGACGATGTCGACGCGCGAGAGCAAATCGTGAATAAATGTAGGCGGGATCACCTGCTCAGTCTAACGGGGTGCATTCAGGAGCTGAGCCAGTCGCTAGACTGCGACGCGCCCGAGGTGACCGACCGCGGGCCGACCCCTGGGGACTGGCAATGGAGCGCGGCGGCTGACCGTCTTCGCACTGAAATTGCTTGGCCCGTCCGTGACCACAAGAACGTTCGGAGAGTCCTCGATGCTTCTGGATCGTCTGCGGGCCTGTCTGCCTGGTGCTGCATGCGCTGCCTCGCTGGCCACTGCCGCTTTGTGGCCTGTCGCATCCGCCACGGCGCAAACCGCCGCGCCCGTTGCTGCGGCGGCCTCGTCGTCGGCGCCGGCCGAGCTGACGCCTGCGGAGCGCGCAAAGCGCGACGGCGACAAGGTATTCCACTGGATCCTGATCCACGGCGACAAGCCGCGCAAGCCGGTCGCGACGGTCACGCCCAAGGAGGACAAGGCGCCGCCCGCCGTCGCGCGCGCGAAGCCGGCCGCGCGGGCACCGAGTGGCCGCGCCGATGAAGCCGCGGTCGAGACCAGCAACGCCAGTGCGGCGCCGCTCGTGGCCGCGCCACAGGCCAGCCTCGCTTCGGCCCCGGCCTCTGCGCCGGCGCCCACCCCGGATCCGACCGCCACCCGCGCCACGTCCGCAAACCTGGCCAGCGCTGCGCTGACCGCGCCAGCGGCGCCTGCCGCCACCGCCGCGCCGGTCGAAGACGATTCGCCCGACACCTTGACACCCTTGTCGCAAACCGAACCCAAGTTTCCGATCAACGTCGTGCGCGCGTTGCGAACCGGCCAGGTTCGGGTCAAGTTCACCGTGCAGCCCGATGGCAGCGTCGCCGATCCGACGGTGATCGGCACCAGCAGTGCGCGCCTGAACCCGTCGGCGCTGGCGGCGGTGGCGCAGTGGCGATTCGCACCGGTGCGCAAGGCCCAGCAGGGCGTCGTCGAACTGGGATTCAAGGACGAGCAGTGAGCCTCGGCGCCGGGCTGGCGACTCAGCTCGCGAGCACCTCGACCGGCGTCGTCATGCCCTTGTAGTCGTGCACCCAGGCGGGCACCTCGTCGGACGGCATCGCCGCGGCGATGCCGTTGCCCTGGCCGACGTTGCAGCCGATCTCGATCAGCCGCCGCGCCTGCGCCGGGGTCTCGACGCCCTCGGCCACGACCGCGCAACCGAAGGTCTGCGACAGGCCGATCACGCCTTCGACGATGGCCAGATCCTGGCGGTCGACCAGCATGTTGATGACGAACGAGCGGTCGATCTTGAGCATGTCGATCGGCAGCCGCTTCAGGTAGGTGAAGGTCGAGTAGCCGGTGCCGAAATCGTCGAGCGCGAAGCGCACGCCGAGCGCGCGGCACTCTTCCATCAGCTCGCAGGTGTAGTCCACATCGGCGAGCGCTGCGGTTTCCAGCACCTCGATGATGAGCCGGTGCGCGACCGGCGTCTGGTGCCGTGACAGCAACCCGGCGAGGTGCTGCGCGAACAGCGGCTCCTGCAGATGGCGTGCCGAGATGTTGATGCTGACGGTGATGTCCAGCCCCAGCCGCAACCAGTGCGCGAGCTGCTCGATGCCGTGCTGCAGCACCCAGTTGCCGACACTGATCGACAGGCCCGTGTTCTCGATCAGCGGCAGGAACTGCGCCGGCGAGATCACGCCCTGCTCGGGGTGCTTCCAGCGCAGCAGCGCCTCGACGCCGAGCACCCGGGCGCTGCGCATGTCGACCTTGGGCTGGAAGTACAGCCGGAACTCGTTCGCATCCAGCGCTTCCTGCACGCGGCCGAGTGCGACGAAGCGCGCCTCGGCGCGGCGGTCGTGTTCGGCGTCGAAGAACAGGTAGCCGTTGCGCCCGGCCTGCTTGGCGCCGTACATCGCGTGGTCGGCGTGGCGCAGCAGCGTCTCGGCGTCCGCGCCGTCGAGCGGGAACACCGTCGCACCAATGCTGGCCGTCACCATCACCGGCGGGGCGCCGACACCGAGCGTGTACGGCTGGCAGACCTGGTTCAGCACGCGCTCGACGGCGTGGCGGCTCTCCTCGAGCGTCGCGGTGCGCAGCAGCAGCACGAACTCGTCGCCGCCGATGCGCGCGACCACGTCGTCGCCGCCGGCCCACGAGCGCAGCGAGCGGCGCATCCGGTTCGCCAGTTCGACCAGCAGGCGGTCGCCGGCGTCGTGGCCGAAGCGGTCGTTGACCGGCTTGAAGTGGTCGAGATCGAGGTAGCAGACGGTCAGCAGCGAACCTTCGCGCCGGCTTGTCTGCATCGCGGCTTGCAGCATCTGCGCCAGCCGCACCCGGTTCGGCAGCCGCGTGAGCTCGTCGAAATGGGCCTGGCGCTGCAACTGCTCCCATTGCTGGCGCGTGTGCGTGATGTCGGTGATCGCCAGCACGTGGTTGCGCACCGTGCCGTCGGGATTGCGCACCGCCGAGATCGCCAGCTGCAGCAGGCCCGGCTCGCCGTTGCGCTGCAGGTGGCGCACCTCGCCGCGCCAGCTGTCGTCGGCGTTCAGCGCCGCCGCCATTGACGCCAGCTGTCGGGTGCGCTCGAGGTCGGACTCGATCACGCGCAGCAGCGGCGGGACCGTGCCGAGGAGCTCGTCGCGCGGGTAGCCGGTGATCTGCGAGAAGATCGGGTTGACCTCGAGCACGCGGTGCTGCGGGTCGGTGATCAGCAGGCCCTCGTGCAGGTGCTGGAACACGCTCTGGGTCAGGTCCTGGCGCTCGCGGGCGGCCTGGACATCGCTGATGTCGCGCGCGGTGTTGATGATGCGCACCGGCTCGCCGCTCGCATTGCGCTCGGCCACCAGCGCGTGCAGCTCGAACAGGCGCCACGAGCCGTCGCGGCACAGCATGCGGCACTCGGCGCGGCAGTTGATGGCGCCGCCCGCGCGCAGCGGTTCGAAGGCCTGCTGCACCGCGGGCACGTCGTCCGGATGCACGAGCGACCAGAACGCCTGCAGGTGGTCGCCGAAGTCCTGCGACGTGTGGCCGAGCAACGCGAGCCAGCGCGGCGAGAACTCGATGCGGCCGCTCGTCAGGTCCCATTCGCCGATGCCGATGTGCGAGGTGTCGAGCGCGAGTTGCCAGCGCCGTTCGTTGGTCGCGATCTCGCCGGTCAGCGCGGTGGTGAGCAGCGGGATCGCGAGCAGGCTGCAGATGTAGCCGACCAGCATCGACACCGCCTGCGGGCTGTCGGGGCGCAGGAACGGCCCGAGGCCGTGCAGCGCCGCGAGCACCGTGCCGGTGATCAGCAGCATTGCGGTGGTCGACGCGGCGAACAGGCCGCTGCGCGCGGCCATCCAGCACAGCAGCAGGTGGGGCACGAAGAACAGCGGCGACTGCACCGCATTGCCGCTGGTGGCGACCGCAGCGGCCAGCGCGGCGCTCGCGATGGTGCTCAGTGCGAGCATCCCGGTGGGCGCCCAGCGCCAGCCGCCGAAGGCCTGCTTCAAGGCGTCGGACGAGAGCGTCAGCAGCGGCACGCCGACGACCAGCGCGCCCATCGCATCGCCCAGCCACCAGGTGGCCCAGGCCTTCGGCGCTTCGGCCCACGGGACACGCCCGCTCGCGGCGAGCCAGAACGCGCCATTGCTGGCCGAGATCAGCATCGCAAAGCCGATGCCGATGGCACCGAACAACCAGAGATCGCGGCGTCGGTTGAGCTCGGGGTGCAGACCGTCGCGGTGCATGACCCACGCGGCCAGCGCCGGTCCCAGCGTGTTGCCGAACGCGAGCAGTGCAGCGACCCACCACGGCACACCCGTCGCCATTTCGACCAGCAGCGCGCCCAGCCACACGCCAGGCCACATGCTCAGGCCCAGGCGCACCAGCGCGGCCAGCGCGACGCCGGTGGCGGGCCAGATCAAGGTCGCGTACTGGCCCGAAGGCAGCGTCGCCAGGCCGGCGCGGCCGCACAGCACGTAGGCAACCAGCACCAGCAGCACACGGATCACCCAGCGACGTGAGCCGAGATGCGCCAGCGCCGCGGACAGCAGGCCGGGGTATCGGGGAAAACGGACGTCGGGCACAGGCGGTGGCAGGGCAGGTGAGGCGTTGGTGTGGAACGAAATGTAAGTCAATCCCGTCGATTCATTCGGAGGGAATCAGCGGCCACGAACGAACAAAGCCACCGCGGCGGGTGGCTTTGTCGATGGATATCGCGGGGTCAGACCGCGAAATCGCTCAGCTTGCGGCCAGCGGCCAGCGCAGCCTTCAGCCATTTGGGCTGAAGCCCGCGGCCGCTCCAGGAATCACCGGTGGCGGTATTGCGATATTTCGCCGCAACCTTGGCGCCTTTGCCGGCGCGTGGTTTCGGGCCGCGTTTGACGCTGAGGTCGGCGCTGGTCAGGCCATATTCATCCATCAGCGCACGAACCTTCGCGACCGCTTCGGCACGATTTTGATTCTTGGTGCGCTCGATCTCGAGTTCGAGGGCTTCCTTCTGGGCGATCAATTCTTTCAACGAGGCCACGGCAGATTCCTTTTTTTGTGTTGGCGACGATTCATATCGTCGGTCCAACATATTCTATTGCCACCGCGCTTCGAATATCAACAGGGATACTCAGGGGTTGGTTGGCGGCACGTAACCTGCCGGTTGCTCGGCCCCAGTGCCGAAGAAGAAGTTCTCCATCTGGCGCGCCAGATACTGTCGGGCGCGCTGATCGGCGAGATTCAGCCGGTTTTCATTGACCAGCATGGTCTGGTGTTTCATCCAGAGCTGCCAGGCCTCCTTGCTGATGTTGTTGTAGATTTTCTTGCCGAGCTCTCCCGGGTACGGCGCGAAATCAAGCCCTTCGGCTTCTTTCTTCAGGTGAATGCATTGAACGATGCGGGCCATGTGAATATCCTTGGTTGTCAGCTGAGTTTCTTGACCAGCACCTGCGAGCGCCGGTCCCAGTTGTATTTGCGTTTGCGCGCCTCCGGCAGCCACTCGGGATCGACCACCGCGAACCCGCGCTTGATGAACCAGTGCATGGTGCGCGTCGTGAGCACGAAGATGCTGTCCAGGCCCATCGCCTTGGCGCGCTGCTCGACGCGCTTCAGGATGCGCTCGCCGTCGCCCTGGCTTTGCACCTGCGGCGAAACGGTCAACGCCGCCATCTCCGCGGTCTTGGCCTCGGGGTAAGGGTAGAGCGCAGCGCAGCCGAAGATCACGCCGTCGTGCTCGATCACCGTGTAGTGGCCGATGTCGCGTTCGATCTCGGTGCGGCTGCGCTTGACCAGCGTGCCGTCCTGCTCGAAGGGCTCGATCAGCTGCAGCACGCCGCCGATGTCGTCCGAGGTCGCCTCGCGCAGGCTCTCGAGTTTTTCGTCGACGACCATCGTGCCGATGCCGTCGTGCGTGAAGACCTCCATCAGCAGCGCGCCGTCCATCGCGAACGGCAGGATGTGGCTGCGTTCGACACCGCCGCGGCAGGCGCGCACGCAGTGCTGCAGATAGAAGGCCGGGTCGATGGGCTTCTCGGGGCGCGGCAGCTGCGCGAGCAGGCGTTCGGCATCGGCGAGCGCGAGCTCGGTGTCGATCGGGCTCTCCGGATCGCTCAGGTCTTCGTGGATGCCGGGCACCTCGGTGATGAACAGCAGCTTGTCGGCTTGCAGCGCGAGCGCGGTGCTGGTCGCCACATCTTCCATCGTCAAGTTGAAGGCCTCGCCGGTGGGCGAGAAGCCGAACGGCGACAGCAGCACCATCGCGCCGATGTCGATCGCGCTGCGGATCGCCGCGCCGTCGACCTTGCGCACGACGCCGCTGTGGATGAAGTCGACCCCGTCGACGATGCCGACCGGCCGCGCGGTCAGGAAGTTGCCCGACACCACGCGCACGATCGCGTTGGCCATCGGCGTGTTCGGCAGGCCTTGCGAGAACGCGGCCTCGATCTCGAAGCGCAGCTGGCCCGCGGCCTCCTGCGCCGAGTCGAGCGCGACCGCGTCGGTGATGCGCAGGCCGTGGCTGTAGCGCGCTTCGTGGCCCTTCGAGCGCAGCTGCTCGTTGACCTGCGGACGAAAACCGTGCACCAGCACCAGCTTGATGCCCATCGCGTGCAGGATCGCGAGATCCTGCGCAAACGAGTTCAGCTTGCCGGCCGCGATCAGTTCGCCGGTGATCGCGACGACGAAGGTCTTGCCGTGGTACGCGTGGATGTGCGGCGCCACGGTTCGAAACCAGGGCACGAAGGTGTGGGGAAAGACGAGGCTCAAGGTCGTGGGCTCGGGTGGGTGGGTCGCTGCGACCGCAATTCTGGCACGCTGCCCCGCGGAACGAGCCGCGTGCCGCGACGGTCAGCGGGGCGGCCAGGCGAGGGCGTGGCTGCCGGGGGGCATCGAGGGCCGCGCGTAGCCGGCCGGCGTGTGCGAGAACCCGGCCGTCGGACGGATTGCGCTCAGCTCGCCCCAGCCCGAGCTGCTGGTTTCCATCACGTCGCCGAAGTCGGCGGGCGGCGCGGCGAATCCATCCGCGACGCGCCCGAGCTCGCGCAGCCACACGCCGGTGCGGGCCAGCGAGACACGCACGTGCCAGCTGCCGCCTTCGTGTTGCTGGCGCAGCAGCGCGGCCTGCGCGCCGAAGGCCATCAGCGCACCGCTGGCCATGTCGAGGATCTGCATCGGCAATGGGCGCGCCTGCGTGGCGCCGGCGGCTTGGGCTTCGGCGTGGTTGAAGCCGGTCGCGGTTTGCACCAGCGAGTCGAAGCCGCGCTTGCCGGCCCACGGGCCGGTCTCTCCGTACGCCGAGAGCGAGACCATCACGATGCCGGGCCGCGTCTGCGCGACAGCCTCCGGTGCGAACCCCAGCGTCGCGAGCGTGCCCGGCCGGTAGCCCTGAACGAACATGTGGGCGTCGCGCAGCACGTTGTGCAGCGCGGCCCGGCCGGTGTCGGTGCGCAGGTCGGCGAGGGCGGACAGCTTGCCGCGGCTGGTGTCGGCGATCGCCTCGATGTTGGGCAGCTGCGGCGAGTTCACGAGCATCACGTCGGCGCCATAGGCGGCCAGCGTGCGGCCGCAGAACGGGCCCGCCAGAATGCGCGTCAGGTCGAGCACGCGCACGCCGCCGAGCGGCCGGCGGTTCAGCGGCAACGCCGGCAAGGCCAGCGGCGGTGCGTCGCCGATGCGCTCGATCGCCACCAGCGGCTGCGCGGCGACGACCGCGGACTGCGGGTGCGCATCCCACTCGTCGAAGCTGCGCAGCGCGGCCACCACCAGGCCTGCGTCGCTCGCAGCGCGTTCGAAGGCCGCGGCATCCCAGCGCGCCAAGGCCTGCGCGACCGCCTCGCGCTCGGTCTGCTCACCCTCGGGCAGGCCGAGCAGGCGCAGCACGCCGTCGCGGTGGTGCGCGAAGTTCGTGTGCAAACGCACCCAGCCGCTCTCGCACGCGTAGAGCCCGGCGAGCTTGTCCCAGAGCGGCGGGACGACGCCATTGAGCATGAACCGACCGCAGCATTCGAGCGCCGCGTGGCGCATGTCGACGTGGACCTGCTGGCGCAGCCCGTTGCGCAGTTCGCCGAGCGCGGCGGCGGCGAGCGCCGCGGCCGCGAACGACACCTGCGCGGCCGTGCCCACCGCGAACGACGAAGGCAGGACCGGCTCGGCGCCGGTCAGTGCCACCTGCTGCAGCGTGGGCTCCGGCAGCGCGGCGGCGCGCCAGAGCGATTCGAGTGCCAGCGTCGGGGCGATCGTCATGCCAGTCTCCAGCAGCGCCGCGGCGGCGCGAGCGTCGGCTTCAGTGCCCGCCGGCGCCGCCGAGGTACGCCGCCTTCACGGCCGGATCGTCACGCAATTTGGCGGCCGGCCCGTGCACCGAGATGCGGCCATTCTCCAGCACATAGCCGTAGTCGGCCACACCAAGCGCGGCCGCGGCGAATTGCTCGACCAGCAGCATCGTCACGCCTTCGCTCTTCAGGCGCTCGATGATGCGGAAGACCTCGGCAACGAGGATGGGCGCCAGGCCCATCGAGGGCTCGTCGAGCAGCACGACCTCGGGGTTGAGCATGATCGCGCGCGCCATCGCCAGCATCTGCTGCTCGCCGCCCGACAAGGTGCCGGCGAGCTGGGTGCGGCGCTCCTTCAGGCGCGGGAACAGCTCGAGCGCGCGCTCGAGGTCGCCGGCCACATCGCCTTTCGGGCGGCTGCCGGTCAGGCGCGGGAACGCGCCCAGCGTCAGGTTGTCGGTCACCGACATCGTCGCGAACACGCGCCGGCCCTCGGGCGAATGCGCGAGGCCGAGCTTGGCGATGTGGTACGACTCCATGCCCTCGATGCGCTTGCCGTTGAGCGAGATGTCGCCGGCGGTCGGCGCGATCATCCCGGAGATCGCGCGCATCGTCGTCGTCTTGCCGGCGCCGTTGGAGCCGATCAGGGTGACGACCTTGCCCTTGGGCACCTCGATCGAGATGCCGTGCAGGACTTGCACCTTGCCGTACCCCGCGTAGAGATTGTTGATGGTGAGCATGATGTGTTAGTCCTCGCCTTACGCCGCCTGGCCACCGAGATAGGCCTCGATCACCTTCTCGTCGGCCTGCACCGCGGCCGGTTGGCCTTCGGCGATCTTCTGGCCGAAGTCGAGCACCGAGACGGTGTCGCACATGCTCATCACGACGTCCATGTGGTGCTCGATCAGGATCACCGTGATGCCG
>Ga0307517_10003058_pt1 | contig 26434 bp, 26 predicted proteins | sample 23_EM_MG_FD_194515 | JGI IMG/M metagenome (GOLD analysis project Ga0307517, IMG submission 194515) | Populus trichocarpa ectomycorrhiza microbial communities from riparian zone in the Pacific Northwest, United States - 23_EM | ecosystem: Host-associated > Plants > Roots > Unclassified | place... | reverse complement strand
TACAATAGTTGATATAGGGACAATTCTCGGGTTGGCGCACCTGATCCCGGAGGAGGACCGGCGGTGGCTTGTAAATAGCCGGATTGATCTGAGAACATTTAACGAGGTTTATTAAAGAGTCCGGATGCGAGAATCAAGCCTCCGCTATGTGTGAGAATCCTACATCTTGATACTGTATATACTAGAAGATATAGAAGTGACTTTCTTGAAACTCAGATCATTAGTTCACCAGACCAATGAGGCGTGAGATGTGAGATGTCAAAGGTGAGATTTGAAAAAAAAAAGGTGCTGCCGCCCCAGACGCCGGCCGACGTCTGAGGAAGCAGTGAATTAATTGAAGTTGTGATAGCGGGGATGAGGGGCGGGATACATCCGGACGCGGAGAAGAGGCGAGGAGGACGAGATCGAGAGTCTGGGGCAGTCTAGACCTCGGGAGGATGTGAGGTTGCGTCAGGACGCAAGGAACGTTGGAACGCAAGTCAGGACGCACAGGACGCAGGGGACGCAGACAATACGTCGCTTGCGTCAGGACGCAACGCCGACGGATCAGACGCAGGATCCGTTTTTGCAGATGAACACCCGGTCTAGTCCAACACTACCCCCTTGAACAGCGAGAATATCCCTAGCCATCCGAGCTAAATTCGGGAATCTTCCCGCATTAACCTTCCACCACTCCAGTATATTTGCCTCGTAAAGAATCCCAGCTGGGCAGGCTTCACGTGTGGGATCTGTAGCCTCCCCTCTGGCGCGGGCGGCTCAATCTCAGAATCAGTTTCAATGTACACTGGTGCCTCACTCAGGATAACTGCTCTGTGTCTCGAAGAGTAAAGGTGTTTGGATCCACTGTTCAGACCACTCCGTGGAATTGACCTGTCAGGTGCCTGATTATTGATTGGTGCATAGTACAGATCATAATACGCTATGAACTCCTTTTTATATGACTTCTCATACTCAGTCTCCCCACTGGGATCAAGATCCCATTCTTGAAAAGGAAGAGTTTGCAATAGGGATTTAGGCAAGTTCCAATGCCGAACAGAAGACCTCTTGGACTTTCTGTTTTACCATGGTACGAGGCGGCCTTCAATTTAGCTTTCACTACGCCCTCACGAATATCAACCTTCCATTGCATCCGCTTCCATTGTAACTTGGAAATTTGAATTTCCAAATGATCAAAGATATCTTGATACACTTGAAACACTCGATGAATGGTGACGCCACGTGTTTTTGACATCCACAAAGTCCAAAATCGAATCGGTTGAAGTACCTCCAAGATGTATTCAATCTGCCTCCACTCTTCCGGAGTTGACCAGAGAGGCGTAAACTCGGCATAGGTTTGTAACCAGGCCTTGGTGAATTCTCGTAGCCGTACAGATCTCTCCAAAAGATTTAGGGTTGAGTTCCACCGTGTTTTGACATCATAAAGTAGTGTAGTAGAGATCTTAACCCAGTTATTCTGTATCTCGATGAAGTGTTGACGCCGTTGAGGTGATGCACCAACCGCAATACTCATTTTCCGATGCTATATACTATTATTAGCATTATCTCTGACTAAAGGTATCTTAGGTGAGAACAATGGGGAAAACACTTGGTTCTACTTTCACATTGGTGAGCATTCAATTTGGAATAATGAATTTGTGCTTACACCCTTGTGCGTATGAATTTGTGCGTATGAATGTGTGCGTATGCATTTGTAATATAGGTGCTAGGTATGAGATCTTAGAGACATTACCTTTTCTACAGTTTTGTGAAAGCCGTTATCCAACCTCATAACCTTCTCGATATAGCCCGCCTTAAAGCCAGACGGTATATGAGCATCCCGCGATTTCCCCATGATCGAACTCATAAATGCCCCGAGGATAAGCTGAACAACATGGGCCATATATGGAATATGATTTTCCAATTGACACCATTCAACCGATAGTAAACTGCAAGCATTGTTTAAGGCTTCGGTAAGCGTTCGGTTATTGCTGGCACTATCGGTAGTGAAACCCAGAATTCCATCCTGAATCTCGTATCTGGCTAGAACGTCATTAATTCTCCCTGCCATATCAGCCCCCGTATGAGAACCCCTGATTTCTTCGAACCCAATCAGTACCTCCTCCATCTGCCAGCTATCTGAGATCCAGTAAGCCACAATTGCCAAAAAAGCAAGCTTGTTCGGTGAAGTCCATGTATCGGCAGCCAGAGAAATCATTCCTGCAGCAGGTAGACATGTTCGAATATCATCCACCGTAGACTTTCCCAGCTGGTTCAAATGCTGTGTTAATGTTCTTGGGCTGGGGAATTCGACTCCCGGACCAATGTAGTTGAAGACACGACGAAAGGCGAGGTTGTTTGATCAATTAAAGGCGAGATTCGTTGCTAAAACGTTTTTTGAAAGTATTCTTCGAAATCATGCTGATTGAATCCTGCTGGTGTGGCCAGATCGATAATCCTACGCCTATTTCTAGTTTTAGTCTCTTTTTGCAATAGCGTAAGAACGTCTATACCAAGCGGGCTTCCAGCCCGCCCATCATATCTGTTAATCTTTCTCGATTTCAGACAACCAGAGGACAAGTTATGGTCATACATCGAGCTAGTCCCCGTGCCACTTGGGTGAGCTAGGACCTTTCTGCACATAATGCACATTACTCTCGGCGTGCCAATGACACTACCTAAACGGTTGGCACCTTGTTGAAAGTATTTCCACACCTCTAGGCCTCGAAGATCCAAGTTCCACAGTATCTTTTTCTTGCCCGCATATTTCGCAGTATAGGCTATATACCCTGGTGTGCCTTACCACAACTCCATCCAACTCTCATGATATTCCTCCGTATAGAGATAAAAGTTTCCAAATATCTAAACTGTAACTGTGTCGCTGGTTGACAAAGTCACTGCTAGCGGATGAAGCACATTCCGGGCATGATCTTGGTTTCCAGGGGGCAGCGCTAGCGAATCAGAGCACAAGGGTGTTGTGGAACTTGAAAGAGGTGCGCGGGCCACACCAGTCAGAGGTCTTGGGGTTGGTGTTACCGGGCCTTCACTCCCATATGGGCTGGATTCTACCGAGAATTGGGATAAAGATGGAGAGTATTCGCGTGCAGGGCTTTCGTGGAACCGTAAAAAAGAGGTACGGCTTCTTGCCCCGGAGGTGTAGAGCCCCCGTTGGCTGCCCATCGTGGAAGATTCTGGTTGGGAAGACATTAAGTTGAGATGGTTCTAGCTATCCGTGTACAGTAACAGATCCCCTTGGATCCCGAATGATATTTATATAAAAGTACAGCTGTGGTAGGCATATGAATGAAGGTTATAAGTTGGCCCAGCTAAGCTAAGTACCCAAGCTGGCTTCCATTCTGTGATCAATTTCATTGCTCGCATAATTTTTGAGTCTATCAATTGAGTATACGAACATGCATGCGTAGGAACTATTGTGCGTATGAATTTTTGTGTGTATGAATGTTGTACATATGGTGGTGTATGGTTGCATGTGAATTACTTTTCTGAAAATAGCCGCACTCTAGAATTAGGCTCGGTAGCAGCTACATGAATTGGTATTCACTGCTGTGCTTTGGGCATAGCATTAGTCCAAATCCAGTAGGGGTTGATATACCCTGTTCAATCATAATCTGAGGTAACCAAATTTGTTCTTTTACGCGAGTTGACTAGTTCCAATTGAAGACTCTGATATAGCGCATTCGCTCCTACATGGCAACCAAATCTTGAATCAAACTTGCAAGTATGGGGTTTCTCGAAGCTGTCGCAAATATTGAAAGCAAACCCAAGGTGACGATCTACTACTTGAATACCATGCAGTGACGAAGCCACTCAGTGCCTTTCCGAGTGATTAAAGGTGATTCCTGTTTATAACCCTTATATATAGGTTGGTAATTCTGCTATGTAATTATCCTCCACTTAGATACTCACAAGAATCTCATACCCTAACCATCTTGTTGCTACTGCCGTCTACCTTTGCCACCTTTTTTTTATTTACACTAAAGGCAATGGCAACAGCCCCAATCGAGGATACTCCAATGGATTAGTTTTATACATGGACATTTGGCCATGATGAAATAATCGACCTTTATCACATTTCCTTTGGCAGAATGAAGGTGGACTTTTGTTTCTGTAAGCTGTTACTAGATCCCACCTGCTGCCAGTGTGCAGCAAACTAGAACTATGAAAGCTGATAGTGAGCGATAGACAAACCTTGGGACAATAGCCGGTCACCACAGATAGGACAGCGGTACCAATTGGAGATGTGTGGATTCGAGTGGGCAAATGGTAGGGGGAAGGCAGTGAAATTGGTACTAGGTGGACCGATCGTTGGAATGTTGGAATGTAGAACAAGGGAATCCCGCGCTATCATACAGGCGCTTGAGTTAGGGTATGAGATTAAGGGTCGGGTCTCCAGCTTAGAAATATTTCAGCAGTGTGACTCAGGCAGGCATGTGGTAAAAGGCAAAATGACGTGGGGCTTAGTTCCAGACTCAGACAGTTAACAATAACTTCATTCTGACTTCTGAATTTCCATAATTTATAGGCTCTTTAATTATAGTCTATCAAGCCTTGCTTGAGTTGACTTAATGTATAAGTAGCTGGTTTTGATAAAATCATTTCATAGTTTTTCCCTACTTCAAAACCGTTTGGTCTTACAATAAAAGCACGATCTTTCTACATCTCTACATATCGATCCTTCATTGGTATCATGAGAACGATCAGGAAAAATATTGTGATTGCATCGACTGAACCGGTTAATACCGAGCCCGGTATCGTTAGTCTTCCTCGGCTTCGCGCAATGGCCAATGCTCCAGTCGACCATAGCTTCTTTGAAGCCAAGGGCTTTCCCCAGACCTCTCTAGACAACTACGGCGACCTGGAACCAACCTAGTTTTCACATCCTTATCTCTACTCGCTTTCCTGGGCTCATAAGGTCATACGCTTCCTCTGTAAGTCTAATATTCAATATCAATGCCAGGAACCTAGCTTACACTATGATGTGGTAGACATGATGGATAATCCAAAGGCTGAGATGCACGCCCCCGTCTTGGGCCAGAAGTATTGGTTGGGAACCAGGGTACATGAAGACAAGTCTGAGAATGTGGAGCTACAGCCGAAGGAGATAGTGTCGGGGTTCTTGGACTGTGACGATACAGAGTACAACGGGATCCTTGATGCTCTAGGAGCAGGAATTTATATCTGTGCAACTGTGCATTTAATGGAAATGATGCGTAGTGGAAGTACAAGTAGCAGAGTTGTCATGGGTCTTGTTCATTGTACCATTGTAGATTCTGATTCTGATTCTGAGATAGAAGCCTATCCTGAAAGCTGCAGAGGTTAACTTCTCTAGAGGAATATGCGTGGCTATTCCCTCACATATTTGAACCTAAATTATAATTAAACATTCGCAGAGAGCGTCTTTATATCAACTGCTTTGGGCGGGTATTTTGGGCGTATGCTGTGGGCGTATGCTTTGAGCGTGTGTTTTGGGCGTAGGCTTTGGGCGTATGCTTTGGGCGTGTGTTTTGGGTGTGTGTTTTGGGTGTGTGTTTTGGGTGTATGTTTTGGGCCTGTGTTTTGGGCGTAAGCTTTGGGCGTACGCCTTGAGCGTGTGTTTTGGGTGTGTGTTTTGGGTGTGTGTTTTGGGTGTATGTTTTGGGCCTGTGTTTTGGGCGTAAGCTTTGGGCGTACGCCTTGAGCGTGTGTTTTGGGCGTGTGTTTTGGGCGTAAGCTTTGGGCGTACACCTTGAGCGTATGTTTTGGGCGTGTGTTTTGGGCGTAAGCTTTGGGCGTACGCCTTGAGTGTATGCTTTAAGTGTATGGCTTTAGAGTGCATGGCTTTGGGCGCATCACTTTGGGTACGTGGTTTTGGGCGTATCTCTTTGGGCATATGGATTTTGCCGAAGAAACCAGAAGCAAAGGACTAAATAGACAATCTCAATCTGTGCTCAAGCTTATCGTTATGTGAGAGTGTTTCTAACTTCTAAACTGGTATCCTATTACATTATACGGCAAATAGTAAGGTCATCCACTCAATCATGACATGAAAGAAAAGAGCTGAATCCGTATAGGCGCCGGGTATGATAACAAAAGAAATTAAACTGTAAAGGAGCGTCTGTCTCTGGAAATTCAGGGAGAGAAGAGAACAAGAAAAGAGGTAGCGTGCTGCGTAAGAATCTAACCCAAGGAAAACAGCCCCCAGACTTATGATATGGGAGAAAGAATACCGGCTAAGGATGAAACGAAACGTGAGATATTGTGGTGGATAAATACGGAAGTGGGAGTGCAGGTAAGGCAAGGTAAGGGGAACCATATTAAGGAGGGTAAGGAAGGCAGACCTGGCATGAGAGGTCAGGAAAAGAACTAGGAGATAACAAGAAAAGAAAATAGATGGATGTAGAAATCGTTAATCCTCCGGCTCCTGTTTCACGCGGTGAGGAAAGTGCTGGCTAGCCATATTGAAGAGAGCCTGCCTATCCATCTCGCGGTCAATTCTATCCATCTCCTCAATGTCAATTCCTTGTTCTTCTGCGTCTTCCCTACCTGCTGCTATGAGATCAATGATAAGACGGGTATTGCCAGCCAGAAAGCGCTTTGTCTGGGTGAAAATATTTTCGATGCTGTCCTGTTGGTCTTCCGGGCGTGTGAAGAAATCCTTAGGTGTCATAGCCCACCCAAGCAGCCTCTCTGCAATCTCTTGGGTGCTAGCACAGAAACGGTGTTCTGCCGCATCGCCGTACAGACCACGAGAGGAGGATGCCGAGTCAGGGAGCCCTAAGTCTCGCATCCTACTTCCCAAACCTGAGCTGGAGGTTTTCCCTTCGTCCGTCATATGGACATCATCATCACCCTCCTCCCAGCCCTCCACGTCCTGCTGCTCACCCTCCACGTCCTGCTGCTCGCTCTCCACATTCTCTTCGTCGTCCTCATCGATCTCCTCTTCCCCATAGACCTCAGCGCAATCCTCTGAGCCATTGCCACCCTCATCACCAGACTCATATAGGTCGATAAAATCGACATCTTCATCATCTTCATCCTCCTCCCACTCTTCGTAGACCTCCACATTTGGCAAAAGCCACTCAACAGGCTTCACCTAGTTAATCAAAGGTCTACGCTTTTCGTCGAGCTCATCCTCTCGAACCGTCATATCCAAATCTCCTTCCATATCCTCCTCCGTCAATCTCTACTCAGAAGTACTGTCCTCTCCGCCGATAGCCATCGAGGGGCCTGTCCGAGCTAAACATCACTTAATATTAGTAAGCACATCTCAAGTTAATCAGGCAAATTTCAAAATTGCTTACTTGACTGTGGATTATTAGCCTGGGAGTTTCGCTTCAGGGTACCTAGTCCGATCCTAAACCTGGTGCGATGTGAGATAGGCTCCCTTGTGCTCTCTGTATTAAATGTAGCTGCCCTCGCCAAAGCCACAGGGCATCCAACAGGGGACCCTGTAGGGGATACCGGGGCCCCAAGCATTGTGAGTGAATGACTGCGCTCCCGAATCCCTAGCTGGCAGGTGCGCCGCGGAGGAGCATCCTGCGATTCAGAAGGCCTGGGAGGCAGTACCAGCGGAGACCCAGTTGACGAGCTTCTGGGTCGCTTCACCACACGGTCGAGCAGACTCTTCATTCGCGCTGCGGGCCTCATCTTTGGTGACGGAAATACAGGCGATGCCCGCAAATTCGGTGGAGAATCGACTTCAATAGGGCTTGGGGGGTTCACATGTCGCAAACCATCGTCGCAAAACTGCTTTGGATAGTATCGCCGCCAATCTGCCAGGATTGCCACACGTTCCTGCTCTAGGACCTCGTTCTCCTCCCCGATCATCTCCTGATCGACTTGGGCTTTGGTCTCGTCGTCAAGCGCCTGGTACTCATCATATCTTCACGCAAAATGACGGCGTTGTTTTAAGCGCTCGCCGCGGTTCGCCCTTGCCCGTTCGAAAGGGGGTTCCAAGGCGGTAAGGCTCACCCTATGTTCATTCTGGCGGATTGTCTCAGGATTTACTGAGTGCCCCAAAGCGCCTGCCGGAAGCGGCCTCCACTTATAAGCAGATGGCATTGTTCGTGGAAAAAGTTATTCTATTCATCAATGTGAGTAGATATAATTTGTGGGTATGATTTTGTGCATATGATTTCTTGGTGCATATGATTTTGTGCATATGATGTGTTCGTATGAACTCGGCGTATGATTTGAGGGCTGATAAAAGAGCAAAGGAGAAAAGAGAAGTGTAAAGATAGTGAGTAACTTACTATTTGGGATCGGGCAATAAGTAATCTATGCAGTGACCTTTTGCTGGCGTGCCCTCTAATATAGTGGAGAAAGTAAGGGAAGTAGGGAGGGTGGTACCAGTAGAGGGGCCTATCCGGGTTGGTGGTGCAAGAGCCACGGGTGTTTCTTTTCTTTTCTTTTTTCTTTTTTTTTGTTTTAACTGCTGAGTTTGCTTCTGTATGCAAATGAGAAGCGGAATTGCAGCGCAGAGGGCAGAGCGACCGGAGCATTGTGTTGATGGCGAGAGCGTGGATGGAGAAGGTAAGAGTGTGGTGAGAAAGAAGAGGAGTTAATTTGGGCTCTCTTAAAAAGAAAAGAAAAGGTTGGTTCACCTCTTGAAAACATCGTCATGGTCTACCCGCAGTCACGCGTCGAGCCCTCCCCGCTACCGCGGTAGGCTAACCAAAGGCCCTTCTCACCAACTTCTAAGTATGATATGAATGACACCCCAGATTCAAGCCGTCTGCTAATTGCTTTCATCATACTATCAGAGAAAGGAAATTATAGCAACGAGAGCTGTGTGTTCGAGTCCGGAGCGAAGATGGAAGGGGCGTACTCTCCAGGTTCATTTTGTGACTACAATTGTACACTTGATGCATAAACAGGGAAGATATAACATCTTGGAACACATACAACGTCTAGTACAACATTTTCAAGCCATTTCTACATGGAAGGGATTGTACATTGCATGTTATGATAGACTGGGGGTTGCAGTCTTACGCGACTTTAACCATCGTACAATTCAAGTGTATGTATATACCCATGCCCTATCAACCTTAACAGTCGTTTACTCATCTAAACATCATGAATCAATATACGCCTAAACTCCACGGGACTCACGGAAAGATATGACAAGGGGGCTTGAAAGGCACTCCTCATGAAATAAACAATTTTTATTTCGTTGGTATAAAATACCTCTTTACCCACCTCTCCTCCAACACACTTCTTCCTCTTAGCAAGCCCTAATATCCGACTCAGCTATCAGGGAAGGTATAGGGTCTATACACATACGCACAAATACACATACGCCCAAGGAAGCAGACTCCAGTCACCTACACACCAAAGATCATTTTGCGTCTAACCTCTGAGCAAAAACCCTTCTCTCTTTTCCTGTGAACCTCCTTCCTCACGCACCAGTCCGTCAATACAACAAACAAGCAAATACCAAAAAGGTAACTCCTGCTCAATGCCTCCCAAACGTCGCGCCAATGGTGGTATCTTGGGCCGCAAGGGTGGTGGAAATTGGGGGCCCCCAACTCGGCATCTTGGTCGTAAAAGAGCTGGGAGGGTGGTTGGTGGGCTCCAGCAGGCGGCTCGGTATCCAACTGGCAGGATGGCAATGGCAGAGATTATTAACTATGGCCGTGATCGTGGGTACCTAATTCCCAAGGCCCCATTCTATTCTCTTTGCCTGGAGATAGTGTCAGATTTGGCACTTGACCAACAATTCCGTTGGCAGAGATCAGGTGTTGAATGCCGCCAGCTGGCCGCAGAAGAGTTCCTGGTGATGGCAATGACCGGTAAGTTGAGTTCCTCTCCTAGTATAATTATCTTAATTGCTAATTCTTTGTTCATAGCTGGAGCCCTGGGTGCGGCTCATGCTGGTCGCCTTACCCTCATGGTCCAGGACATGGGATTAGTTGAGGATGTCATGAACGTTATGGCTGGCCAGCCAGATGGTGCCACTCAGGAAGAGATGAGACGTCATCTAAATAAGGCCGGCGGTGCTCCCGGGGGTGCACCACCTCCTCCTCCTCCTCCTCCTCCTCCCGGGGGTGCACCTCCTCCTCCCCCTCCTCCCTGGGGTGCACCTCCTCCTCCCCCTCCTCCCGGGGGTGCACCTCCTCCTCCCCCTCCTCCCGCGGGTGCACCTCCTCCTCCCCCTTCTCCCGGTGGTGCTCCTCGTCTTGTGCATGGTCCGCCTCCCGGGCGCGCTCCCCCTCCTCCTCCTCCTGGGTGTGTACCTCCTCGGTGTAGTGCCCCTCCCTGTCGCCAGGGAGCTTCTTCCCATCACTCACCCCCTGCCAATGATGGTAGTGACAGCCACAGTGACGACAGCGATAACCCTCGTCAACCTGTTCGCCGTTGCTTGTATCGTGGCCCTGGGAGCACTAGCCAGACTGGTGGTAGTGGTACTACAGGGGGTGCTGGGGGAGTTGTTCGACAAGGAATTCTGGTTGGGGATGTGGGTTCTGGTATGGGAGATAGAAGTGGTAGCGACGAAGGTGATGCGAGAGGTACTCAGGGAGACCATGATACCGGGCATGTGGGTACAGTGGGGGGTGGTGGCAGTAGTAGTAGGGTGGTGACCGGGGCCGTCAGAGGCACACCTGCACACGCGGCTGGAACAGGGCCGTCTGGGGCTGGGGTTAATAGTCGTACCGGGCGGACGCCAGTTCATCCGACTCGATGTAGGTGTTGGAGTGGTTGGAGTGGGGCTCGTAGACGCTATGCGGACTCTGGTGGGAGTGGTTGAAGCGGTGGTGGCGGTACGATGCCGACGCGCTCCGGGGGTGGTAGTGCAAGGGTTGGAGCTGGTGCTGGTGGGAGCGCTACCACCTAAGCATATTCGGGGATCGTCTTTTTCTTTCTCTTAATTCACCTCTTTTTTCAACTATTATGACTTTCATTCTTCTTGTTTTCTATTACTCCATAGTGGTGTCCCCATGTGATGGGGGGGACGGGGCACTCTATTCTCACTTTTACACAAATCATACGACTAACTCAAACCTCCGAGTAACATCTAACTTACCATAATTACCTTTTATAGAACTCTTATTGTTATAAATACACTCTTTCTTTAACCTCACCATTTCGCTATATGAACTCTGAACACAGTAACTCCATAGCACGACTGGGGTTATATTTTGGGTGTATGGTTTGGGCGAATGGCTTGGGCGTATGTTTGGGCGTATGGTTTGGGCGTATGGTTTGGGCATATGATTTGAGCGTATAGCTTGGGCTTAAGGTTTGGGGGTTTGATTTGAGCGTATGGCTTGGGCGTATGATTTGGGCATATCGCACGGGCGGATGAATAAGGCTTGTGGATTGGGCATATGATTTGAACCTGTGAATAGACGGTATGAATTGGGCCTATGAATTAGGCATATGGCCTGCTGAGACATATACGTTAATAGACTAGACAACTGGGACATCCACACGGTGTTGTGAATTATTCCGGTTCATATTGTATGCATCATTCCGGGCAAATAAATGCCCGTATATACTTTGAGGTATGTGGTTTTTGGTACACCTCCCTGGCAGAAATGGACCGAACACCAGGGGGCTCCTTGGCAAAGGGCTTTCAGCTTCCATAACCCCGCCGGTGATCGGTCCATTCATTGCAGGGACGTGTATATGGTCACACAATTGCTCAATCATGTATCAAAAGAGCAATGTCCGAGAGGGGAATATACGAAAAAGCAGGTCCCTGGGCGGAGAAAATTCATTGAGGGCGGGATGTTCGGGGCATTGAACGAGGCGGCGGCCTGGACGCAGGCAAGGGCTGGGGTTGAAAAAAAAAACACCCCGCCCCGGGCTATTGAGCGGGGGGGGGTGGGCAATGGAGGCGGGGGCCCACTCGTTTCGGGGCCCCGCAGGCCCGGTAACGATCACCAGCTGTCAGGTAGTCTCTTGTGTGAGAGCATGGTTGCGAGCCAGCGCGTTGCCAGGGGTTATGGCGCAGTACCAACCTTTGTACGATTCCATCATTTCTCTCAGCGGTCAATTTTATTTTGTCTACCTCCCGGGATATCATGAACGTCACGGACGCGCATTTCCACCCAAAGGCTAGCCCACACCGAACACTATCCATCAAAGTTAAGCTCCTGTTTTTCTCCCACACAGGTCCAGAATTCACACGTTATAGGTGAAATTATGAAAACTACTGATAGGCTTTGGACCTATCTTTCGGGCTACCTGAAACAGCAAAATTTGGAACACAGTACACAAAAGCCAGATTTTGCCACAATCAACTTTAGTTACAATCTCTCATTTTCATCGCCAGAATAGTTAAATCGCTCAGCACGCATAGCTCGTCAAGAAATACCGAGCAAGTTGCGCAGGGTGAACAGGTCAGGGCAACGCTTATCATATCCCGGCCCGAATTCCAACATTTCACACGGCCCAAGACAAAGCCCACCCAGGGCCCTATGCGTCGACTGTGTTTAATAAGTGAATGCGGCACAATCTATTCTATGTCAATAATACTTGGCAAGTAGCAGAGGGGTTGAGAGGCACACTTAGCGCGGAGGTCAAGAGGTGATTGGTATGGTTCCGGTTCTTGATTCTTCTAAGCCGTGTGGGCAGTAGCACCATATTTATAGCAAGGTGCGCATCTATATGTGCAAGAGAAATACAGGGAAAACAATATAAGAAACACAAGTGCCAACATGTTTGACCCTGAAATCCAGTCAAGTAAATTACAAATAATGTGCGTGAAAACAAAACCATGCAGTGTGATTATTAGAAATATCATCACCAAGAATGGTGCATAAGAGATGCATAAAGAACCGTAAAATCCTAACCACCTGATTGGAAAGCACATGTTAAATTTTGAGATATTATCCTGAAATAAACAATAAAACACCATAATATATATCTTAGCTGTAGTAATGTAAGCGGTGGACAGCCGGAGCCGAAACACAAACTAAGTAAAGGAATACACGGTAGTGTGTCGAATATGTTGAATTTCACCGGCGATCACTGCGCACCCATGTATACTTTGTTGTTATACCTTTCCTATCTTTCTTACTCTTATCTATTAGTTCCTTTGTCAGTCATTATCAATCACGGAGGAGGGGCGAGTATACCTGGTTTGTATACTAGTTGGAGGATTCGCTGATATCGCCGGAAATGCTCGGGGAGCATTGCGATGAATTGGTCGGAAGGCAGTGCGTGTTAGGAACGGAGAATGTCTCCGCAAGAACCAACCGCGTAGTAAAGTTCTCTGTATTTAAACAGTCTGTTTGGCCGTCGGTAAATAGATAAGAAAGCAAAAACGAATCCGCAGAATAGACACAACCTCTCCTCCATCGCTTCTTTGTACTTCTTCATCTGCCTCACCAATCTTTCTCCTATCAGGATCCCATAACAATAGGTTATGAGCCCGGACCGCGCGTCCTGATAGTTCAATAATCCTGCATACCTCATACTCCCACCGCTCCTCCGACTCCCACCGTTCCTCCTCTGTCAGCTCCGAGTATACCATACCCGGCAAATCCAGCTACCGATAAACACGCAATGTCAACTTCGACAGCTACGGAACCAGATGGTCCAACTGGATCTTCGACTACCTCGCTTACCCAGTCGATCGAAAAGCTCGATGGTTCAATGGCTTCCGGTAAGAGTAACTACCAAGCCTGGAAGTTTAGAGTAATACAAATCCTTAAGGAGAAAGGGTTACTCACCGCTATCGAGGCGGACCTTGATAAGAGTAACAGTAAGGCAATATCACGGGATAATGCTGCCTTCACAATCCTTACCCTGAATGTTAGAGACTCACAAATAACACATATTCAGGGGTGTAGTACAGCAAAGGAGGCATGGGAGGCATTACGGACAGTGCACCAAGGTATTGGGGCAAGTGGCCGCATGGTCATGATGCAACGACTGTGGGCGCTGAAGATGGTTGAAGGGGACGATATGGCAGATCACCTCAACAGGTTTCGGGAATTAGCCAACCAGGTTGATAGCTTGTCAGGAGATGGAAAAGGAATCGAAGGGAACGAACTGGTTACCTTACTAAGCCTTAGTCTCCCAGAATCCTATGAGCCAATTATCATGGCGCTCCAGTCCCGTACTGACGACCTCACATTTGATATGTTTGCGGGAAGGTTATTACAGGAGTCTGCAAGACGACATGTTGCCCATGCGAGGCAACCGGAGCAAGGACAGCATCATTCCGCTACCGCAGCATTTGCCGCCAAGTACCCACTACGTGGTAGAACCATCGGAGGACGATACGGGATGCGAAGAGGAGGAATGCGAATGGCCAGTACTTTTGGTCTTGGGCGATCCGATAGGGGGGGTAACACCGGACTTGCTAAACCAGCTGGAATGCCCAAAGGGAAGGGACGCTGCTTTTATTGTCAGAAAGATGGCCACTGGAAAAGAGATTGCCATAAAAGAAAGGCTGACGAGGCAAAGGAAGCGAGTGAACCTACAACAAGGGACCACGGAGGTCTGGCTTTTACGGTCACAGATCGTACCTTAGAGGTAACTGATCATGGACACTGGATAGTGGACTCCGGTGCCAGTCAGCATCTGTGTAGTAGTCCCAAGGCCTTTACGAAAGGAACTTACCAGCAAATTATCCCACGAGGGATAGAGATAGCCGACAGATCCAAAATTGAGGCTGTTGGCATGGGTGAGGTTGTGATTGGACAACTGCGATTGTCCAATGTACTGTTCGTTCCCCAGCTGGGAGGCAATCTGCTATCAGTTGCACGGATAATCGATAGTGGCTACAAGGTAGCATTCACGTCAGAAAGATGCACGATATCAAAGCAGGGTATATGCTTGAAGGGGGACCGTGAGGGAAATCTGTACTACATACAGAACTGCCCACATAGCGAGACAGCCCATATTGGTCTTGCAACCAACAAATCACTCGCAGAAACGCTGGAAACGTGGCATCGAAGGCTCGGCCACAGGACTCTTGACGAAGCTACCGTTGGCTACCTGCTTCCCAGGGTTAGTGACTTCACAATCAAGAGAAAGGAAGGAAACATCGTCAGGGGAGACAGAGAGATTTGTAGTACCTGTGCGACCGGTCGACAGCATAAGGAAGGGTCAACCGGTACCCGAGAGAAGACTGCCCAGATTCTGCAGGTGGTGCACTCGGACATCTGTGGACCAATGCAAGTCAGCACGATAACGGGTGAGAAATACTTCATTACTTTTATCGATGAGAAAAGCGGGCGAATAGCCGTTACACTTCTACAGCGAAAGGACCAGGCCCTGGAAGCATTTCAGGCCTATCAGTCACGGGCAGAGAAAGAAGCCGGAAGAAAAATCGAAGCACTCAGAACTGATGGTGGAGGCGAGTATGCCAGCCAGCATTTCCAGCGATATCTGAAATCATCTGGAATAGTCCACCGCGTTAGCCCACCCTATACCCCAAGTCAGAACGGATTAGCAGAAAGAGCAAATAGGACCTTGATGGAAGGGGCCCGCTGTATGATAGAAGATTCCAAACTCAACAAAGAATTTTGGGGATATGCGGTCGCAACTGCCGCACACATACATAACTGGCTTCCATCACCATCGCATGAGGATCGATCTCCCCTTGAGCACTGGACGGGAACAGTCCCAAGCATTGGGCATCTACGAGTATTCGGATCGGTAACCTACACGTTAGTGCCCGCACCAAAAAGGAGCAAGCTTGACACACGCAGTACGAAGTGCATTCTCGTTGGGTACGATGAGAACTCCGGTAGCAAAGTTTACCGCGTTTACGATCCTACACTCAATAGAATCGTCAGCTCTAGGGATGTTATCATAGACGAGAAGGGGTGGATTGAGGAAAATCAAAATACCAGTTCAGCGCTGGATGAGATAGAGATTACCCTGCGAGATGTCAGCGAACATGACGAAACGGAGGTGAATGAGGCAAGACCACTCGAACGCATTACGCCACCGCCTAGTGGTAGTAACGATTCAGACCCAGAGGGGTTTGGCGGGGAAACAATAGTGGTTAGACCACCAAACCTTGAGGCACAACCTAGTGAGCAAGAGGTTAGCATTCCAACCCAGAGGCGTTCCCAAAGACAACCCAAACGAGGACAAAACTTTAACCGGGGACCTGTGCGCGCCATGCTCGCAAGTATGGAAGAGCCTCAAACTCTTAAAGAGGCTTTGGAAAGCGAAGATAGCACACACTGGCGAGAAGCATGGGTCTCCGAAGTTGATTCCCTTGCCCGGAATAATACCTGGAGGCTGGAACCTCTTCCACCTGGCCGTCAGGCGATTGGCTGCCGATGGCTATTCCGGAGGAAGGAAGAGGGCCGCTATAAGGCCAGGCTAGTTGCCAAAGGTTACACCCAGCGCGAAGGAGTTGACTTTACGGAAACCTTTGCCCCAGTAGCAAAGTTTAACTCCCTCCGGTCGCTACTCGCATTAGTTTGTGAAAACAATTGGGAATTGGAAGGCATGGACGTTAAAACAGCCTTCTTGAACAGCGAGTTGGAGGAGAGAGTATATATGGACAGACCTGAGGGGCTCGAGATAGACACTCCGGCCGAAGTCACAAATCAGCACATAGCTTGCAGATTGATAAAGTCGATCTATGGACTAAAGCAATCACCCCGCGCATGGTACGGAAAAATCAATACCTTTTTTCACAACCACGCTTTCCATAGGAGCGAACGTGACCATAATGTCTATATTCATTCCTTCTTTAGACTTATCCTGCTTCTATATGTTGATGACCTCGTCATTACTGCCCCAAGACTGGAGGATGTGGATTGGATCCGTGGCCTTCTCCATGAAGAGTTCGAGATGACGGACCTTGGGGCATTAACAGTATTTTTAGGAATGGAGATCCGCAGAAACCGTGTTCTACAAAACCTCCACCTGTCCCAGCAGCGGTACATAGACAATATTCTCGACCGGTTTGGAATGTCAACGGCGACAACAGTGTCTACCCCCTCTGACCCGCATGTTCGCCTAACCGCTTCACCAGCAGATCATGTAGCCGACACGATCAACCAACAAAGATACCAAGCAGCGGTCGGGTCCCTGATGTATGCGATGATCGGTACTCGACCCGATATCGCTTTTGCCCTGTCCACTGTTAGCCAATACAGTCATAACCCCGGGCCGAGTCATGGGACCGCAGTTAGAAGGATATTTCGCTACCTCAGTGGTACCAGAACCCATGGCATCATGTATGGATGAGGAGACTGCGGAGGGTATACTGACGCAGACTGGGGTGCTGGGGAAGACAGAAAATCTATCGGGGGTTATGTTTTTCTAATTAATGGGGGGGCGATATCATGGGCTTCCAAGAAGCAGACAAGTGTGGCGTTGTCCTCCACGGAGGCAGAGTATATGGCGTTAACCCAAGGGGTTAAAGAGTCTCTATGGCTTGGGAACCTGCTGGGGGACATAGGGGCCCTCAAACACAGGGAAGCGATACAGCAAATCCAAGGTGACAATCAGGGTGCCTTAGCCCTTACGAAAAACCCTGAATACCACGCCAGGACGAAACACATCGATATACAATATCACTTCATACGTCAGCATGTGGAACAAGGAACCATTGAACTTAGCTACTGTCCGACCCACGAGATGACTGCGGACATCTTTACTAAGCCACTTCCCCGGCCACAATTTGAGAAACATGTTCTCGGACTTGGACTCGCCAAATGCCCGGATCGTCAGAATGACAAATTTCGGAAACTGAACAGCTACGAATAACAGTGGCAGCATGAGCGACAGTAATCCCCGGTGAGGGGGAGTGTTGAATTTCACCGGCGATCACTGCGCACCCATGTATACTTTGTTGTTATACCTTTCCTATCTTTCTTACTCTTATCTATTAGTTCCTTTGTCAGTCATTATCAATCACGGAGGAGGGGCGAGTATACCTGGTTTGTATACTAGTTGGAGGATTCGCTGATATCGCCGGAAATGCTCGGGGAGCATTGCGATGAATTGGTCGGAAGGCAGTGCGTGTTAGGAACGGAGAATGTCTCCGCAAGAACCAACCGCGTAGTAAAGTTCTCTGTATTTAAACAGTCTGTTTGGCCGTCGGTAAATAGATAAGAAAGCAAAAACGAATCCGCAGAATAGACAAAACCTCTCCTCCATCGCTTCTTTGTACTTCTTCATCTGCCTCACCAATCTTTCTCCTATCAGGATCTCATAACAATAGAATATACATAGGAAATATACACAAAATTTCAACAGAAGGTCGTATGCTCGTTTGACAGGTATCATATCGAGGGGAACCTTCTGCGCATTTATTTCTACGAACTACAGAGATTGACAAGAAGCCCATTTAGGCATTAGGCCAGTGCATCAATGCTGATAAATGTACGTAGTGAAGTGGCGATAGCCCATAGAATTTTGCCAATATCAAGAGGTTGATGCTTTCTCCCCCTAATTGGTGTTTTCTGCTCCTGAATGGGCTGTGATATTTCTTTGAGAATCTATCCCATCCCGCTAACCGGGTGTTTCACAATGGCGCCCAACATACCGGCCACCGAATACAACATTCGGGGTCCGAAATCAAGGTACAAACACCTAACGGCTCTACTTGGCACAATGGCTTGACCGCGCAACCGAACCACTACCACCGGACGAACATCACGGCTTGTTAGCACATACTTTCCTCACAGATGGGGAGCGGCAGTTGAAGGACATAGAAAAACGGAAAAGGCTAGAACTTGAAACAAGAAATAATTGCCATCTCAATCCCAATACACGGTGGTTGCATAATAGTTAATTAATCCAATAAATTAAAAGCACAAGAGGGAGAATCCCGTTGATAACCCCATGCAGTTTTCTCTCACGTCTGGCCGTGAAGAAGCTCGTAATCCTCACTCAAATAACAGCTGATGCCAATAAATTCTTGGCTGTTTTATGTATGTCAGATTACTGGTTTGGGTGATCAACAAAGAGGGCCTGAAAGAGAGAATGTAAAGCGGAATTTGCAAGGACGTGAGGGGTATTCGGATGGCGTGTCCGGCGCTCTAGAGTGATTGGAAAGAGGTTCAGAGAAGTAGGAAGAAGCTAGCGGTATAGATTGGTTGGGGTGTTTGTGGGGACCCCTAATAAGCAGTGCATATGAGTTTTCAAGCGCGACCGCAAAGATCTCCCTGCGTCAGGGTTAAACTGTATTAGGGTTCGCAGATTGGCGAGCTTGCAGTAACTTGACCGCTCGCTGAGATCCGGAACAATCAGCCCACCAAAGCGGTGTTCGGCCATCGTTGTCTCGAATATTGGGGTTGACATCCTCCCGCCCTAGCAGTGATGGACACGATCATGCTCGAGCAGAAAAATTTGGCCCATGCTCGAGCATTGATCGAGCTCGATCACACCAAAAATTTATGATCGAGCATGATCGTGTCCATCACTACGCCCTAGTAGTATTTCCAATACTCCATCATGGCCACCTGCCGCAGCCAATGAGAGCGGTGTTTGGCCAGCAAGATCGGTCATATTAGGGTAGACATCCTCCCGTTCCAGCAGTAGTTTTACTACTCCATCATGGCCGCCTGCTGCAGCCAACGAGAGCGGTGTTTGGCCAGCCAGATCTGCCATATTAGGGTAGACATCCTCCCGTTCCAGCAGTAGCTTTACTACTCGATGAAACCCATATTTTGCCGCACATGCGAGGGGCGTTTGGTAAGAGAAGGATGGGATATCGGGAATGAGATCTTCCCGCTCCAACAGTAGCTCTACTACTCGATCGGACCCACGCTGGGCAGCACAAAATAGGGCTGTTTGCTCATCTCTATCTCTCATATTAGGGTTAACCTCTTCCCGTGCCAGAAGTAGCTTAACCACCCGATCATCACCAAGCTTGGCAGCATATGTGAGTGGTGTGTCGCCAAATCTGTTGGACGTGCTAGCGGTAACCTCTTCCCTTCTCAACAGTTGCTTCACTACCCTATAACACCCAAACTGGGAGGCCAGGGAGAGCGGTGTTTCGCCATCAATGTCCGTAGTACCAGCGGTGACCTCTTCCCTTTCCAATAGTAGCTGTACTATTAGATGAAACCCACGCTGGGCTGCGTTCAAGAGCGGTGTTCGGCCAAATCTATCAATACTATTGGCGTTGATATTCGGCTGTTCCAGGAGCAGCTTGACTACTGAAAGATGCCCACATGCGGCAGCATCGGAGAGCGGTGTTCGGCCATCATTGTCCGGCATATTCGCGTTGACATCTTTCCGTCCTAGAAGCACCCTCACTACTTCATCATACCCAAAATTAGCCGCCCACAAAAGGGGCGTTCGGCCACTATGGTCAGGCATATCCGGCTTGAGGTCTTTCCTTCCTAACACAAGCTTGACTACTCCATCACGACCATCGTTAGCATCCCCTTTGTTTGTCACACTCTGGTCGAAATTCCCCCCTCCCTGTGGTAGGTTGGCTCCGCTATCGTCCGCGTCCGTGATATCCGAAGAGAGTGGCGTTCGTCTGCAATCGCCCGGCATAATGTTGGTATTGTGCACCGGTTCCGCTGGTAAACACGGTACTTAGAGGACCAAGAGCGGCTACGAATGAGTAGAAAAAGGATTAGCAAGGTTCCGTGGCTCGCAGGAGAGGCAATCGGCACCTTGGGGGAAAAGAAAAAATCCGCCCTTTCTGGATTTGTGATCAAAGGTCTTTAGTTCAATGCGTTGGTATTAGCAGCGGTAGGCAAGGATAAAAGAAGGAAGTGAGGAAAAATTCAATTAATGTGGTAGCTGTGTCCTTGGAGGGCTCACTTGTCACCGGAGACCTCGATATAAAAGCACAACGTCCAGTGCTGGGAAGATGTGCAGAAAAGGCCGCTTATATAGCTTGCCAGGGGCAGCGGTCACTATGATACCAACACTCAGCAAGACAGTCACACATACTAAACTTATCGAAAGCTAACCAAAACTGGCTAAATTATGTCCATAGAGGTAATCGTGTCTCTACCCCAAGAATAGACACTCCGGACCCATATGGAGGTGGCGTTGAGGCCACCTTTCTCCGTGAGCATGATGATGGGCAAACATTGAACTTAAATCCAGGTAAAAAATTTGCTTCTGGTACAACGAAAAGATCAGTCTACTGGTTTGGTATAGGAGGAAAATGTCATTTTTCAAAGACCAATGATCGACCTTGAGCTTGAACATGAATACTCCTGTCCTCTACCACTTACTGGCGGCCCTAGCTATTTCTCGACCTTAGCGGCACCTCTAGCTCAATAGTCAATAATACCCTACGATCATTCGGACTCTCTTGGGACACAATATTAGCCTTGCGGAAATCCCTTTCTGGAAAGATATCATACCATCCGCACTCTGCTTGCGTTCCCATCAGTTTTGCCCCTCCCCCGGCAACACGTTCTGACTTCCCCCATTTCACCTTTCCCCTATCCAACCCACCCGATCCAGTTTACAACAATTCAAGTGCGGGTGAGATACCAAAAGGAAACAAGATTGTGAGAAAAAAAGGTGAGAAGGCCACAATCCACAGGCTGGGAAACATTAAACATGATAGGACAAAAACCACAAGCGGCACTAGCCCTTCTGAAGGATCAAATCTCTCTCGCCCTAGTGCCCAAAAGCGACCCCACTTCGGAAAATGAAGCCCAGACGCTAGCTCGGCTACAAAAACAAATCTATAGGGAAGAGTAGGTAGGTGTGATGATCCAAAGATTCACTCACATCACCTAAATTTCCTTACTTTGCTGCGGGTAGATGCAGGGATGATTGCCGTGAGTTCGTACAAAAGTCGGGTGAGCGGCTATTATTATTAAAAGTCCCCGGTGCTCTCTCCGAAGTCGGTTCATTCACGGTTCATTCCTCGTCCAGGAGAACTATGCGAGGAGTAGGGCCGACTCGGACCCGGAAGCACGACCGTGAAGCGGTAAAGGATAGTGGTGAGGTATAGCGGTGAAGAACTCACCGAGCAGAGTGAATGGTGTCGGAAGGGATGGAAATAGCGTGCTTGTGTTATGGGGACTCCTGGAAGAGCCACCTGTGTTTTTGCATCTAAGGTGTTTGGAATGCCCGTAGTTGTAGTGAGAACAGGTCACCGAAATATTACTCTGTCCGCGATATCTTTTCCCCTATTGTTAGCTTCTTTGTACTTCTTCATCAGTCACGCTTATTCCTCTCGTATCCAGATCTCACAACATTAGTTATTTCCACAATAGGGTGCCTGCGAGACCTGAAATAGAGCTTGAAGCATCCATGGATCTCCAATCTCCTAGATCTCACTTCCCGGACATCCAAATCCCCTGTTAAACAAATAGAAGAGTGGCGATTGGTCACGTTTACGAAAATCCTCACCACCGCCAATCCGACTCTCACTAGAGTATATGGTAGTGGAGCTTAGTTTTAAGAACTATCGGATTATCCTCTTATTCCGGCTACACAGGCTCTATAAAGACAGAATGTGAAAGACAAAAAATATTAAACCCACACCATATTCCCCCCGGCCCTCTGGACGCTGGATGAATACGGACCACAAAGGGGGTGCAAAAGCTAAAAAAAAAGCTGGGAGGCGGGGGAAGAGCAAAATGCCAAACAGCAACAATATAACCCGGCAGAGGGGGGGATCAGGTGGCTTGAAGAGGTGCGGGCAAAAGACAACAAACGAAAGGCACAAAGCAAAAAGCACCAAACCTCGCAGGTGCAATGAGGGATCCTGGCCAATGTTCGCAACGGGGCGGTCCGTCCGTCCTGGGCCAGGACGAGGACGGACGACATTGTGTCGTCCCACACCCTCCCCCACCGTCCCCCATTGTCCCCGGTCGTCCCCCGTCGTCCCCACCGTCTTCGGCTGCTCCCCGATGTTTTCCGCTGTTTCCCGTCGTGCCCTGCCGTCCCCGTTGTCCCCAGCGGTCCTATGGAGTTACCTGCCGTCCCCTGGCAAAAGGTTGTCTCAGGTCGTGGGGCTCGCCGTCCTTGCTAATGACCGCCATCCTGGGAATTAGAGGACGAGTACGGACTACATTTTGCCGTACCATCTGGTCCGGGGTTCTTGGCAGCCACCCCACCGGGCCCTACCGGGGCCCCGGACAGCAGAGAACACTAATCCTGGCTAATGACTTATCATTGAGCAGTTTCTCAGTAGAGCTTACCATATTATGCACTAATGGGAGAGGGGTAATAATTTCCTTGATGTTTTCCTCCACAATTCTGTTAAACATATAACCGATAAACTATAACCTATTGTGTCGGCAACAGTTAAAGCTTGATGTCAGGGAAAATTTGCCCCCAAAAATCCCATTATTCCTGCAGCAACTGAGGCTATCTCTCAGTGGATCAACGCAATTTTGCCATCAATTTTGTCAAACTCAGCCTCTACCCGCCCGTCCTAGTTCCTAATCAGCAGTGAGAATAAGATTTCTTGATCCTTCATTGTCTCTAAGAAAGCCGTCTCACTGGTTGCTAATCATTTTGGTGAATAAGAGTTCCCGATATTTTGTGTTCTTGCTGGAGGCTGTTTCGTAGTCTGAAATCCTTTTAAGAAGTGCAATCTCACGGTAATTGCATTCCTGGAGGCAGAGTAAGCTGGCTGCAAACTGGACAAACAGGATGTGGGAACAAACATTACCAACAACAAGCCCACGTTTACCAACATCCTTTATTTGGCCCTACTGTGGCAGCAATCGCCAACCGAGTCAGTACGGGTGAGACAGACAGCGCACCAGGCGACCAGCCATCACCGACGGACCAGCGGTACTCCCCGCCTTCCCCCGCCCGGCGCCAGAGTCACCAAAAAAGGTTCCAAGGGCGCAGAGCTGGTAGCAGACAGGCCGACGGATACTACGCATACGGAATAGTTCGGGTGGGCGGAGCGTGGCCCTAATCATTGTTCATAATTTCATTAAATTTAGTGTTATAAGTTGGATAGGATAGAGCTGAGTGCATAGGGGGCGACAGGCGATGCGGGACGGAGATGGATTGCTATATAATATTATGCGTAAACTAATAGGCGAGGGGCGGATGCATCTTTGGGAAATAGAGAGGCCAGGGGTGTTTGCCGGGTTGGGGCTCGGGAGCCTCCGGCCGGGACCTGCAGTGTAATCGTGTGCAGGCTGGGGGGGGGGCACTGGCAATGTCGTGGTGGGAAGGTTCTGGTGTTGGCCGCGGGTATCGGGATCCGGGGGGGTCCGTTGGGTTTCCCGGTAACTCTTCTGGAAAATCCCAGGCCTCGTGCTTCGGATGAACTTGGGTTGCGTCAGTTGGGTGGCTTTTTTAGAACATGACGGTGACTGGTTGAAGAAAAGGACTTTTGGAAGCGTTTTCAAGGGAACTTAAGGCTCTTAGCGGAATTATTGGTTCTGTTCTATCTTAACACTTGGAGCCTTTGGTGAGCTACTTTTCCTGGTAGGCAGATCGCCTATTTTGTAGGTTGCATTGCATCACCATATATCACTCATGGCGTGTCGGCAGGCCACGTGGAAATTGTGTAGGTTTTAGCAGTGGTATTGTTGATTGATTGATGTATCGCGATCAACAATGACATACACAACTCTCATATAGTCACCCTTCCTGCCAATACAGAATGTGTGTGTAATATGTGTGAATGTTCCGGTAACAGTACCTAGGAACGAAGTGCATGATTTCCAATGTTTCGTTTTGACTCATATTTGGTTTACAGGATTTAATTTCATCTACGCCACTGTCTTTGAGTCAGATAGGCTATGCTACAGGTTGCTAAGTTCAGTTTGTTGTGCTGGAAGTTTATATGGAGGATCGAATGTATGAAAGAGTCAGGTAACAGAGGTGGAGGGTGAGCTATAACTGATTGTTCTTGCAGCATTAAAGGATTCTGGTGGGTGCACCACTACAGGTAATAATTTTAATTGCAAAAAGGTAGTGACTATTGAGTTTTGATTTTAAAGTGATCTCCTGGCTGGCAGGAGACAGCAGACTTGCCAGTCCCTCACTCCAAAACATACAGTTTGTTCAATTGTGATCCTGATATCCAATTTGTCCCTTAACCATTCTCTCTTGTGGTACTAGTCAATGCAAACCATACTGAGTACCAGCGATAGCTGATCTATCACCAGTTCGCTTCAAGTTTGTTTAGACCAGAATAAACCAGTAACAGGAGTGGAAACACTGTTCCACAATAGATTACCTTTCCAGGATCTTCATAACTGGTCAAAAGCATGATAGGGAGTGAAAGGAACCCACAGCACAGGGTGAAGTGTGATAATAGGAGAACAGATCAGTAGAAGAGTTACCAGGTACTGCACAGTATACAATAGTCTGTCATCATATAAATAAATGCAACAGGAACAAGCAAGAACATATGAACCAATCCCATGGTCCTATGCAAGGCCAGGCCAGCACAGCTGGAAGGTGAAGCAATCTCCTCCTACAAGCTTTAGAGACAGGTTGAGACAACTAACTCACACCTGCCCAGATAATCCTGTCAGGTAGCACACTTGTTAGGTAAGTGTAACAAGTGTACATGTTCCGGTAACGGTAAACAGGATCGGGCAGTTCAGGATTTCCTATGTTTAGTTGATTTATATTTGGTTTATTTGATTTGATTTCAGCCCCGCCACTGTCTCTTAGGCAGATAGGCTATGCTATGGTATTGCTATATTGAGTTTGCTTTGCTGGAAGTTTATATTTAGGATTCCGGGTATGGAATGGTCATGTAACACTGGTGAATGCTGAGTATTGTTTGTTTGTTTCTTTTGTTGGTCTTTCAGGATTACAGGATGCCGGTATGTGCACAGCTACTGGTAATCATCGTGATTGCAGGAAGGCTATCGCACTTGGGTTTTGTATTTAAACCAGTCTCCTGGCTAGCAGGAGACAGCAGACTTCGACAGATCTTCAGTCTAAGAATACACTGGGTTGAACGGCAATCCCTGAGTCTCTGAGTCCAATTTATCCTTCAACTATTATCTCTTACCTTCAGTCCCTTGAAGCCTCCCTTAGTACCAGCGCTAGCAGGTCTGTCGCCAGTCCTACTGTATTTTCGTTAGACAGGAATAAACCTGTTACAGTAAGGAACACTAGTAAGACAAGTGGCCCAGGAAATTACAGAAGTGGAATATGCAACAGAAGATGGATCAGAGCACCTCTGTACCAGAAGGAGGTGAGCACAGCCCATTCTTGATATCTTGGGAAGTCTAATGCTAACACAACCAACTTCCACATCAGCAAAAATAATACGTTGCGTCCTGTGCGCCCCGTGCGTCTGACGCCCGGGACGTCGGAATGCTAATCGCGAATCAGGACGTAACCTCGGATCGACGTCGCGTCCTGACTTTGCGTCACCTAGCGCCATCCGTCCTGACGCCATCCGGACATGGACCCCTATGTCCTGTGCGTCCTGACTGCGTCTGGTGCTCCTCTATTACCTCCTGACTCCCCCTGATCTATGACTCTTCCGTTCCTACTGCGTCGGGTCCTCCGCTATTGCGTTCTGACTGCGTCGGATCTATGACTCTCCCGCCCTGATGCCGGTTCCTTCTCAGCGAACGTCAGGGCTTCACTCATCTTCAGATCT
>Ga0307517_10003057_pt1 | contig 26440 bp, 20 predicted proteins | sample 23_EM_MG_FD_194515 | JGI IMG/M metagenome (GOLD analysis project Ga0307517, IMG submission 194515) | Populus trichocarpa ectomycorrhiza microbial communities from riparian zone in the Pacific Northwest, United States - 23_EM | ecosystem: Host-associated > Plants > Roots > Unclassified | place... | reverse complement strand
CCCCCCCCCCCCCCCCCCCCCCCCCCCCCCCCCCCCCCCCCCCCCCCCCCCCCCCCCCCCCCCCCCCCCCCCCCCCCCACTAGTGTGAACCGGTTAGAACTAGCATGCTCAAGCCACCGTGCAAAACTGGGTTCGCGTCACGGGGACATGGGCTGAATTGAGGAGTTAGCAGTTATTAGCCTACGCTGACCAAGTAAGTAAGGAGGGGCAGACTAATAGGATATAGTAGTGGAACGAAAAACCCTTACTGAACTCCACCGTATCTATCTATCTGCTTTACAACAGTGCTATAATGTCATACAACAAATGTTGTAACAAACAAATAAACCGCTCAGGTCTAAATTCGTAAATATCACAATTTGGAAGGGGGTACAGTGGGCAGGTAGGTCGGTGAACTTAGCACCAATGCGAGTGAAAATAAGGGATAGGCATGATAGAAATATTATAGACGGGAGGGAGGGGGGCGAACGAAAGAAGACTTCCATCCCTACAAAGTATGATAATATGATAATATGATATCGATGATATTGGTTCCCGGATAGGAAAGTATCCGAAAGTGGGGACTTGCAAAATATATTGCGAAAGATCGGTGCGTGTGTCTGGGCGCCCGTGTAAATCCTCAGCCCCTGTTTTTTTATACTTTCTTTGGATAAGGGTAGTTCTTGTGTGGGGCGAGTACTTACGAAGAGGTTAGGAGGGATCTGGAAGGAAGGAGACACCCAGGATGGTCTGGTGGGTCTGTGGAATCTTCATGTTAGTGCTATACGAGTTCACTCGGCTGAGGCCTGGTGTAGAGGCATATTCCGGGTGGCAAGCAAACTATCATGCGAAGACTTAGATTAGGGGGCGAAGGGGGTGGAGGAAGAGCTGGGAAGGGGTTGGTCGAGGTAAATGATGTGGGAGAGGGAAGGGAGGGAAGAAGAAGAAGAAGACCAACCGAGGTTCTTTCTCTGATAGAGCTAAAGGAAGGAAGAGCGTATAGCTCTTGTGGCAACTGCCAAATCGGGGAATCCCTATTGTGGACAATAACGTAGGCGGGGTTACCAATTGGGAGAAGGTATTGCGGGATCTTCAAGGGAAGAAATCCCATTTCTTGAAGGAAATGTGAAAGATCTACCTACACGAAATCCAGGGAAGGCAGGAGAGAAATGACCACCTGGCTACCGGTAATGGGAGGAATTTTAGCCTTATGGAGGACTTGGGCATGTAACGTGCACTGGTAAATCTAATATCCGTAGATAAATGCTCTCGCAGAATCCTTCGACGCGATTAGTCATATGAGGGAGGTTAGGGAAATTAATCCATCACTGTGCATAAAAGCCTATCATACCAAACGGGGGGCCATCAATGAAGAGCACACTCAAGGCGCTGGTTGTACGAAGTCCAACTTCATCAAAGATGAATGACAAGACAAGAGAGCAGAAGGAATACAAGTATGGTACTTGCTAGTTGTGTCCATTAATTCTGGTTCAAGAAGTGATCCGAGCGGGGCCCAGCATGGGGGTCAATGATCGACACACACGGAAAGATCCGCATGGAAAGCAATCCTGCAATGCAACTGTCTCTCTTTCCAAGACACTCTGGGGCAGCATGTTCGTTATTGTAGGGGGTGTTAATAGCTCCTTGCATATTGTGGGGATATTTGCTGTTCAGGAGTACTGTACCTACTATGCTCTCCTATGGTACGGCTGATATACATGCCCTTAAAACTCCCTCTTCGCATCTAAGATAGTCAGTCATGCGCCAGCCTCATGCCAAGTGAACTGAGATATTATATCATACATTCAACTAATTTAGGGCAGAGGGGCAGCATCAGGAGACACGGAGCTGGGTTTTTAAGCGGTTTACTATAATATTATACGTTCACGGGTAGTTGTAGATGAATATCGTAGGCTCTTGGACCGCTCGGGGAAGTAGAGGAGAAGAGAAGAAGGAAAAAAAACATCCTTGTCTGTTAAGGTACCGGTATCATACTTAGAGATATGGCACTGATAGGAGGGAAAAGGGGGGGGGGGAGTTATGTAGGATTTACTTTTTTCTCGGACCATGTTTTTGCTTCTGTTTATAATATTGTTATCACATATCTACTCACCCGCTTTTTTGCCAAGAAGGCCTTCCATGGGGCTAGATATTTGGTGAGGATTCCAGCAAAATTATTATTTTTGCTAGCGAAGGTATGATATGATATTATATTCTTGGCAAAAGACGAGTGAGTAGTTTCTCGGTTGGTGAGCAATGAATGATCATTAATAGTGTTGTTGAACTTGGCCGACTTCGGGATTATGGATCGAGTGATGTTCTATGATGTCCGGTGTGAGGGAAGCTGTTGCTGAGGTAACCTGAATTATGGCTGCAGAGTCTGGTTGGGGTATGATATCCTGGTTACAACGTAGGGGTGTTTGAGTTTATTTGATACTTTATGCCGTAGCTAATGTTTCATGCAAGTTTTGTTCCTTAATCAAATTTACTATGATAATAATAATAATAATAATAAAATAAAGCAAGGAGGAATAAATAAAACACCTCACTCTGTCAAGCCCTAATCGTCATATTGCTAGATACAACTGCCATTCCATCATCGTAACCCCGCTAGCACAGGTGTTTTTATTTTGATTGGGGGTATGATACGTGATATGCTGAGCTGTATTGCTTAGCACGGTGCTCCGCTCCCTCTATCTACCGTATGAGTAAAGAACCTGTACAAGTTGGCGTGAGTGCATACCAAGGGATCCACCACAGCAAAATCCCCATCCCTTGGCACCGTTACATAGCCAGGAGACTTGCTTGAGCATAGGTTGGCTGTATCTACACGATCGAGTATGATACCACATTTTCTAGGGGACTGACTTGGAATTTTGGCATGGGGTGCTGAGAACACGGGACGGCTAAGCTCCTCTAATGGTCTCATCCCCCTCGCTTTAAGTGAATTAAGGATTGTATACCTACCAATCTGCCGCCCTCTACTGCTGAGGTACTTGTATCACTGCCGAGGCGAAGGTCAAACCCCGGTTTGACTTTACTCGAGTACAGATACTTCTCCTCACTTAAGCGTGGCATGAATGTACTCTTCGTATTGAGTTTGTATTTTTGTTCAGAAGGTATTAAGGTCGTACTAACCGTTCTACAACTCAACAGAAGCCACCACCCCACAGCAAGGTGCAAGAATGTCCGAGCCTGTGTTCAGCGCATATATCGCACCACCCGCTACTCGAGTATTGGACTCGAGCACCCTACGGCAGTATTGATGGATCAGAGAACGGCTTGACATCCCGTTAGGGGCTACAGTACATCACATCACATCCCATCCAATTCCTCCACCGCCTCCTCCACCAACTCCGTAATCCCCCCACCATCCTCTATCTTCTCACTCGCGATGGCGAACAGCCTCCCGCAAACTTCTTTGACCTTCTGCACATCATCCTTTAATCGTTTTCTCGCTGCCTTATGCGTCTTGACCAAGCATGCACTTGCCAGGCGGGCCATCGCAGCGTCAAGTTCCAGACGCACGCTCGAGTCTCCTCTGATATCGACTGCCGCAAGGACTTCCTTGACCCATACCTCATTGGCTTTTTCTTCTAACATTACTACCTGGGTTAGGACTCGCGTTTCGTCGAGTGCTATTCGGAGGTCTTCTTCCTCAGCGTCTCTATTTACGTATATTGTCTTCAGGTCAGCCCAGATTAGGTCAATGCCTTGATACTGCAGAAACTGCTCGCGGCCGTTGTCCTCTTCCACTGTCCCTTCGAGGCTGGATAGGATCCAGAATCTGTAGTCCACACCGTCTTCTTTCCCCTTTTTCCACAAGCCTAAGAAGAGGTCTGTTAGGCCTCCAGCTTCTTTTCTTAGGCTTTCATCTTCTTTCAGCCAGAGGGATAGCGCCCTGATGGCGGCAATCACCAATGGGTCGCGCGAAATCCCCCCTTCGAGCTTCGTTTCCCACGTTATACCCAATGGGACGTCTTTCTCAAAGCCAGGTTCAAAGCCGGCAGCGCCAGCATACCCAGCGTCCCAACGATCCCGCAAGAACTCCAGCGCAAGCCCAAAAGTCTCCCCGATATCCGCTTTCAGTTTCAACAGTAGATCTGGCGTGATGGGTATATCATCAAAATCCTCGACCATTAGCAAGTACCCCAAGAACGCCGCCAGCACATCAAAATCAGAAGCCAATCGGTGAGCAGTAGCCCCATAGCAAGGAGTGGCGAGCTGTTCAAGCAGCGCTGGAAACGTAGCGCGAAGATCAATGAGAGCCAGCTGCATAAAAAAGTATACGAACGGCTTTTCCTCACCGACCGGCGCTTTGCCTAGTGCCTTTGGCTCGAAGAGAAGGGATGGTGGGTATTTGTGTAGGAGACTAGCGGCTATTTTAGTGCAGTGTGATCGTTCGTGAGAATTGTGGCCGGAAGTTATCACGGCCCTGATTGCTGTATATGCGGATTTTACCCAATTGGTGTCTGATGGGAGAAGCTAGAATATAGCGGTTAGAGCGTGCAGATCATGACATGTGCTCGAGTATACGCGTCTCACCTCAGATGGAAATCTGGCCAGTAAGTCGCTTAAAAATGAAAGGATTCTTGACCGGGAAGCCTTATCCATTGCCAACATATCCTCACATATCGATGGGAGAAATGTCTTCAGTCGGTCCTTAAGAGCCAGAGGTTCAGAGACTGAGTTAACAAACGCATATTGTAGGATTTGTATCGCTGTCTCGTGCTCGGCTGAACACTTTATCAGCGGTGATAAATCCTCTATCCTAATAATGACCTCCGAGCCTTTCCTCCCTGTAGAGAACACCAGTAAAGTCTGCAATATTGTCGCTCGGGTAATTATCGAACTATCACCACCACCACTATACTCAGCTACCGCCACCTTAAATAGCCTCATATCACATCGCCTACAAATATCCTCACCACTTCGTGGGAACCTACCATTCGGGCAGTACCTCAACTAGCAAAGGCGCCCTCCCAACCAACGATACCTCTTCCGCGGGGTTGGGCAGGAGTGTAGAAAAGGCGTGCAGGACGTGAACCGCTAGCTCAACCATATCTCTTGCTTCCTCCGGAGGTTTCTGGCTAGCTCTCCCTGTTTCATATCGTCCCACCTTAGCCCCCGCTTGTTAACACCTCTCAGAGCCCAGCACAGCCGGGAGTGGCACTTACCAGACTTTAATAGCCGGTCTAGGAACCGGGGATTCAGAGACTTCCAGCACCGGACGAGGACATTGGTATCTTGGATATGGGTTAAGAATGAGTATAGCATTGCTAGACCAACAAATCGGCTAGTGTCGTCTCTGCAACTGAGATAGGTGATGCATTGTTCAACTGTTTGGGAGTCGGGTTCTTGTACTGGATTATCATGGGGCGTATTTGACACAGGTTGGTTCACTGGGGCCTCCATTGTTGAATTTATTCAGAAAGGCGTGGCGAGCAGTTGTTTTGATTCAGCTTGTGAGAGAAAAAGGAGATGTCAAACTTCAGTCCGGGCTGTCAAAGTCCGAATGAAAATGGACAGGGTGCTATGACGTTATCCCCTTCAGCCGGGTAATGAGATTTATTGCTCAAGTCGGAGGATGGTGAACCAAAATTTTGCATGACCCAGTGCAGTGGTAAACAGCAGTAACCAACACTCACTTGATTCCGAATGACATAGGGATAGGGTGCAAATAACAACACCGCATAACCGCATAACCGCATGCCCTATAGGGAATGCAGCACGGTTTGCACGGCAGGTTGTATAATATAAGTGTACGGAAGTCAATAACCTTTATTGAATTGGGAGAAAAACATGCAGAGGGGCCCTGGCCAACAGAAAACTTTATACAATTATACAAGAGACCAGATTCCAAGAAGCTGGCTATCAAGCCCAATTTGTTTTTAATGTGAAAACGAAGATGAACATCATGTGGTGTCGTCAATCATCCATAAATTCGACATTTGTTATGAAAGCCCTCTCATGCGCCCAGCCGTCAGACCCAGGAAAAAAGGAAAGGAGAAAGTGGAAGAAAAATGGCAGAAAAATGGGGGGAAAATGCAAGAAAAATGGCGGGAAAGTGGAAGGAAAATGGAAGGAAAAAATCACAAGAACTGAACAAGAATAATAGAAAGCTACTGAACATAAAGAGCAGAACTCCTAGCAAATAATACAGCCTGTACGTCCTAAGGCAAAGCAACCCTGAGTTGATTTTTTTGCTCAGGTGTTAAGGATGAAGGGAAGACGATCTGTAAATAGGAGTTAGTCTGAGCTTTCATTATGAGAGTAGTTATATTTTTATTTTTTACTCACGTTGACCTTGACAATCAAGTTGCCTCGTTCGTTCGGTGACTTTGAAAGCACCATACCCTGGCCAGGGAAACTCTCCTGCCATGTTGGTGAAGTTGGACCAGCATGTGAAACCTTCAGCTGCCTCGCATCGATTGTTTTGATTTGTCGAGACCATCCCAATAGAGCATCTTTCAAAGGAATAGAAAGTGTAGTGATAAGATCGTCGCCATCTCGAGTAAAGGACTCGTGTGGTTTCTAGGAAAGTAGCGTTAGGACGGGCACGTATTATGACTACTACGAGGCGTTGGCGATTGACATACCTCTTCGATAATGAAATGCAGATCCTGTTTGCTTCCGTCGATCTCATCGCCAACACCCTTAAACTTGAACTTTGAGCCAGCTTTCATGCCCGGTTTAACCGGGATCTTCAGTTCTTTGTCTTCGCGGGAGATCTTGCCATCCTTATCAAAGGTCTTCCTCTTTACACGGAATTTCTTTTCTGTGCCGTGGAAAAGCCTGCACGAATGCCGTATCAGCAAACTTAGCAAAATGCAAACCGCCAAAGGAATAAAGAAGGTCAACATACTCCTCGAGAGTAAGGCCTACACGCCTTTCGGATACAGTCGATTCAGGAGTCTTACTCCTTCCGTTAGGTTCCCGTGGGGCCCCACCAAACCTGGTTCCAGGGAAACTACTGGGTCGACTGCCTCCGAGGGGACTGCCAGATCCGAGACCTCCAAGAATGTCGAAATCAATGCCGCCCTCCATTCGAGCAAACTTCTCGAAGATACTTTCGGGATTACCGAACTGGTGGAAGTTATTTGTTGCATAGGAGTATGTGCGCCCACCTCCGCCCATTCCACCCATTCCACCCATTCCACCCATTCCACCCATTCCGCCCATTCCGCCCATTCCTGGGAAGTTTCCTCCGGGGAATGTTTCGGATCTCGCGAATGAAGGATGTGACTGTGGGGGTGGCGACGAAGGACCCCCGCGCAACAGATGTTCTAAGCCAAATTGATCATATATCTTACGTTTCTCCGGATCCGAAAGAACTTCATAGGCCTGAGAGACCTCTGTATTGTAGAATTAGCCATTTGGGAACCGTGCAGTGAAATGTTTGTGAAGCAAACATTAAGTAAGTGTCCAACTTTACCTTTGAATTTTTCCGCAGCGACCTTGCTATCTTTGTTCTTGTCCGGGTGGTACTGCAATGCGCCTTTCCTTCAAAGCCGGGTTAGTTCCAGTTCAGGTAGGAAAACTACGGCAAGAAGCCGAGATATTAATTGAATATAGGAGAGCGAACTCACCGATAAGCCTTTTTGATTTCCTCAGGTGTGGCATTAGGTTTGATACCCAGAGTATCATAGAGCTTCGTTTCTTTAACCATGGTGGATATGCGCGGTGAAGTTTAAATTCTAGAAAATGTTCGAGTTTGTTTGTAAGGAAGTTGTTTAGACGAATAGCGAGAGCGAGAGTATATAGGAGAGGTAGAAGAGAGGGAAGAAGAGAAGGAAGAGGAAGAGGAAGAGGAAGAAGAGTTTATGCGCAAGGTTATAAGTAAAGAAAATTCACTTGAGGGTAACGTGGAACAGGGACCAGAAAGATGATGTCAAGAATCGCGCCTACTGGTGGAGCGGAAATCGTGTGCAGCCCAGTCGCTGACGGAAGCCTGATGCCGGTATGTGAAATATGACTTTAGGGCAAGGTGATAGGTTAGGGTTAGGATTGGGTGGGGGAGGGGAGGCGAGTAGAAAGGTGGTAAAAGATTTTTTTGGGAGGACGAGTGGGCGAACTTGAAGGTTGGCACTGAGTGGGGGGGGGGCGAGAGAGAGATACCTGTGGCTGAAGATGGGGTGAGTGGTTGCGTGGTGATTGACGAGAGTCTCCTGTTGGAGTGGAGAGAGGGGGAGAAACAATAGGAGGATGAAGGTAAGCGCAGGGAAGGGATGGCTTGTGCTGAGTTGTGCAGTTGGACCGCGGATACCCTGCCAGTCGGGAATAGGGTAGGCGGCGACAATAGGGCGTTGTGGTTCAAGGGTTTAAGGGCGGAAGCGTGATGAGTGTACCCTATGCAGCACTGGCCCTATGTGTGAGTGTATGTATGGAGCCAAGGAAAGGATGTGAAAAATACAGGAAGGCGGCGAGTTTGATGAGTGATTTTGGAGGAGACAATCACGGTCATGGTAATGCTGCTCTTGAGCCTGCTGGCCCTCTCTTCAACCAACCTATTCTATGCATAACTTTCGCCGAAGAGCACTCCCACCCCCACAAATAGAAAGTTAGCTCCGGCCAATGGCATCGCTTTACGTCAGAGCTGTTGCTCTAGAAGCTTCGCAGAGGTGCCGGAATATTCCAGGGTTAAAAGCCGTTACTGGTCACACTAGCTTCCGAATAGAAACAGGGCAAGCCACAACACTGACAATGATCGACGTCCAACCAGCCTCAACTTATTACCGTAAAATCTTCAACTGGCCTAACACTCGAAATATGGAAAGGTTGAGGAGGGCACTTTGTTCTGCTTGTCATATCACTCCCGCGGCATTATTGAAATTACCTGGGATTATCCTACGATCCATCGGTCTACCCGTACTCGTGGGTGAAGGACGCCTTAGACCATCCTTCCCTCTGTTTGGTGTCGTGCCGGCTGCCGGTGCTCGTGCTTCTCCACGGGATTTGGGTCCTAGATTTGTATGATAGTAAGTCAAAATATATACAGTACTAGGAACGCCTGAAAAGGTCGTGAGTCGGCAAAAGAAATGGACCAGACACGGCATTTGTGTCTTAGGATCGCTAGTAGAAAAGGGTTAACGTTAGTACTAAGGTCAAATTGGTATAGAAACTAGAATAGTTTAAAGAGAAATAATGAAGATTAAGCACAACTGCATAATCCACTCAGTCTTGCTTCTTTGGCTAGTCTCAACTATGTTCCTCCCATCTTAGATCTTATTAACCCTGTAGAATAGGACAGTTGATACGATAGAATACCGGTACGGTAGCCAAATCTATTCGCGCGCAAATTAAGTTGTGGTGGTGGTGATCAACTAAGAAACACATCAAAAACTGAGCCTCGTTGCACGCCAGTGCCCCATCACGCTCTTCTGTCACAGTCTGTCACTTTTGCAACTAACTAAACCTGCAGGTCATGTGATAGTGCATCTATCCTTTTCCCGTTCTAATTTTGGGAGCCAGGTATTATGACATCTCTATTGAGGTTTGAAGATGAACATAAAAATTGTGATAGGATTGGGCTTCGCTCAATTATTGATTTTTGAGCCCTTAATGTTTTTAGCGGTACTTACGGTTCTCTGGGATGCGGAATAATACAAGGTGCAGAGCTCCCCATAAGTTAAGAGGGGTTAAGGTTCAAGACTGACGGATTGCCTCTTGGCTCTCGTACCAGAGCAGTTCCTTATTCCTAGAAGCTATCACTGTCATCTGCATTGCGCCGGCTCGGCATCTCCTTGGCTTCTATTATACCGGAACTTCTCACTAAGCTTATTACTCCGACTGCTCTGGATTAGGGTTATATTGGCGATAGGAGCATGAAACTCGCCTTGGTGCTAATGTCTTAGCTAACGTGTCCGAGAATAAGTCTACCACCTTATGCTTTCCCCTGAGCAAGTTCAGGGACAGTAGCTAATGAGCTCGATCTGCGGTGACAGCTACTGTACAAACATTCACACACTTCCCCATAAAAGGTGTCATTACAAGTGCATCTGCAGTAGGGGATATTTCGGGTTCTCTCGGAATCTATATAATTTCACCCCCAGATGAAAAAGACCCTTTTAGTGACTAAGGTACCGAGAACGAAACAGTTACGGTAAGCCGGGCCAGCCAACCGTCCAAACGAGGTGCAGGGAAAGTTGCAAGCCCTATTGGACAAATATCCAACCCAGAAGATCGGCGGTCGGGCAAACATAGCGGAGAACCACTAGATCTGTACCCCTTTCGGGGTAAATACACTAGCATTTCACAGGCTACCGGTGCTCGTCAAAGAAAAGGTTGGAGAAGGGGAAAAGAGCTGAGGATGACCTGGCCATTTGATTAAAATCACTCTAACTCTGTGGGGACACCGACATCCCGAGTATTAGCTAGCTAATATAAGTACCTGAAAATTAGGAGGTGATAGCTACGGGAGGATATTCCCCTTTTAGCCGCACCAGGATTTCCAAGCTTGGCTGTGGTGCCTGCTGTGTCCTAATAAATGGCTCGTGTGATCTGAAGAAGTGGCGGTCTTATACGAGAAGAATGCGGTGGGAACGCTATTGGCTCTGGGAGACTCCTGCACGCAAAATAAAAGCTATTGAAGGACACTGGAACAAGGTTCTATTGGCCCTGCCGTTCACTAACGGGCGGGAACTTAATTGGCAGTGCTAGAGCAGGTTTTTCTGATCAGGGAATTCCACAGGATCATAGACTGTCTATTATGTACTACACAGTTCCTTCAAAAAATAAGCAGATTTGTCATCAAAAAGACAGCACGCAAAAGGTCATCAAAAAATATGCAGGTCACATGTCCAAAATTTTGGCACAAGTGTGATACTGAGTGCAGACACGGTATCTCTGATCACAAAGAATAATAGTGTGAGTTTCTACGAAGCAGAGAGTATTTTGGAGCATGTGTGCTTAATAATGCCAAGATATCAGACCTGAAATTCAACTTGCGGCTCTTTAATATTCATTCTCTCACGTTTTCTTCAATTTTATTTCCTTAATTTCAAAATAATTGTTCCCTTCAGCACTACAGCCACTCTCCAGTTACCAACGATCACAGATAATATTCATATTGGATTTCGCCTCCGATGCCCCGGTGTGGATGCTGTCACCGGAATTTGGAGGACGCCTTCTTTGATAGTGGCCCTCAAGGTGCTTTACGCCGGACCTGTCGTTCATGCTTGGTTAACTATCCCAACGGCTCCTAACCTGTTCTCCATTTGCTCAGACATAATTCTAATCATATTTATTCTAGGGGAAACAAACCCAACGAAGGCGAAACCAAAGGACGCGAGGTCAACCTGAACGAGTCAATAGAGTGGAACGTGAGAGGCAAGATGATGAAGGTTTGACTAATATAACATAGACACAGAGATGATAGCTAACATTGTGGAAGGATTGGTGGCTTTACGCTTAGCTAGGGAAGGGGCAGTGGAAGGACAAGGGGCGGTGCTCAATGCCCTGGCTGAAGGTATGAAAATTGTGGCAACACCGAAGAAATATATGCTAATAATCTATAGCGAACAGGGACGGAAGGAGACGATGTCGGCAGTGCCATCAGGAGAAGAATCTGGATGAGTTTGATTCAGATGCAAGAGGGGGTCATCGGTTAGGCTGTCGGATCTGTCTGGTTTGTAGATTTCTATAAATATTTGTTTACGTTACGGGAAGAGTCTTAGAACTAACTGGTGATAAAACAATCTAGGCAGCAGCAAGGCAAAGAAGGATAGTAGCCCAGCGTGGAGTCAATGTTCAGGATGCGCAAGTGGTACAGATGGCTGGAGGTCAACCGAGATACGTGCAACAACCAATTGCCTTCCTATCTCAGCAGGCAAAATGGAAAGACCACAACTTAGGAAGGATGGATATCCAATGTACCGGCTGCGGAGGGCTTCACTGGGGATCAGAATCATCGACCAAGCCTCCAGATAATGGCGCAGCAAGCTACGAGTCTTGCTGCAAGCATGGTAAGGCCCAGGTGGAGAGAATGCGTCCCCTGCCAGAGCCTCTTAATAGCTTGTTGTGTGGGGATACTGCTCGCTCAAGATCATTTCGTGCCACGCTACGGAGGTGGAATCAGGTGTTTGCCTTTACAAGCATCAAGTTCAATATGGACAACAGGATGAATGAGATTGGTACCGGCTTTCAACTGTTCCAGGTACATGGCGCACTCTATCATAGACAGGGACCACTGGTTCCTATCGGTGGACAAGATGCACTCTATTCCCAGATCTACCTCCACGATCCCGCCTACGCAGCCCAGGAGCGGTCAAGACGTGCACCTGACCTGGATCCCCAGATTGTTCAGTCCTTGACCTTAATGTTGCAGGAATGCAATCCAATGATTCAGATCTACCTCACAGCTCGGGAACGTTTGGCGGAGATTGAACTATCTGAGGACAACTTTCGTCTAATCCTCAATCCACGACTACAACTTGTAGTAGAACGAGGAGCGGATATGCGAAGGGAGAACCTACCCACGGCAGATGAAGTCTTGATGATTCTGCCGGAGGAGTATGGAAGTGCAGGATTCCGGGATGTTGTTTTGGCCAAGAGGCTGAATGGAGATGATGATGCAAACCCTTTCTCATATATCAATTCCAACCATGCCTCATATCTTCCCCTTCACTATGTTCTCCTTTTCCCTTATGGGGAGCCAGGTTGGCACTGGGGAAGAACTCTTGATAATTGTGAGGAGAACCGCCAAAATAAGAATCTATCACAGCGGACATTCTACAGGTTCCGTCTGCATACGAGGCGTAACGAGCCCTCAACTCTCTTTCTGGCACGGAAATTATTCCAGTCTATTATGTACTACACAGTTCCTTCAAAAAATAAGCAGATTTGTCATCAAAAAGACAGCACGCAAAAGGTCATCAAAAAATATGCAGGTCACATGTCCAAAATTTTGGCACAAGTGTGATACTGAGTGCAGACACGGTATCTCTGATCACAAAGAATAATAGTGTGAGTTTCTACGAAGCAGAGAGTATTTTGGAGCATGTGTGCTTAATAATGCCAAGATATCAGACCTGAAATTCAACTTGCGGCTCTTTAATATTCATTCTCTCACGTTTTCTTCAATTTTATTTCCTTAATTTCAAAATAATTGTTCCCTTCAGCACTACAGCCACTCTCCAGTTACCAACGATCACAGATAATATTCATATTGGATTTCGCCTCCGATGCCCCGGTGTGGATGCTGTCACCGGAATTTGGAGGACGCCTTCTTTGATAGTGGCCCTCAAGGTGCTTTACGCCGGACCTGTCGTTCATGCTTGGTTAACTATCCCAACGGCTCCTAACCTGTTCTCCATTTGCTCAGACATAATTCTAATCATATTTATTCTAGGGGAAACAAACCCAACGAAGGCGAAACCAAAGGACGCGAGGTCAACCTGAACGAGTCAATAGAGTGGAACGTGAGAGGCAAGATGATGAAGGTTTGACTAATATAACATAGACACAGAGATGATAGCTAACATTGTGGAAGGATTGGTGGCTTTACGCTTAGCTAGGGAAGGGGCAGTGGAAGGACAAGGGGCGGTGCTCAATGCCCTGGCTGAAGGTATGAAAATTGTGGCAACACCGAAGAAATATATGCTAATAATCTATAGCGAACAGGGACGGAAGGAGACGATGTCGGCAGTGCCATCAGGAGAAGAATCTGGATGAGTTTGATTCAGATGCAAGAGGGGGTCATCGGTTAGGCTGTCGGATCTGTCTGGTTTGTAGATTTCTATAAATATTTGTTTACGTTACGGGAAGAGTCTTAGAACTAACTGGTGATAAAACAATCTAGGCAGCAGCAAGGCAAAGAAGGATAGTAGCCCAGCGTGGAGTCAATGTTCAGGATGCGCAAGTGGTACAGATGGCTGGAGGTCAACCGAGATACGTGCAACAACCAATTGCCTTCCTATCTCAGCAGGCAAAATGGAAAGACCACAACTTAGGAAGGATGGATATCCAATGTACCGGCTGCGGAGGGCTTCACTGGGGATCAGAATCATCGACCAAGCCTCCAGATAATGGCGCAGCAAGCTACGAGTCTTGCTGCAAGCATGGTAAGGCCCAGGTGGAGAGAATGCGTCCCCTGCCAGAGCCTCTTAATAGCTTGTTGTGTGGGGATACTGCTCGCTCAAGATCATTTCGTGCCACGCTACGGAGGTGGAATCAGGTGTTTGCCTTTACAAGCATCAAGTTCAATATGGACAACAGGATGAATGAGATTGGTACCGGCTTTCAACTGTTCCAGGTACATGGCGCACTCTATCATAGACAGGGACCACTGGTTCCTATCGGTGGACAAGATGCACTCTATTCCCAGATCTACCTCCACGATCCCGCCTACGCAGCCCAGGAGCGGTCAAGACGTGCACCTGACCTGGATCCCCAGATTGTTCAGTCCTTGACCTTAATGTTGCAGGAATGCAATCCAATGATTCAGATCTACCTCACAGCTCGGGAACGTTTGGCGGAGATTGAACTATCTGAGGACAACTTTCGTCTAATCCTCAATCCACGACTACAACTTGTAGTAGAACGAGGAGCGGATATGCGAAGGGAGAACCTACCCACGGCAGATGAAGTCTTGATGATTCTGCCGGAGGAGTATGGAAGTGCAGGATTCCGGGATGTTGTTTTGGCCAAGAGGCTGAATGGAGATGATGATGCAAACCCTTTCTCATATATCAATTCCAACCATGCCTCATATCTTCCCCTTCACTATGTTCTCCTTTTCCCTTATGGGGAGCCAGGTTGGCACTGGGGAAGAACTCTTGATAATTGTGAGGAGAACCGCCAAAATAAGAATCTATCACAGCGGACATTCTACAGGTTCCGTCTGCATACGAGGCGTAACGAGCCCTCAACTCTCTTTCTGGCACGGAAATTATTCCAGCAGTTTGTTGTTGATGCATGGGCAGTCTGCGATCAGAACAAGCTTAGCTGGATACGTTCACATCAAGCAAACATCAGAGCAGATCTCTACAGTGGTCTGACAGATGCTTTGGTAGCCGGTGATGCTGATCTTGACCGCATTGGGAAGAGGGTTGTTTTGCCCTCGAGTTATGTGGGAGGAGATAGATTTATGCAACAGTTGTACCAGGACAGTATGGCAATCGTACGTCACTTTGGCAAACCTTCGTTGTTCATAACCTTTACTGCAAACCCCAAATGGGTAGAGATTGAGAATGAGCTCTTGCCTAATCAGACCGCTGCTGACAGACCTGATCTTGTGGCAAGAGTATTCAATCTCAAGGTACGTGATTTGCTTGATCAGATCAGACACAAGGAAGTCTTCGGACCTTGGCTGGGTTGGGTCTGGACAATCGAGTACCAGAAGAGGGGCCTCCCACACCTACATCTTCTTGTATTCCTTAGAACTGACAATCAGTTCCTGACTGCGGTTAACATAGATGGCTTCATCAGCGCAGAGCTTCCTTCTACCGATGATGCTATCAGTCAGGAGCTGAGAGGTATTATTGAGACAACGATGGTACACACTCACTGCATCGCACACAATGGTAGTGCTCTTTGTATGCAGGGACTAGACCCGTTCAGTGTGCAGACCTGCCGCAAAGGCTATCCACGTGCCTTTCAAGAGGAGACAATTATCAACGATGATGGTTATCCTACCTATCGGAGGAGGGATACAGGCCAGTCATATATGTTGTCAGTTCGAAGGAATGGAGAAGACATTAGTGCTCTTATCGACAATAGAAGGGTGGTGCCCTACAGCCCGTACCTGTCGCTACGCTATAAGGCACATATCAATGTCGAAGTATGTGGGTCAGTGAAAGCTGTCAAGTACATTCATAAGTACATTTACAAGGGAGGCGATCGCGCAACTGTCATGCTTGACTCAGAGCATGATGAGATAAAACGATATCTCCATGGTCGATATATAGGTCCCACAGAAGCCATTTGGCGGCTATTTGAATTCTCCACGCATGGAGAGGAACCACCAGTGATGCATCTCGCCCTACATCTTCCAAACGAACAGCCAATATACTTCTCAGAACGCGAGGATCCAGCTCTTCTCCGCCAGCGGATGGATAGCGCCCTCACTACCCTGATAGCCTACTTCAAATACAATTCCGAGAAGGCAGATGGAAGACAGTACTTGTATCATGAATTTCCTGTACACTATGTCTACACGAGCAAGGCCGGATGGAAGCCCAGGATCCAGCGTATGTCAATAGGTCGCATGTATGCGGCTAGCCCTTTTATGGGAGAACGCTACTACTTGCGCATACTCCTGACTGTTGTAAGAGGTGCTACTAGCTTTGAACACCTGAGGACAGTAGATGGGATCTTCCATCCCACCTTCAAGTCAGCCTGTATCGCATTGCGCTTGTTGGAGGATGATGGAGAGTGGGTTGCTATGTTTACCGATGGTCAGGAGTTTATGACAGGCCGCGCATTGCGTCATCTCTTTGCAATGGCGCTGCAACACACAACTATTAGCAACCCACTCCAGATCTGGGGGCAGTTTGGGGGGAGCTTTTGCGATGACCTGTCTCACCTGCTTCGGACAGGTCGGGTTATTGTCCCTCCTAATGGGGCGGGTATGGAGGCTGAACTTTCACTCGACTATGGACTTTACCATATTCAGCAACTGTTAAATGAGTATGGTAAATCCTTAGATGAGTTTGGTCTACCACGGCCAGTGTTGGATTGGCAGGATACTGAAGGATACAGAGTAGGGAATACGTTAGTTAGGGAAGAGATGGGATATGAGATGGAGCAGCAAAGGGAGTTGGCAGATCTGATGAGAGGGCAGTTGAACGAGCAACAGCTTGCCAGTTTTGATGCAATTGTGGCTACAGTCAATAGCCATGACCAGGATCCACAGCTACAGGGATTACAGAGCGCCTTTTTCCTACATGGCCCTGCTGGAACTGGCAAGACCTTCCTCTACAACTGCTTATGCAGCCACATCCGGGCACAAGGGAAGATAGTATTGTGTGTCGCATCGTCGGGGATTGCAGCCCAGCTACTTCCGGGAGGAAGAACAGCACACTCAAGATTTAAGATTCCTCTTTCCAACGACCTCAATGCTGTCTGCAATATTACTCCAAACTCCCATCTTGGACAGTTGATTCAAAAAGCCTCTCTTATTATTTGGGATGAGGTTCCCATGCAGCACAAGGCTTGCTTTGAGGCAGTAAATCGGACTCTCAATGATGTGTGCAACAGTGGAGAGCATCAAGTGTTTGGTGGAATTCCTATCGTACTTGGTGGTGACTTTGCTCAAATCTTACCAGTCATTCGGCGTGGGAGCAGGCAGGCAACTGTGCTTGCCTGTATTCGTCATTCCTCAATCTGGGCAAATCTACAGGTTCTCAAACTTAGCACAAGTATGCGGGTTATTGCCAACGATGCCAATATTGTCTTTCTCACCTTCCTCAAAGACATGGTTACAACCCCCCAACTATATGGGCATCTTGAACTGCCCGCCTATATTCGTCGTGTTTCCACCGTTAATCAACTGTGTGATCAGCTATATCCTCAGCCATTATTGAATGATGCAGTCAATAGCCACGGGGCACTCATTGGGAGAGCTATTCTGGCTTTTCGTAATGATACTGTAAATGATTTCAATGATGTTCTGGTAGATAGAATGCCTGGGCAGGAGTACCGCTTTGAAGCGGCCAACTATGTTGAGGTTCCTGAACATTCTGCAGGTGCTGAGCCCTTTGCAGTAGAATATTTGCAGAGTATTAGTTTAGCATCTATTCCACCTTCATCCCTGAGACTTAAAATCGGGGCCCCGATTATGCTTTTACGCAATCTGAGTCCTAGGGAGGGTCTCTGCAATGGCACGAGAATGAGGGTATTGGGAATCCGACGTACCTGCTTGCAGGTTACTATCATGGGTGGAAAGTTCAATGGCAAGATCTGCCTTCTCCCACGAATCAAGCTTACTACTACCGATGATGATCTCCCCTTTATCCTACAACGTACTCAGTTTCCAGTCCGTTTATGCTTCGCTATGACAGTAAACAAGTCTCAGGGCCAGACTTTGGAGAAGGTTGGCGTAGATTTACGTTCTCCTGCCTTCACACATGGGCAGCTCTATGTGGCTTTATCCCGTGTCACCTCACTTGATGGTCTAACACTTCTCCCATCAGAGAATACACTAAATCATACAGACAATATTGTCTATCCTGAAGTTCTACTTTAATTGACTTCGCGTAAGTTTTAAACTTGTTTTCTTTTCTCTCTGTAGTTTTCTTACTAATATCAATTTACATCTATTAGATTGACAATCTCCACCATATCCCAAACTGTACCTCTCCCAAATATGCCTATCTACTCCTCCCCTACGACCTCAAGGTATTTTTCATTTTCTGCAATAATACTTTTATTTCCGTCTCTTTTATCTTTGAATTAAGATCTCCTATGCTAATCGATTATATTATTAGCATCTTAGAACAATCAGATTCCTATTCTGCCACCAATTTGGCTAATTCAATCCTGGATTTTCAATATCTCAAGATTGCCCAATATGTATTTTTATCGGTAAGTCATATCCTTTTCTCTGTTTCTTCAATTTAATTAAATAACTAATATACCTTTTCTTAATTACTCCCAACTATTCATGGTGTAATTTTACATCCTACCGGTATATTATTGGTACTAGATTTGTCAAGACAATTCACAACAAGTGATGAGTAAGCAATCAATCGCAGGATTTACTAGGTTAGTTATACTATTCGTTGAATATAACACTCATAATTAAATTCCAACTAATTTTTAAATTCAGGAATCTGATAGATTAAACTGGGAAATAATGTGGAAGGAATGGATGGGCATTGTATTGGAAATAATCGATGTGTAGATAGAGTAATAAAAAGGATTAGCATTCTGCTTATCATAATTAAAAAATTCTCCAATTTCCGGCTATACATAATAATTTGACTTAATTAATTTTCTTTTATAATCGTTAGCTTTTATTGGGCAATAAAGTAAGTATATCTGTCAAGCCATACTGGACATTTTATCAATGCAATGGTTTGTCTTTTACGACTGTTCACTTGTGCCTGGCTATAGCACAAGTTAATCGGTTAAGCCATACTGAACATTTTATCAATGCAATGAATTTTGTTTTAAGACTGTTCACTTGTGCCTGGCTATAGCACAAGTTAATCGGTCAAGCCATACTGCACATTTTAACAATGCAATAGATTTTGTTTTACGACTGTTCACTTGTGCCTGGCTATAGCACAAGTTAATCGGTCAAGCCATACTGAACATTTTAACAATGCAATGGATTTTGTTTTTTAAGACTGTTCACTTGTGCCTGGCTATAGCACAAGTTAATCGGTCAAGCCATACTGAACATTTTATCAATGCAATGGATTTTGTTTTAAGACTGTTCACTTGTGCCTGGCTATAGCACAAGTTAATCGGTCAAGCCATACTGAACATTTTATCAATGCAATAGATTTTATAGCAGTTCTCATACACCTGGCTATAATGTATGGTACTCTGCACGAGTGTATAGGATGAAAATAGAGAGGAATGTAGGAGAGTGAGAAGTTGTTGTAGAAATTAAATGATTTTGTGTATTATATAGTTTTTACTTTGTTGATTCATGTGTATGCCTACCTGTGTGACTGCTATATTGTTGTCTACTTTGTGACTATTTTGTGACTGTTAACGCATCAGATCATGGTAGGGCAAAGAATGTTATGTGTGTGTAAATACCAGTGTGACTGCTGTTTTGTTACCTGATAGTGAAAATATTTTCATGGTACAACAATGGGGAATCATGGAATCCTACTTCAGTATATAGTTGTACTACCAATATTCTACAAGCAATTAATACAAATATCAATTGGATATACTATATCAGAGAGCAGACGGGCTCGAGGTCTCGAGCGGGGGGATGCTAGTTCTCAGGTACTCTAAGGAAGCTTTCCAGGGGACCTGACTTTCGATTTCGTCATTCGATATCACTCCCCACAAAAGCTGTATATATACCGGTACTCCTTTTCCTTTCCTTTTTTTTTTACCACAAAGCCCATACAGCCAGGTTTTGTAGAATATTTTTCGCCCGTGCGAGGTCTCTTGAGAGTTGCAGGTTTTATCTTTGTACTACGAAGTGAGTCGTTTTGGCTCCACAGATCTACAGCCTCCGGTCGAAAAGATCGGGAATTGTGGAAATTAAAGGTTAGAAACACGGTTGCTCGATTGGCTCGAGCACACCGAACCCTCCAATCAAAGCCCCAGAGGCCCGATCACCGTTTCCCGATTTTTTCTCCCGGGGGCTGTATATTGTATAAAAATATAAGAGCACCGTGCTGGCCTTGGGCCGAGGGGGTTCCTGAGGTACTTTACAGTGCACCGTCCTGTCATGCTAACCTAAGATAGATGGTTTTTATTAACGGCCCACGGCGAGGCCCTGACAGCAGGCAGGCCTTTCGGCGGCGACCTGGTTGCTAACTAACGGCCTAGAACGACATGAATCAAAATATACACCCTGTGGTTTAACTCCTCGCTGATATCATAGAAAGGCACTCTTTGACCAACTCTCCTTGAACACAGGGACGGTTCGTGGGGCAAGGGTACAATAGACGGAAAGCACTGACCAGTTGTATAGTGCTATTCCCTCCTTTAATCCCGAGGGTTAATCTCATACTATGTCAGGAAAAGGCTAGTCCTTATCCGGGGCTTTTGTCACTGAACCCGGGGGTTACAGGGCTGACTGAGATACTGGGTTTCGCGAGATTTTAGAGTATGAGCACCTAATCTCCCGTACTTTCTAGGTACAGTACTGGTATCATAGAAGTAGTGCTTTAAAAACTCGAGCCCTGGCAGACACCTAGGCATAAGAAATCATCATTTATTCAGTTATCCCACAGCAGAGCGGCGCTTGCACTGTACAGTACTTATCATGTCCAGACCATACCTTCCAACACAACTATGGTAATCTTTCAGGTTACATAAAAAGACTACCTGAAGGAGTGATCTTCGGGGAGTCTAGGGACTTGGAAGAACAATGCTAGTGGTTGCTCAATATCCCCGACACTTCCATGTGTCATGTCATACTCCGGCTACTATATGCATTTGTGTCTTTCCCGATGTCAAGATCCTTGGTGTGGCTTTTTTTTGTGTGTCCATGTGAGGACTTCGGGATTGAGGTGGGGGAGTGGCAAATATGTGAAGTACTGGTATGTGCTATCTTGAGTAGGAGCACAGCAGAAAGTGCTCTATCATCGAAGATTAACCGCATCCAAGTAGATGCCAACCTAGGTAGAAGTTGGGAGCAGAATTGGCTTTTCTGCTTGACGATTTCCTTCTTTTTTCTTCATATCATAGTTTAGGGGATTGGTTATGAATGTGTTCTACGAAGGATTTTCACCTTGGTATCATACTCGATCTTGATCTTTCGTACGAGTACATAACTTGTCAAATATTTCACGCGTGCTGAACATGGAAGCTGCGATCCCAAATGTCAGATACTACTACATAAATCCCCACTTTTGTAAACACAGCGCCTTTCTCACTCGCGTCCACTACCAGAGACTGATAGTGGGGCCAGGCTGCTCCCAACCCTTCAAAAACCACCCACCCAAAGACAAAACCGTGCATCCCCACTCCCACTCCTCACATTTTCCTTTACCAAATAGAAAAAACCCTCCCCCGAGGCCCACCCTTTTTTCTCCATCCCACCTTCCCACCAGTCACAACCCATCACCCATGATGCCCAAAGCCGGAAACAACTTCCCAACGACCTCCGATTCCCAGCATGATCACTACCGTTGTTGAACGCCAAACTCTTGGCGCTGCTGTATCACAAACCCTCGCAAGTTAGATTAAGTTTTCAGGCCACCCATGCTTCCATTCCCGCAGCGGGAACCAATCTACCAACCCGGTTACCGAGAAACTTCACTTTAACCACATCCGGGAAGTATTGCACCAGAAACTAAATCTTCAACTTCAAGCCACCTGAATACAACCCTGGATACAATATCTACAATTTATGTAAACGGTCTGCGTATTACCCCGCACGCGCTTTACCAAAGAGTTCAGTTATAAAATGGTGGAATCCGGGATTGGTGGAGGGAGCAGCACATATCGACATCGATATCGCGCGCTACCAGATTCAGATATGAACGACAACGCTGAGAACGATATGGGTACTAAGGGGGCGAGAACCCCTGGTGTCGAAGACGAAGTGTATCAAGTATCTGTACCCGGTTCAAAGTGGTGGACTAGGAATCGGTTGGCTCTTCCCCCCCGTTTATCATCCGAGTAACTATGATCGAATATAACTGAATATGATTCACTAGCTACACCGGCGCCCTCTTGTTCAACGTCTCCACCTACATCCTCCCCGCCCTCTACTCTACCCTCTCAAAACTATGGGTCGCCCAAATCGATTCAAAAATGGTTGTAACGACTGATACATGGACCTATATCAGTACCGTGACTGAGGTCATAAACGAAGGACTTCCGCGTGCCTCCTTCGTAATTATCGGGGATCGCACTTCGCGGACAATCACCTCTAGAATAGGGATCTCGAATACGCTTGTCATCTTTCAAGCGGTGTTGGGGATGCTGATGTCTGTGATTATTGCGAGTGCGGCGCAGAGGTTCACAGATACTTTCGTGCCCATCGAGGTTAGGAAGGAGAGTATCACGTATGTGAGGATTTCGGCGTTTGGGAGTGTGTTTGGGGCTATAGATTTTGCGGTTAGTTGTGCTACTCGAGCTTTGGATAGGTACGTATGCGCCCCCCCCCGCTCTCCTTCCTCGGGAACTAATTGCGCAAGTGAAGGCCAGACGTCCCCCTCCTGATCAGCACGGTGAAAACCGCGCTGAACATCATCCTCGATCTCTTGTTCCTCTCCAATGTCCGCGTTGGGCATGCAGACGTAGATGTAAATACCCAAGCCATCATCCACCTCTCCTGCGATGCAGCAGGAGCTCTGGCGGGGGTATGCTACTTCATGTACGAGACGAGACAACTGTGGATCCATAGACCAGAAGGTGAAACCGGGTCTAGGAAACCGAGTGTGCTGGCACTGGTAACGTTGGGTAGGCAGGGGTGGTATACGTTTGTTGAATCGTGTATCAGGAATGTACTGTATTTGTGGCTGATTTCGGGGATTGTGGCGATGGGCTCTGACTATGCTACGGTACAATATGTCAATGCCTACGGGGAGGGGATTCATTGTTTGCTAATAGTTTGTAGGCTTGGGGTGTATTCAACACCATCCGCTGGGGCCTGGTAATGGTTCCCGTCCAGGCGCTTGAGGCTACGTCTTCCACCTTCGTAGGACACGCATGGGGTGCCTGGCGACATAAAGTTGGAATCGATACTAGGAAGCCAAAAGCTTCAAGGAGAGATATTCGCAGTAAGTTTGTACTATCCTGCCATAGAAGGAAAAGACTAACCCGCCTTCTTTCCAAGTGATTATTAAACCCGCCCTCATATCTGTCGGGATAGCCCTTCTAATCGAAGTCCCCCTCTGCATCACAATGTCCATCTGGGGCACCCAATCGTTCGCCCGCTATCTCTCCGGCTCCGACAAGGTGGCCGGAATAACCGAGTACATGTGGCGGGTTCGTTTCCTCCTTCCCCGAGCGCATTGTTCTCACACTAACCCCTACGTATATATAGACGATAGACTGGTGCTACATATTCTACGCCGTCTCCACACAGCTCGCCAGCATCCTCCTGGCGACCCGACCACGCTGGTACCTTGGCCAATCACTGGTTTCAAATATATTCTGGGTATTGCCCTGGGCGATTGTGGTAGAGATTATCGGACTGAATAAGGATACGGCGTGGAAGTGGCATGCAATTATTTTCGGGGGTAGTTTGGTCATTAGCTTCGTCATTATTCTAGTCGTTTTGGGAGCTTGGGCGTGGAGGTTAATGAGCGGGAGGAGTAGGCTTTCGCCAGTCTATTTGGTTGATAGGTGACGGGGCTCCTAAGACTTATATTCGGATAGTGTGTGTGGTTTGGGTTTGTGATTGAGAGGTTTTCAATAAGGTATAATATAAGTAAATATTATGTGCCAATATATGAAAGTTTGCCAAATATAGGGTATCGAAGTGCCTGTTCACGAGTCCGTCAATTGACAGATCCAAGTGCAGGACTACATTCAAACGCCACAGTTCTCTTCACACTTCCCCCGAACATCCTAGATTCAAATATAACCCAAAGGTACTGTACTAGGGTGTGAGCAAAAGTACGGCGAACTGTGGCTGATGCGCTAAAGTTTGCAGGGTAACAGATCCTACCAGCAATTATGATTGGCTCTCCCGGACTGCCAAGCATTGCAATTGGCTGTGGGAAAAAAGTCTGGCAAACATCGTTTCATCCCAGATTCAAGAAATTGATACATTGGCACATGAATTGAAATAAATACAAAGATGTAAGCTCTTGAATCCCAATCATTGTAACTGCGAAATGCTATCTAGCTTGAGCATTTTGGATTGCCAGAAGATTTGAAGTAATAAAGTCGCTACTGGCAAATTTTAATTCTAAAATACAGTGTATAGCACGGAAAAGACAAAAGAAATTAGAGAACATTTCTACCCAAAGAACAAGTAAACTAATAGGGTGTAGCATTACCCTCAGCTGCTATTACTGCAGCCAACCTTGCTGGCATACTATCAACGAGTTTAAGCAGTCTTTCAGAATTTATATTTTCCTAGGCCATATGCAACATGAGTATCAAATCATCAGTATTGGTTGCCCGTTCATAAATTTGGCCTAATTCAGTTTCCATATCAGCCTGTTAGGCATATGAGAAAAGCATAACTTTTCCACCTATTTTTGTATACTCTGGGGTTACCCTACCTTCACCCTGTGAAGCTAACACCCCCCTCTGGCCCCAGCGTTGGGATGACGCGACAACACCAGACGGCGTAGCAGTTGCGTCCCAACACCAAAGGACACTATCATTGGAATCTATCTCATAACACCATATACGTCGCGGCTGTCTGTCTGACTGGATGCTGTTCGCAGGATATATGAGAGGGGACCTTTGGCAAGCTTATGCAAGTGTTCCGGGCGAAATCGGTCGACGTCGCATAAAGTTACAGACATAGCGGTACGGCACAGGAAACTATGTCACTAAGGTAACGGGACGCTTTCGTCGTGTCTACTCTAAAAATGAAATAGGAGTATGACCGCACCCACACCAATGGTATAGTACCATACAGGATCATTCGGTAAGGCAAGACTATGAGAGAATTGTGCCACTGGTATGATCCTGACTGATAGTCTGACCGAAGCCTAAGCGGAGGAAGGAAGAGTGATATCTGCTACGGCGATAGGTCCGATTACGAAGTTGGCCACTTCGTTCGTCCGATGATGAGGACACTGTCTAGCATGGAGACAAGGTTCAGTTCCTCCTGACGGAAGAAGGATTGTGAACTCTGACTGGAATGTGGTGCCACACTAGAGAAATCAAGAGCTCTCCAGTCCGGAAGTCAATGGTGGGGCGATATTATTCAGGGTCAAAAGGTGTTTGCACTAGAGGAAATGTTCGGAATGGTTAGCAGGTACTTAGTTAGTATGGTAGTTACATGTAGGCCTCGCACTCTATCGAAGCGGGATATAAATATCGAAGTGCCTCCTGAGCTTTACTAAAATCATCACGCTACGGAGAAGAGACCTTATCAATATAATGCATCAGCAAAAAGCCATCCTGCGTCTGATTCGGTGGTGTTTCGTCCTGACTCTGGTAGTGTGGACTCTGCGTCCTATGCATCCTGTGGGTCCTATGCGTCCTATGCGTCCAGTGCGTCCTGTGGGTCCTATGCGTCCTGTGGGTCCTATGCGTCCTGTGTGTCCTGTGGGTCCTGTACTCAGGCGGCACATCTGGTTGCGTCTGGCGCGTCTGGACACCCTTCTCAGTACTGGGTTCCGTCCGGACACATGCCACTAAGCAACCCTGCCTTCCATGCATCCAGACTTCAACCTCAACACCATCTCCCATCAGGATTTACCACTACCCCAGAGTACCCCAGGCCTCCCAGCCTTCTCAGAGTCTGAGGCCCACTGGCAGCACTAGGGTGAGAAAGGTGTATTTCTTGGCACAGAAAATATAGTTAGTATTGGCGCCAGGTGAGAAAGCCATTGTACCCTTAATCGTAAATTTACACAAAAGACCCCAGGGCAGAGTCACACTGCCACTCAGAGTTCTATTTTCAGAACATCATCTTTGAATGAGTGAAAATGCCAGCTCACTCCAGTGTGAAAGCCAGTGATAGCCATAACACTCTCTAGTGCCTGGTGGTTTCTTGGCACTTAGGCTCAAACAGGACGCGACGCAACACAATCTTTTCATCACAACACTCAACATCTACACATCAGCAAAAGTACACATTTGCCCCCTATACCTCATGAGGCATGTGAGGGATGGGGGGCAAAATTATCAAACTCCAGTTGATGTATGGGTCATCCATACCCTCATAAACCTCGGTTAAATCCTG
>Ga0307517_10003056_pt1 | contig 26444 bp, 16 predicted proteins | sample 23_EM_MG_FD_194515 | JGI IMG/M metagenome (GOLD analysis project Ga0307517, IMG submission 194515) | Populus trichocarpa ectomycorrhiza microbial communities from riparian zone in the Pacific Northwest, United States - 23_EM | ecosystem: Host-associated > Plants > Roots > Unclassified | place... | reverse complement strand
TCTGGAATCTCCAAACGGGATCCCTCATTAGCAACAGCATCAACTACCTAGACAACATAAAGCAAAAGAGCTACAATGGTCAAATTGCACAAGTACAGAAAACAAAATGTTTTTGAGCTAAAAAAAGAATGTCGTGATTGAAAGAGAGGGCGTAAACGATAAATCTAGAGAATAATTAAATAAAAAAAAACATAACTCAAACAAGCCATTGAGTAAAGGTCCCTGATGGAACAATATTGTACAACCATGCAACTGCCTCAGAGAGAAAAACATGATATTCAAAAGTGAAATAAAAGATCGTAAGCATACCCTCTTTGGGGGTACACCTTCCCATGGCCTACTTAGTGTGCAGAGCTCCCACATTATCACCCCAAGGCTGAAAATATCGCATTTTTCAGTGACAGGTTCATTACGGATAAGTTCCGGTGCCATCCATTCAGGAGTTCCAGCAGATGAGGAGTCCCTAATTGGTATGTCTGTCATTACTCTGGAGAGTCCAAAATCACAGATCTTGATTGTCTTATGGTTATTCACGAGGCAATTTGCACTTTTAAGATCCCGATGAACTATCTTCATTCGATGTATGCACATCAACCCCCTTGGTGACAAGCAGAAGAATAAAAGATTACGATCAGATCAGAGCAGAGCTGAATGCCAACTTGTAATTTAAATTGCCTGTGTAGCTAAGTCAAATGCTGGAACTAGCAGCTAAAGCACTCCCCATTTTTTTAATCAACTATTAAGTTGCCCAGCAGTCAGCACACACAAGCTTCAATGATGATAACAAGTACCAGCCAAATAATGGCCGGATAGGAGTTTCAAAAATAATTAGCAATAACATATATGTGCTCTCATTATCAGATAACTACATATAGAATCATTTAAAAGCATCTCTTGGTTTAAGTAGCCTATTTGTATCCTTTGGGTTGTGTTTCAACAATCAACCTTTCACAATCATGTCAAGTTTCTCATCTGTAAAGAAAGCAGCGTGTTCTCTATCTCTACTCATTACACTCCAGGAGAGATGTTAGGCATATATTATATCTTAAAAATGTGCCATGAAAAATAGAGAACTTAGCATAAAAGAAAATGGTTTAGTTAATAGCACCACTAGTTTCAAAGTTAGTCCCTCAAAAATGTAAACTTTGTAAAGATGCCCATCCACAAAAGAATTTCATATATTAGGACATGACACACACACCTGCATATATCCCGCAACATTTTTAGCCTCCTCCGCCAGCTAAGCTTCTTCTGACCACTCGAGTGGATCAAATAATACAAGGACCCCATCTCCATGTATTCAGTAACCATCGATAAGCGTGGAGGCTTTGTGCAAGCACCCAAAAATAAGATAACTGCAATAACCAGCATCAGTTGATTCAGAAGTCGTCAAGAAACAAAATAAAATATAAGAAAGATAGGAGGAAAGGAATTAAGAAAGAGGGGAGGGAAGAAATGGAAGAGGAAATAGAGAGAGGGATAAAAGAGAAGAAGAAAGCAAAAGGGAAAAAACAGAAGTTTCAACTCTCAATAACCTTCAACTACCTCAAAATAGTAGATTAGTGCCTTTACACAGCACCTAAACCTAGTTAAACCCTAAAACGATAAAGAAAATACAATAGAGTCCAAGCAAAATAAAATGTATAATGAATACAAAATATCATAATGACCTTTTTTTTATATAGAACAAATATCATAATGACCTGAATAACTAGATCCACCTAATAGCATATGAACAAAATGGAACAAAATTTTGTTTGTGAATTTACCATACACCATACAGCAAAAAAGAGCAAGTCTCCTACTTTCCTAGAGTAAATATTCTTATAAATCTTCCATTCATTATCCAACATTCTCCTCTTTACAGAAAAAACTTAACCACGAGTTTTGAAGCATTTCAATTCTGCACTCCACAACTTGAAGTTTGAGTCTTTATTCCATTAAAATTGTTGGGTCTCAAACCCAACCTAAAAGTTCAATTGTATTATGAAATTAACTTCTTGAATAATGAAGTCAAGTTCCTGAACCTGTTTATGAGTTTCCAAATGATTTGATGATTAAAAAATTCAAGTTATGAGTTTGGTCAAGGTTGGGCTCTAATACCAAAGTTACATCTCTTTTTTCATCATACATCAATCTACCACTTATTTTACTAATAGGTTTCCACATATATTTCTTTTCTTTTCACATAAACAAAGTCAAACTAAACGCAAGCTACTGAACATACTGAATTTCAAATCACCAGCTTCATTCAGAGCAAAAACCATATTCAACATTCAATCATCAGTGCTATAGAGATCAAATTGGAAAATTCAAAAAGGGCAAAACCAGCAGCTATGAGATCACAAAAAGCCAAGGCAGGTGTAGATCAATGAACAGAAGTGAGGTTAAGAAGGCGTGAAGATGCGGTCAGTACAAATATCCTAAAAGCAAAACTTGATGACCAAATGAGAAACTGAATTGCAGCCAGCAGAATAACAGCAAGCAACAGAGATGTTGTTCCCAATATATTTGTTCTTTTTTTTTAGTGAACAGAAGGAAACCTGAGTGCTAAAAATGTGCAGGGCACAGGCAGACACAGTACAGTTTCTGTGACCTGCCCTTCTTTTAGTGGCTTTTATTAGTATTATTATTAGATGTGTTTTGGAATTGAGAGGGTAATTTTAAGGATTTGGACAGAAGTTTTGCTCTGATATCAGAATGATGTGGAATATGAATAAGAGAAAGGGGCTGCAAAGTAGAGGAAGGGGAGATGGGAAGAGAGAGAGAGAATGATAGCAATAGAAAGAAAACAGAATTCAATTCTCAATAATCATTCAGCTACTGTTAAACATGATTGTCAAATCTCTCTTAAAAATAGTTAACAGAGTCATCAAATAACTCCTGCAACTCAAATTCACCCTAATATCAAACTGTTAGATGCGTGAGTTTTGGAATATTAGGGTGAATTTGGGGACTTCGGATTTTTTTCCGCTCCATTTTGCTTGCTAAAAGAAATGCATGCAAGGCACGGAAGTTATTTGACAGTTCTGTTAATTGTTTTTAGGCGAGACTAGATGGAAGGTTGACATTGTTAAAACTAATGTTAAGAGCAAAATTGATTGCCCAAATTGGCCAAGGGTAACATTGTGAAAAAGGTAATAGGTCAGGAGTAATTTTGTAGCTTACCCTAGTAAAATCCTCAAATAATTTAAAAAATTATGATAGCCTAAAATAACTAGATTTTTCAATTAAGAAATGCTACAAAATGAAATATAATCTCCAATTTTCCTATGAAAAGAATCATGAAAATCTTTGTCTCATTCTCCATCAGAAAAGCAGGTAAAAAACTTGCCATCAACTAAACAACAGCAACAACACGATCTCTCCTGTTTTTTCTTTGATGAGGTAGCTCTTGTTAAATTCATGGTTCCAAGTTATACAAGCAGACCATCACATGCAGCAATCTTAGACAAGCAAAATATAAAAGATGCAACTTGGAAATTAGCAGGTAAGGAGAATACCATTAGGATGTCGAAGACGGCTGGAAGAAATCGCATGCACAAAATCAGAGAGGATAAAGTCAGAAATATGGGTGGGATAAAATTAAAGCAATCCACATATCAATAAGAAGAGACCTAAGAATTGATATCTCATTGCAGAAGTCTTCCATGTTCTCAGCAGTTAGATCTTGCTCTAGAAAAACCTTGACTGCAACTTCTGTACCGTTCCATATGCCACGGAATACTTCCCCGAAAAACCCTATATACAATCAAGATAGCTAAAATCACTAAACCATTTTACATATAAATGAGTTTGCACCAAACAAAATATTTATTTTATTTTCCTTATTGCATGATGTTGCTTAAATTATCACTTTAGACTACAATATTTTGATGGTTGCAAGATGAGAGGAGAGGATGAGAGGGAGATGGGAAGGATAAGGCTCTAATTTTATATGTAAAATGGTTGCAAGATGAGTTTGCATGATTCCTCCCATCAGATATGTTCTAATTTTAAGGTAGGCAACAGTAAAACTTTCTTCACCACAGTATATTCAGCTGAGCAACAGCTCTTATCTTTAGTTCAAGCTAAATATACAGTTTGGATAACCCTTTTTTTATTTTAACTCTGTTTTCTACAGCCTCCTAGGGAGTTTGCAGAGTGAGGTGGCATCAGACTCTTCATGTGAGCATGCATCTGTACATTAAATTCTGAAAGACAAAAAATGAGAAACGAATTCGAAGATGAACCATGAATTCAAGGGTACACTAGTAGATAGCTGGAGCAATCACCCATTACTAGGAAAATGAACAGAATGCCCGCTGCCAACAGCTTGAGCAAACACTGGTTATGATTTCCTTGTAATAAAACACCACCCAAAGAAATAGAAAACAGAAGATGCAATAGTTTCAGGAATGGTATGCATATAAGATATTTGCTTAACTACTTGGATTGATGTCAAATCTTTAAATCAGATTGGCAGTTTATGAGGATATCCAGTGAAACTTCAACCAAGGTCATTGTCCAGCAGTGTATGGAAGTTTAAAGGAGAGATAACAATCTCAAAACCCGTACATCATTGAAAACATCAATGAATCTAACCATTCCATTTCAATTTATCAAAGAAAAAATAAACAAGTACAGAAGAGAAGATTCTCAAGTCATTAGCATAGGTAGCAAAACAAAACTCAACCACAGAGAAATTTATCAAAGGAAACAATAAATCAAAAAATAGGAATTCATGATAAAACTACATGGCCACAATCCAAAGATTAGGACACTATCACAATACTTGAAAGTTTTTTGTAGTAAATTAATATTTCAAATTCATGCAATGCGTGTCGCCTGTTCCTTTCTTTCTATACAAAAATATTTATTAAGATTTTAGACAGCCACAGTACATTGGAACCTTCAATCCAAGCAAATTGTGTGCTATCACTGCAATTACAAAAGAGAAAGCACTGTTTCACCAAGTACTTTTGGAGGATTACAAAATTGTAACTCGTTTTAAAAAGATACAAAACTGGAATAGGTAAATGTGTACTGCAGCACTGACAAACAAAATTCAAAGCTACAACACGGCTGAAAATTATAGGTAGTGATGCTTACCAATCCCAACACGAGTTCCAACAGTTAGTTCTGAGAAATCAATATGCCATTCCTGGAAAGGTAGTGGGGGGTTATTATGGAACAAGGGAGATTCAAGAACTTTATTCCATGTTGAAACTAATTGATCATCTGCTACAAAGCCTGAAGGTCCACTCCTCTCGGAAGTTTGACTTCTATACTCATGGGGAGATGATGGTAATGAGATTGCCTTCTGGGAATTTATGCGGTTCCTTTCAAGGGTATATAAAGCAGACCTTCCACCAGATATTTCATCACGACCATCAAGACTGAAATTTGATACCTATCCCATGCGCAAATTGATTAATTAGTACTGAGAATGCTAGGAGGATGATTACAAATGTGGTTCAATGACACAGGCCAAATTATGCATCTGGAAGATTTTCAACCTAACCTCCTCTTATAACCAAACTAACACGTGGAACTTACCGTGAAGAAAAAAAAGTAAGGGAAAAAGTATAACAATGGATTTTCCTAGGCATGTACAGAACCTTTGTTAGGATGAAATTTATGATATGACTAGAATCCAGTAACTTAGAATGTTAGTGGTGGAAAAGACCAAGTTCAATCCATGGTATCACATCTATATGAGGCATAATATATTAGCGAATCTAAACGCTGTTTCATATGCCAGATATTTTTAGATGACGATGTACACTTGGGCATGGTATCATGGCAATATCGATATGTCAATGGACTAACACAAGAGTTGCTATGTACTCTGACTGAAAAGGATAATGATCCATCAAAGTGGGACAGACAAGGCCATAAGATCTACTTGGTTTGATGAAGCTATTTGTCCAGGCTACCATGTTTGGCCATTGAAGTGCCCAAATTCAAACTCCATGCTCATGAATAGTCCCAGAGAAGAATAAATGACAATTAAACCCCAAAAACATTCGTGTACATATGAACACAAGCAATAATTGACAAACAAACCTCAGAACAGTTAAATTCATGTACATAAGCAGAGAACAAAGAACAAATTGCCCTTGTCAAGGAAAAGTTTTTATGTCAGAGAAAAACATAAGTATATGGATCCATTTCACCAAAAAGATACTTACATTTTTCTGAAGATCTGTACCATTGTCCTTGTCGCCTAAATTATTTGTAAATAACCTATCATCACCTTGTTCCATCAAAAGACGATTTTGCTTCAAAGTTTCATTCATAGCACGTACAGCCCTGAAATTGTTAATGATGGATAGATTAATTTGCAATGTAAGAACAAGACATTTTCTCCAAAATTAATCAAATCCAAGCAGCTTGGGCAATTCTGTCAAGAAATATGAAAGGCTAATTGAACAACAGCACTTATCATTGAACTTGATAACCAAATAACCAATGTACACACAGGGATAAAGCAAAGAATGGAGAAACCCAACCAAAGAAGAACCAAATTCTGCTAAAGTTTATCTCATCAATCAATATTAACCCAACTTCCAATGTCCAAGGTGCCAATACAAATTAGGAAAATTTAGACCTGATAAAATTAAAATCCCTGGGAGCAGTTTGAGAAATAAATATTAGGAAAACCAACTAAATATGAAATAGAAGTAGATTCCTAGTAAAGGCTGCTTATCCACTAGATGGGAAATAGATCCACTAGATGGGAAATAGTTGGAACTCTGAAAAACTACTAAAAATCTTGAATTGTAGAAAAAATTAAATCGAGCAAATACTAATCCTAGAAGCCATGCTGACGACTCCAAGGTTGAGGCTTTCAGTAGTCACCTGGTGGTTTTGTTAAGGAAATGATGTGGGGAACTTTCTTTAATATTCTTGGCACAATAATGTTGTTGCATTATTTCATTAACGGTTAAGATTTTTAGGTTTTGAGAAGCTTAAGAACAGTAGTCACCTGGTGGTTTTGTTGAGGAAATGATGTGGGGAACTTCTTTAATATTCTTGGCATAATAATGTTTGTTGCATTTCATTAAGATTTTAGGTTTTGAGGAGTTTAAGAAGAGTTCAAGATGTAGTTTGCTAAATCAAGCATAACTTTTTAATCTGATTGTGGATCGAGATGAAATCTTGATAGAAAATTATGAAGGCCCTATTTCCTATTAGGTTAAAATCCCATGATGATCGAAGATCAGGAAGGCCTTCAAATAAGACTCAGAAGTTACTAAGCAAGATTATCTTTATTTACCTTGTTGTATTTAGATTTTTTTTTTTTATTAGCTTAAGATATTTAGTTTAATTAGTATTTTACTAGTTAGGAATTCTAATGCTAGATGGATTCTATTATTTAGACAAGTTTCAATTATGAATCATTTCCTATAAAGGATTTATGTCTAGAACTAATATAAATAGGGATGTCTATATTGTTTTATGAACATTCCAATTCAGACTATTATTTAGACTTCATAAAATAACATAGATTTCTCTCTAAATTTCTCTACAACTTAGGTATGTAACCTTAGAGCTTGAGAACCATAGTTTTATCGACATTATTCACCGCGTCAATTGGTATCATAGCAAATTGGCCTCTTTGATGGATGGAGACAGTAGCAACCCATTTCGCAATACAGGAGTGGAGGTTGTGCAAGCTCAGGAGCATAAACTAGATCATTGGGGACAGGTGTTTGATTGCTTGTATCAAGCCATAATAGATCTAAATTGGCTAATGGATGACACAAACAAGAATCACAAAGAGGAGAGGTACGTGCTTAGAGACTTACCTCAGGCCGACCTTAACTTCGACCTATTCCTCAAATTCCACCGAGACAACCACTTGTCTATGTGGGAGTTTGGTGAACGCAAAATTTCAAAGTTATCTAATCATAAGATAACGTTACCAAAGAGGGTGCTGACAAACTGTTTCAATCTTTTGACCTTAAGTTGGAGAAGAATTTGGCAAACGATGATCTTTAAGTCATGGATGAAGATCTTACAAATAAGATCATGGAGAACATGGTAATTTTTTACAATTCTCATTAAGATATTATGGAAAATTATCTTGTGTTCCTTTACATACAATGGCAAATGATGATGAACTCGAGTTTAAAGTAAAAAAATATGGGAAGAAACTACAAGTGGACTTAGAAAGTATAACATTAAATATGGATTTTTCTTTAGCATGCACACACCATAAATTAAATTTTGAAGTTCACATGTCAAAGACATGCTACATCGCGATTAAGCTAGCTACAATGCTATATTTGAAGTATCTATGATTCTATTCCTTTGGAGTGTTCAAGTTCAATTTATGACAATTAACTCGAGGGCGAGTTTTTCATAAGTAGAGGGGATGGACGTGGGGAACTTTCTTTAATATTCTTGGTCTAAAAATGTTTATTGTATTATTTCATTAATGGTTAAGAATTTTATGTTTTGAGGAGTTTAAGAAGAGGTTAAAATCAAGCATAACTTTCAATCTGACTGTTGGATCAAGCACGAATTTTGACAAAAGATTTTGAAGAACCTATTTCCTATTAGGTTAAAATCCCATGATGATCAGAGAATGGGAAGACCTTCAAATAAGACCCGGAAGTTGCTACGTGGAATTGTCTTTATTTACATTGTTGTATTTGGATTCCTTTTCCTACTTAGCTTAAGAATTTTAATTTAATTAAAAATTTTACTAGTTAAGAATTCTCATGCTAGATAGATTATGTTAGTTAAGTAAGTTTTAATTAGGAATCCTTTCCAATAAAGATTTTAGGTCTAGAACTAATACAAATAGTGATGTCTAGTTTATTTTCTAAACATACAAATTCAGACTTTATAAAATACCATTGAGTTTTCTCTAAATTTCTTCATAGCTTAGGTCTATAACCTTAGGGCTTGAGAATCCTAGTTTTATCCATGTTGTTTGTCGCGTCAAGATAAATCCTAGAATTACTATTTATCAAGACAATAGTTATGGAATAGGATATTGTTGCTAGACCTTTGTGTTCTGGGTGCTTTTAGGTTATTTCTCTAACTAGTATTAGGTTATTTCTCTAACTAATATTCAGTGACCAAGGTTAGAAAGGCTAGATGGATGGCTCCCAAACTTGCTCAAAAGCAACCAACTCTCAAGGGTCCTTTTATTCCCTTGATAGAAGTCTCCACTAATTTTATCTTTCCCCTAAAGGTTAGGTGTCGATATGTTATTCTTGGTTTTCACAAGGGACAAAAAAGAAACAATGTGGAATTCAACTCGACACTTGTCACCATGGTGATAGAATAGTTTGACTAAAAGTTTACAAGAATGAAAAATAAATGAAAGGGTAAGGAATCACTTCAACTCATAAACCAAATTGAAATAAAATAGCTTGGTATAAGAGAACAAAAACACAAGAATAAGAAGACTGGAATAAGGTTGTTGCCGTTGTAGCTTGATTGTGTTGTAGTTGTAAGTGTAGCTATAGCCTATAGTGATGGTTAGAAAGAGAGAAAAGGTGTTTGATTAAAAACAGTCTTAAGATAGCGATTACAAATAATAAAGCGCTAGAAAAGCTCCAAAATGAAAGAGCTCCAGAAAAACTAACTTCTGGATTTTCTAGCATGGGGCATGCACGGGCCCCACGGCCAGCTTTATGTGACCTGTGAATTGGGTTGGGTTTTCTGCCCAAAAATCCATAGAAGGCAACCTCACCCAAGGAGCCAAAAGGGCAATAAGAAGAATGGGAGAGAGGAACTGAAAAGTTACTTGCCAAACACAAGACACAACTTTTCAATAAGATTCAGGGTGTGTTTGGAATTGTGGTAACGACTGCGGTTAAAAGTGTTTTTTGCTTGGAAATACATCAAAATAATATTTTTTTTATTTTTACAAAATCATTTTTGATATCAGCACATTAAAACAATCTGAAAACATAAAAAAAAAATTAGCAAAAAAACAAAATTCAAAATTTGAGGGAGCGCGGTTTGCAGTTCCCAAACAGACTCTCAATTATCAATCCTGACTAGAACATAGAATCATTGCTCTTTTATAGACACCAAAACCCTAACAGTCCTAAATTAAGTAAAAAATGAAAATCTAAATAAGAATAATTCTTTTTTGGGAAAAGCTCCTGATATCCTGATATTCTAGATAAACTAATTCAAGAATTACATAGATATAATTGAAGAAAAATCATAATATCTTAATTTGTATTTTCTACAACAACAATCATAATAGCATAGCATAAGATCAAAGCTTACCACAACCACATCATAGCTTACTTCAATCAAGGTATATATAATATTGTAATTTGTTTTTCTACAACTACATCGTAGATTACTCCAATTGTAACAAAACAAAAATCAAAGTCGAAATAACTAGAAAATGATAAACACAATAATAGCATAGTTGCATCAAATCATAAAGTCAACACAGGTCATAATGAAATAAACATCAACCTTACGATATCATCACCAATTTCTGGGGTCATGCTAATACTTCTTCTTCGCATTCTACGAGCTTCTGACATTGATGCACCCTCTGACCTGTGGCTACAAATGAACATCCAATGTGAGCATAGTTCATTATTACCAGATGCATAAACAAAGAAACGGGTGGATAAAGCATGTACAAGCTACTAGGAGAATAAAGCGTAACACTTGTTGAGATTAATGGTGTGTTTTAAGACTAAAGAGATTGCTAAAAGCAATGGCATAACGCAGCCTCCACCCTTCCTCGTATCATCCATTTTCTTTGCTTTGCCTATATTCCTTTTTCCACTCCTCATATACAATCCATAAGTCAGAAAATTATAAAGCTCCTTAGGTATTCAAAACAATAGGAACGAAAAGGTACAAACCTTGATATAGCAACATCATCAGCGTAATGTCTAATTGAATGTCTATCACCACTTAACATGGACCGTCCACGCCCTCGAAATGAAGGATGCTCTGGACTGCAGAACAAAGCTTGATGAAGACACCAACTAAAACTTCACCAATAGAATTTAAAGTTTAACTTTGACAACACCACAAACAACCATGTTTAGAACTATTGAAAATGAATAAACAACACAACTTTGATCAGATCAATTGAAACAAAGTGAAGAGAAATCAATGTGTATATTTGCATGCATGTGAACGAAACCCCTAACCCCGTGTATGCCCAATAGAATCAACAGAAAAGAAAGACAACCAGGCAACTCAAATAACAATTAAGAATCCACACATGTGGAGTCAGGGTACAACCAACCAATCTCCGATGTTGTGTTAGAACATCCAACCTCTAATCTTTGCCATTGAAAAACACCTGAGGATGCCCTCCTATTCACTATTTGGAAAACAGCATTTTCAACCGACATGCTTTCTAATTTTCAAAGGAAAAAATAAATAAATACTAGAAATCAGGCAGTAGGATATGTTCCCTCCAAATAAGCAGTCAAGAGCACAAGTTTTTCAATAAAGCAAGAAAAGGCATCAAATCATGCTAGCTGAAAGACACGCACCCCAGCATTAATCATGTGGTCTAGAAACACCCAACCCTATACTAACCTAGTTAATCATTCCTCATATAATAAATCCATTTGGGGTAAATGTTAGAAAAACAAAGCACAATTTTCAAAAACAAAAAAAAAAACTACACGAGACAAGAATAACAAGTATGGTATCAAATGCCATAATAAATTCCAAGCCTTTTGAAAAAGTCAGAAGTGAGGAAACTTGCAATCAGGCCTATATGAAGAGTATGGATTGTATTCCGGTATATTTTAATAAGTTCATAATCCCCACAACACCTTAGCCCAAATATGGGGGAATTCTTTTAACCCGTGGCTGTTAATTGATAAGAGATCATTCCTCGAAGGGAGGGGGAAAAAATAAGAAGAGCCAAGAGAGTGCATGATATCAGGACTCACGAACACCATCCTACAGCAAACCTATTTAAAGGCTTGAAATTGCCACATAAGAGAGTAGTGCTCTTTTTCTATGAACAAAAGCAAAAATTAGACTTCCAAACACATGTTCCTCCCCTATAAATGTGAAACCAACTGACAAAGTATTCAAAGGAAACCATGCTAACACCTTGAACTAGCAGTCCGCTGTTCAGCAATGACCTTTTTCCGGCTACGTCTCCAAAAGGTTGTTGCAATATTGGGTTCACTATGTGATAAACTGAAGGAGAAAGGAAAAGAATAAGTTCAAGTACAACATTTTGCACTATAGTATTCTCTCAAGTCAGAGAAGAAACTAAAATTTGAAAAATAAAAGACAAACAAGAAGTGTCGTACAAAAGTCACATTGCAATAAGGATCTTCACAGGACAAGATACATATTATTACCTCAATTTTCTGTCAATAGAGGTAGCAGATCGCAACATCATATTTCGCAATGAAGGACCTAACACATTCGAAGATGCCTCTAATTTCCTATGGACTTGAAGGCTTCCTTCATCTTTTTCAGCACTATGGCACAGAAAATATGACACAGCAACTTAAGGATTTCAGAACTCCAATTAACAGATTATACAGATTCATTGTTTGTGAAAAGTCATGTGACGGGCTGTTTGCTAACCTGTCAGGATCCACTCTTTCTGCAAAACCATACATCGGACTGTTTGGTTCAAGTGGAGAATCACAGGAATCATTTTCTGCAGAGTCACTCTCCCCTGCTGCTGAAATATGAGTCATAAAAATAGCCCTGGTTGACCGCGGCATCAACTGACCAGGAGACCGCATAAGATCAACAAGTAGTTCCACAGAATTCAACATAACAATCACAGACATGTGTTTATATGAGTCCACACACTCAACAATCCCATCATTTGGTAAACCCTGGGGAAAAAAGCATTATGAAATTTTCAGATATTATGTTAATTAGCAATAAATTGCATCTTTGACTATTTTTTGGCATTAAAATGGAGCAGAGCAGTTGAACTCACTGGATGAAGTTAAACTTACCACCACGAGTCTACTTTCAAGACCTACAGAATCTGCTAAAACTTTGAAAAAGATTGCCCTAGGACGGCATGATCCATGCCTTATTTGCCCCAGCAACTGAACACCTCGATTTTCTAACATATGAGAGGCTTCTTCTAGTGCAGCTTTTGCTGGACTTTCCACATTTGGCCTTTTATAAAAATCAGCAACCTGTTCAGAGATGAAAAATGAAAATGGAATGAGCAATTTTTTGACTAAAAATGGAATAAAAAAATTAAGAAGATCGGCAAAAATGCCTTGGTAGAATTTGATCCCTGAATTGGCTTGAAAACAAAGAATATAACCTTAAAATATTATGATTAAATTACAAGTCAAATGGTGAAAATTAAAGTAAATATGAAAAAAAAATTCATTGTAACGCAAATAGTTAATGACATGTGTGGTTTGAGAAGCCTGTACCACCATGCATGAGAAACATCCTACGTAGTTGCATAGGCCAAGAAAAAACAGTTTTTGCCGAGATGTAAAGGGATCGGTAACATGTCTTGACAATAGGTTATGGATATGTATAGATTTCCTTGGCATAACCAAGACATAACATCACAGTTAAAAAAAACCTGAAAGTTGGAAAGGACAACGAAAAAAGAAAAAAAGGGTCAAAGATAATTAAGGGACAGAAAAGAGCAACTGAAAACTTCAAATGAGATATCCATATAATAGAACAAAGGTTATTTAAGAGTTCTTACCAATCCGGCAATCTTTTTTATCATTGCAGCTGGATTTGAGTTCAACCCTTTTACTAGGGGCACAATCAATTGCTTCAGCATGGATAGCTTTTTATCTTTCTTAGCATCTACAAGAATTATATCGGCCTTGCAACCCTCAGCTCCCAGAGAATGAAGCTCGTCTAAAGTTGGAATATTAACAAAGAGCTCCTTTAGCCTTTTATCCTGTAACAATCCATGTTATTAAATTAACTCAAGATGAAGTGAAAAAAAAAATGCTCTAAGTGGATACAAAACAAAGAGTGCAAGCTGGAAAGTCGATTCTAAGTTAGGACACAATCCATCAAGTAATTTTGTCCTCCTTGAAAATACCAACAATTTAAATAATCCAGGAAGAAATGCATTTAGCATTGTTTGAACCAATAATACCTGGAACGTGGTGCATTATAGTATGTAGTACTGGTACTGGTACTGGTACTGGTTCACTACCCTCCTTAGAAAGCGGTACGAGGGGGGTGGGCCTAGTATGGTCGCTATTTCGGGTAGTGGTTTATTTTTATGCTGGTTTTCCATATGTGTGTGTGAGAGTGTATAATTAAAACATAAAAGTATCATATGAGTGCATGTAGACTAAAACTTCAAAACAAGATATTGTCCATCCTTGTCTTTAGAAAATAGCATGTAAATGAGAAATTTTGGAGTACTACCATCAGACAGGGATAGACATAAGGAGGAGAGGGATATAAAAGATCCTTTTTGTTGTAACTATATGGAACCACAGAACTAGTAGTAGTACAGTTTAACATGCAACTTCTAACTCTTTAGTTAAGAGGAGAGGAGAATATTTGCAATAGAACATAAGAAGTTGAATGTTAAACAGAACGGATAGTTAAATCATAACCAACATAGTAGAACATAAGAAGATAATGATCACAAATTAAAAGCAATGATTATTAAACACAAGTATAAAGAAAGGAAAAAATCATAAATAAACTTTTTTTCCAGCCACATCACTAATTGATCTCTCAAAAAGATGAAGTTCCAGAAAAGATCAGACTCCTCAACAAAAAGAACTTGCAACAAATAAATAGGAACAAAAATTAAAAAGTAAATCAATTCTCACCGGTATGACAGAGTAGAAACCATTTGGTATTTGTTCAGAAAGCATCCCAGTGCTCCAGAGAACTTGTGATGCAGTCTGGGAAGATAAACCATCTTCCTCATAATTTTTATGTGATTCTTTATTTCTCAAAGTATCTTCTTGAGAAAGCAAAGAGACAGATTCAAATTTCTCGATAAAGTCTGAACCCCACCACACAGAATTTGAAGGTCCTTGCTCTGCTGGCCCCGAATCATCTCGTGTCTCCTCCATGTCCTTAAATATTTGGGATGTAAAACCATTTCTGTCCCTCACTCCTCTTACCCCATAAAAGACCTCGCCAATCACAATATAGTTCTTACACAACTGGACTCTGTATCAAAAATCTCTTCTGTTCTGACTTTGTTACGCTGGAGTCCATTTGTCCTGCAAAGCTAAAACCCTATGTGAAACTAGAAAGGTCATAATGTCAGTTCAAATTTTTCTTTTATCTAAAAAAAAAGTTAGAGAGATCACAATGCAAACGCACAACATCCTATCATCAATACAGAAGTGCAGAAACCAAGACAGTTTAAATTTATCAATAAGCATGACATATAGAGAAGTAGACTACTCTAGCAAGCTTAAAGGACTAAAAAAATTGTCAATTGAAAAAAAAAAAGCGCCACAATCTACCCTTAAACCTAAGCAGTAAACTGAATTTTACCATTTTCCTTGCACTTTTTCCACCTTCAATAGTCAATAAATAACTAAATTAAACAAAAATATTTCAGAATAATGTAAATAACCTAATTGATAAGGACGGTAAATAATTATATGAATCCGCAATGAATTAAACCTGAGTAAAGTAGTGATTAATCAACAGAAACAGCCACAATCCAGGCTTAAAACCTAAGCATTGCAAAATGGAATTGGTAACCTACCAAGCCTAATCAAATCAATAAAAATCAGATCCAATTCTAAATCTAGAATGATAATAAAAGAGCCAAGTAAATCAAATTCCGCAAAAAAAAAAAGCAGTGGGAAATCAAATCTAAAGCGAGAATGAGAAAGAAAGCAGAAGTGTAATACCAGCAGATCGAAGCATTGAAAGAAGCAGTTGCCACTCCAGCCAATACCATTTGAATCTCAACTCTTCGTTTTAAAACAAATAATACTCATCACTCTCTCTTCTTCTTCTTCTTCTTTCTAGAAGGATATAAAATAATAAATATTATTTTTGTGTATAAATAGAAACAGAAAGCAAGAGAGAGAGGCTATTATAGACCAGAGTGAAATAGAATAGGTCAGAGAGAAAGAAATGGAAATATACAACAAACAGACACTTATATTTATTTATTTCTATTTGTATTCATATTTTTTAAATAAAAAAAATTATAGTAAGTATTGAAGATACACAGTAGTACTATGTTTTTGGTTATTTATTATAGTTGTTTTTTAAAATAATTTTTTGAAAATAAATTAAATAATATTTTTATTTATTAAAAATTATTTTTAAAAAACAATAAAAATTATAAAAATAAATTTTAAATAAAAAATAATAATTTTAAAAAAAAATATCATTTCAAACATGTTTTTAAATAGCTTTTTAGAGGTGGGAGAGTGTATAATAGAGAGAGAAAGCGAGGGAGAGAAGAAGAGATAAATAATAAGAGGGATTCGCTCGATTCACGTGAGCAGTATTTTTATTTTTATTTTTTTTTAGATTTGAGTGATTTTATTTATTTATTTATTTGTATGTGAAAATAGTTAATGAGGATTGAGAAAACGTTTTTGTTTTGTGACGAGGGAAGGCAAGGGAGGTGGGTCACGTGCAAGAGAGCGGGGGATCTGGGGACCTCTTTCCGACAGCCAGCTGGCATTAGCTCACCACCATCCACACAGGCAAACGCGTGAGCACTCTTTTTCTCTTTTTTTATTAGTTAATTAAAAATTGAAATTGATTAATTAGTTTTTATAGCGTTCAAACTAAAAAGGTGACTTGCGCTTCACCATGAACCAGCTAATTTTTTTAACATAAAAACATAATATTTAAATATTATTAGCATGTTATAAAGGAAAAATAATAATGACTCACGCTGTAAACTCTACTAGGTATAGTAAGATGATTTTATTTGATTATATAATAAAAAAATAACAATAATAAATGGATTAGATTCTAAAAAAATATGTTAATGATGACTAGTAGAAAAGAAACACTTGTTAAAAAAGAAAAAACTACAAAGTTGAGAAAAAACTACAAGTTGAGTTACAAGATTACTCAATATTAAATTATAAGATTGTAAAAAAAAAAAACACATCAAGAAAGTGACCCAAAAAAATATCTGAGTAAACTGACCAAACCTATTACTCAAGTCTTGAGATTAGGGTAACCTAATTGAAATAAAACTGAAGAAAATCATGAGCCCATGAAAAAATAAATGAAAAACTTTATGCCAACCCGTACTAATTTTTCAAACCAATTACCCAAATCACTAAAATGAAAGCATCCTGTTTGGAAAAAATCATAGAATCTAATTCCCAACAAATCAAATATCAAATGATAAAATTGAAAAAATAATCTATTATATAAAAGGAATAAAAAAAATAGCAGTTAAGAGAATGGTGATAAAATTTAAGATAAAAAATAAATGAGAGCACATCTTAAAATTTTAAATTAAAAGGAGAGATGGAAAATTAAAATCAAATTCATGGAAGGATCAACAACAAAAGAATGAGGCCCGGGTATGAAAAAATAATAAATCATAATAATGGATTCTATAATAAAATTGAAAACAAGTCGAAATTTGCCAAAAAAGTCAGGAACAAAAATCATAAATAAAAAAATAAGGACCGAAGTTGAAGTATCAATGAATGAGACGACAAATCTGAATTTTTAAATGGCCAACGTGAATTTTGGGGGTAGAAGAGAGAAAAGAGAAAAGAAAGAAATAAGAGGTCATTAACAACATACCATCACTAGATGATGAAAGAAAACGTTGATGCTTCCAATATCATCGTGAAAGTTGTCATTTAGATGCTGGGAGACGTTGCATGTGCCACCATAAAACTGTCTCTCACCCACTAACATGTGTAACTAGCCTTAGATGAGTAAACGGGGGAGGATGATTGCTTTGTCATAAACAATCGTGTTACTAGCCTGCAAGATAAATTATTTAGGCAGGCATCCATCCATTCAAACTTGTGAGACAACACATTCAGGCAAGCCTCGCACCAATAACATGTATCATGAAGAATTTAGTTGGGCATTGCACTAATAGTTTATAAAATAGAGAATCCATGAGGGTGTTACGACAATGCTTAAACATTGTTTAGAGTGTCATGTTTGTAAGAACAAAAGTTGTAGTTTTTAGAAAATGAAAGAGGATTGATTGGCTTTCTAGCATCATTATGTTTGGCTTTGGCTACCCTTTTCTTTTTATTTTGGATTAGACTCAATTGGACCTTTTTTTACCTTCTCGATTTTAACCTTTTTTTCTTTTTTTCTTTAACCTTTTTTTTTTCTTTTCTTTCCTATTTGGTTATGCTTGTGTTGTTTGGTTAAACCTATATTGTTCGATTGAGCTTGTTATCCAGTTGAGCTGCGATTGTTCAGTTGGCTTCTCTTTTTACATGTTGTTCAATTGGCCTTCCTTTGCTTGCATTTTTTTTGGTTTCAACCTTTTTTTCTCTCCTTATCTTCAAGTTTAATTTTGCAACTCTATCAATAAAAAAAACAAAAACTAAAAGGGAAGGGTCATTTGAATAGTAGTCATTTACTGTAGCTATACAATCAGATTCACTATGTATTGCAATGGTGATTTTATGATTTTACCCCTTAATCCAAAAAAACTTTGGTCTTGTTGATGAGTCAGTAAAGTCTTTTTCTTTTTTAATGAACATGTAGTGACATAAATGCCATTAGAGATAAGAAAAAAAAAATAACTAGGCTTGTTTTGTATTCACAATTAAGTTATTGAAATGCATTTGATACAAAAAAAAAAACTTGCCTTCAGCCTGGGTTTATTTTTGTCTTTTTTTATATATATATATTTTGGTATTTTCTTGTTTTATCGAGGGCAATTTGGTCTTTTAATCAAGATTAATTAATTTTAAAATATAAAACGTTTATGATACATGTGTTGCACAAGTCGGCATGTAGGAGGTGCTCGCGCACTTTGGGCAGCATGTATGGTGTCTCCCGATGGTACAACTTGCCTCTTTTTCGTGTATTTAGATGCGCCACCGTTTCCTCTTTATAATGGTGCGGTGTGTGTCATCGGTGAATGAGTGATTTGTTGTTGATGAGTCTTTTTTTATTTGTATATTTTCCCTCTCCTAACCCTAAAAATTGCATATTGGTCTTCTTTCTTTTGGATATTTCTATTTCAGTCCTTTTTCTTTTAATTTTTTATTTTTGTCCTTGACCGTTTGGTAAAATATTCATTTCTTTTCAGTTTAATCCTTCAAATCCAACTTGTCATATATTTTGTTTTTCAATTTTATATTTATTCTTTTGATTTTTAATTTTTGTTCCTTAGCTCCTTTATAAAAGTTTCATTGGTTTTCAGTTTCACCATTCAATCCATGTTTATGTTTTGTTATTTTTTTTAATTTGGTTCTTATTCTTTTAAATTTTTTATTATTTTTTTGCAATTATTTTTCTCTTAGATTTAACCCTCGAATAAAAAAATTGTCATTTTTCTTTTAATCTCTTATTTTTGTCCTTAGCTTTTTTGTAAAGTCTTCAATTGAGTCATTCAATTTCAATTCCTTATATATTTTTATTTTCAATTTTATATTTATTCTTTTGATTTTTGATTTTTTTCCCTTAGCTCTTTTATAAAAGTTTTATTGATTTTCACTTTTACTCTTCAATCTAAGTTTATGATGTTTTATTTTTTAATTTGGTTCTTGTTCTTTTAATTTATTTTTTGTAGAGTTATTTTTCTTTTTGATTTAACCTTTCAGTTGAAAATTTTTTGTGTCCATCTAATTTATTTATTTTATTTTTTGATTTAATATTCGACATTAGTTTTTTTTTTTAAATTTGCCTCAATGGTTTTCTTTTATTTTTGTTTTCTAAGTTATCTTGGTCTCGTGATCTAAATCATGGATTTTACGGGTTAACCTAAGTTAGCTCGCCCTTTATTACCCAGGTTATATGTTCATCACACTATCTCAGGTTATCTCGAGCTGGTTTTTTTTTTATCTATTTTTATCAAGTTTCTTGCTTTCATGTATTTTTTTTAAGATATCGTGTGTTTTTTTATATAAAAAAATTGTTTATATGCTATCATTATTTATTATTTTATTATCTAATTAAAATAAAATTAATTTATTAAACTCGGCTGATACTATAACTTAAGTTGTTGATTTTTTAAAATTTTCTTTGAAATATACTTATGATATCTATATGTGATTTTTTAAGATAAAAAATACAGATTCGCGATGGAGCGCAAGTGTGTTATTTTACTATGGAGGGTCCAGATTCAACAAGTGAAAGCCAATTCCTGTCTTTGTTGCCATGAATTAGGCTTCTCCTAGGATGACCCAACAAGTGCGCAGGCTATAATTACTTGGACTTCGGTGGCTTCGTGGTGACTTGATTATTTCCGTAAAAGCATAAAACAATTACTTTTTTATTTTTTAACATAAGTATATAAAATATATTTGGTCATCAAAATCCAAGTAACATTTATTAACATTAACAAAAACCTAAAAATAGAAGGAAATTTATTGTACAAAACACAAAATATTATTTATTATAATAATATAATGATAAAATTATCATCGAGCTACAAGATATTTAAACTAGATATCGTGGCTAAAATAATCTTTTTTACCAAGATACAATTATTTTATACAAATTATTAATGGCTAGATTAGTCATTTCATGTTTTTTGGCACTTAAAAACCACTCATATAGCCTTGGAATATGAAAAAGATACCTTTCAATCAGGGCATTATGGTCTTTTCAATACTTTCAAAAGAGTTAAATTACTTTATTAGTCTTCAAGACAAAATCAATTAAACTCTCTTGCATAGCACGCGTCAGTAAATGACTATCCTCTTTGCTTTTTTGGTGATGTGTGCGAAGCCGTTTAGAAACTAAACACCACATTTTCACAGTGGTGTTTGATAGGTCTCGACATTCTCTCCGTGATGGGGCAGCGTGTGCGCCAAACACACGCACATCTAGTTTGGTGCAAAAAACCATTCGTTTTCCCTCTTTTCTTTCTTTACCTCGAATTTCACACCAACCCTTTTAAAATTTCAAATCAGCCTTTTTAATTTTTTTTCCTTGACATTTGATCCTTGTTTTTTTTATTAATATTTATTTTATTTTGAATGATCTATAAAATCATAATTCTTTTTCAATTTCACCCTATTTTTTTTTATCTTTCAAATTTATTCATTATTCTTTTAATTGCTATTTGTTTTGTTTGTGATTATTTTTTAAATTAATTTTTTTTAGCAGTTTCATCCTCCTTTTTATGATTTCATTCTCCTTAAGTTTATTTTTCCTATAAATTTAATTCTCATTATTTTGATTTACTCTGATAAATTTTTTAAATTAGTATTTTTTTCTAATTTTATTCTTAAACATTAAAATTAATTAGTAATTAAGTTTCTTGATTGATCTCAGGCCTAGCATAGCACGAGTTACAAATTTTAGAGAATAGCCTAAGTTTAGAAGGTTCGTCCGTGTTTCTTTGATTTTTTTCCTTTTTTTAAGATAATGTTTTTTTTTTATTTTCATCATTTAGAATTTATTCAATAGAAAGCTAGGCTCCATTATTTTTATGGGAGTGTTTGGGAATGCGCTGCAAACCGCGTTTCTAAAAATTTTGATTTTTTTTGCTTAAAATAAAAAAAATTATGTTTTTAGATCGTTTTGATGTGCTGATGTCAAAAATAATTTGAGAGAAATTAAAAAACTTTATTTTGATGTATTTCTAAGTGAAAAACATTTTGAATCATCATCGCTACCACAATCCCAAACAAGCCCTTATTTGCTTTCTGTAGAATTTCTCACTAGTTTTTTTAAATAACCCAGGTTATCTCGGGTCTTTTTATTTTATTTTATTTTTGTTGAATTTTTTTGGCTAGTTTTTAAAAGTTATGATTTTCTTTGTACGATTTCATCATTCAATACTTGAAATAATTGTTTTTTGAATAATTTATAAAATTAGCATTCTTTTTCAATCTCACCCCTCCAATTTTTAAAATTTCAAATTTGGTTTTTATTTTTTCCATTGCTATTTATTTTGTTTAAAATAATTCTTTTTTTTTTTACTATTTCAACCTTCTTAACTTTTTTTTCTATTAAATTTGATTTTCATTCTTTTGATTAAATGAATTGATGGTACGGTAACAACAAATAAGTGCATCAAACTAATTTAATCTTTGAATGAGTATTGAGTAGGATCCACTAACACATATTACAGGCTAATCAGTCTTGAGTAAGATTTGATTATGAAAGATATTAACTAGTTTAATAATTTTTCAAGTTAGTAATAATAATAAAAGTGCATGTTATATATTTCACCAACTCACATGTGTGTGTAAAACTTTAAACAAGTCATGAGAAGTAAAATTCACATGAAATCTCAATTCTCAACCTGATTATATAATTAATGTTTAATCGAGTTAGAGAATTGAACTTTTATTAGACAAGAAATGGCTCAAAAACACAACCTATAACTAAGTACTGCCAGACAACAACAAATAATTAAATAATAATAGTAGTAGTAATAAAAATTAGAATGATTAGTATGAGCTCATGCTCAAATATAGAGCACTTGTGTTCTAGCTAGTGGATTAACATTTCAAAATAAAGAGATCGTGTGCATAAATACCAAAGAAAATCAAGTTTTAAGGCAATCAATGGCTAAAACATAGATCTCATTAGAGCATATGCTCATTCTGAAAGGAAAGGAAAGGACATGAAAAGCTAATTAAATGGTCGATAATTGCAACTTCAGAAAAGTGTTTATTACCCAAAATATAAAAAAATTCATAGAAACTAAACCAAATTTTTTTTTAACTAAAAAGTATTTTTTTTATTGACCAATTTTCCTAACAATAAGTAAACATGAGAAAATTTGGAAAATAATTTTTAAAATCTGCTTTCCATAAAACAAAAAAGGCTTAAATTGAAAAATCGATCATGCAACATATCTGATATTTTGTCTTCAAGTGATGATTTCTTTCCTTTTCACACACCATTTTCTGTCTTTTTATGAACCCAAATCACCAAATTAAATACAATTTAATCAATTTCTCAAACAATTCCTTCTCTTTCAGACACTAACTAATGAGAAGTAGTGAAGGTTTTGCATATATTATCTCTATGAAATTCTAGGGTTATGAAATTCTAGGGTTTTGGTGGTACATTAATTCTCTCTTATACAAATGAGAGAATTTGAGGGGGTTTTATTTAATTGATTGGTTTTTTAATTTAATTGATTAGTGTACTAATTCTCTTATATATTGCTTACTTTTTTGTTTATAAATTTATAAAAAATATTATAGAGTTTTGGTTTTTCACTTTTATTTTTTTTTTCTCAGTGATTAAGTATAAGATTTTCTTTCTTTAGAATTAGGTTTTTGATTATATATGTTTCTCTTCCACTGTAATAATGTGTTTGCTTTGCTTTTTGTAAATTATGTGAAAGTTGATAGATTTACGGATAGATTGTAAGAACTTCAATACACAATACGTGTGAGGATAAGGTGATAATTAGGCTAAGTCTCAGTCCTAGAAGTACCAGAGGGTGTCTAAGAACTAGTCTAAGAAGCAAGCAAGAATCTTCAAGGTTAACTAAAAACTAGGTTATGATCAAAATTTGATTTTTTGTCACAAATCTTGATAATTTCTTTAAAGATTTACTTAAATATATTGTAGAACTCTACTTTCATGAAATTGAAGGATCAAGAGTGGTGCCCCTAAAAAATCTTTAATGGGGAAGCTATCGACAACTTCAATATATTGTACGTCGTGTGTGTAAAGATATTTCTTTTTTTAAATTAAATGTCTTTACCAACAATGCTAGTGGGTGAAACAATGAGAAAAATTCTATAAACAAGTCAATTTACAAGAGAAATTGTGGCAATTGTTGCTTGCTAAACTAAGAAAACTACCTTAAAGATCCTAAAACTCTAGCGACCAAGAAACACAAAGGCCTTATCCCGCCAAATTTAAATCTAGAAGGAAGAAGGAAAAACAAACTAAACCATAGTTTATTCTATCATAGTCGATATTTTTTTAAAAAAAATCTAGTTTAACACCTAATTCTTGTCTAAATTCTTTTAATTATAGGAAAATATATGTATGAGAATTAAAATTGCATTCAAGATATTTGATGAAATATCAGATTTTAGTTCTTTTTCTAGTTTGATGATAAAGTTGTAGTATTAATATTATAAAGGCTCTTTAGTCATTAAATGAAAATAATAGTATAAATATTCAAATATTTTTTTGTTGATTTGTTTCGGGAGCATCATACACAGGATGTAAAATGTTACACATGCTACAAAGTTCATGATGTAAAGTGTAAACAATAATAAAAAAAAAAAACAAGAAGAAAATATAAAATAGACCAAACTATAAAATGATAAAAGTGATTTTTCCAATAATTTACTAGGTTTAACATAACATGTAGGGGTGAAATTAAAAAAAAAAGGACTAAAACATATAATTGTTAAAAGGCTAGAAAAAAAAGGACTAGCTCTTTTTTGTAGCATTAATTCAGTGCATGAATATTTTTTGACATTACAAATACAATGCATTATGTGAGTCAAAATATTTTTTTGAAATTGCAAATATGATGTATTATGTGAGCTAAAATAAATTATTAGGTTTAAAGTTGTGTTAACATAACATAATAACATCTAAGAATTAAATTAAAAAAACAAAAATTTATGAACACGAAACATATAATTATTAAAGGACTGGTAAAAAAAAAAAAAATTCCTGTGCACTATAACAACTAACAATACACATGAGTCATGGTCCATGATCAAATGAATAGTAAAAAACCCTTGCCTTTTAGTTTATTATACTATATCGGTGGCTCACGTTATGTTATGGATCTAATAAAAAAACTTAAATGCAGAAAAAGAATATCATGGCATTGCCAACTTGTTTTTCAAAGAGCATTTTTTTAAAACTATAAACACAAAATCTAATGTAGATGTTTAATAAAATAGTGCGAGGATTATATGCACAAATAAGTGTAAAAAGAGATTCTAACTTCAACTAAAAAGTAAGTCATGAAGTTGAAAAACATAAAAAAATAAAGATACACAATCAGAAGGCGGGCCATGTGACTCGTCAAGACTTTGTTTGACTTAATACAAAATTTAAAGACTCTATATTTTTTTCAATATCAAGGCGACAACATCTTGGATTGACATGGGTCGCCCTTGATTAACTTACCAGACCCATAACTCAATTCATGGATCTAACTGGGTTTAATAACTTTGTTTCTCTAAAATCATTTTTATTTAATTATATAATAATAAAAATAGACGATCATAGTAAAGCAATTGAATGAAATATAAAAAGAATGATTATGATGGTCTGCATAAAAAGAATGCTTGCCAATAAAAAAAAAAGAATGCACATGCATTTCCAATAGGTTTTTTTTTTAATAAAAATATTAATTATGAATAAAAAAAACTAATGTATACATTTAACTAAATAAGTCAAGAATTATATGCGCTAATAAATACAAGAAAGAGTTGTCAACACCAGGAAAAGACTAAACCGAAAAGTTGAGTGATAGATGCATATCAAAATATCTAATCTTGAATGATAGCCCGTGGATAGTTGGGTTAATGATAAAAAAATAAATAAATTAGAGGACTAAAAGAAAAGGCAAGTTACTATGTAAATATACATTGACTTATAATGCGATGAACATTGAAAGTTATAGCTATTTTAGATTTCTTCTTCTTAATAATATTAATAATCAATAGTCAGCTTAGGTTGAAGCTTAGGTTGAAGATTAATTTATGATTCTTAGGACAACTTGCACAAAATATAAAAGGATAAAAAACACACAAACTAAATGATAGAGATATGATTAGTGCCCTATTATGTCATGAGCCAACCCAATTTCTTTCAATTTTTAAAAAAGATGCTAAGGTGATGCTAACATTCCTAAAAAGATCCAAGACTTAGATCATTGATTCGATTGAGTTTAATCAGTTTAGTTAATTTAATAATACTAAAAAAAATACAATGATGGTAAATGTCGTGGAAAACAAAATGACAAAAAAAAAGATAAAAATATGGTCAGGACTCGTCTTAGTTAACATGTTAAATATGCAACTTGGATGTAGTAACTCTATTGAAAGGAAATTGAATAAAACTATAAAGCTCAGTTATTAAACAATCTAACGTCGAATGAAAAAACTGAAAAAAAATATTATTTTTAAAAAACAACAAAAAAACTTTGAGTCGAAATAGATTAACCCGCTAACCCCACGATTATGGGTATTAGATTGGGATGACCCTATAGAAAGGAAAACAAAAAAAGTGGAAACACGACAACCAATTCTCAACTAATCAAATACTAAATGATAAAATTGAAATAAAAAAATTCAAATTTTTAAAGTTAAATATTGAAGGATCTTATCTGATAATAAAGAAGAAATTAGATAAGAACTCAATAACCCTACAGAAACTAAAATAAAAAATAAAAAATTCAAAGCTTA
>Ga0307517_10003055_pt1 | contig 26448 bp, 32 predicted proteins | sample 23_EM_MG_FD_194515 | JGI IMG/M metagenome (GOLD analysis project Ga0307517, IMG submission 194515) | Populus trichocarpa ectomycorrhiza microbial communities from riparian zone in the Pacific Northwest, United States - 23_EM | ecosystem: Host-associated > Plants > Roots > Unclassified | place... | reverse complement strand
TGCAACAAGACTTCGGAGTCAACAGGATGCGAAGTGTTAGGGGTGGGCACATCAGTGGCTATAACACCAGCTTGGCCATGGCGGGGTTTCTTCTTGAACACGGAAAACAACTTCATAGGAAACAATAGTCGAAGAGCTGACGACAAACCGCAAACGACTTCAAATCAACTTCAAATGTCAAACTGCCACGAGGCCATTGTGGTTCTGCCTTTTGTCGATATTTGTATCTCTTTACTCTCAGAATTCCATGCGCCACTGTGACACCGTCGCTTCGGTTAGGTACTTTGCAATTGGTATATTGGCGCAATGGCAGTTTCCATCGTGAATCCGAACCAGTTTCCATTACTACGACGTCCTTCTTGACATCCAAATGTACTTACCTCCCAAGTCGAATATGCCAAGCATCGAGCGTCGAAGCCACACTTTATGGATATCCGTAGCATAACTAACCTTCCTGTTCTCTGATTTCTCCAAACAAAATTCGTATCATGAAAGAGACACATCCGTACCCATTCTATGTAGGGGAAACTAGATAAACATAACCGAATATACCCAATATATAGTTACAGTAGGAAACTAGATAAATACGACTCTGAGGTTCAACTCAAGTACGAGATGACAAGGAATAAGCAGCCTGCCACCTCGGTATAGTAGCTGAGGTAGCCATCGACCTTGACGCGGGCATTTCTACACCATGACAGAGACACTGAAACATGCGCAACAAGGTAGTGTTGCCGGAGCGGTGTGGACGAAGGAGAACATGGACTGGCCAGTAGACTTCAAGAAAGTCTTGAATGGCAGAGTTTACAGAAACTCGGCGGCTGAGTGTAGATGACTGTGGCACGTAACACTAGATGGCACGCTTACCTTTACCACGACCCTACTAGAATTTTTTGAACATCATCAGTCGTGAATCACTTATGTCTGCGAATTGATTCATCTTTTGTGAGTTTCGTTACCAATTTACACTTTGTGTGACAAGTCGTAATTCAAATTCGACGAATTCAAACACGTCATGCAAATGAAGTTTATTTATGTGATCTCCTTTAGATCACTCAAATGAAGTCAACTTTTTTCCAATGCCCAAATTCCCGTAACCTGGTCCCAGAATCATCTTTCATATAAAGAACTGATACCTTTTCAAAAGTGTTCAACTCGTTCCATCGTCCAACAATCCAGTACGAAGGGTATCTACCACTAATCATCGCATAATGCTGTCCATCTGGGATGGGGTGTCGGTGACGGGCATATACCGTAAAGGTCTGAAACGTGCCATCGACCTCCACGGTTACAGTTCCTGGACGGACTCCATCCGAGTTTGTCTTCTCCAAGCCTTTAATCGAGCACTCCTGGACGCACAGGCCATTATGCCTGTAGGTGTTGCTGCTCTCTAGAAACGTCACAGATTCGAAAAGATGGATGCCAGCCATTGAAGGAAGCTCGTTCTTTAATACTTGGTTCCAAGTAGGGGCCCACAACCAGCGACCCGTTCCAGGCGAAGGGTACATGAAAAGGAGATCGCCTCGGAAATTCTCGTTCATGGATTCGAGAAGACGGTTCCAAGCGTCCTCCAATGGCTCGTCGGGGAGGTAAATTGGCAAAATCCCCGAACCGAGGACGAATGCCAATCCTGCTATCTTGTCGACCTCGTTTGTCGCATGGCGGTCCCGCATGTTGGACAGCAGGTGGTAGACGTTCTCCCTTTCCTGTAAAATCACCCGCATGAATCCCAGTCGATCGTAAAATTCCCTCACATTTTGATCCGTGTACTCTTCATCGACATCTTTTAGCATGACGGGAGACCCGGCTGTTTGGCCACCTGTTCCGGCATCTTCACAAACCTCTTGGACCGTCCACGCACGGTTTAGCCAATGGCGCTGGCTACGTAGATCACCTACTTGGAAGGGCCTCCCCAACCCGCTGAAGTAGGTCACGACCGATCGGTGGCGATGATAGACATGGGATATCGTGGGCACGTCGATTTTCCATTCCTCCAAACGTAGGGCTCTGTGCGCCAGACTTTCCTGACCAGGAGGGCCCTCTTGCCTCAAGCAAAGAACATCCAACCACACATACTCGGCTCCCATGTTCAACAATTCGATGCGAATGTGTTCCAGGGTCGTGTCAATCGGAATCGGTACAGGCCATTCGTATGCATTGATTGGGGTGCTCATATATTGGCGTTGCCCTTCCTCCATCCAGCTATGCGAGATCGCCCACGGATCACGTCGTACCAAGGAAAATGGAAGGACTCGATTACTGTACAGATCCCACACACGACGTGGAGAAACCGACTGTCTTGTGATTCGTTTCCTGGTTGGGTCGACAGCGGATTCACGAAATTTCCTGTCTTCCTCTTCGAATTTATTCAGCGTCGAGAGAGACGTGAAGGAGTTTAGCGATGGTCGAAGCCGTCCATAAGCGGTGCCAAAATCGTAATTCCTTGATATACAGGACTTGATGAGCTCGGATATCGACGGCATATCCAGTGTAAAAGATTGACGCATCACTTCGTTGAGTTTTTCCAGCAACCCTTCAACGCCGAGGCTGGAGCAGGGGACGGCAGCAAGGGAGGAAGGTATGACTCGGGAGTGGCCCGTGTACCGCAGCTGGAGAGGAACCTCTATATGATTGAGTATCGTCGGAGGTTCGATTGGAAGGATCGTCACTGTACGAGGGGATCGAGGGGCCACTATCGGGTGGCCAGATAGGGCATGAGCTTGGATTCTGGCTTGGTCGCGCAGCTCTTTCCTGCGCCGCTTGCGGGTGTCTAGATCTTCATCCTGAAACTGACCTTCTGTAGATATCACCACCAACGGAGATGCATCTCTCGCGAGAACTTGGTACCGCTCGCTCATAGATGCCAGGGGAGTATCACCTCCCGCCAGCTGCGAGATGGCAGTCAAGTTCGTCAAGGCATTTGGATTATTCAGTGTCATAGCGATTTTCAAAATGCGGCCGTGACTTTCGGCGACAGCCACAGTAACGTAAGTATTTTTGTAATTGTCTACGGCAGAAAGGCGTACTTACTGTATGAATAGAAAAGTATAGGTGACATGTACACGTGTTACACGGTCCAGGGTGCGGGCGCAGCAATGATTGTCTTGTAACGAACGTTCTGACAGTGGTACGGTGGGGGCTTTATTTCAGTTCAACGACTTATCGTCTCAACTCTTATCTTCATTAGATTGGAACATTGCATGCTCAACAAATATTCTATCAAGGGGATATCTCTAAGCGCTGCGGGCCTCATCGCCCTTGCTGATCTTAGTACGATTGCAGAAAGAACTGCACTCACCGGTTCTGCGATCATCGGCGATACCTTCCTTTTGGCACCTGGTATTCACAGGCAACAATCTGCCTCGGAAATCAACGGCGGAGAATTCCCTCCCACTGGTGCATTGCACTCTGGCTATGTATTCCGCGTTGAAAATCAAGCGACCGTCAGATATTTGCAGAAGATAGGCAAGCCCGGTTGTCTTATAGACGTCAAGGTCGAAAATAACACGCCGCATCCCCTTTTTGTCCAACGACTTCGAAAGTTGTTATCCAGCGGCAGTATCATCGCTTCGGTATTTTACTTCTCAGCCGTCGTCCTCACGTTTGTTGTTGTGGCCATCCTCGGGGCAATTCACGACTTTTGGGCGGTCGGTGTGTTGCTGATGCTAATGCTCTCCCGCTTCATAAACATGGTCTTGATCAAGCGGCGGACGCAGCCTGGGTGGAAAGGGGCTTCAGAGCCAGGGGTGGAGGGAGATCTACTGGTATTGGTCAGCCAGGATCGCTGGGTGCGGATGCGGGGAGAAGTGGATGATCTGAAGGCGGTGACTGCAGGGCAGTGGCTTCGTGATTTGACCACGGTCGAGGGATTTGCAACCTCTTTCGCGACATTGTTGGTATACGTGGCGGCATGCCTCGCAAACAATGCATCCACGATCGGCAATTTGTTTATAGCGACCCTGATGTTGGTGTCGATCGCCTTTCTGGGGCTATGCAATTCGGTGACTAGGGACCTTCAGATGTTCGGACGCTCGGTGCGTGTGGTGGAAGGGCCAAAGAGCTATCGTCGTAGGCTGGATATGGCAAACGAGTTGATTCATGTTTCTGGCAGGGACGACTGGGCTATCTCGTTGGGACTTATTCTTCCGACTTCAGTAGGGAGTACGTCGCCAAAGGCTATACTTTAAGATTATGTTTCATACCACTGGTGCTGTATTTCAATAACATGTATATGATACGGCAGCGATTAGCAAACTATTGTCAGCGGAAACTTACAAATGCGATGAATAAGAGTGACATGTGACACATTCTTGACCTTTCTTCCGCTTTCGAGAGGGATCTGCAGAATTCTAATTCTGACATGTGTTGACCACGTCTCCTCTGACTCATCTCCGATATTTAACAAGGCATGTCTGGACAACAGAATCCCCGAACTGGAACACTATGTCCTCGCCCATTGACATTCCTCGTCGTGCTTCTAGGTCTTCATTGACTGAGTCGCGGTCGGATTTGTCGTCAGTGTCGACGTCCCCAGTCACCACGCCTTCGTCGTCCTTGGGTCTCTATATCCCGATTCACAAACGGACTCCTTCCTCAGAGTCATCGCATGGTATTTTTGCACTCATCTCTGTCTCTTTCATCGTCTGAAATAATGGTCCAGTCGCGCATTCCCACACCTACAGCGTCGACTTCCTCTTGTCACTTCGTTCTTTCGCAGACGAATCAGTGAGTGACAAGCTGCGCGCTTCGTGTCCTGAAATCGTCATGTCGCGCCGCATTCGCAAAAATCTGGAATTCCACGAGCGGCAACGGCTTCACCACGATATTCTTACCCCTCGAGGTGACAATCACGACCAAGAACGTCAACGTATCGACGTTGGTATTCATCGAGTACCTGCCCTACCGTCGCAAAAGCAATTGCACGTACCATCTATAACACTGTCTTCCCAGTCTCCAAAGGGACGCGTTCTTCCACGCAGGAATTCGAGGTCTGCGGTCCGTCCTGCAGAACGCAGGCGCCAGGCTTGGCAGCCAATTCAGCCTTCGGTCAATGGAACGTGGAGGCCTCAAGTTGTATAAATCCAGTGGTCGAGTCTGCCTAGCAAATACCTTGTAACCTACTGTAATCCAAACAACTTGAATGTATTTCAGTCCACCTACCTTTCTCGGCCGCTTCCGGGCCCAAGAGTGACAAACATTTGTTTGCGTACCAACTGAATTCAAAACGATAGATAAAAACACAGATAGTCGGAGTTGAACATTTTGATAACCCGAAGGGAAGCAATCTGACCGCCTTTCGCAAAGCCGACAGCTGTCAAGGCTAAATTTTGAAAGTCCGCTCTGTCTTCTGGCTTTGAATTCAGCTGTGGAGTCACCCAACCCGGGCCAGTTCTCCACTTGAAACATGACTGATCTGCAGTATACACATATTGAGGACATCGAGAAGGTACGTGCTCTCTAGCAACAGCTGTCTGTCAACCCCTGGCCCACCAACGACGACAATGGCTCGCATGCTAACATCCATCTTTACTCGCAGATCCACGATGAGCTCAAAGCCGGCTTTGCGAGTGGCAAATCCAAGTCAATCGCATACAGGAAATACCAGCTCGTGCAGCTGATGTACGCCCTCTCCGACAACTCTGAGCGGTGGGACAAGGCACTCAACAGTGACTTGGGAAGACCCGTCCTCGAAAGCCGTTTGTGAGTTGTCCCGTTTTGAATCTCCTTTTAATTCTTATTGTTTGAAAAAAAAAAAAGCCTCGAGCTCAACCCTACTCTGTCGGAAATAAAGAGACAACACGACAACGTGGAGAAGTGGGCGAAAGCAGATAAACCTCCGTTTAGCATCACTTGGACACCGTTCAACCGAAACCTCGTGAAGGAACCCAAGGGCACGGTACTCATCATTAACCCATTCAACTACCCCGTCTGGGTGAATTTCGTACCGCTCGTTAGTACCCTTTCTTCTTGTAGCGAGGTTTTACTTTACTCATTGCTTTTGGATAAAAAGGCCGGCGCTATCGCTGCAGGATGCACCATACTTCTCAAACCCTCGGAGCAAACCCCAGCATGTAGTAGTCTCTTGGCCGAATTGATACCCAAATATCTGGATAGTGATATTGTCAGAGTCGTCAATGGAGCTGTCCCGGAAACCACCAGAGTTCGTGACTCGTCTCTATTTTGTATATATATTTTTTGACCACCGACTCCGCGTCTCTTCAGTTGCTGGAACTGCAATGGGATCATAGTAAGCATTAGCAGGAAATCCCCCATAGGTGCTCAGATGAATATTCGTTGGATCATTTAGTCTTTTATACCGGTTCGTATATCCAGCTATCCAACAACAAAATACGTGTTTACTTATTATTTTCTGCTTGCAGGCTCCGAAAGGATTGGGAAAATAGTTATGGAAGCCGCAGCGAAGCATTTGACCCCCGTCACCCTCGAACTTGGAGGTATGGGAAACGTTTTCTTCTTCCTTATTCGTTTTCGAATCGAAGAAACTTCCCTCCAACAGGCAAATCCCCCGTCATCATCGACTCTAAATGCGATATCAAGACGACTGGGAAACGATTACTCTGGGGAAAAATTGCGAATGCAGGTCAAACTTGCGTTGCGCCTGACTATGTTCTCGTTCCTAGAGACTTCCAAGATGAGCTTGTCAAGGAACTTGAGAAATGGTATAACGTTCCCTGTTGTCAATACAATCACTGTTTAATTTTGTTTTCTTTCTCTCTCTCCTTAGCCATTCGGAATTTTACCCAGATGGAGACCCTTCTAAACCTGGTGTCTGCAGTCGTATTGTCAGTCAACGAGCAACAGCTCGAATTGGAGGTTTGTTGGAGAAAACTCAAGGGAACATCGTGTTTGGTGGAATCGTAGACAAGGAAAACAGATACATCTCCCCGACCGTCGTCCGAGATGTTTCAATCAATGACTCTCTTATGTCAGAGTAAGCGTTTCGTCTCTGTTACATGAACCCTTTCTCACCCCGGTGGTTATTCTTTCTTTTTTTTTTTTTTTTTTTTTGGCGAATAGAGAACTTTTCGGACCTGTGCTTGCAATTGTTCCTGTTGACGATATTGACGAAGCTATCAAAATCGTCGAACGCAAGTGAGTCGCGATATCACCTCCTGTCTACGGCGAGTCTGAGCCTTTTTTTTTTTTTTTGGTCATCCAGCCCCAATCCTCTTGTAGTCTACGTCTTTTCGGAAGATGAGAAATTCAAGAAAAAGGTATTTGAACAGACGAGAGCAGGGGCGTTCGTCGTAAACGAGACTCTCATTCATCCAGGAGGTTCGTTTCTTTCAGCCCTGCCCCAACCACCCCATTTTCAACGATTTTTTTTAAGCTCCCGGTCTGCCGTTTGGCGGTATCGGCAACAGTGGATGTGAGGTTTCAAATCCGCCTAGCTTGCTCACTAATCAATGCGTCCTTCTCGCTCAGTCGGCCAGTACACTGGAAAGTTTACCTTTGACACTTTTACGCATCTGAAAGCTATGATAGAATCTCCGTCTTGGTGAACCTCGGATTTTTTTTAAAAAAAAATTAAATTATTCTCATACCTTGCTTTTATCAGGATCGACCGAATTATCTCCTTCAGATTCCCTCCATACACCGTAAGCTCGAGTTTTTTTTTTTTTTTCACACATACTTCTTTAACATTTGTAAACGTATAGGATCAAAAAGTCTCAAAAGCAATGAAACTTTCTGATTCTCTTCTTCCAAGGCCTACAGGACCGCCCCCGATCGACGGACGAAAAGGAAATTGGTTCCGTAGGGTGCTCTTTGCGGCTCTTGTAGCCGCTGTGGGTCTACTGTTTCGTCGTTCTCGTAAGGATTGAGAGTTATTATTCCCTTGTGTGTACATGTGTATGTCATACGAAGGAAGTTCAAGCTAACTGCTTTGCTTGAAATTCTTCAGACGACGACGCTCTTGTACCACTATCATGTTGTACAACATGCTCTGATCGGCGAAAGTCCGAAATATGTTTAGGTATAGCCATCACAAGATTATTGATTCTTCATCTTTGATGGTAGTGTCTTCTTGTAAAAATTACCATTCAAGGGCGTTGTCAAAGCCATAAGGGGTAAGAAATACTGAATTGGGAAACTAAACAGAGGAGCTTATCTCAAGACGCACAATATACACCGATCATATTCAAATACTAATCACGATGCTCATTGCATTACAAACTCGAGCTCTGAATTCTATAAAATATATCTCCTGGAGTTTTAAGGCAAATATAAAGGTCTATGAAAAAAAAAAGAGAAAAAGATTAAAGAGGAACCAAGGCTCATTGACCACCCGACGCCGCATGTCCATTCGTACCACCTTCAGGTACGGATTCCTTGGATCGAGCCAAAACATCCGAAGCGGCTTTCTTTACGGTGTCCAGAATAGGTGTAACTCGGTTCTGGACTTCTTTCCCAACACGGGACATTTTCTCCTGAACAGGAAGATCCTTCTCCTTTACGATGGAGGCCAAGTCATGGACAACGTCCAAAAGGGCGGAGGAGATTTCGGCGTAGGCATGATGAATATGGGAAGCAGAACCTTGAACGCCCGACTGAAGAGATGCGGCCAGATTGGAAGTCGAAGTTTGGAGCTTCTTAAGTTCGTGAATCATGGTGTCCGAGAGGGAGTAGACCTGGGACTGTGCTGATGACATTGAAGAAGACGCTGCCGAGGTGATGGCGTGAGCAATTTCGGCTGCCTTCTGACTGCGGGTAGTGTTAGCAGACACAAACGGTGCGACGACTCGGATGGCGACTTACGTGATGGCGGATTGTGCATGGATTTGTTTCAATTGATCATTGGTGTACACAAGAATGTTTTCGCCAACAGTTTTGGAAAGCGCAAAAGCGCGTTGGTATTGATATTTGGCATCTGGGGGAGTCAATGGGCCGTCGTGGTGGTTGAACTTTGAAACGGCGTTTGCAAAATAATCGACAATTGGGGCAAACCTCTGTGAAAGTAACTATTAGGGCGAGATAAGAAGGAAAAAGAAGTTGATGAACGAACATTGTCGATGCCTTGAGCGACATTTATCGCAGGAGTCGTGACGTTATCGCCAATCACCTTGCCTACGCCGTTAATGGTATTGTCCTTGCGCTCGATAACATAGGTGGCGACCTCCTTTGGCTGGATATGGAAGGGATATGGATAACGAGACTCGACGACATCAACGGCCTTGTTGGCGAAGCCATCCGCGCGAACGATTAGAGGCGCCAGCCTAACTTGAAGAGGCTCGGTGAGCCTGTAGGCGGTATTCGAGAAGACCTTGGCGTGAGCATAGGGCTGGCGGGTTAAGATATTGCTGGTCAAGACGTAGTTGATAGACTCCAAGGACGACGAGACCATTGGAATAGAGGCAACGCGAGCAAAGATTTTAATCTCTGGCGGGTTAGTCTGGTCGGTGGTCGCGGTCTGAGTTTGCGTGGCGGACATGGTAGTCACGAATCAAGGTTTGTGCGCGAGGATGGCAGACGCCCGCCTTTTTTAAGTTTGCGTTTCGCATGTGATTTTAGATAACGCCGTATCACGTTATTCTTCCCCATATGCTCAGCGGACCGGTGTGTCGGGTTCCTCATTCCTGGATTTCGACCACAATTCAGTATGGAAGAGAGCTTATCGTAGACCATGCCATTTCAAATGCATTACGATAAATTTCAGGGTTCCAGTGTGGCATAAACGGATCTTAACTGGCCTCAGTCGTGGAAGGTTATTATCTTGGACCCAGATCTTTGAACGGATTCTGCGTCAGAGACTCGTCATAAGAAAATATGCCCAATATAGTCAGCAACGTTCGAATGAACGGCATGGTGCCACCTGATGCATATCTCAGTCTCCTTTTTGCGATACGAATCGTCACGGTGAATGGGGAGGTATAAATGTCATCGTTCATGCCAATAGGGGCACGGGTATTGCCGGTTTCCAAGACATGGTCTTCATGGCCTCTTATTCCAGCAAACGAAAACGACAATGCTCCGAGTCTGACACTCACCTAGTCGACGATGTTGAAGACGCTCGTCTGGAAGCTCGCCCAAAGAAGAGGGAGAAAGCACAAACTCCAACAAAAGAAGAGACCGTACCACTGCCTCCTGTCTCTCGTTTGTCCAGCTCATGTTATCCATTCGAGACCCCGGCTGACTTATTACACTGAATTTAGGCTACTTACCAATAGTTCACGGCGGTTCGCACTGGCGTGGAAGAGGGTCCTTCGAGAATATCATCATCTTGTGAGGGGGCTCCTTGTCGAGTTGGGACCAATACAAACCACCTCCCACTAGCGGGGCTTCTTACAGTAAATGGAATGAAGGGCGTACTTGGGTTCGTAGCTAAATATCAATATATCCATTTCATTCATTCAGGGACAATTGTTTAGGTTGACCACCTGCAGCAGCACATGCAGAGGCAAGAATTTTCATCCAAGATCCACAACTTTGCTTTCCCTGGCGCCACCGTCGAAAACGACCTTTGTGACCAACTTTCTAGCTTCACAAGATTGCCAGCTTTAGATTCAGACCGGACAACTTATTGTACGTTAAACCCTTTTCTGCTTAGTTTTCTTGCTGAATTCGTCTTGCAAGTTATATTCATGGGTATAAACGATTGCGGAAACACAGACCGCGATGAACTAGATCCGATCATTGAGAAGATCTTCGACACTCTTCATCATCTCTATGTCAAAACCAAAGCAAGGAGTTTCGTCCTCATCAACGTCCCACCCATCGATCGGTCGCCACAAGGTATCAACTACTCTACTCACACGGAACCTCTAAACCCTCCATGTATAGCTATAAATTCCGAGATTGCAGAGGTGGTAGAGGAGCGCGTAAAAACCTGGAACGACCTACTCCACGAGCAAGCAGCGGAATTTGGATTGACCTACAAAGATGGAACTCTTTTCCTCTTCTCGTCGCATCAATTACTAATGGACGTGCTTGATGATCCTTTGGAATACGATTTCACTGAAGACGATGTCACAACCGAAGTCGGTGGCATCTGGGCGGATGATCTACATTTGACATCGGAGGTGCATGACATCTTAGGAGAGCAACTTCTTAAAGCACTTGCTATTCAGTTTGAGAATGTTGATGCTGAATAATATGAATATCGCAAGCTGCTGAATCAGCGTCGACCTACGTCACTTTCCTATCACCAACATCGATGGCACCAGTAAAGAACGGCAAAGTGATTTTCAATTCCGTTCCTAATGGTGAAATACCTTTGAAGAATCTCATGAGAAGGCCAGGGCTCACCAGTTTTATCTAGGTTATCCAGAACCAGGGAAGACGACAGTGTATGATGAATCTGAAACCATCGATTTGGAAACAATTCCTCTCAATGGCGGGGCGTTAATAAAGGTCTTGGAATTATCAGTGGACCCATATTTCCGCGGTCGCATGCGAGATCCGTCTGTAAAGTCGTATTCACCCCCCTTCACGCTCGGTCAACCTCTGGAAGGCAATGGTGTCGGTGTCGTCCTCCGTTCTGAAAACTCCAAGCTCAAGACGGGTGATCATATTACTGGAACGCTTCGTATGTTCTCTACATGTTCTCGACCTTTTTGGTCATTTGACTTGCACACTGCAGCACACCAGCATTATTTTGCTGCTACCAACATTGACAACATCCTAATTATTAACAATCCGTATAACTTGCCATGGTCGAATTTCATCGGCGTTCTTGGCATGCCAGGTAATACGAATACCTCTCACCTACCTTTTTTTTCTCCTGATCATTGTCGAAGGAATAACCGCCTTCGCTGCATGGAAGGAATATGCACAAGCGAAAAAGGTGGGTCACGGTATTTCGTCTTCAAGTCTTTTTTTTCATTTATTCCTTGACAGGGCGAGACTGCTTTCGTATCTACAGGAGCAGGAGCCGTCGGATCGTAAGTAGTCCCTCGACAGTTTCTGTCCAACCACCATTTTTAAAGCTTCCACTAGATTGGTAATCCAAATTGCTAAACTCGACGGCCTCAAAGTCATCGCTTCGGCAGGCAGCGACGAGAAAGTGGAATACATGAGGGGACTCGGTGCGGACGTCGTGTTCAATTACAAGACCACGAGTACGGCGGATGTACTTGAGAAGGAAGGACCGATTGATATGTGATTAACCTCCATTCCGCTCTGAGAATTATTTTTAAATTAACACATTAGATACTGGGATAACGTCGGCGGTGAGACTCTTGACCATGCGCTGAATGCTGCTTCCCTCGGAGCGAGATTTATCGTGCGTGAATTTTCACCTTACATAAAAAGGCTTCCCATGGAACTCAAATAGGAATGCGGCATGATCAGCGGTTACAACGATAGTGCTGGTGCTGTGAAGAACCTCTTCATGGTTATCGGTAAATCGATCAGCATGCACGGATTCATAATCGGGCGTATTGCCAAAAAGTATCTCAAGTCATTCGCTGAGCAAGTCGGTCCAAAAGTCGCTGCTGGTGAAATCAAACATCGAGAACATGTGTACCAAGGTCTCGAACAAGATGGTGAGGCAAACTTGGCTGTCCAGAAGGGAACCAACGACGGGAAGGCAGTTGTCCATGTTGCTGATGATAATTAATTAAGTAATAAACGAGCGGTCAATGCAAGAAGATATGTAATTTTATGTTGAATATAGTGGCTTTTTCTACGGCTCACATGGCAGTATCTCTCCTATGGTTGCGATGGGACTTGAAACTAGATACCTATGAGATCTAACTACATATAAAGTATGATAGAATGGACAAAACGAAGATAATGAGTAGCAGATAAAACTTTACAGGTAAAATGGGATCCCGTAAACAACAGGAGCCGCACCAGTAAGATATTTGAGTTTACAACTATCGCGCGATTGGGACACCGCCGAAACCAACGAGACGGGTTGCCTTGCGCTTTTGCCAGATTGTCTTGCGATGTCTGGTCCGTTCAAAGACATCTTATTCAAAACTGCCTGACATAGTTTATCGATGTCCTTGTCCGTCACATCCCATAGATTGGCGACAAGGGTTGGACTGTATGCGTAAGTGAGAAAAGGCACAATAAGTTCTAATAAAATCGTACCATCCAGCAAGTATGTAATTGTATGGTGTCCCCGTCCTATCGAAATCACCGAGATCGCGCAGGGCCCCAGAGGAGCATCCCCAAAGCATAGTAGCAGCGCATGTGGGGAGATTCCGAATTCTGTGGGACCGTACATACTGTTCACCACCGCCATGCCCGAAATAGCTAGTGGAATCATTCAGACCAAATTCTCGAACCACGAGCGAGAGGGACAACTTACATAACTAGGTCATTCGATCTCAATGCGTCAATGAACTGTTGCTCAGTGATGGGTTGGCCAGTAATCCCGTCCCATCCGGCTGCCTTCATTCCATTTGCCCAATCACGGAAGCGGTCTTCGGTCTTGCTTAAATCGCCACTTGGGTTCAGCATAAAGAAACCTTTACGATGATCAACGACGGCCCCATCTTCTGGATTATGTTTTTGACCAGCTGCTTCCCGTTTGCGCTGTGCGAACAAAATACGGTCATGTAGAAATTGAATACCAGGAATCCTGCTGACACTTCGACCTCGTAGAATCGGTAAACTCTCCCAAGGAATGCCCTGAACATTTTTGTCCAGTATCAAAAACAGGTGATCATCTGACTTTGGAGCAATCTTCATAGAACTCCTCTGTCTGAGTTGTTTTGGTGCGTATTCTTCGAGGACGGTGCGGAGGTCAACCACAAGTTGGTCAATGTCTACTTCCGAGACGGCAACGGGAACTCCGTGGTACTGATATAGATCCAAAACAAAATAGACGATATCCTCGAGTTCTTCGTCCCGACATTTAGGGGAAAGTGTAGAGAAGCATCTGACAAACGCTTCATCGAGCCTGAACTGCCCTGGAACGTAGGTCTGGGAGGTACATTTCCTATGTTTCGGTTTCGCTGGTTTCTTGTCCTTTATAAGAAGATTCTGATGAAAAACCTTCTCGAACTGTTCGCGAAGTTCTGAGATCAGCTCCGGGGGCATCTCCGACGGAGGGCTGAGAATTGTCTTGGGTTTATAAAATGTAAGTGACAATATTATGACAGTAGGGAAAAAAAGGAACCTTGAAAGCGCCGAGCCAACAATATTCAATATTTTCTAGCAAGTCTCGCATCCGAATGTCGAGTAGGCCGCGCTGCTTCCACCAGTTTGAACGGGCACTCTCATCATCCAATTTAATATGGATGGCAGCTTTGGTAGATTCGTTGCTGGCATGAATAATATTTTGAAGATCCAGAAGTGCAGCATCGAAAGTGAGGTGTTCCCCTTCACCATCTCCTGCGCCTTGTTCTCGCCTTTCTTTCAGTGGAATACAGAAAATCAAGGGCTCGGTTGGTTCATCACCACCTTCTCGTCGACAACAGATGAGTGTGCTCTTGTCGGGGGTCACACTGAGGTTCACGACCGTCCAATTATTGGGAAGACTCGCTGTTTTCGGTGACAGCAAACAAGGATCAAGAATTTGCATCTGGTATTTCTGTCGGAGGGATTGCCAATATTCCTTGACGAATGAACCTTCGTCGTTGTCATCGTCATCGTCACAGTCGTCGTCACTTTCAGATAGGGATGAGTTCATTCGTGCCTTAGCAAACGGAGCTGGAGGAGAGGGAGTTTCGTTGGTTTGAGGAGATGGCCACTGGAGGTCGTTAAGAGACGGGATGGGAGGAAATTTGTGGTCAATGGCATCCAACATATCATGGCGCAGTGTCAAGCTGGCAGATGCATCTAAAAGGTCTATGTTACCAAAGACATTATGGTAAACATTTGAGACAACCAACCTAGAAGCGAAGCTATCACAGAAGGTAGTTCCTCCCGTCGGTCTCCCAAAGAGGTTCCAAATGCGTAGACGAGGACAAGAGATATAGCAGTTTCTCTGATTTTAATGATACTTCCCGTTGATGCAGACATGCGAAGGTGTGCCGATAGGTGTTGTTCTGCTTTAACCAGAGCACCAAGGATATCGACAGAGGAAACGCTTGACCCCGACTTGCTTTTCATGCCAATGGGAACAGCAATTGCTGTTTGGCACAAATCAATACATATATTATTTAAGAAATAGCAACGGCCGAACGTACTCGATTCTGTGAGCGAACTGAGAAACATATCCGTTCGAAAACGACCATAGACACTATGCAATGTCAAATTCGCCATGAGGGCATTTTCTTCCGCCTGTGATTCTATAGTTATATATGAAAAACATCATGAACAATTCGTCGTACCTTTGTCGCATTGGAAAATGAAAGGGAAAGGAATTTCTCCAATATACTGTCAAACCGGTCGCCGATATCGTTACGTAGGAGCCACACTGGAGTCGTGCGTCAGACAAGGCAAGGACAGGTCTATCACTCCTTACATTGCTGAGAGAGAATAGAAGAGAGGAGCGCAGGTGCCAATACGTCAACCAGCATTTTACGTCCCGGTGACGAGCCAAGTGATCTTCGTGGCCTAAAATATAGTCAGTTAAACATATATCGACAATAATCCATCTACTACATACCCAAACGCAACAGAATCAAATTGTTGGAAAGCATCGTCCAGGTCTTCAAGCATCCTTACAGTCTCTTCAAATAATTCAGCGGGCTCGTCGCCTTCTGAAGTCTTCATTAGATACTCCATATTCAAACGACGAATATCTGCAGCATCAAGACCGGGCATCCCTTGTAAACGGTCAGCGGCGCTCGACAGGCTTGAATGTGCGTCCTCGAGACGGCCCATGTGTAACTGAACCTCTCCTAGCTTCGCTTGTGCCCTACTCGCCATTGCAGGTGCATTCAACTGTTCAGCGAGTTCAGCGGCTTGACGAGCAAAATATTCTGCCTCTCTAGGAGACCCTCGCAGGAAATATGTTTCATTCAAGAAGAACAGTGTCGAAAGCAGCCCTTCGGATAATCTCCATTCTAGTTCACATGCTGTTGACCGCCCCAGATTGTTGGATGATGGGCTGCGCCGGCTTTCATTTGGAGTAGCAGTTGACTGGCCAGTGGACGACAGAGCATTTTGAAGCGGTGACATGTCAAATGGGTTATCATCTTGTGTACTTGGACTCGAAGGGCGTAAACGGGTGATGGTATCAATCGCACGAGTCCACAGACGAAGAGACTGTAAAGAATTCCCCAGCGAGGCACAAACATCACCCTGAAATTTTTATTAATACCCCACAGGAGTACAAGCTGACACGTCTAACAACACACCTGTGCAAATTGGATGGTGCCAAAGACATGAGCCGCAGTCGCAGCTATCTCCAAGTTCTTTACCCGAGCGAGAACACGTTCTCGGGTCGACATCCCTTTCTCTTCAAGGTCCAGGTTTTTGTACAATCCTTGGGCCTCAAGATATACTTCGACACTGAAACTATTCGTCAGCCACACACATTCACTTCACTCGACGTAGAAATTCGCCACCTCTTTGGAATGTCCTCAAATATTGCCAGGGACTCGCCAAAGCGAAGTAAGAAGCGAACTGAAACTTCTCGCGATGCTTGCCGACTTCGAACAATATCATGTGCGGGACTGAAGATGGAGACAGCTCTCCTGAGCTTGCCGAGGGTGACATATTCGTGTGCAAGGTCAAGTGAAGCGAGAATGTATCCTGTAAAGTTAACTAAGCTGATGCGACAGTCTTCAAGGGATTGATCTTTTACCATCGCTTCTGGTACCTAGATGACGTTGGGCGAGTTTCCTGGACATATCTAAAATATGTGCCTTGGCTAGGATCAATGACAGCAGGCCAAGAATTCGAGCGACCAGTTCTATTCGAAGGTAGCAATGAGGTGATATATCGAAACGAAAAGCAAGCTAGGGACGAACGCAACAGCTGCAAGAATTCATTGAAGTTGTCAAATATGATCATTTTTTGTGCCGATGTTTTTCCCTCCAACGATCGTCTTTGATGAGAATGGGTTGCATTAGTTGCTGTCACTTTTGAGAGAGAATTAGTAGAAACAAGAGCCGACATGACACAAGCAAAGTATCTCACCCAACTTCGCTTTCGGCTTGACGGCGTTGGAATCACTGACACCTTCGATTTTCGTCTTTCTAACTGGCACAGGTTTCCTTGGGGCAGAAGGCACCTTCAGTCTCGTCGTTCTGGTTGTTTTTGGCGAAACTATCCGGCCAACCCCCGCCGATCCAGCGGATCTCCTGACCAATTTAGGACTTGCTTTTGGACCCTTTGAGATTTTCGGGCTGCCCACAACGTCTGGGGAGAGAATCATCTTTACCAACCGACATGCTTCTTCGGACCTTTGAGTCATGATGGTGTTTTGTTCCGGATCAGCTCTTCTATGCGCATGCAAGGCGACCCATAGATGAGCGGTAGAACGATACTGAAGACTAAAATGGGCCAGACGAGAATCCTTCGCGAAAGACTGCAAGTAACAAAATTGACGCTGTGAATGAAATTGGGACACAGACCCACTTACCTGCAAAGTACAGAGACGTTCAATCTCCATGGCTACCTCTTCAGCAGTACCATACCCCAAAGAAGAAATTCCGTCAACAGAAGAGTCACGATAAGCAAATTCCAGACACCGACAGAGCATTCTCGCCTTGCGGATTGGCATGAGGAGTAAACCATTTCCGTCCTGGACACTGTATATCTCGAGCACATCTCTTAACAAACCAACGAAGACAGCCCGAACGCCTTCCTTCCATCGACTCGGCTCAAGGCTGATGAGCTGTCGTTCCAACAGTGCGCCAATAATATCGTTTTCGAGGCGAAAAGATTCATTATGATCCCCGTTTGAGTTCTGCATACATGATCGAATCGAGATCGCCTCAGGAGGGAGGAACAACTCGCAAGTACCCATGTAAGTAACACGATCTACTAGACCCAAGAGTTGGCTGACGGCGGTGTTACATTCAGGTCCAAAGAGAACGCCAATGGCGAGCGTGTCTGTTTGTTCTGACAGCCCTGTCGACGTAAATGGGAATGTAGCTATTGCTTGCTTGAAAGCATCGAAGGCTTTCTGTCCGAATGAGTAAGATCGGCATCTGATGCTCAAAGAGAATGGGGTAAAGACGTACTCTTCGATCACTGTTCTTCGAATAGCAAACTCCTGACAGTTCCCAGCGACGAAAGAGCTGTTCTTCGAGTTGCATCCACTCATTACGCCGAGTCTCCGTCATAGATTCCGGGGCCGACCTCGGCAATGACAGTGCTCTCCCTCCTAATGTACATGATTCGAGGAGAAAGGGGACAGCATTTCCATATCTCGTGCCCTGGTACAGAACACTGGCGAGGTTGTAAAATGCTCCAGAGATGCAGCGAGCGTAGTTGGCAATATCAAAACTTTCTTCCCCTAGAGGAGATGAAGGGGACTCAATAGCCGGAATAGAGTTAAGAATGGAGGTCGCTTGGGAAAGTAGCTCAAAGGCCGGAATGAAGGTTCTGGGGTCGGTGACCTTCAGTGTGACACGGGCCATGACGAAGAGAGTATCTATGGAGCGATGGAGGATGTCCCGAATCGCTTGTGCTTCAAGAGCCTGGAACGGAAATCAGTGTCGAAACACTGGAAATTAACAGATACGCACCGAATCAAGAAGTACAACATGCAAACAAGCGACACAAGCCCGAAGTAAAGAATGCAGATGCTCATTCACCTTTGAAAAAGTAGCGGGAAGGGATGGTGACGATGGATACACATCGATTGCTTTACTAGCCATCCGCCGCAGTTTCTCAACCGCCCTATCCACTTTCGCACAAACGCGGTCGAGTTCTGCACCTGACGATGGATTTGGTTTCGAGGGTACTGGCCTCAAAAAGAGACTCATATTGGATGGTGTTTCGAAACTAGAAGTGCAGATTTGGATAAGGGACAATAGTTGGTCTGTGATAAGTTGTAACGACAGAAATGGTTGACTTAAAAATACCTCTCACCGTTTTCTTTAGCAACCCCCACATCAGTCTTCATCAGGTCCTCCAACATGAGGGTTAATTGGGCGAATGTATTAGATAGTTTCGTTCCCTCGATGATAAGTGTCCGTTGGGCTGGTTCTGTAGTTCTACTGGCCTCAGCCTGCTTTTGCGGGGATGGGTTCGTTACATTAAATGAAATAGCGGATTGGGAGGATTTTTGTATGAGCACGTTGATTCTTTGTAAGAGTGTGATATCACCAGCCTGGGCAAGAATTAGCGGTGAAGTCAAAAATCCCAAGAAATAAAATCTACCCTCTTGGCAAAGGATGACCAATAATCGCAAAACGCGATGAAATTCTTCCCATCGTCCACTGCTACGAATATTCCGTTGTCTGCCCGCGTTTCTGCAATTTGTACGAGCTGGTCGAAAGAACGGAGAACAAGACGTGTGACACTCTCTTCCGAGGTCGATGACGGGGCAGATGGGGTCATTTTGATGAGGACACTAGTGAATTTGGTAGCTTGGTCCCAAACGATTTTGCCTTCGACCACGCCAGTCGACGTGTGAGCAAGACATCGCAAGGCATACATTCGAAGACTAAAAAGTGCTTCGGGAGATGGAGTGGATATGGGTGGGTTCGTCGATTTGAATTTGAGTGAAGGTTTCTTCAAAATGGTTGAGGAATTGCAGAGTTTGGTGAGAGCGGCATACGCCCGAGTGAGAAGAGAGTCGACATGCTTTGATGGGAGAAGGGAATAGTCAGGATGCCAGGATAATAGAGAAAATGTGGAGGGTAAATCTAGTGTCGTGGAAAGTTGTTGTACAGAACTTGGAGTAGAAGATTCGGGACGGGATACTAGCATGAGGGAATGCAGAAGATATGTGGAAAGTAAATTCAGCAGGATGGGGTTTGAAGGTGGTGACGCTGCTTTTGGAACGGATAAAAGTTCAAGTTTGCTTGAACCTGTGGTTTGACGTCCCTCTGAGCCATTGATAGCCAAGCAAATCCGAGGATGCATTTCCTCAAGAGCTGAAAAGGCAAGATCGAACTAACAGACGAATGGGTCGATTGAAATTTGAAAGGAATGTCAACACACCATCTCAAGAGCGAAAAGCTTTCCAAGGACACTCGATGCTGCTCTTTCAACGTCAATATCTCCAGGTGAGATCCGTCGTAGGACCCCCAGATGTTTTGCGGCCTCAGCAGCTGATGAAACGACAGTGTTCACAGTGGTTTTCGACACTCCTCCAGTCGACCTTTTCCAACCAGACCGAGCGACATTAGAGAGTGTCTGGGAGGCGCCATTTACTGCGCGCATAGAAACAAGTTTCTTTGCTTCGAAATCCAACTCCTCTTCTTCTCTCGCTTTTTGTTTCCCGTTGGCATTGCTGATCTTGAGTTTGCTGGCTAGGTCTTTAGCTAGTTCATCAGGGGTTGCCGCAAGTTTTACGGATTTTGAGGAATGTCCAGAGGGCGCAGAGGGGCGTGTTCTGGTCGCCATTGACTCATAATTCATGAGTCCTTCAGAAACGCGAACAAAAATAAAATCACATGACCGTACGCGTTGTTGTCGCTTATTACCAATTCATCAACATTGTTCTCTTCCCTCGAACACGAAATTTAAGCCTCGATTTACTTCCTTTGAGACCCGTCTATAGAACTGAGACTCTACGGAAATTCGTCTACAATTAACGCGATTTGATACCAACTCACTGACTTGGGATACCTGATTCCTTTGCAGAATGACTACGATGTTATAAAACATAGTCAAAAACACAAAGCAGCAATATCTCGCTGTAACCCAGAGATTCTCGTTGTATTTGTCACGGTTTCTCCAGTAAAAATGTGCAATGGTCGGCGAGTTCATTTACGCTTGCTGGCGATGGTGTGTAGAAATTTATCAGAAAGAAATATACAAGTCGGAAATCAATCAATACATGCCCGCTTTACTCATTGCTTGCACGACAGGAATGTCACATTGCGAGCTCCTGCTTTCTGTAGAAATTTTGATGTTTTACCTCTGAACGAATTTATGTCGTGCTCTCGTTCGATCAGCTGCTTTGGACCAATGATATGGCCTGTTTTTTAAAAAATCATGTGTAGCGTCGACAACAAGATCCTCTGGTATAAACGTGGGCTGATGTTCTAGATCGGTTTGTCTAACTTGCATTTCAAATATGCTTTGTCTTACTCAAGTCTTACCATTAGGGCACTTCCCCAAGCAACTCACGATTTTACATAAAGGACTTGTTTCCGAAATTGTTCATTCCAACTGCCGCGCATGCAAAGAATCTGAATTTGAGAGTCGATCTATCGAACAGACTGTCTCAGTTCATCGACGATTCAAGACATATTAGTAGTCCAATTCATAATCCCGAAAAAGGAAAGTGACCTCCACACGGTCTTGTCGGTTGATTCATCGGTCCGAGACGAAATTTCAAACAGAGACACAGCCCCGCCTCTTAAACCTCCTTTTTCCCCTTGCACCTGCTCCCACCAGAGACAAGAGGAAATAAGACTTTAAAACGGGATGCTCGCACAACCACGAGCAGCACCAGCACCAATACCAACACCAATAAAAACACAAGTATCCGCATCGGCACAGCCCAAGTCTGCAGTAGGACCGCAACCGTTTGCATACACGACGACGACGACGCATACAGTTGTTACTACTACTACTACTACCACTCAGACTACGACTACTCCTGCCAGCTTCCACGAACTGGAAGGTACAAGTCGTCGAGAGGACGGAGGAGTTGCATTGACACATGCTCGAAGCGCAGTTACGGTCGGGGTTGCAAATGGCAAGTTGGCTGAAAACGACAGAGAGGAGGAAGAGGAAGGTATCGAGGAACACCACCTCCCACTTCCACCACCAATAACGAGGCGAAACACCACCGGGTCAATTCAGAATATCGCCTCGAAGAAAAAACACCATGCTCCCGGGAAATCCCTCACTCCCAGTGCGTTTCCCCCACCCCTCCAAGCTGGTTTCGGCGAAGGCTCCCTCGACCTCGCATCGGACATATACAAGCATTCTGAGAAGATCCGTAGAGAAAGGAATTTGAAGAGGGCAAAACACCTCCAACAACAGCAGTTGGGAGCGGAGAAGCGTGTTGAGGTTGGTATAGCGGCAGCGGCTGCTGCTTCAGATACGGAGAATGAGCCAAGCCCCCTACATCCTCATACCGCTCCCGTATCCCCTTACATTTCTGGCGCTCCTGCTAGTGTCATCGCCGCCATCACAGAGGCACCTTTACCACCATTGCCAGACGAGAATCCCTTGGTTGGCAACTTGATTAGTGAAGGCCACGTAAACTACGTGTTGATGTACAACATGCTAACGGGCATACGCATCGCTGTCTCTCGATGTGGAGGGAAGATAATGAGGCCGATCGCTGAGGAGGATTTTCGAGCCGAGCACAAGTATTCCTTTGATATGTACGTTTTTCGAGTTTCTCTTCCCATCCTTCGACTTTGTCTTATGCTTCCCTACACACAGAATCGGGAACGAACTCACCCCTTCCGCGAAATATGACTTCAAGTTCAAGGACTACTCTCCCTTCGTCTTCCGGCACATCCGCGAGTCGATTTTCCACCTTGACCCAGCGGACTACCTTCTCTCCCTCACATCCAAATACATCCTCTCTGAACTTGGTTCTCCAGGGAAATCCGGATCATTTTTCTATTTCTCGCGCGACTACCGGTTCATTATCAAAACGATAAGGAGGTCGGAGCACCTATTCTTGAGGAGTGTATTGGAGAGGTATTGGGTTTATGTGAGGGATAATCCGCAGACGTTGATTAGCAGGTTCTATGGCCTGCATAGGGTGAAGCTTCCGAGAGGAAGGAAGATTCATTTCGTGATTATGAATAACCTCTTCCCGCCTCATAAGGACGTGCATGAGACGTATGATTTGAAGGGGAGTACCGTGGGTAGGGAGTATCCGGAGGAGAAGGCAAAGGAGAACCCGGGAGCGGTGTTGAAGGATATCAATTGGATTACGAGGGGGAGAAGGTTGGATTTGGGACCAGAGAAGAGAGCATTGTTGACGGAACAGTTGAGGAGGGATAAAGAATTTTTGAAGAGTTTGGGGGTGATGGATTATAGTTTGTTAGTTGGGATTCATAGGATGGAAAGGGGGAATAGGGATCGGGTCAGGAGGAGTACGCTAAAGGTCTTTGCGGTGAGTTCCCTTTCCCTCCATCTTGAGTTCCCATTTTTTGAACTTTATACTTTGAACTAGCCGGAGATCCCGTCTGCACTGACTCCTCATACGCACCACCATCACCCTCATCAAGAATCGCCAATTTTGATGGCTGCGAGACGAGCTGCTGTGCGAAGTTCGGTTTCGGAGCCTAAGACGATGAGGTTTGCGAGGGGAGCGGTAAAATTACCCGAGCCCGGGAGTGTGTCAACGGGAGCAAGTGGGACGGGGAGGACGAGGAGTGTGAAGATTGACGAGCATGGTGGGCTTGTGCTTGGGCAACAAGGGCATTCTAGGTCGCTTTCTCTGGGTCCGAATCGGGATCAGGGTCTGGAAGTTGTTGATGAGTTGGAAGGACAAGTACAAGAATCATCACCTTCTTCGTCTTTTTTTCGTCTGCGACAAGCATCTGGACCAGGAGCGGGCCCCGCATCTGCGTCTGGTTCGACATCGCTGCACACTCCTTCACCTACGCAATACGCACCCCTTCCCCAAGCACTCCAGCACTCTGCGCCTTACACCCCGACCTTGCATCCTCTCAAAACTCCTTCCGTTGCCCCCGAACGCGACTCCGAATTTCCATTCTTGTTCTACTCCGACGAAGGCGGACTTCGGTCTACGAATGAATGTAACGAACCTATGGAACGGATATATTATTTGGGAGTGATTGATATATTGACGCCGTATGGGTTGACTAAGAAGGCTGAGAGTTTGTGGAAGGGATTGAAGGTTGGGAGAGGAGGAAAAGTGAGTCTCTTGCTTCTTTTGGATGTAGTTTCCTTTTATGGAAGTCTTTCCTTTTTTGTGTGATCCTTTTTGAGGACGTTTTGCTGATTATATCATTGTTTAGAACAAGATAAGTCCCGTCCCACCCCCTGAGTATGCGGATCGGTTCTTTGCGTTTATGAAGGCCATCATGACGGGAGGAGAGGGGGGAGAGAGGTTTAGAGTCGGTGGAGGAGAGAAGGAAGCCGACAGCGGAGGAGGGGAGAAAGGAGGGAAGGAGATGGGAAATGAGAAGCGGGAGGGTCGGGAAGAGTCAGGTGGCTTGTGTGGATGTGTGGGAATATGTCGTTGTGGGTCGAGTGGGAATTGAGTGGGTGAAGGGTGGTGTGCATAGGCGCTCTGGTTGGATTGGGGGGTGTTCTCTCATCCTCTCGCGAATCGTGGGTTTCTGTTTGCCTGACTTTCATTCGCTCTTTCTGCATACTGGGTGATCAGTCGATCGCTCTCACACATACTGTTTCCACACTCTTTCTATCTTTTCCAAAACCCCGCGGCTATCCGTCAAGGCTGCTCCCTTCAGACTCAGATTTGGAGTTTCAGAGTTTTCTAATTCTCGCATATAGCGTAGTGTCACTCTGACTCCCCCCACATACATGTTGATCACACTCGTTTTTCATTCTCGGTTTGGATTTATTTTGTGTTTGATCTTATTTAAGCATCCCCAGACGATTTTCTTTCTTTGCTCGGACTTTTAATTGGAAAACGCCGTTTCCCTTCCCTTCATTTATCCACTCATATTCTTTTGTCACCATATCATTTATCATACCATTCGTCCATCCCGCGTTGACCCTGGTACGATTAGTACGCAATCCCTGTTATTCCTGCACACAAAATCAGAAACATATATATACCACACTGCATCCCGCGTAACTCGGCTCTCGCTATCTATCGGTCTTGTGGTACTTCTTCAACGCTCGTTCACTGAGGTCCGAGTCCCGACCGTAGCTCTCGAATGCTTTCTCTTGTGAATTTTTGTTGCACACCCTGATATCACACCCGGATCATCCATCCCTCGATCGTCTTAATCTCATTGCGGTAAGTTGGTATTTTTGTCTCGTCTCGCATGCCCGAACCTCAGGTAAAACGGAGAGTTGCGAAGTGTAACTCGGCCATTCCCGCCCGAACTTCTCATGAAATTTTATCTTCAAATTATCAGGCTCCCCGATCAATCCTTATCCACAGGTAAGGCTCAAGCTACTTCGCCTCACAGCCCATCCAAAATTTAAACATACTCGCGGGAGTGATAACAAACGGTAATCATGGGGGTCTGCAAGACTACGACTCACGAGGCGGATGCATGTGTGGAGGAAGAGTCTGATTGCCAATCCAACATCTATGCCCGTCAGATCCTTCCTGTTAGAGAATGTCCAGATAAGGGCAACAAGAACAAGTATGACACGTGTGGCCGGAAAGTTGAGAACGGAATTCCCCGGGGTATAATTTCGTTTCGCGATGTTCCTGGTGACACGGACAGTTCCTTGCTGTACTTGGACTTGGGAACGCTACTTAATTGGATGCCAAGAACCGTTCCCGATCATTGCATTTCACATATTCGCGATTGTTTACGGTAGATGAATCCAGTTGGGTAAATGGTCTCAAGGCTACTAATACAGATTCTGGGCGCAGACTCAGAAATCGTGCGTAGATAGCCTTCGGACCTCCATACGGATGAAACGCCCAGCATCTACGGAGGAGTAATTAATTCTGAATATAGAAATATTGGAAACGCCAGGTAGGCGGCCCAAGATTTTGGTTAGCAGGGTCTTTCCGTTCCAACGGCAGTTGCCGCACGGTTTACTTTCTTGCATACTTGGATTTAAAGTTCTCAGGAACATTAGTTAAAAGGAATGCCAGGACCCTCCATGAGTCTCACTCACCCTCCTCATCCATGTCTGAGCCGTATATTCATACTCGTTCTCCTGACTTGCCTCCTGCCGCCGAGTCGGGACCTATCTTCATCTTTCATGGAGAAGTTCACGGCTTTACTTATTCAGCCAATCCCCAGGGCGATCTGGTAAGCTGCATGATGGTCAATGATCCTGCCAATTTGACCTCGCCATCGGGTAAGCTAGAGGTTTCTCTACAGATATTTAATTATTTTTTTTCAACGAACCACGACTTCGCAGGTAGTACTTCTTGGAGCAAAAGTTTGCGACAAGATCGAAGACATAACACCAGCCGTGCCCAATCCAGCGGCACCGCGAGTCAGACCAGGAACTTTCGACCCTCCGAATTCAGTGATCCAAGCGTTTACGTTCCACCGCCGTCGTCTTCATCGTTTGAAGGCAACCAGGATGCCGAGAGCAACACCACCCCAACAGGTGAGCAGTACCATATGCCATTTTCTTGAACGGTTGAAGAATTCTTATAACAGTTTATTATGACTTTGAGTCGACTGGGGGTGTTGAAGGTGCTTCGATCACTTCAAATCGTGGTTTGCCGACGGGGGATCCTACCGATCTGATTGATGAAAGTAAAGGTCAGCTGCCTTATGCCGCTTATGGATCTACAACACTAAATTACGATCAAGAATTCCTTCGCTCTCTCTTCGATATGTACAGAAGGTATTG
>Ga0307517_10003054_pt1 | contig 26463 bp, 30 predicted proteins | sample 23_EM_MG_FD_194515 | JGI IMG/M metagenome (GOLD analysis project Ga0307517, IMG submission 194515) | Populus trichocarpa ectomycorrhiza microbial communities from riparian zone in the Pacific Northwest, United States - 23_EM | ecosystem: Host-associated > Plants > Roots > Unclassified | place... | reverse complement strand
TTTTCTTGGGTTCAAGAGGTCATTTCTTACATATCTTTGTATCGAAACTGTATTCCCGTGGAGGCAAATCTCTTCTAGATTCGGGGCACCCCGAGAAATGGAATGGATATAACCATTCGTGACATCTCTACTCGCATCTTCAACTTCCCAGCCAGGCAGCGCGAGACAAAAAACTCCAAGTTCCGTTTCGTACCACTGCGCGCCTTCGTCTTCATCTCGAAGTCCATCATTCCCAATCGGAGTTTGACTGATCTTGAGGGATTTCAGATTTAATAACCCACTAGGCAGAATCGAGCGAAGGAGATAGGGAACCTGGGCATTAATGGTGTTGTATATTGTCAAGCTGATGAGTCGTTTCAAGATGGGAGCTAAGGATCGGACGTCGTCGAACTTGGCCTGTAATAATTGCCAGTGAGTGTGTTTTATTCGATGATTTGCGACGGAATACCTTGAGATGTCTGAGGTTGGGTAAGAAATCTTCAAAGACCGAACCTTTCGCAAACCAGCGTGTATCATCCTCAGAGATTACTCTGAGGTGTTCTAGCTTTGGGTGACGTTTCCAGAATTCCATGACCTTACTAGTATCGCTGAGCGTAAAGCCACCCAAACTGAAGGACCGTAGTTGTGGAAAATTCAATGCGACCAACGAAGAAGCACAGATCGGCCCTTCAGTACAACCGGGCTCGAGGTCGAGGGTGTGTAAATCGGGAGAAAGATACTCGACATTCCTGAGGAGGATGTCGATTATTTTCTTTGGCGTCGTACACAGGTCGAAAATCAATCTCAAGTTGGTGATGCCCTTTGTTATACTAGTTAGCCAGCGAGAGGTTCGGTCGTATGTAAGAACAGTACCTGAAGTTCAAGCAGCAAACCACATTCTTCGGCCCAACTTGAAGGATTGTTCATGCAGAACGCTGCGTACTCGGGGAAATTCCGTAATACGAGCCCACGTAGTCCGGGGCAGCTCGTCTTCAGACCAAGCCAAAAATCAGAACGAAGCCTTTCATGATCAGGCCTTGGTGCGATTGTCGTGGAATCAGTCAGCAGCTGGAGATCTAGGGTGTGGATATTGGGAAGTAGTCCATTTGAGATTACTTGGTAAAGGCGATCAAAGTGGGATCCGAAAGGATCCACAAGGCTGTGTAGTTCTTGGACGCACATTCCCAACTCTGGTTTATCCAGGAGTCGTTGGAACATTGTCGAAGCATCCTGTTCGGTCTTGAGATGCAGACGAGAGTAAAGAAGTGGTAGAACTATTGCAGAGATATGGTGGTTTACAAGTGCAAGAGAGAGTAGCGTGGACGGTGTTATATAGAGGGGCAAATGGGAAGCAATGACTGGGTAAAGCTCTGGAAGCAGTTCACCAAGTGCATTCGTCCGAGTCATGATTGCAGATTGATAGTTTGGTAATGACCAAAGTTCAAACACGGAACCCTTCCCGAATAATATAATACAATCATCATGATCAGAGACTACACTACAATAATTTAGTAATCACCAAACCTTGACAACATGTTAATCATTAGGGAGCCGGGACGACAAGAAACGGACTCACCGATCAGGTAACAGAGCAGGACCAAGAAGGCTCCAGATGTACAAAACCATGCAAATCCAACCAGATACAACCCGCATCCACATTGCAACTTCTGAGCGACCAATGTAAACGTCGAAGTCTGGGTCAACAGGCCCAGAAATGGGGCGCTTCGAGACAAGGTTCCTAGAGGAGACACCTCAGGATGATGGAGGTGAAAGAGCATCAAATGCTTACCAGTCAGTTAGAAGCATAGCTACATACATCGATCCTATTGTAAAAATGACATGGAACCATGAATACTAGAGATTGATTATAAGCATGAAGCAAAGAAAAGTTAAAGCCAACCACAGACATTATATCGCGTGCCGGTACGCTCATCGTCCCTAGCCTCGCCAACGGCGTCATCAACGTCGTCGTCGTCTTCATCATCCAGAGCAGATGCAGGAATGGCACTGAGGAGACGATGAGAAATTATTATAAACCAAAAATATCTACACTCACCCTGCTTCAACAGCGGCAAGCAGTGCCTGATATCTTGGGGTGTCCACTCGACTGGGTTGGGTATTGACAACACCGAGCTCGGAAGGAGTATTATCATCAGAAAGTTGAACGCGACCCTTCTTTCCTTTCCCGACGAGTGCTCGACTCAGAGTAGCCGCACGTGTAGTAGAGTAGGCAATGGCAAGGAAAGTAAAAATGCCCCCAAGCAAAAGAACTGCTTTTTGTGTTTGTTTGCCATCTCGAAGCGGGTTGCATTGTTTGGTCTCATGAACGTGATTGCTGAGTGCGGAAACGACCAGGTAGGTGCAATAGGCGGCCACCATCGCTGATTGTGCTAATCCAGAACGGGGATTGGCCTCCTGGATGGCGGGGTGGATACTCATGATGGTGATTAGAATACATAGGCTAAGGTTGAACGAAATGAAGAACTGGTTGAGGATACAGCCTGAACCGGCAAAGTAGGCGTAAAGGAGACCAGTCAGGGTGATCGTGAAAGCATACATGAGGGCAGTGGAGCCGATGAGAACCCATTGCCAAAAGTTGGAGGATGAATTTTCCCAATTCTCAAGGCAAGTTTCTGACCACGAATGGGCAAAGTCAACAAGTAAGACTAAACCGAGCAGGATGAAGATAGTTGCTCCAATTAGGGCAACATAATTTCCCCAGAACATGAAGAATCCATTTGGGATTGTGAAGCTGATGCCAATGAGGATCAGCCAGATGAGAACCTTTGGACCCCACCAACTAACAAAGGGTAAGTAAAACCTTAATACATGGTACAGATATGAAAAGCGAACCCGTTCTGGATAGCGGCGCGTTTATCCCGAGTATCTTGGACCCCAATAAGAGTGGAACTAAGAAGGAGGTGGAAAAGCGATAGAGCGAAGCAGATGCGGTGAACCTAGCGAGAAGTGAAGAAATAACAAAGGATAAAGCAAATTGATAGACATACTGCGAGCACGCCATAGCATTTCTCCCCAGCGCAGTCCATTTTGATGTAGTCGAAGCTCCACTTCTGGATCAGCTTTATGGCCATGTCCGTCTTCATCATCCAGGCAAGGATAGAATTGAGTGAGAAGATGATCTGGAGTAGCAGGAATAAGTAACAAACAAAGATCCAAAAGCGAGACGAGGCACACAGCAAATCCTACACGGGTTGCAATGGACGAATTGCAATTGCAAGATTTGAAGAAAAGCGAGGCTGCGGAGCAGTTAGCTTATGGATACGATCCTTGCACTGCCCGCTGAACTAACCTGCATTTGAGGTGAAGCAGAATGCGAGACCGGCGATGCACGACGTCGCAATGGTGGTGAGCCCACCCGCGAGGGGCAGGGACATGAGCAAACCCATGAATGAGTGTCGAATGAGAGGTGCCGGTGAAGCGTGACGCGTAACATGTAACAGTAATGAAGGCACGTGATGTAATCAACCAGCGCGTCGCGTAAACTTGTCAGGAATCTCGTTTCCAACCACCATCACACTGACAGCTTAGCCCCACCGCTCCTGCCTGTCCACGATGACCTGTCACAGCCAGGAGTTGTGCGAGTCTCTGAAAATGCAGAACAATAAAGCATGCTATAAGAGAATGAGGGTGCGTGCACCGAACTCTGCGCTGCTCTTCATCGGACGATGACCTCTGCAAATACGACAGCTCGAGATACTCGCAATGGCCCAAAAATACTTGGACTCTAAACTTTCATGTTCCATGCAGGAGGAAGCCATTCAGGCTCTTAAGGATGAGGTACCCATCGTTTCAGGTTCCCTCTCTGACCCAGCTTGTTGACTCCTTCAGCTTGCAACAAGGTGGCCCGACTTTTTTGGAGCAGACGACGATGGGAATAAAAATGCCCTTAAACGCGCATTGGCGTATATACGGCAACAACATTCATCTACTCGTTCGAGAATTAAGTTTACCAAAGTAGTAAGCTGAGAGTCATTTTCAAGTCTCGGTCTGTATTTCTCATTGGTTTTTTTAGAAAAACACAAATCCTACTACCAACGCGAACCTTCCTTTGAAACAGGAGGTCCTGGAACCACAATCAAATGCAAGCACCCAGACCCCTCTCGTTGAACGAATGGCCCGTAATCTCGATTACTATTCAACCCAAGGTTCACCTTCGACTTCCGCCGAATCGTCTGGGCCGAGTGCCTCCGTCGCTCCAGCTCCCTCTGAGCCTCATCCAAGGGTTCGCCCGATTGTTGGACTCACAAAATCCGAAGCGGGGCCTTCCTTCACAACCAAAAATGTAACAACGACTGCGACACCCTTGCCAACCAGGATCAACACACAGAATTCCCAATCTTCCTCCGAGGCCACATCAAGTAGCCAGGCGTCACTGCCGCAATCTTGCCTCTGCCAGTCGCCACGACAAGCTGCTATCTACCGCTCGATTCCTTCTACACCCGACTGTTCAAACCCCATGAATGTGCAATCTATTCACCAATTCTTGCGAACCTGTCTCCCACCGATGGACCATTTCCTTTACCGATTCATCAACGCCGGCTTAAGGACTGAAGAAGGACTCTTAGGTGCATCGAGGTGGACCCAGGAGCTGCTCTCGAGCTTCGTCGATCAGTTGCCCCCTCATGCTGATGGCTCTCCTGTGTTACTAATGGAAAAAATGGTTTTGTTGCACCAATTTGCAACTTATTTCTTGTAGATATCTGTGTCATGTATACCCTGCTTCTGAATTTGTATTTTGGTACTTTATCTCATTTCTGTACAGTCCTTGCAATTTATTTCTTGTATACGTGTTTTCGTATATATATACCCTGCTCTGATTTTTGTATTTTGATATTTCATATTCATTCTGTACAATACTTCAATCGTCACATGTATATAAAACTTTGTTGTTTTACTCATTTCAAGAATATATTTCTAATTATTAACTACACAATAGCTCCTGCAGGGAGACCATAGTACAGAGGCTTCAAGTGCTGTTCAATCTTTATTCAAATTATTATGGCCACAAGACATACCGTATTGAACACATGGTAGAAATGACCATTCACACCACCTATATCTTCGTTTCCGATATAGTCCATAGGGAACCACTTAAAAGATAGACGGCATTGAGGAACTTGTACTAAAAAAAGAGAAAGAAGCTTACATGGTCTTCTGACAGGTCCTCTTTCCTTGACCTGATATACCTCGCCGCGACGCTTTCATCCGTGACCTTATGCCCATGCTTCGGAAGAACGAATTGACCAATCTGTAGTTCAGTATCGGTGATGATGCCACGCGAGACGCGAGCATAGGATGTTCGATACAAGCCACGGTAAAGGATGTATTCACACCTGGATCAGGAATGCGTGTAACTATTCTTACGGTGAACAGAACAATGAAGGGCGCACCATCGATCAGGATCGTCCATATCGATATCGTGCATCCTGCCTTCGTTAACGAGAATACCATATGGGTGAGCTTCCAATCACTACATTAGTAACAACTATCACTGGAAAGCAAATGAGTCTCACGTCTAGGCATCAGAGGCCTCGACACAACGTAGCCAAGGAAAATGGTCGGTCTAGTAGAATTTGCCATGATCCTTGCAAGTTCCGTACTTTGCAGTTCTCTGTCCAAATGATCCTCCTCTATAAAGGCACAGTCGGTCAGGGAAGATGAAATTCAATACAAAATGATGGCTACCTTGTCCGTTATGTGCCACCACGACCAAAACTTCGTTTCCGAACACATCTAACACTGCTTCGATTGCTGGGGCAAGTTCCCCATGTGGCGACGGGAGCAAGTGATGCTTTGTACTAATGATGGGGAACTTGGATAGTAAAACGGCGCCCCATGTGTGGGAGTTGGGTCCAGGCCCAATGTCAACATGCTCCAGAAGAAAGAGTCAATGTAAAGAATCAAACAGGTATCGGTCATGACTCACGTAGTTCATTTCTTCAACCATGAGTCGGGATCTAGGAGTCATTTCAATAATGTGAGGTCGAATTTGTTTAACCTACACCTACATATCACGTTGTCCAAATGCAGGGCGCTATATATCGAGTCATATCAATATTTGTACAGCTCGAGCTGGAGAGAGATATTAAAGGCTTACATGCAGGTCAGTTTCCAACAAACCCACAATGTCAAGTTTCATGTCTTTGATCAGGTTCATCATTCCTTGTTGACTGTCATGACCGTCGTTATCAATTCCGAAATGAATAGTCCAAATGCCGCTGTTGATGATTCTTGGACCGGGATTGAAGGGCGAAGGAGAAGCGCGAGGCAACCGGTAAAGAGTTGTAAGAAGAGAGGCGAGGGTGATGACAGTAAGTAAGATACGGGTATGGGGTTTGTAAGCCGGAGCAACAGGGGATTGCGACACAGTAGACGAAGACGTTGTAGGCAGGAATGGCAAGTTGAAAGCTGGCAGCAGAGCAACCGTAGAGATGATGAGCATCCTACATAATGTGTGAGAAACCTCACAGTCGAAGAACGGTATAAAATGACCCACAAGTCTGTTCGTTCCCTCAAATACACACCCCCCGGAACGAAAGCATACGCAACAGTGAATACACTCGCAACATGTAAAAGACAGTAGAGAAACATTGCAACTCCGAAAATTTTGGCCACACTCTTCCCTCCCCGAATATCTTCAGCTGCCGACCCAAAAACGACAGGCAAAATGGACATGAGCCACATAGCGACGCAAAAGCCGCCGGCGTACCCAAGCCAGTCTTTATAGTTATACATCACATAGGTCGAGGCTGCACCGAACATGAACCACCAGTGACTCTTGAGGACGTTACATTTCCCATTTTGTTCTCGGATGGTGGAGTAAAGGGCATGCGAAATCCCAAGGACCATAGCAATGATAGTGAGTGATCCATGAAGATGCGGGACGGGACCACGAGGAAGACGGTTCTCGTATCCTGTCCATGACCATGCAATAAGGGTGCTTGAATCGCCAAGAAGGGTCGTGATGGAAAAGAGGAGCGAAGCAATCGGGAGAGCACCCTGCAAAATGCTCCGACCTTTAGACGAAGATACACGTTGTTTAATGTGAGGAATAGGAGCAACTGGGCGCGTGGAAAGCTCGTAGATTGATAGGATGGCAAGAAAGAGACCTGTCTTATTCCACCCTCCAGATTTGTGGTTGATAAATGGCCAGACTGAACAGGAGAATTAACATCGAGGTAAAGAAAGATGGAGATGTCGTACTTGGATTATTAGCCCTATTTGCCTGCTTGGAAAGTAGGGCTAAAAGGACCCCAAGTCCTGTTACTGAGTGACAACATTCAGGTTGTTAGCAAACATCTGAGGATCCTAGTTAAAGCCCGATGACATACCAATGGTTTGGTAGCCAACATATCCCCGGTGTTCAACCACCCCGGCCCAAAGGGGTGCCTGCCTCATCATCCCTGCAATATTGCCCGCAGAGACCAGAAGCAACCTCCCTAAAGGGCTGGGAACAAGATACGCCGCAATTCCAAGCAACGAAATGCTCTGTAAGACGACCTGACCGCGACGCGATATCGCGATATCCAAGAAAGTCCTAGGCGTCGAAGAACTCGATGGAATGGCAAGAGATAAGAGGGCAGGCGAGACAACCGAGAAAAGGGCAAGCTCACTGCCCGCAATGCTGAGTTGCCAAACGGAGAAGTAAAACAGCGAAGGGATGAGCGCTGTAAACAGGGACCAGAAGACATAGACTGTGAAGATTGTTAGTTCTTCGTCGGAGGGGCAAAGCGAAATGGCACATACACAGGTATACATCTGACAAGAAACAAAGACCCTCCCTCCAATTTTGTGCACTGCTCTTTTCGGTAGAATTTTTACCAACCGACGTGTCATTTGAGCTTTTGGTGGGTGGTGCAGCAGAATGACTTGAATTATGTCTAGATTTTACAACATGTCAGAAAATATATTTTAGGCCAGACGACGGAGACTTTGATAATACATTTCAGTGGGACCGGGTTTGTCAAGTGTGAGAGAAACCTGAAAGAATATATGAACACAATGGAAGGACAAAGAGGAGAGAAACGGACATGAAGACCGGCTTCCCGAAATTCTTGTTCTGATAAAGAGTCATAGAGAAGATCCAGGAAGATGAGTGTCCACTCGCAAAACGCGTAACTAGTGTACGCTAAGTGAGATATGAACATCTTTGTAAATTTTGTTGAGACCAAAAAGGGCATACCTCCAGGAATACGGTAGGCTTTGTGTTGGATGAAAAAGTACACCAAAGGGACGAGGGTACCAAAGAAACTGACGAAACTGATGTATCAGAACAAGTTAGACAGCAGTCGAAAGCGTGCCTACGCGGTAGCCACGAATTTCCTGCAAAGGATTATCAGACTGGTTGCTGTGGAGAAAAGTGAGATAACGAACCTTCTCTTACGTACTTGTATTCTTGAGGGTGGAGTTATTGCGGTACCAATGAGCATCCAAGGGATATTGGAAATTATGTAAAGAATCATCATGATGTCGTGGATGTCGTGACTATCCGTGGAGGTGACATAGACCCAACCTCCACATGAAAGTGATCGTACAATGCCAGAGAGGAGTACAATTGTTGGAAGAAATGAGGTAGGAGAGCGATGGAGGTGGTATTGTAGGAAAACAAGCAAAAAACGTGGTCCTGGTTGAACAAATCAGCACCAGAATCGTAGAAGGCCGGAAGACGTGTACCTGAGGTAATCGCTATGAAGATCTGAAACAAATTTCTTTCCGGAAACCAGTCCCCTACGCTGCAAGTAGTGAGTGAAATGTTGATGAGACGCGTCGATGTCCGTACGTTGCAGAGACAGACGGAAACCACTCCTCTGGGTATTCTGCAACATCATTCTTCACGATCCTCTTGTAGTGCAGAACGCATCCGACGATGAGCGCTGAGAGAAAGGCAGTGGCAGCAAAAAAGGTGTGCAGCCGTGCAATGAACGCGGCAGGGACACTCATTGCAAAACGAGAAAGCGACGTGTCACAATGAAGTTCGGCATATCGCCGATCACTATTAGCGGAGTTTAAATCGACTCTCATCATGATCCGAGATCGTTGATCGAGTCCCGGTGATCGCATACAAATCCAGGACAGAAAGACTCGTTCTTTAGTACTACTTAATGATCGAGGAATCCCATGCTCATATATTAGTCTTATTTCTCGTCCAAACTTTCACACTCAGACAACAGATCCTGGTCTGTATGTCCGTAAAAGTATGGAATTTGCTCCTGAGATGAATTGTATACTGCACACTGCTCGTCGCAAGGCATCTACCTTTTTACGAGAGGCTTCCTCCTGGGTAGCGGAGGGGCTTTCTCTCCAGCACAAAAAGGTATTCTAATTTCACAACCGTACCAGCAAAGAATAAAAGGAGGTGGACCACAGGTCTTCTCTCAACATACTACGTTCAAATTTCCCTTTCACTAGCAATTGTGACGCGTTGACGACTCTTCTTCAACCCAGAGCCGAATCATATCGCAACTCGAAGCGACGGCGAGGCCGCGCTTCTAACAAAATATATAATACCTCCATAGATGACCATAGATAACGATAAGGAGATACTATCTATACGATCTAATTAGCAGGCGGTAGTGAGGCGTTATCCACGGGACACCAAAAGGATGGTTCCAGATATGAGATCGACAACAAAGTGCAGGGAGAACAACCCGGTTTAGTTGGACTGCATAATGTTACCCAGCAGTGAACCAATCATCACACTGATGAGAAGAAGCGGGACGAACAAGGAAGAGGACCGTTGGAGCGAACGAATAGAGAATCACGAGAGAATACTCTCCATTCTCTCCAGGGCAATGTCCACACCCCTGATAAGGAGCGTCACTCGTCGAGGAAAGATAGTTTCCTTTGTCTTGTCCGCTACACCCTCCACGTCCAGTGATCTTCTTTCTAACAATGCTTTCTCGAGAGCGAAGGGTAGCCTGAGTGTTACCCTGGTAAGCTTGATGGTCAACCTCGATCGTCCCATGACATCAAAGTAGGACAATTGGCGGAAGGCGTGCTGCAACTCCAGTAGGCGTGTGATTTCGGCATGCAAGGCGTATACACATGCACGGCAAGCTATGAAGTGGTCGATTAAATAGAATAAGATTTAATTCTAAGCAGAAAAAGGCACGCACTCAGTGCTCGCTCCCTTATGGACTGTAGCGTCACAAGGACGGAATTTATGCCTTCATCGCCTAGTTTTATGGATGGGTTGATGTCATTGATCGCCTCTAAAAGTAGGAGGTTTAAATTAGTATGATTAACATGAAACAGACCTGAGATCACAAGGATGTGCTATTGCTCATCCACTCCGGAGGAGAAACTCACTGAGAAGGGTCCTGATGACCTCTAGGTCACCGTCCAAAAAGTCGTTGAATACACCTAATATAACACCCCTAAACGTTTCCTCGGCGTGGTCTGTTGGGCGAGTGGCAAAGATATCGAAGTGGGATTTTGGCGACCGGTTGTCGTAGAGGCGCTTAAGGTGTGGTTTTGAAAGAACCTCATAAGCAACAGCGACTTTCTGGAAAGCGTGTGTTGCGTCGGGGTTATCGGGAAATTTACTGGAATACGGTAAATAAAACAGACAACAGCAGGCATAAGCGACGCACTCTGGGTGGCATGCCTTACTCCTCAGTAGATAAGCGCGCCGGAGTGTCAATTTGTCCAGAGGAGCATTTTTTGAGACGGAAAGTATGTGATAAAGGTCGTCGGTGGTCAATACATGACTTATGACAGTGGTATCTTGGCTTGCGGCTCCCTCACAATCGTGGTTGGTGTATTGTCTGCCTTTTGAATAATAAGTAGAGGAGCATTCTGACGGCTCAGCCACCCATGTCAGGCACTTGCGCTGGTAGGTGTCGATATCGCGGTCCTCTTCCTCGTCGATGGGTAGGTGGAAGTATGTGCTCGCTGTAAAGAGATAAATAACGCGAACACTAATGGACAGAATATAGGGCATCCTCACCAGTTGCGAGAGCATAGGAGAACATGACTTGGTCATGAATGGAAAACCAAGACTACGCGACGTGATAAATGAGGTTTGGTATTCATGTGATTTGATGTTGGACATCTTATCTCCGATTCTTCTGTTTTCACCTCGCCCGAGGTAAATAAAAGAGGAGAAGAGGAGTGCATAGCCGCAGTGCTTCAGATTCGATATCAATTTCTGAGAAAACTAGTTACAAGTCAGGAGAAGTTGTACAACGGTAGCTACAACCGGGCGTGAGCGGCAGAGAAAGGAGAAAAGCGTAAAGGAATACATAATGATAATGAAGGTCAGACGAAGCACGTCTATACTAGAGGTAAGTAGTCGCGTTTTCACAGAACGGGAAAATAAACACATTGGAAACATAGAGAGAATAAACAAAACGACGGAGAACAACGGTGCTTTCATGAACCGTATTCAAGTGGACGGGAATTCTGCAAAGGAAGGTGAATACATTTCAACATGAGAAAGGAATGCGACCTACTACAGCTATCCAGGGCGAAGCGGAATGACCGCCTCGATCTTTCTCTTCCGAAAGAAATGCTATCTCATGCGCCTGAGTGACATACCCGTCTTGGGGAACAGAAGCGGCAGCAAGCATTAATTTCTTATAATCTTGTTGCTTAGCTGAACTAGTTGCACCGCCGCTCTGACTGGCTACAGCCATAGCTGGAACGGTGGCTTCTGGGTAAAAGGGATAGAACAGTCCCTGTGGGACTTCAGCCAAATGCTTATCCGAAGGCGTAGACCCCCCACTGGTCGATCGATTGGGACCGTTCGGGTGTTGAAATACTGGGCCGCCATTGCTAGGCGCAAAAGGGGATGGGGCAGACAAAACTGGTGTACCATGCTGGGACTTCGCAGGGGAAGTTGGTTCATCCCAGTCTGGTTCACATATCAAAACCGGAGGATGAGCACTGGAGGGCTTGACGGTCTGTAAATCCACACCCATGACATGTTCGGCTAATTTGGCAATGAGTGGATGGGCGCCTTTGACGTCCTTCCGTTCCCAACGCCAGCGGAAGCGAGGCAGCATGTCAAGTGCCATCCAAATGTCTTCAAGAGCAGCAGTGTGTGGCAGGCATTCAACTTTGGATATGTGTCCATAGAGGATAACCATGGCAGCGAGATGGAGTGGAATGGGTGAAGTGAAGAAGGCGATGTCTGGGAAGCGAATCAATTGCTGGTGGACAATGATGACGTTGTGAGACGCAATGATTGCTGAAAATAAAATAAGTAAGAATACTACGACGAGGACAAGAAATCGAGTACCATCCGTAAGAGCCTTGTGTTTCTGACCATAATTGAGATCTTTGGAACTAAAGAGAGCTCGCAGCATGAGGATCCGAGCAATGCCAATTTTCAACAAGGTCAGGCCCGCATCTTCGGTTATACCGTCTATCAGCTGAATCTTCTTCTCCAAGCTCCAATCTTGGGTACCAGTAAAGTAATACTGATACTTCTCAGGAAGGTTTCGCCTGAATTCAGTCATTCTCTTGATGATTCTCGTGGCGTTGCGCCAGATAGTATCGGGGCTTTGTCTGGTTGGTGCATACAAGGAATTGATGATGTCGGCCTGAATATCGGCAACTGGTTGAGACAGCTCAAAGTGTTCGGAAAATTCGGCAAAGCGCGCGTTCTTGGTACGGAGGGGTTGCGGAGTATTCGAATCCGAGGTCGAAATGGCCAGAGGACGGCCAAGTAGAATGGCGGTGCCACGATCGTGAATGACAACACAGGCCCAAAGACGGATGCGTTGCTGGCTTTCTTCATCGGTGAAAAGATGCTGATGGCTCCCCGAAACGACTTGCGTCGTCGGGTCGTGGTGCAAACCTAGTTCGACTGAAAGCCGGATAAGGGTACCAACAAGGCGCCACGTATTTCGGAATGGGCGCTATCCAAAAAAGGTTAAATTTCTTGAGTAGCAAAAGAAGAGTGTTGCCACACACCTGGATATAGAGGTACCAATGCAAGAGAATCAATGCCTGTAAACTTGTGATAGAGACCTCGAGGTCTGGCTCAATGAGAAGCGCTCGTTCAAAGAATTCATCGTGACTGGGCCAATCGTGAGGCATCAACTTCTTTGCCACTGATGAACCCAGGCCTTGGTGCTGGTCCGCGTCAAGGTTGGCTTTGACTGCCAGATTATTCAGCTCGCTCAGTGTGCCAAGGGCAAAGATAAGAAAGATGCAGCAAAGGTGACCGGGATCGTAAGCATATGTCACACCTTCGTAGAGGTCGTTGAGAACTTTGTCAAAGTCTTTACGAGCGTAAACCGGTCTGTGGATATTGAGCCGAGCAAAGTAACCATCGATGATATGTTTCGAAAACTTGCGGTCCTTGGGAAGCCACACTTCGACTTGAGTTGATATTGACACCGGTCCATAGAGAGAAAGTGTATTTGGGCCCCCCCCTGCAGATTGATCACGCCGTAGAGAAACTGTGACCCAATGACTTGCATCGCGAGGGGTGGCAACTTCGTACTTTGCATTGGGATTGACTGGCATGTCTTCTGTAGTCACCGGATCCAACTTGAGGCCGGAGGTAATCATGTCCGACACACCGAACGCCCTGGCAAGCGCTTTGGCACTGGACATATCATGACCATGTGGATCGGTGCCTTTAGTGGCACCATCATTTGGTGGAGAAGGAGGACGAGCTATAGGTTGCTCGGGTTGAGCTGGCTGCATTACTGGAGGGGGACCCGGATACGGAGGGACACCAGGTGGAAACGGAGGAGGATGCATTCCGTAAGCACCAGGGGGTCCATGCATGGGAAGCTGGTAATGAGGTGGATAAGGCATCATTGGAGGCGGAGGATATGGGCCCATCATGGGTGGGCCATAGAGGGGCGGGTAACCCTTGTGCTGGGCATCGGGGCGGAACGGCCTGGTTGGGTCCATGGGAAAGGCATTTGGATGCCCGGCGGGGCCGATCTCAATGCCCTCCCGAGCTAAAATTTCGTCGAGACTGTCTTTGGTAAAGCCAGGGATCTGGCGTTTAATGAGAGCCTCGCATTGTGTAAGCTGGTGTTCAAGGCGTTCGGTGTAGCCTCTGGGAGTGAGAGTCTGGCGGTGACGGTCCTCTTGGTTGCACTCTGTGCCAGCAGTTGAGCAGGAAGTGCACCTTGGGTGCTTGGAGTCACACTAAACAACGACGAAAATGTGAGAAATGACACGCTCAATGTCGATGGAAATTGCCGTCGGTGTCGCCCGACGGGACTTGCCTTTATTTTCTTGTTCCTGCATCTTGCACAGGCTTCATGCGAGCGACGCAGCCTGCGCGGCTCAGCAGGCGCTGGGGTGTCTTCGCCCGTGCCGTCTGCCCTTTTTCTGCGCTTGCTGGCGGGCTGGGCTGGCTGAGACAGCTGCTGACCTGGCGGCGGTGGTTGGAGCTGGAGGTGCTGGGAGGGGTCCATAGACGAGAGTGGCTGAGGCGGTGGGATTTGGTTCTGGGTGAGCTGCAGCGGCAGCGGCAGCATGAGCCAAGGACGATGGTCGTTGTTATCGACGGTGGGCACCGAGTCCTGCTCACTGTGGTAGTATTTGTCAGCTAAGCAGTAAATAAATAAATAATAAACACTTATCTGCTAATTACGGCACACACTGCCTTTCTGCTTTCAACGTTGTGCACGATGGAGAGGCCACGCCCGGCCTTGTATCCGACAACCTGCAACGCATCTATATACACAATGAACACACTGGAGTACCACGACGGCGACAGCAACAGCGACAGGTCATATCTTGTTGCTGCGGACACCCCCTCGTACGGGGCAACGTTCCCCCGCTCACCATGTCTTTCTTCCTCAGCCAAAGTGATCTTCAACGCGACCCTCAAGATGGCCGTCATTTTTATTATAAGCACCCTTCTTTTGGGCGGTACACTCTGGTTGGCTTTGCCCACCATTGATTCGTATGGCCTTTTTCCATCTGCTGCTTTGCACCCAACTAACATCCGCGCAGAGTGGACCGACCCTTGCTACGGATTCCCAAATCTTTTCAACAATTAAAGGAGCTCAACGGACTTCTTAAGAAGTATCGAGATCTATATCCATATCGGATACTTGTCTCTTATGTGACTACATACCTCTTGTGTGTCCCACCACTTGCTGTGAAGAACCCATTCTGATCTCCTTGTTTTGTCTCTCAGCCTGCAGGCATTTTCCCTTGCAGGATCCATGTATCTCTCCATCCTTGGGGGAGCTATGTGGGGGGTTGCCCGGGCTCTGCCGTTGGTCTGCTGCTGCGTTGCCACGGGCGCAACGCTATGTTACCTTATATCATCCGCACTCGGACCCGCACTCCTCACCCTTCCCAAGTGGAAGGCCATACTGGACAAGTGGGCCACAAAGATCCACGAAAACAAAGAGAATATATTTTCGTTTCTCATCGTCCTGCGCATCATGCCTCTCCCTCCACACTGGGTTGTCAATGTGGTCTGTCCGCATGTTGGGATCGGCATCGTCCCGTTCTGGCTCAGCACCGCGCTCGGGATCCTCGGCGTTAGCGTCATCCATACGACAATCGGAGGTGGACTGGATGAGATGGCGAGCGCCGATGACTTCCACCTGATTAGTTGGCGGAATTTCTTCGGGTTGGCGGCTGTGGCATTCGGGGTCATGATTCCAGTTGGCCTGCGATATTGGTTCCGACGTGAAGTGGAGAGCGCGGAGGAGGAGGAAGATGATGAAGGGGTGTCCGACCATGACGAAGACAGAATTATCGCAGTGGGGCCACCTAGTGTCAGAGCCAAGCTAACAGAAAGGCAGGGTCTGCTCTCAGCGGAATTGAACTACAGTTCGGATTCGGAGGATTCTGACGGAGATGTTATTCTAGAAGCAGGACCTAGTATCTTCCACAAAGATTCTGATATCCAAGGCAGCAGTCGACATGGGAGTGAATAGTTGTACATTAGTTAGATTATAATTGCATGGACCTGATAAATTTTTGAGCTGTGTATGTGCGGGTGTCAACTCCGGCAAACATGTCGACTTGTCAGCCACACCCTGCGAGTTGTGGCTTTCTTGCTCCCACCACGACGACAACGGCCTAAGTTCACGCTGTCCCTCGTCCGCCATCGCTTTCGGTCTCTATACAGCGTAGAGGTCTAACCTGTCGTTATTCAGTCTGTACGACATTTGCAGGCCACACCTGATCGTCGCTCGGGATGAATACAAACTACAGCAACAACCTCCATCTTCAACAGCAGCTGCAGCTGCAGCAGCAGCAACACCAGAACGCACAACAAGGCGGTCAGCAGCCACAGCAGCAGCCACCGCCGTCTTTGCAGCCAGACCAGTCCATGAACCAGAACATGGACCAAGCCCGCCTGCAACAGTGGGCACTGCGTTACGGACAGAACGCTGCCGCCGACATGAACCACGCAAAGTCGGCCCAGGTAAGCTCACCGACTCTTCTTATGCCCTCCCTGTTTCCTCCATCGATGCCGATCTTCATGTATCCTTCCGTGGGAGTCCTCTTGTCTCCGCTCTGCTTCCCCGATGCTCTCGCTCTAATCATTCATCTACCCATCTCATTTCCCCTAGAATCCGCGGCCTTTGGCCCTCTCCTTTATCTCGTTCATACTTGCTGACTTGTCCTGCACAGTTCGCTGAAATGATGAAGCGGAACCCCAATCAGTTCGGTCGTCACCAGCCCCAGCACTCTTTCGCTGCCGCTGCAACCATGGGCCTTGGGATCCAAAACGGCGCTAATGTTCTCGGTGGAAACCCACAGCAGCCTTTCCACGAGCAACACCCCTCCAACATGAACCAGCAATCTCATCTCCCACAATCATTTCCAAACATGGGCGCCATGTCCAATGGGAATCCCAATGCTGCGGCGTCTGCCTCGATGCAAGGCCGCAACCCCTCTGGCGTCCACCCGGGTTCGCAGGCTGCCAGGCCACTCGATATGATGGGCACGGGTCAAGGTCTGCAGCCTCAGAACAATTCCGTTAATCAAAACAAATTTCCGCAACAACCACAACTCGGTTCGCTCCGGGACTCTCAACAAATTACGTTCCCCCAGGGCCTAAATCAGGGTTCTCCTGATATGTTTCCCGACGGACTTCGTCGACCCTCTCCTCATCCAGGCGCCATGCAGCAGGCGCCCGGCCTCGGTCAAGGTGTCCAAATTCCCCACCCGGGATTCATGGGTGTGTCTGGTGGTAACCGACCACAGAATATCGACTTTCAGCAACGCATCCATATGTTACAAGTCACCGTCAGAAATTATGAGACGCAATATGCTACTCTACAAGCGCAAGCCGCTAACTATAGAGGGAATCCTGCCTCAGAGGCTCAGTTCAATCAGAAATCAAATGAAATCAAAGCCGAAATTGCGAAGAGAAAGGAACATATGGCCCGACTACTCTTCGTATGGTAAGAGGTCGAGCATTCATTGACAAATAGTAGCTCTAATTCAGCTTTACAGGAAGCAGCTGCAATCGCAATCAGGAGGCCAACACCCCAGTATTGCCGCGGGAAATGGTGGGCAGGCGTCTAACAATCAGTGGACGTCGCATACCAACACTGGTCAACAGTTTGAGAATGGCCCGCCACGACCACCGTCTATTGGCCTGCTCCCTAATCAACCTACTCATGCAATGCAAACGAGTCCAAACCTTTCCCAAGTTTCTGTTCAGTCCAATCCTCTCCTCAACTCTGGTCTCTTACCTCCACGGACCATTCCGACCCCCCAACAAGCTCCGCAATCACTTCCTCCCCATACCGGTTCTCTCAATGGCATGGGTCCTGTGCCATTTAAACCAAACGCATTACTACCAAAAGGGCCAACGAATTTACAGTCGAATACCGGCAGTGTGCAAGGAGGGAATGCCATGACTAACTTCATATCTCCTATTTCAATGGTCGGGATGGACAAAGCGCAATTTGATTCCAATTTTAAAACCTTTCTTACAAGAAGGGGAGGGAATATGGACTCCCATCTTCGTTTCCTGGAAGACCGACCGTTAGATTTGCACAGTTTGTATCTTCAGGTCGTGCAAGAGGGTGGTTTGTCAAAGGCACGTTTCCACCTGTTTCCTTATGCAGCTATGCTGATGCATATTTATTAGATCGAAGGAAACGACAACTCGTGGAGCGTAATTGCCGCTCGACTTGGTTACGTGCAGTTTCCAGGTACTGCCACGGAACCCGCAAAGTCGGGTCCTGGTGTGGCCCAATCCATACAGCACCTCTACAAGGAGTACATTGCGCCATTCGAAGCCTGGTACATCACCATGATACAAGAGTACAAGAAGCACTCCAATGCCGCTCTTCACACCGCACTTAATGGTTCTCGTTACGGACTGCAGCATCTCCTACAGATGGTCAATATGCCACATGCTGAACTTCAGAGTCAAGGTGTGGATGAAAAAACGATGCAACTACTTGAGACGCATAAGGGGTCGCTGCAACGGTTGCTACAAGAACAACGTGTCTTCGCCGAGAGTGTGCGAAATAACGCGGTACAGAATGCTGGTCATGGAGATCAGAATGGTGCTATGAGCCATCGGCCGCCTAGTATGGGTCCATCACCACCTTTTGGTGCCAGTGGCTCTCAGCAACCGCAGCAAAACCTTTTATCCATGGCCAGCCGTACTCAAATGCAGCATCATCTGATGCAGCAAGGCGCTGACGCACTGATGGGAGCCCGTATGGCTGGGCAACAAATGCCATCATCCTTGACGCCCCAAGGTCCAATGGGGGGGAACCCAATGCAGAAACCGTCTATGGGCCAAGCACAGGCTGTTCAACTAATTGATCAATTTAAGAATGAGTATGCTATGTCGGGTCAGTTCTTTACCTATAATGCCACAGTATTCATGACTCAAATTTCTCTCGCTTTCTAGCTTACCCAAATGCGAATCTGGATATTCCAATCGAACAACAGGTGGAATACACACAGGTTTTGGAGCAGCTACATCGACTGTGTGTCGACATGGAACGCCGCCTCGCGATGATAGCAATTATTCTGAAAGATGTTGACGAGAGCTTGTTGAAGAGGGTCGTTACGATTGTTAGTTTTCTCCTCTTTATATCTTGTTGGTTTACCTGATCTGTCTGCAGTTGTGTGCCGTCAGCCAACAACGGAATAATTTGACATCCGCGTCTGGTCCGCGATACATCGTTGCTTTCGATCAACTTAAGGCAATGGCAAATGACCTCGGCCGCATCAATGACCTCTTTATTGCACATTACCAGAATCTTAGAATGCAGCAAATGCAAAAACAACAGCAGGCTCAACGACCACAGCAGCAACCGCAGATGGGTAACAACTTCATGGCTCCACCCGGTGTCAAGCAAGAAATGCCCCCTCAGCAAGGCCGGGCAATGATGCCACACAACCGACAGCCAAGTGAGGTCGCACAACAACCCCAACCATCCCAACATCCATCGCAGCTACAACCACCCCTAAACCCGAATCAAAACCATCGCCCTCCAGTTTCTCTACAGCCTCCAAAACGAAAACCTCCACAAACACCTGGCGGCTCCGCTGTAGCCTCAAGTCCATCTCCGATCCCTATTACTTCCGCTCCTACCCCTGTCCCCAATACCCCGACTCCAACTGCCACTGCTTCATCTCCTCCTGCTAAATCTCCCAGACCGAAAGCATCTAAATCGAAGGTTGCGAATACTAAGCAGCGTCGGTCATCGAAAGTTGTCCAATCCGTGGCCCCTACTGTGGAGGAAGTGACACCTAATCTTCCTTCGTCTGTAGCAGCTGGCAAACGCCCCCGTGAGGAGGATTCGACACCGAGCAGTGGAGGTAGTGGTAATACTGCAGGTGAATCGTCAGAGGTGCTGAACGAAGGATCACCACCTAAACGAGCGAAGACAGAATGGGAGTCTCAACCTAGTGAAGCTCAACGCAAACAGAGTGAGGTAGCCGCTAACATCAAGACCGATGAAGATGCAACTGCCCTCTTCGATCAGATGACCGAGCTGATTAAAAGGGCCGCCGAAGAGGAAGGCGGCCAACCGTCGATCACAACCGGAATTTCTGAAACTCTGGATATGCTGCTAAAAGGGTACGGACCCGTCCCAGATGCAATGGATAGATTTTCTGGAGCACCTGTTGGCATTGGGGGGGAATCCAGCAGTAACCGAGATCTGGATGCAGCGCCGACTCTGGGGGATCCATTTGATGAATTCTTCGACTTTTCTTTTGGGACAGTCGAGGATGAGGAAAGCAAAACTCCTGACTTGGTCTCGTCATCATCTACGAATCCGAGCCCTGAATCTAACTATGACGAATCAGGACATCATTTGCTGGCTTCCGCCTCATCCTCGACCATAGACGTTAAAACGGAAGATTTCTCTGATCCACTTCGGCTGGGAACATGGAAGGAAATTGATGGCGGTGAAGCTGCATACTTTCAGACGACGGAGTGGAAGTATGATAGCCCCATGACTTCCTTTGAACAACCTTGGGCGATCTTTAATTCATAATATGGGTCAGACTATTTATTGCTTGTTCTACTTTTTTCTGTTCATCTTCTCATGACATGACCAGTTTTTCTATGATTTTTAGTACCTCATTCACTCCTAATTTTTTGCGGTTTCCCATCCCTGCTGGTTCTTGTGCTTTCCCCTTCTCGTATGTTGTTATTAGTAGCCCCTGATCTGTAAACTGTAGTCTTACTTGTTGTTTAGCCCCCCGCTATCGATTTCTTGCTTGCATTGGCAAAGCAACCAGAATAAGACCGAGTTTACATAAGGCCAACTTGCCACCCTTTCTGATGGCCACAACGTTACCGCATGTCCAACTCATGTTCAACCTTTCACTTCAATTGAGACGCTCCTTATGACCGCGCCAGACATGCAGACTGACGCCAGACGACGTATGTTGCGACTCTCGATGAAACCCTCCACTGACCGGATTATAGGCTACTCCGTGTTATCCCGTATACAAGGCCTCCTCTCTCCGCAGCAGAATGGTTCACCTTTGTCTAATGACAATGAACTAAATGAGAGTCCAGGGGATAACCTCACGTCTGCAGGACACGGCAAGGCATTGGACTCAAAGTTTCTCAAGATTCGGGTGGTAACGTGGAATATGCACGACTCATTACCGAAGGTGCGAGACGACAAATGGCCATATGGGGGCTCAAGCGCTCATTACTTGCTCACGTCCTGTGAATAGGGAGATCTGGAGGATTTACTTGGCAAAGTTCCTCATTATGATGCCTCTTCTGCGAAACCTGGACAATTTCCTCGCCTCTCAAACAGCTCTAATAACCTATTTCACCTCGTCGTCGTGTAAGTTACGTGGCCCATAATACCCGTGAACTGTTGTCACTCTGATCAAAGTGCTGGTCAAGAATGTCCAACACCATCTGGTGACTGAAGACCATTTCTTTCGTAAGGCTTGTTGTAACACTTGCTTGCAGGTATTCCGATGGGCCTTGCCGCTGGCTTCAAAATAGGCGAGAAAGAACGCGAAAAGCCGAAGAACGGAATTCAAGATGAAAAGACGGATGCAGACGTATTCGAGGAAGAAATACGAGACAACGAAAAGCTACTAGGATGGACACAATTGGTCGAAGATTGGCTTTGCAACGGAATTGGTTCTAAGACCGGCTCCCCATCTCCGGTCCTGATTGGGACACCAAAACCTCTTGTTCGAAAAAAATCATGCCGAGAACCACGTAGAGGGCCGTATCAACTGCTGATCAAGGATCGTTTAATGGGCATATACCTCGCAGTGTACATTCACCGCGACTTGAAGCCGTTGGTGCAAGGTATAACTTTCATAATGTCCTATCGTTCAGAACTAAATCACCTTCACAGGGATGTCCAAGTCTTCAGTCACCGCCGGGTTAATCGGTGGTAGAATTGGAAATAAAGGCGGTGTTGGAATTAGCCTTCAACTTGATGGCACTACCTTCCTTTTTCTGAATGCTCATCTAGCAGGTTGGCGTTGTTCTTCTTCTGGCGTTAAATCTAACTTCCCCCAAAATAGCGCATGAAGGGAAAGTCAACCATCGCCTTGCCAACCTGTTGAAAATCAAGGCAAATATTGTCCCCATTATAAACTTTTGCAGTAAACTGATGGTCTTCGTAGACTGAATTAGATGTCGACACATTTCTCGCCGGTGATGACGCCCGTACAGTCGCTGAAGGTTAGTCTAACAAAGCAGACAACTTTACCGATATCTGAATAATCAATTATAGACCTCACGGACAAATTCGATTTCACTTTCCTCTTTGGTGACTTGAACTTCAGATTAGACATTTCGCGACTTCATGCCGATTGGCTTATTTCTCGTCAAGGTGAGGTTCATGTCATCCTTCGCCCCTTCGAAACTTGAATTCTTCTGGTCAGATTATGCTCAGGCATTGGAATTCGATCAACTGACTGCGATTATGAAGAAAGGTGTTTTTTTTGACGGATTTTGTGAAGCCCCGATCAACTTTCCACCAACATTCAAATATGACGTTTCGCGTCCCACAAAGCGTCGAAGGCGTTTGCCTCCTGAGGGTCAATGGCCAATGATAGAGGGACGACATGCTGAAATGGAAGACGTTGATGAGGCCACGGACCTCATTTCCCTGGCCTCTTCAATAACCACCGTCAATTCTAGAGCCATATCAGAATCGGAAGTCGTTGATGGTTATTTTCCCGCTGTCCCCTCTAAGTCTATCATGTCATCAAATAGCAAGAATTTCACAGGCAGGCCCAAATGGTTGTCCATTTTGTCTCCATCACTTGCATTGTCGCCGAAATTCTCCAAGTTTCCACCCTTCGAAACAAGACAAATGGACCCCTTGACACCTACGACACCGAACTCTGTGTTGCCTACTATTTCTCCCCAATCTGCCAGGACACCAAAAACTTCAAACCCCATAAAGAAACGGTTTCTTCGTCCGCCCCCCCTGATTTCAGCCAATTTCATCGTGCCACAAAACAGTATACAGAATGAAATGGTTGAAGAGGAGAAGGGGGTCTATGATACATCGTCCAAGAAACGTGTTCCAAGCTGGTTAGTAGTTGGGCACTATCAGAATCGCAGAAGCTAATCTCATTTTGTAGGTGCGATCGCATCCTCTGGAAAACTACAGTCCCTAGACCACAACAATTCGGCGATCTCAGTCCTCAGAGCCGACGGACCACCCGTCGTGTCAGCCAGTTCTTCCAGTCTTTTCGATCGCCATCATTGCGGACTTCGTCCCTGGAAGCAAATGGATATTGGACACCAGATCAAATTCCTCTCAGTCAACCGAGTTCACCGACAAGTGATCCAGACGTTCAGACAAAGGTGCCAGCACTGAGTAAGTCTTAAGTTCATTGGGACGGTTTGAGCATTTATTGATTCGTATGCTCAAAGCTGCTATCCCACCCAATGGGTCCAATGGAACAGTCACACGACGAGCAAACACAACTTTTTCACCTCCTCCCACGGCGCCTTTACCGTCTCAGGTGTCCCCGACCATGGGAAGTACAGATCGGCCGCGTTCAGCTTCGATATGGCGATTCCTGCCTGCTTTTTTATCTCCAAACGCCAGCCCTGAAGAACGTCAGCCCCCACCACCCCCTGGATATATTAGAGGCGACGTCGTTTGTTTGAGTTATGGTACTTTGGACGACAAGGGGATGAGGAGACTGCAGGGTCACAGCGACCATAGACCTGTAGTTGGAGCATATGCTGTTTACCTTTAATAAGTTATGTAGCTTACATAAGCATTATACCCTTACTCCTGGACTGTCATCTTAGAATTTCATGCAGGGTTTCAACAAGTCTGCTACTTCTTTTTTTTTCCTATCGTTTGTTACTTAATGAGAATACCAGGTATTACCCTCCTGATTACGATCCCTCGCAAGGGAGCTTAAACAAGGTTCGAGGTAAATTGATTTTCTAGTGCCTCGATTCGTCCTCATCATGGCACTCAGGCAAACATGCCTTGGGAGATCGTGCTCGGAAAATAGATAAAGGCATCCTTATTGTTCGCTTTGAACTGCCCTTCAATATATGGTGGTATGTGTAGAATGCATTACTCTGCCAATTCATGTCGCTGAGATGTTTCATTCATAGTGGAACATGCAACAATCATATTGGTATGGGAGTGCGCTATAATGCGGAAAAGAAGAAAATCGGCAACTACTTTTCAACACCTATATATTCATTCCGTTGTAAATGTCATCTTTGCGATGGCTGGTTCGAAATCCACACTGACCCCAAAGTGAGCATCCCGATTTCATGCGACCCACAATCATTCACCCTTCACAGAATACCCGATATGTTGTGGTGTCTGGTGCAAGGCAAAAAGACGAAGAGTGGAACCCTGAGGAAAACGGCGGATTTGCGATTCATGGTGGGTTATTCCGTATCGGAGCTTTCATTGACTCTTAAACCAATCCAGATCCAGACAAAGAGGCGGGGGAGTCCAATGATCCACTGGTCGCTTTGGAAAAGACAACAGACGCCAAACGGCATATGGAGACGGTTCAAAAGCCAAGGATTGAATCTCTCCAAGGCGTTTCTGAACATTTTAATGCTGATCCGTATTCCCTTTCGGTGAAAGTGAGGAAGAAGTTTCGCGAAGAAAAGAAGATCGAACTCGGTAAAAGGCAGGCTGACGATGCCATTAAGGGTCGGTATGGTCTACCAGCGACGTTGAGATTGTTGGAAGAAGACGAGAAGGCTGTTGAAGATGCAAGGTCGCAGTGGATAAACGCCAAAGCCGCACTTGGCGAGCAAGAATCAAAGCGAAGGAAAATATCATCATTTGGGTCAACTCAATCGCCTTCTACCTCTACCAACCCAGTGGGCTCATTACGGGCAAGAATACTGCAGAATTCTGCCAAAAAATCTACAGCATTACGGACTTCCAAGTCTTGATACTTTTGATGTCACTGTATTTGCCTACACTTTCTACATAAATTATTTTGACGGTAACATAGATAAGCTATGCTACGAATATATTCTTGGTCTGAGATTCCTCTCTGACTTTGTAAGCTACGGGCAGATCAAGAACCGGATGACTACTCGCAAAAAGGAGTGCGGTTCTGCATGTCTAGCATATACCTTTATTAGTCCACACACCAGAACTACCTGTTACCAATATGGTCAATTGTGAGATGGGATCCTTCAAAATACCTACCAGGCACTTCTATGGGGCAAATATTGATCAGCATTGTAAAAAGTATATCCTGCAGAATAGACAAACCATTATAGGTCCACCATAGATTGACCCAGAGATGTTGCTTGGCTGGTTGTGGAAGTTTTCTGGGTCGGTGTGGGCGTGAACACGTCGCCATTGATCAATACCCTCTTGATGGCAACATCGAAGCGATTTTTTGCTGCAATCGAGTTAGCCGCAGGATCTATCGACCATCAGACGAATAGCCACCATAAGCTTGTGAAACATCCCAAAGCATGATACCACCGAATACTGCGAGCGGGTCTGCTGAATGATATTTGCCAGGCCCGCTACGTCAACGTACCTGAACCAGCAGCCATCGCAGAGGCCGGAGCCCCAATGTAAATCTTGACTTGGTTATTCGGCGATAATATCTTAGCCCAGTTGTCCCTAATGTGATCATATATTTCATCAAGGAACTGAAAAAAGGGGAGCATACCACACGCCAAAGTTCCAGGCCCAGGTTATATAAATGGATTGCCATTATAATCTCGTGAAGTGGAACTGACTTACATTGGAGTTGTTGAAGTTCTGAAGCCTGAGCTTGTAGTTTGCGTTTTAGGATAAATGCACCGACCCGCACCAGTTGTTGTAAACTTAAGAATTTCGTCAATTCAGTAACCCAGTGAACAGAGAAAAGAAAGGGTCTCGCACACTAACAGAAATTTGAACACCAGCTCGGCCACAATGTGGTTGACAGCATACCTGAACATACTTACAAAGCTTCAAAACCGACAGCGTTGATGACAGGTCCGAGGTGTGCGTCAGGGAAAGGACATTGCGGTGCACCCGTGATATAATATCTATGGGGACAATCAACCTAGTCTGGGTCTTTACTATGAAATAAGTCACTGACTTCTTGCTTGATTCCCTCGAAAGTGAACGAATGGAAGCGACGAATGTTGCAATGTAAGCACTCGATCCTCCTTCCAGATCGAGGTCGATTCTAAGAACCGGTTTGGAATACTCGTGGCATACGGATACATTGCGACTTACCCATCCAGGACTGCATGCCCGAATGTCCGAGTGGAACTGGAACCACCAAGGAAGAGGTTCCAAACTGTTTTGGCGAAAGAGCCTTGGAAGAGAAACTTGTATCATGGGTAATCGCCCCTCCCATGCTAAACATAATTATCTTCCCTTTTGCCTGGCAGGCTTTGATATCTGCAGCCATAAACTGACAGTTAGCCAAGTTCGTCCCATCAAAAATGCCTGTCGCAGAGCATATCTAGGATCCAATTTCCCGTTTCAGGGTGTAACATACAATTCTCCTGATGAACTCACGTTGGCCAAGTTGATCTCTGGCAGACCACCTGTCGAAAAGAATACGTTCATGAACGCCAAAGGG
>Ga0307517_10003053_pt1 | contig 26463 bp, 20 predicted proteins | sample 23_EM_MG_FD_194515 | JGI IMG/M metagenome (GOLD analysis project Ga0307517, IMG submission 194515) | Populus trichocarpa ectomycorrhiza microbial communities from riparian zone in the Pacific Northwest, United States - 23_EM | ecosystem: Host-associated > Plants > Roots > Unclassified | place... | reverse complement strand
TGCAATGTGCCCCTTCCCTAAACACTTAAAGCATTTAATATCTCTATCACGAGTAGGTTGAGATTCAGATTTACCTTTCCCATCCGTATGAGTATCCTTTTTGGCATTAGGTGGTTCGGCCTTTGCAAAAGGCTTTCGTTGGACAACCCCCTCTCTCTTCAAATTCGGCCTCCATGTTAAGGAAGATGAAGCCGAATTGGTCTGAAAACGTGTACTGCCCCTTCTCTTTATTTGCCTCTCCACCTTCGTTGCCATATGGACCATGTCCTCCAATTCCACACAATGTTGTAATTCTACAACATTCGCAATGTCCATATTCAGCCCATTTAGAAATCTAGCCACAGTAGCTTCCCGATCCTCAATCACATTAGCCAGAATCATGGCAATCTCCATCTCCTTGAAATACTCATCCACGGTCCTAGAACCCTGATTCAAACCCTGCAATTTCAGATACAAATCTCTATAATAGTGGTTAGGCACAAATCGCCTTCTCATCAACACTTTCATCTCTTCCCACGACGCTACCGGCCTCTCTCCACTCCTCCTTCTACTAATAACATTCTAATCCCACCAAATCAGTGCATAATCCATGAATTCGATGACTACTAATTGCACTTTCTTCGCCTCCGAATAGTTATGGCAATCAAAAATCCAATCCACCTTTTTCTCCCACTCCAAATATGCCTCGTGATCGTTTTTACCTTGAAAAGAAGGTATTTTCAGTTTGATAGCATCCAAATCACCATGTCCCCCAACACTACGGAAATTTTCCCTTTGGCCGAATTGGCCCCTAGTTCTATTCCCATAATCCCTTCGATTTCTAGGCTGCCGAAAACCTTCCTGGTGGCCTATGACCTCATCCTCAAAACCACCATCACCAATATCATCAACCGCCTCCTCAAAATCCTCATAATCACAACCCACCTTAGCCTTTCGGCCTACTACCATTGTTTGCTTTCGGTTCAGCCCCAAGCTTCCTCACATTTTGGGTGCTTGTACCAGCCTCGTCACCACGTTTCTCCACCCTATCAAGTCTGTCACACACATTTCCAATCACAAAATTCATCATTTCCATCATCTGCGTCATGGCTTGCATTTGGAACTTAAGTTCTCTCTCGGGATGGGGTGGTGTGTTGTTTTGATCTGACATGATAGTACCTGAAAAAATTGGTTAGTGGTAAAAAAATATCCTCACCTCGCTCGTGTTTCGCTCAAACACTCTTAATATCCTCACACGTTCACACCTCTCGTCTCACCTTCTTACGGTTCTTGCAAAACTGAAACCTGTTCCAAATAGAACCAACTTAGCAGCGCAATTCAAATATATATATATATGACTCAAGAAGCAATAAAAACAAAAAAAAAATAAAAACAAAAAATGCGATGATAGTCTCGCTAGTAGCAAGCGAATCTATCCGAAATATGAACGAAACTGAAGACTCGAATAAAAAACAAAAATGAAATATGAAAAATGATGAAATATGTTGGATATGTTGAAAATATACTTCAAGAAATGAAAACAACAGAAAGAGAGTGAATTTCAAAAATTGACGCAAAACGGAGTCGTTTTCGACGAGTTAAATCCGAATCTAGAACCTAAAGTAAATGATGTCCAATTGAGCTAAAAGTTCAGATATAGTGCGATATCATCCCAAATAGATAGAATATAAAGTTTGAGAAATTTACGATAAGGTTTGATATCGACGCAAAAACGTTATGAATCAGACTTAATTAGACCCGAAATTGAAAGCCAAAGAAAACGATATCCAATTGAACCCAAAATTAATATGTTGTGCGATTAGGACCCAATTATCAAATTTGATCTAATTCCGAGTTGATTTGATCCAATTTTCCCTTGTTTAGTTTTCTACGGCAGAAACCAATAAACGTCTTTTTGAATGATTTTTTTTGCTGTTCTCTTTTCTCTTTTGTTTTTGATGCTACAGATATATTTTGAACAATAACAAAATGAAATAACAATTTTTTATATATGCCGCAAATTCAAGGAGAAGAAGAAATTGGATACTAAGGATTTTTTGCGAAATCAACAAGAAACGAAAATTTCAAAAGGATATAACCTGATTAATGGAGCCAAGCTCTGATATCAAATGATGTGAACCTCGTGATTACATGGTCACGCAACCCACACGCAATGACACCAATTCCCGAAAAGCCAAGTAAATCAAGTTTGATAGAAGTGTGACACAAAGATAACTTGTACCTAGGCATCAACATTATTAAAAATGGAAAACCCTCACCCAATGAATATTACGATAAGTCATTTTCAGTTCTTTAGAGAACCAAGAAAGGGATATTATCCCACCAACACACAACAAGTGCGGTAAAGAAGTTTATTGATATGAAAATTACGTACCTTACATGTTTGGTTATGCCTTTATTTATACTGACTCTAGACTTAAAGAAACCCTAATGGACCCCCCTTAGGTGGACTTATATGAAGCCCACTTACAATTGACCCAAATAGGTAATAATAACCCAAAGACCCAGCTACGAAAAAAGATTTGATGAGGATGTGTTGTAAACCTTCAAGATGCAAATTTAATTTGTGGTATAAAAGAATATGTAAGTTGGACCCAACATATTTATAATGACTTGAACAGGAACCAAAAGAAAAATGGGAATTATGTTATAATGGAGGTCATCGATATGGTAATATGACAACTAATCTTTCAGAATCATTTCATCATGTTCTAAAAAGTACTCGTGTAATGCCTGTTTCAGATTGAGTTCAATTGATATTTTACAAGTGGGTCAAGCGGAGATGTAAAGCAAATGATTTAATTCAACATGGTCTGAATAACAATATTTAATTTCTTTTGCAGTTCAGAATTGCGACATTTAATTAATATCACCTTCAGAAACGCTACATCAATTAAATTGATATCACGGTTCAGAACCACAGTATTTAATTAATTTCAATGTTCAGAAACCCGACATCAAGTATTTGTTGTTGTTTTGAATCATGACATCCAAAAGTGTGTTATTTCGCTAAAAACATTAATTCATCATTTTTGTATGTTAATTGCCTAGCTAACAACTATGAGTCGGAATAATCAAAATGGAGTTTGTTTCTTCAATAGGCAGAACTAATAAAAACATTAACCTATGAATTAGCTATTCACCTATGAACTCTAGCTTCCAATTTCTAGCTAAAATGCAAGTCCCACCATGCATTATTCTTTGTTCTTAACAGTAGTGAACTATAAGAACAAGGCCTCAAGATTCAAATATCCTGTTTCCAACCTAAAGCAAATTGACTTCTAATATGATTAGAATTTCAAGAAAAAGGTGAAAGTGATTGAATTCGCAAGGAACCTGGTCTCTCTCTTTGTTAAGAAGGATGAGACGGTCCTTTCTCTGTTACATGAGCCATTCACGCCACCTTTGCTGCTTACTAATACAGCAAGCGAGGCAGATGAGCAAAATCCACCTTTACAAATCACATGATAACGAACTCTGCTAGCTATCCAAGATCCCCCAGACCTTAAAAGCTTCACGAATCCATTTCGCACCACTTTTGACCTCAAGTCTGACCCTGCTATTTCCTCAGCTTTCGCATTATATACAGCACTTGAACTCGATTGGCTAGGAATAGTTTGCGAGTCTAAGGTGGTTTTGGGATTTGAAGGCCTTCATGGTTGCTTGGTGGAAAGATAGAGAGGTCGTCAGCCTGAAGATGGTTCTTGTTGTCTCCAAAAGCAACCATTTCCCATTCTCTTGATTGGTTTGTTGAGCATTGGATTTGTTCCCATTCATTCATTGAAGGATTCTGTGGCCTTTTCACCTTCCATTTGTAAGGCAAGTTGTTACTATTAAGTTTGCACTGTGCTCATTTGGTTAATTGATATTTGTTTAGTGTTTATCAGTGGATTTGACGATAAAATCATGCTTGTATTATAAAGACATGAAGATATAATTGCATAGGAAAATATCTTATGAGGAGGATGTAATGGTAGAAATATCTAGGAATGCGAAGGAAAAGGTACGAAGTTGACTAGATTGTCGAATGCTGGTGATATCATAGATCAAGACAGTGAGTGGCCCAGTACTCGTATCATTCTCATCTACTCTTTATCAGTGAATGGCAGCAAAATTATACCATAAAGTTTTTCACTTCAAGAGACTAGTAACAAGGAGATACAGTGAAATGTTCGTGCACATAATCCATCAGTTACTTGTCTTTCTTATGTTTAACCTATCAAATATAATTGCTGCTTAACGAGTTCTCTATGATACAGTAACAGTGAATATTGTCTCAACATAATTGACCACTTTTTTGCACGTTATGATACAGTAACAGTGAATATTGTCTTCACCACTCAATGATAAGTTAGAAAGTAGGACTACAACAGAAGTATAGCTTTACCTGAAAAAGCACTACAGCAAAAGGAAAAACAGAGCAAAAAATAAAGCAGAAGAAAATATCTCACAAGGTTGTGTGGAGGCATCTCTGCTAATAAATCACAATACATGGATTACTCAAACTTAAATTCAACAGTGTTCTGTTTCATTGAGGCGTGGCTGAAATCCCAGGACATAAAAATCATTCAAACATCGATATACAACATACATTTGTAACAAAATACACACCTAAAACTTACATAAATAATTTTTCACTATTAGAATGTCTTCATTAAACCAAACCCATTGCATTTCCTTTGCTCACACATTAACAAAATATATATATATATATATATATATATATATATATATATATAGACACACACACACACAAAGGAATTTATCAAACAACATAATTGCTGATGACACAAGTTGAAGACATCAGAGAAACATTTTGATAACAAAACCTTGTGCTGCGCTAAGAAAGCATATGCCCGGTACAAAAAGAAAACCAATTAGCATATGCCCGACATTTCTCTCCCCTTTCTCTCTCTCCCCCACCTCTTCACCACTTCCACCTCAGCATTGTCTTGACTAAGAGCGACCCAACCTTCTTCATCAACGTAGCTTGATGCGAACCTCATAATTACATGGTCACATAACTCATAATCAAAATTGAAATCTGGTTCCGGAAAGCCGAAATAGATCTGATAGGAGTGTGACACAATAGAAACCTGCCCCCAGGCACCAACACTATTGTAATGAAGTAGAATGACGCCACAATATCAGTTATACCTTGATATGTCAGATTTGATCTTTGTCCCAGTAAAAATAACGTGTTGCATCATGCAAAACACAAGTTTATTCCATAAATTTATCATGTGCTGCTTTTCAGCATACAAAAAACTTATATAATGTTTCTAATAACCCTAATGGATCCCATATGTGGGCTGATTTGAGTCCATTTATAAAATTGACCCAAATAAATAATAATAAACCGACTAAGAAGAAAATAATAAAAATCCAAAATTAATATCCTAAATATGCTATAATCAGATTTGCCACCCATAAAATGTCTAAATAGATTAGGAAATCTGATCTGAATGTGGAATTGATTTTGAAGTCTTCTTGCCTTGTTGTAATTAGTTTCCTTGTTTTACATTAACAATTAATGAAGAAAATCTCCCTCTTTTATACCTGTCAATTTAGTTTTCTTTCTAGACTAGGAGAATCATTAATTAATCCTTTCTAGTTTAGGAAATCAGATCGGACAACCCACCTAGCATCCTTTGTTGACTAGGAAACTTCCTCCTTTGTTGGCAAATATTCTCCTAAATAATATGATATGATCCAAGCAATGAAAAAACAATCAGATTCAGATTCTGACGTAAAATGCGCAACTGTGTAGTTTTACGACAATAGTTCTAATTCTCAATCCGACCATTGGATCGGGCTCAAATTTTACGTGGAGTCTCCTGATATGTTGTCTTACCATGGGTTACAATTTCAAGTCAATTGAAGTTCGGAAAGGCACCGCAATACTGGTCAATAAAGGCTGTATGAATTTTGTTATTTATTTTCCTTTGACTTGTGGAGTTCCTATTTGGCTAGGATTGTTTTCCTAAAGGATGTGATAGCTTGTTTTGGGAATCTCCTAATTCTACAAAGGTCTTTAATGGGCTGCAATATAGTTTCCAAGTGTGGCAAGGATTCATAAATGTTTCAGAATCCTTTTCTTACAAGGATTCCTTATTCATCCTAGCTACAAGGAAAGAAGACTTTAGAATTAATTCTACCTTCATATCAGATTTACTAGTCTATTTGAGACTTTTTAATGGTGACAAATCTGATTCTAGCATATTTAGGATAGTAATTTTTGGATTCTTATTATTTTCTTCTTAGTCTTTGGGTTATTATTACTTATTTAGGTCAATTGTAAGTGGGCCTCATATAAGTCCACCTAAAGGGGGGTCCATTAGGGTTTATTTAAGTATAGAGTTAGTATAAATAAAGGCATAACTAAACATATAAGTTAGACAATTCAGATTAATAAAACTTATTGTTTGACACACTTTGTGTGTGTGTGTTGGTGAGATAATCTTCATTCCACGGTTCTCTAAAGAACTGAAAAAATGACTTATCGAATAACAATTGTCTTCGTGGTGTCATCCTTATACTTCTCGTTCACGAATCAAATTCGTTGGGTAGGGGTTTTCGTTTCCAATAGTGCGGGTGCCTTGGTACAAGTTATTTTTGTGTCACACTCCTATCAAACCTGATTTACTTGGCTTTTCGGGATTTGGTGTCTTTGTGTGTGGGTTGCGTGACCACGGGATTATGAGGTTCGCATCATAATAGGTAAAATAATGAATGAAATTTTCTTAAATTTTAGGAGAATATTTTGCAGATTTAAGTCCTTGTAGAATTAGGAAATCAATCCCAAACAAATCTGATCTGATCCTTACATTTCTTAATTAACCCAAGCCAACTTTGAACCTATGTGGCCTAAACCCATATTCATTAATAGGGACTAAACCAAACCCAAAATACATTCTAAATAAACTTTCTTTGCTGCCAAAAAACATCTCATGCATAGTGATGGGGACACCTAACCGGAAACATTATTTACGCATGCGTATGATCATAAATGATGGAGGATAGCCCAAACCATTGAGAAATTGGACTTTAGCTTATGTTTTTTGGTTTAATTTATATGAACTTTTAGTTAAGGTTTATTAATTTGGTTTTATTTGTTGGGTTTGATTTAATTATTGTTGGGTATTTTATTTAGTGGGCCATAAGCCCAAACGCTTGTTCTAGTTAGGGTTTTAGTATTTATATCCTACTTTTCTAAATGTTAGACAATTTTTGATGATTAATGAAAAATTTGCAGACTTTGCATATCTCCAATCCCCATTCTTCTCTTTTTTTGCTTTCACTTCTCAGCTTCTTCTCTAAAAGCTTCTTTATTTTCTTGCTTTAATTCTTATTATTTATTGTCCCGCATCAAATTTGGTATCAGAGCCAAGGTTTTAATTGTTCTTACTACAATTACATGATTCACATGTTTATGCTTAACCTAGATCTGATTTGATCTAAAAAAAACATTGTTCATCATCAACGACAATAATTTTCAGCAGCGGCACCGCCACTATTAGTGGCGCCTCAGCCAATCACAGCAGCAAACCCACCACCGAGAAGACCTGCACATTAGTCCCACAGAGCGATTGACAATTCTACATCAACGCCTATCACAGCCAACGATCACAACCTAGACATAAGTACACGTCGATTTACTGCCTTCAACAACCCGCAGCGCCGCAGCCACAACAAGTCTTTGTCTTCAGCAACCCAAATCAGCGTTACAAACCATCTGTCGCAACCACCACTGACTCACACCCTCCAGCAACAGCACCAGCCGCAACGCAACCATCCACAGTGCCCTCGCCTTCAGCAGCGACAACGGATCAACGCATCAACAGGCCCCCGTCCAGCAGCGACACCACAGACACACCTCTTCCCTCGCACCGCTGGGCTCAAGCAAAATCACAAAGCCCCATTTCTTGCGCCATCGCCGTCAGCAGCGGCAACAGATCATAGGAGGTAGGGAAGAAGGAAACAGAAGTTGGCAAAATAATAAACCTACCACGTCAACACGCTAAAGCAGCATCTGCGTCATCAGCCACATCAACTTATCCTGCCATGTCATCTGCCACACAATCTTTTACTGCCACGTCAGCAGACTCCACCAAATCATCCATTCTTCCACGTTAGCGGCAGCAAGTTTCAGCTCCCTCCATCAAATATAGTTAGTGAATCAGTCTAGCTTTTGATTTATTGAATTTTACCTTCTCTGGTTTTGCAATTTTCATTTAAAGTTATCATTAATATTACTTTTGTGCCCAAAAGAAAAACAAATCATAATAAAAAAAAATCTCACCTAGCATTTTTAATTGTTATTTTTTGTTCATCAACCTCTTTCATCAGTGATAGCTAGTATCTTATTCTATTTGATAATTATGAGTTCTTGCTTGTGACATCATGTTTGATTAATCATTTACACTTAAGAATCTAGCATTACTTGCTTACAATTTTATTAGTGTAAATTTGTTCTTGATTAATCTCCACATTAAAAAAAAGATAAAAAAAAAATTAGCTTTATTTTTGTATTGTGATTTTACGTACAAGAACCATTTGTGATCTCAATTCCATTTATAAGTTAGTGTTGCATGCATTTGTGTCATGATCATCTAGTGTTCAAGTTTAAGTTTACACTTAATGTAGACTCAACCTTTAGTGATACTCTTATGACCATTTAAAGGGAACTGCAAACTTAGGTGATCAACATGTTTAAAAGAATTGAGCCCTAAGAGAGTTTTCGAATAACCCTCAAAGACCAATAAATATCACAAGAATAATCATTATGGACAAGTTCACTCTAAGTGCCACCAGTATGACTATCATTTAGGTTACTCTAAACACGATGACTTTGATGAGCGAGTCTTGAGTCCTAACAAAATAGAAGTCCCCACTTTTGACGGTCGTCATGACCCTTGGATATTTGATATGTGGATTCGTGACATGGATCGATTCTTTGAGTGGAAACTTAAAGATTTGCTGAGATTGTTTAGAGATGAGAGATAAACCTCCTATAACTAATTGGATCAAAATGAAACAAAACCTTCAGGAAAAGTACCTACCCCAGTCTAATAGGAACAAACTCTTAGACCAATGGAACAATCTAAGACAAGGAAATAAGTCTATCAATGAGTATATAACACAGTTTAACGATTACATGATGAGATGTGCCATAAGAGAGAATGAAGCCATGACTTTACGTAGATTTTATAAAGGCTTGAAAGATGATTTTAGAAGAGAAGTTGTATTTCAAAGTGTATCTACCCTTGACCAAGCTTATACCTTAGTTAAAGACTACAAGTTGGTCACAAAGAATCAGTGGAAGAATCGTCAGGACTCTTATAGTATCCCTATTAGGTCCCAATTCAGAAGTAGTGATTCTTTGTTAGGTGCTCCACCCCACAGACCTAATCCTAGTAACTCCTAACTTTATAAGAAACATAAAGGCAAATGAGTTGTTAATGAAGTGTCTAAGGTGAGTTCAATGGTTAAGTGTACTAATTGTCTAGGTTTTGGTCATATCTATTTAGATTATACCTCTAAACCTTTAGTCATCCAAAAATATAAGGATATAGGTAAAGAGGAATATTGTAGTGTTGAAGTGTATGAGCCTAATCTTGAGGATTTTAGTGATCTAGATGACGAGGATGTGCAAGAAGAGGGACTTAACACAATGAGTCCACATGAGCTTGAGAATGATGTTAGGGAAGAGTCTGATATGTCTACTTTAATGGTAGAGGAAGTTTTAGGGAACTCTTCAGTGGAATCGCCTATGAAGATATAAGTATGGTCTTAGAAGAGTCTCATGATATTAGTCCTCCTAACTACCTGATTCCTCACCCCACATGCACATCATAAGTTTAGAACAACATGTTGAACTTTCTGACCCCTTAACTCATGCACGTGATAAGGAAGATGAAGATAATCCTAGTTTACTTGATTGTGTCCATACCATATCTACACATGTTTCAAACAATGTTTGTCTCATTCCACACCCTCGATCATTTAATATTCATAGTTACAAACCTGAGAAGCCTACCTTCCCATATCTTCTCACGATAGGATGTCTAAGTCAACTAAGTCGTTACCATGTGGAGTTCATAATTTGCATGTTAAGATCATGAAACAAATTCAAGCAAGTAATGAATAATACAAATTTCGAGCTGATTTACTTAAGTATCATGATGCATTTAATGTTGGAGATTATTTCATGATACAGATTAAACCTGAACGGTGTCTTTTGGAAACCGATCATAAATTGCAAGTAAGTAGTGCTAGACCATTCAAAGTGTTGCAAATGATTAAATCAAATAATTATGTCATTAAATTGCCATGAAACTTTGATATTAGCTCTACTTTTAACATGAAGGACCTCATTATTTATAAAGTACAACCTATCCTTGATGCTCCTTTTGATACCCCTACCTCATTATCAATATCTTTGGCACAAAAGGAACATATTAATGCTACTTTGAATGCACAAGTTGTTTTTATCAGGGATGATGAACTTCAGCAAATCCCAGTATATGGGCTCGACGACCAGATTTAGACTATACTTGGATTATCAGAGAGACATCACAATAGCTCGATCCTTATCTTTGAGAGCATTATCGGAGCTGCCTTGACCTATACTCGACGGGGTCGAGTTCTTCTAACCCTGGGAGATCTGATGGGGACACCGAACCTGAAACATTGTTTACGCACGCGTATGATCATAGATGATGGAGGATAGCCCAAACCATTGAGAAATTGGGCTATAGTTTATGTTTTTGGGTTTAATTTATATGAACTTTTAGTTAAGGTTTATTAATTTGGTTTTATTTGTTGGGTTTGATTTAATTATTGTTGGGTATTTTATTTAGTGGGTCATAAGCCCAAACGCTTGTTCTAGTTAGGGTTTTGGTATTTATATCATACTTTTCTAAATGTTAGACAGTTTTTGATGATTAATGAAAAATTTGCAGACTTTGCATATCTCCAATCCCCATTCTTCTCTCTTTTTGCTTTCACTTCTCAGCTTCTTCTCTAAAAGCTTCTTTATTTTCTTGCTTTAATTCTTATTATTTATTGTCTCGCATCACATAGCCTTTCCTGATCTGGTTGAATTACCCACCAAAAGAATTGCGTCGAACCCATCATCCATAAGAACCTCAATCTGACTGAATGCATCCTAAGGAAAAAACCCATAATGAAAACCCAAGGCTGAACTATATACTGAACCGTATCAACAAAACAATCTAAAACACATAACCAAATACTTATTATAAGGAATTCAAGACTAAACCTGAATCGTATCACAGCTCCTCGCTATTGACACAATAACACCGCGAGCTCTTCTCTCTCTCCTCTGCAAGCTTCTCCTCCTTCCCTCCCTTTCCACCCCCTGTGACCTGCAACCTTTTCGGTTGCATGCAGAACGTAAACAATTATTCATGTTCTGCAAAATAATTAACTCTTGAGGTGGGAAGGAACCATTTTAGCCCAGCCCAAATGGCTGGGCCAAATCTAGTCCATCCGGAAAAAAAAAAAGAAAATAAAGAGAAGATGGGTCTGTTGGGCAGCTTGTATATTTACATTGGCTGAGTCAAGCTGGACCCATTTCCACCCAGCTCAGATGGGTGAGTCGGGTCCAACCCAATTTAATAATAAAAAAAAAAAAACAAAAACATTCCAATGTTCATTTCAAAATAATGTTCATTTCAAAATATTTATGGTTTTCTCGCATGTTTTTCATAATATTGGGTTGTATATTTACATTGTAAGATACAGATCGAGTATTAAAATACCCGATTTTCTCCACAATGTTTCTTAAAAAAATTTAAAAATTCAAAAAAATATCAAAACTTTTAAATTAATTTTCCCTTTCAAAAAACAAAAAATATTTGGTTTTCATGCATACAACTAGATCCTAAAATTCATGCATACAGCTAGATCCTAAAAGTCTTCTAAGTTGTTTTCAGAAACAACAAAAAATTGCATCTTTCTCATGTTTTAAAATGTAAAAAAAAAATAGATATCATAACTAATTTATGATTATCCGTTAGGATTTGGCCAAAATGTTAAAAACCCTTCACCAATCATTTTGTTTATTTTATTTTTAGGGTTTAGATGAGGACTTTAATATTTGGTGGGTGTAAAACTACATAGTAGAGTACACTCTCAAGTATTAAAGATACAAAGTGCAAAATAAATTCGATGCTAAAATTTGAACTTTAGCAGTTAGGATTTCACCCAATCAGATAGAGATTCCCTCACGAAGAGATATATATCCTACATTAGAAAAACACCAACGAATAGAAACTAGACCTAGAAAAACAAACAAACAACAATATAACTTACTTTAGGTAGGGTGGTGCACTGGAGGTGATGCGTCTTCCCCTTGCACAATCAGTCTCTTATCTAGAATCTCGCAGACCATAGGTTTCTTAGTAATCATAATACTAGGTGGCGACTCCTGAACTTTATAATTATAACTTTATGATTACACCAAAAACTCTTTCCTTTCCCAACAACCTACTGACCCGATTAAAAGATTGATGTCTTATCCCAAGTGCAGGAGTGTCGAAGTAATAAATACCCAGCAAGATCGGGGTTGAACCATAGGGAGGTCAACTATATAAAATACAAATAATAAATGGAAAGGAGTTGAAGAGAACTTTTGAGATGAGATATTGATGTAAGGATTAAACAAAGATAAAACAGTTGTCAAGGTTAGAGGGTCTAATAATGGTATTTTAAATAAATATAATATAAACTCTTTTTATTACTCAACTGGAAAACAGACACAAAGGAGGTTCCAATCGGATTATAAATTATTAACATGATCATATTAATTATCTTATTTGAGTAATGTCAATACTTGTAAATGTTGTCAGGTATTCATAGTGATAACTTATATCAACAACAAATCAAGTTCCTTTCATAGCATGGGTGTCGATTATACCATACAAATAGGTTATGAAAGGATCAAATATTTGTTGTACCAAGGGTTGAACAACACAAATCTAGATTAACCATTTAACAAGCAAAGTATTAGGAGTGAGTAAGTTAACAATTATAAACATGTTAATATCAAACATTAAAGTCCATGTTGAGTTTATACTATACTTATTCTTACACCATTAGTGTAACCTTTTCACCTTGACAAAATAAACTTAGCTAAACATAATGAAGAAGAGAGACATAATAAACAAAATAAAAACATAATAATGATATACATGAACTAAGTAAATAGGAAATGAAAAGCATATACAAGAGATTAATGAAAATAAAACTTGAACATTACAAAATACAAAGAAAGAAAGCAAGAGCAAGATCTTGATCTGAAAACCAAGATGCCTAAATGTATGGAAAATCCCTTCTTTTATAGGCTAACATTTAGAACTATTGATTTGATGACTAATTATTGAGTAGGTGGCCACCTATTGACTTGGTGGTTAGCTATTGACTTATTGGCTGGACAAACCATCATTGTTAACATCAGAATTTGAACATATAATCTTCATGAAAGTTTTGGGCATTTGTCTCCTCTTTCCATAAAAAAATAAGCTCATTTGAACTTTTAGAACTCAAGATATGGGCTGAACACTGAAAAGTATCTGGGCTGCAGGACATAGTTAAATTTCTCTTTTGTTGCTAAGATTTGAGCTTGAAAACGACAGTTTTGAATCTTGGACTCTTCATGAATGTTTTAGGCCTATGTCTTAGATTTCCATCAAGATAAACCAGAGCTAAATTCAAGGTCTACAACTCTAGTTATGACCCAATAATTGAATAGTGTTCAAGTTTGAATTGAACCAGCATCTCTTCTCTAAGTTTAGCTCTCTCTTTGTCTTCTCAATTTCAATAGTTAAACACATCAATAAATCCTTTGAAATGTGAGATATGCCTGCATTCAAAATGAGCATTTACCATAAATTAAAGATATCTTATGTTATCGGACTTGTTTTTATAACATGCTCAAGTTAGGGAATTTAATGATACTTTAAGTGCAATATGATAATATAAAACCTTGATGAAAATGCACTTTTAAGTATTAATCACACCCCCCCAACCAGCTTACTACTGGTCCCTAGTAATTAAAGCTTTAAAATAGAAAAACAATTTGCAAGATCCAAAAGCAAGGTATTCATCATTTAACTTTCATTGATCTATTTAAATAAACAAACTCTCATTAGATTTATATATCTGCTACATACTTCTTAATCAAGATATTAATAAATCTTCCTTTTATGCTCAATCTATCAACACAGTTATAGGGCTTTGCTTGGAAGAAAACAAAATTTGTTCTAATGTTTTTCTAAAGCTTAACTTCTTTGGGTTTGGATTATTATATATATATTATTTATTTATTTATTTATTTGATAACTTGAAACACAACGCATCCTTAACCCATGTAACGAGCTTTGGGCTAACGACTCCCAGACTAGTTGGTCTTAGGGTATTAGGTGTTGAGACACCTCTACGAGCCGAGTAACTCGGGTTGCAGATACTAAAATGTAGATAATGCAATGTTTGATTCCCTTAAGCTTTCTCCTCAACCCATGTAAGAAGCACTAGGTCAATAGCTCCCAAGTTAGTTGACGTTAGGGTATTAGGTGTTAAAACACCAATTTTCCTTAGTTGTTACCTTTAACAAAAGAACATAATTAATGTAATGGTTCAATGTGCAACACATAAGCATGTATTAAAGTGTGTGTGTGTAAAAATGATGGTTTATAAATACTTGTTAAAAAGTATATGAGCAGAATCAAGTGATAATAATGTGAGAGTTTGTAAACCTGAATATTTCATAAGTGTGTGATAAAACCTTGTTCTTGAATGTTTGCTAGGATGCATCTTAAGAGTCAATAAAATTCCTCCTTACTCTGTCATCCTTACAATAACAGTTTTGTTAAATGATTTTAATAACAATAAAAAGGTTAGTTTTTTTTAACTTACAACTGGTACCCTATCCCCCAACCAAAATGAGACTTGTCCTCAATGTTCTAAGGTAGAAAGGTAGAATATAGAAGACATCACTTGAAGTAGCGACTACTGACAAACCTGAAACACACTTAAACAAATATAATAAATAACATAACAGAAAAAAATATATTATGCTATTAATAAAACAAAATGACAAGTTTTTACAAACTAAGACTCAAATCCAATCTAAGCTTTTTACAGCTTTCCACGTTTGACTAGTCTATTCGACTCATGGAGGAATCAATTATAGGGATGAAAGATTGTAGTTGATCAATCAATTGTTCAACAGTAGCAGCAAAGATCATAATTTGTCATGCCAAAGATGTTAGAAATTTCTGTTCTACAGCATGATCAAGAAAAGACAACGAATTATCATAAAAAACCATTAACATTTAACAAACCTATAGGTTTCTGGTGAATGTTTAGTTGGGCCCAAGAGGACATATGAAATATCTCCTCTAATGTGCCCAGACCAACTGGTAAGGCAATGAAGGCATCAATATGTTCAAACATTGCAGTCATTCGTTCAGACTAAGAAGACCAGTAATTCCTCTCCAACTGTTTTTCCGATGATATCCACCTTGGCTAAAGCTTTTGGAATGACACCCAAAACTTGACTGCCTCCTAAAAATGCAGTTGTTGACACACTCCCTCATACACTAAATGAATCTTGCTTTCAGCTAGTACCCGACCAAGATGATTTGCTGATTTTAAAAACTCATTTTTTTTTCAGGACTGGATCCACCAAAAACATAAATATTTTTTATTTGATGACCAGAGGAACCTGTCATTGCTACACTCTCCTATACTTTATGAATGTATGGATTTAATAGAAATTAAGGGAATGATGAGAAGATTTTATAGATAGAAAATGGAAAATGCAATCATATCACCTATATATAGGCCAATTGAAATCTCTCTCTCTTCAGAACATGTGTATGTACAAGTAGTTGTGATTGTGGCTCACATCTTCCCTTGGTTTTATGTCCAAGAACGGCTTAAACACCCTCTATGGGTCGGGGATAGGCTTACCATCCAATTTTCTTAAAAACTAACAAAAATAGTATTTTTTAGTCAGATTCCTAAGACTATGTCGATCATATTCTTTATGAAAATGGAGCCATAAATCATGAATTACACGATGCACATCTCCATTAGGATGCATCTCAAGATTTAATAGAAGAATGAAATTGTGCATTACATGTTCATCTGGCACATCTGTGACAGATTTTTAGTCATTTTGCACGACATTTCTTCGCAAAAGTGCTTTTAGCTCTCTCAGGCATGTATGAAATAAAAAAAATTGGAAGACTCACCTAATAATCAGACCTTTGCTTCAATTATCCAACGAATATCTTTAGGAATTTCATGATTTATTAACAACCTCAATCTTTCACACCTAGCACGGTAAATTTTTGTAATCGTATTTTGAGGCAAAGCGGGAAAGTCTTTTTCAATTTTTCAAAAGTGGAGTCCATTTTTCAAAAAGAAGTGTAGCAGAGATGTAAATAAAAGAGAAGGAACAAGTAATTGAACAAAATATATAAACAGATATCAGTTATCATGGGAAACTGAAAGAACCGACTTAAGAGTTACAGAGTACCGTTATCTGCCATTTGACCGGGGTGAGAAAGACTAGCAAAACAAGAGTCACACCAAAAAGAAACACAAAAACAATGTGAGAAAAACAAAATAATCAATCTTTATAAACAGGATAACTTAAACCAATAGATTCATTTTCACTAGGAAAATTATCAAAGTAAGCTTTCAAACGATGCCCATTTACCTTAAAAACATTGTCATTCTTTGGATTCTCAATATCAAAGGCCCCATAAAGATACACATGTTTCACAATAAATGGACCTCTCCATCTTGATCTTAGCTTTCCAGGAAATAAGTGGAGTCGAGAATTATAAAGCAAAACTTTTTGACCAACATCAAATGTTTGTCTCAAGATTCTTTTGTCATGAAACTCTTTGATTCTAGCTTTATGAATTTTTGAGTTCTCATATGCACAATTTCTTATTTATTTATAATTTACGCAGCTGGCTAGAATCATCAAGGTTTGAATTGAAAGCTTTAATAGCCCTCCTTATAAGATTTATGTTCAAGTTCCACAGGTAAGTGACAAGGTTTTTCATAAACCAACCTATAAGGTGACATACCTAATGATGTTTTAAAAGCAGTTCAATAAGCCTAAATTGCATTATTAAGTCTTAAAGACCAGTCCTTCCGATTAGGGTTCACTGTTTTTTTCCAAGATTTGTTTGATCTCCCTATTAGCAAGTTCTACTTGTCCACTTGTCTGAAGGTGATAAAGGGTGGCAACTTTGTGTGTGATTCCATATTTCTTCAATAAAGATTCAAATGGTTTGTTCTAGAAAAGTGTCCCACCATCACTTATCATAGCTCGAGAGATTCCAAATCGACTCAAAATATTTTCTTTCAAAAACTTGATCACTGTTTTATGATCATTGTTTCGACTTGGAATTGCTTCTATCCATTTTGAAACATAATCTACTACAACTAATATGTACAAAAAACCAAATGACGGAGGAAATGGACCCATGAAATCTATACCCCAACAATCAAAGATTTCAATGAAAAGAATAGGATTTAAAGACATCATGTGACGTTTTGAAATAGACCCTAACTTTTGATAATTTTCATAAGTTTTGCAAAATGCATGTGTGTCCTTGAACATGGTAGGTCAATAGAATCCACATTGTAAGATTTTTGCAATCATCTTCTTTGATGAGAAATGACCCCCACATGCCTAAGAATGATAAAATTTAATGACACTACTTACCTCAGTGTCGGGAATGCATCTGCAAAATATTTGATCAGGACAATATTTGAATAAAGGTCATCATCCTAATAAAAGTTCTTCACTTCATTTAAAAACTTTCTGATGCGAACCTCGTGATCACGTGGTTATGCAACCCACAATCAAGATTGAGATCTGATCCCGGAAAGCTGAAATAGGTTTGATAGGAGTGTGACACAATGAAAACCTGCCCCAAGGCACCAACACTATTGGATTGAGTAGAATGACGCCACGAAGCCAGTTGTTCTTTGATAAGTCGTTTTCAGTTCTTTAGAGAACCATGGAAAAGAGATTATCTCACCAACACACGCACACAAAGTGCGGCAAACAAGAAATTTTATTAATCTGAATTGTCTAGCTTACATGTCTGGTTATGCCTTTATTTATATTAACTCTAGACTTACATAAACCCTAATGGACCCCTCTTAGGTGGACTTATATGAGGCACACTTACAATTGACCCAAATAAGTAATAATAACCCAAAAACTAAGAAGAAAATAATAAAAATCCAAAAATTACTATCCTAAATATGCTAGAATCAGATTTGTCACTCTTAAAAAGTCCCAAATACACTAGGAAATATGATGTGAAGGTAGAATTAATTCTGAAGTCTTCCTTCCTTGTTGTAGCTAGGATGAATAAGGAATCCTTGTAAGAAAAGGATTGTGAAACATTTATGAATCCTTGCCACTTGGAAACTATATTGCAGCCCATTAAATATCCTTGTAGAGCTAGGAGATTCCTAAAACAAGCTGCCATATCCTATTAGGAAAAGAATCCTAGCCAAATAGGAAGTCCACAAGTCAAAAGGAAGTAAATAACAAAATTCATACAACCTATGTTGACCTGTATTGCTATGCCTTCCCAAGCTTCGATTGACCTAAAATTTTACCCAAGGTAGTAAAACATGTCAGGAGACCCCACGTAAAATTTCAGCTCGATCCAATGGTCGGATTGAGAATTATGATTGTTGCCGTAAAACTGGTTAGTTGCATATTTTACATCAAAATCCGAATTTGACCTTGCCTGGATCGTATCACCCTAGCTCTTGTAATTGGCCCAATTAGCACCTCCAATGAGTTGTTGGCATGATTGCGCTTGGTGTTGGGTTGATCCTTATCACTACCTCCATCAATTATCATGCTACATACCCTGTTTTGTATGTGGCATCGAGTGTGAAATATGTTTTCCTGGTGCTGATCGACATCATCTTCTTCGATTTGCATGTTCAGCGCACGCCTTATAACCAAGGCCTCTCCTTCAACAGGATATGCAATCTTCTCATCTAATCCTAAACACTTAAAACCAATCCTTCACTTTCAGATTTGTCACTTGTAAGCACATCTCTTTGCTTTGAACATTGAGATGCGATGCGCCCCTTCCTTAAACACTTAAAACATTTAATATCTCTGTCACGAGTAGGTTAAGATTCAGATTTGCCTTTCCTATCCGTATAAGCGTCCTTTTTAGCCTTAGGTGATTTGGCCTTTGCATGCATATAAGGCTTTGGTTGGACAACCCCTTCTCTCTTCAGATTAGGCCTCCATGTTGAGGAAGATGAAACCTAAATGGTTTGAAAACATATGCTGCCCCTCCTCTTTATTTGCCTTTCCACCTTCGTTGCCATATGGACCATGTCCTCCAATTCCACGTAATGTTGTAATTCTACAACATTAGCAATGTCTCAACCACATTGACCTGAATCATTGTGATTCAAACCCTGTAATTTTAGATACAAATCTTTATAATAGTGGTTAGGCATAAATCACCTCCTCCTCAACACCTTCATCTCCTCCCACGACTCTACTGGCCTATCTCCACTCCTTATCCTACTAATTACATTTTGATCCCACAAATTAGTTTGTAATCCATGAATTCAATGACTACCACTTTCACCATCTTCACCTCTGAATAGTTATGGCAATTAAAAATCCAATCCACCTTTTTCTCTCACTTCAAATACGCCTCGAAATCATTTTTACCTTGAAAAGTAGGTATTTTTTATTTGATAGCATCCAAATCACCATCTACATCATCATATCCCCTAAAGTTAAAGGAAATTTTCCCTTTGGCCGAATTGGCCCCTAGTTCTATTCCCAAAATCCCTTTGGTTTCTAGGCTATCGAAAACCTTTCCTATGACTTATGGTCTCATCCTCAAAACCATCATCACCAATATCATCAACCTCCTACTCAAAATCCTCATAATCAGCCCACCTTGGCCTTGCCATTGTTTGATTTTGGATCAGCCCCAACCTTCCTCACGTCTTGGGTACTTATATCAGCCTCGTTACCACGTTTCTCCACCTTCTCAAGTCTATCACACACATTCCCCATCACAAAATTCACCCTTGGGACATGGTGGTGTGTTGTTTTGATATGACATGACGGTACCTGCAAAAATTGGTTAGTGGTATAAAAATATCCTCGCGTTGCTCGTGTTTTACTCAAAATTAAGCTTTTCTTGATGCGAACCCCGTGATCACGTGGTCACGCAACCCATAATCAAGATTGAGATCTGATATTGGAAAGCCGAAATAGGTCTGATAAGAGAGTGACACAATGAAAACCTAAACAAAGGCATCAACACTATTGGAATGGTGTAGAATGACACTATGATGCTAGTTAATCTTTGATAAGTCATATTCAATTCGTTTAAGAACTGAAGAATGCAAGAATCACTCTCACACATTAAAAGTTAACTCTTTCAGACTTGAGGGGAGATGAAAGTCTTAATGAGGAGACGATATGTGCCAAACCACTATTACATAAACTTATATCTAAAGCTACAAGGTTTCAATCAAGGTTATAGTCAATAGATGAATATCATAAAGAGATGGAGATAGCAATGGTTCCGACCAATGTTGTTGAGGATAGAGAAGCCACCATGGCTAGATTTCTTAATGGGTTGAATCAGGACATTGCCAATGTTGTTGAGCTACAATACTATGTGGAGTTAGAGCATATGGTTCACATGGCTATGAATGTGGAGAGATAACTTAGGAAGGGACATGTTCGGCCAACGTTTAATTCTCACTCTTCTCATCCTCACATTTCCTTTTTTTAAGTTTTACAATAGTGAACCGATTTCTAAACCCATCATGAATCGGTTTAGAAATTCACTACGTTTCTCCACCTTCTAAAGTTTTTCACACATGTTCCCCATCACAAAATTCACCCTCTCCATCATCTTTGTCAAGGTTTGAATTTGGAACTTTACATCACCCTCGGAAGGGGGTGGTGTGTTCTTCTTATTTGACTTGATTATACCTACAAAAAGTGGTTAGTCGTATTAAAAAAGAAATTCCTCACATCACTCGCATTTCATTCAAAATTAGGCTTTTCACTCTAATAAACTCACTGTCTTTTACCCCACAACTTGCTTTCTTTCGGTTCTCTCCAAACTGAAAATCCAACTAATCAAAGTTAGAAGCTTTTGCAACGTATTCAATTTATGAACATAGAGTTAAGAATAAATAAATATACTAAAAACAAGCAAAACAAAACTACAATTACGCTTCTAAAGCAAATAAGGGGTGTAAACAAGTTGTTTTCCAACCCGGTGATTGGGTTTTGGTGCACATGCATAAGGAACGATTTACTAACCAAAGGTAATCAAAATTATAGCCTTGTGGTGATGGTCCATTTCAGGTTTTAGAGAGGATCAATGACAGCACAAACAAATGTGATCTTCCAGGTGAGTAGGGTGTTAGTGTTACCTTTAATATTGCTGATCTTAGTTTGTTTGACACAGGTTTTGATTTGAGGTCGAATCCTTTCGAGGAGAGAGGGGATGATGTGGACCAGCATAGAAACACCAGCAAGGACCCATTACATGTTCGAAATGGTCCAATGACTCGATCCAAGATAAAGGCATCGAATGCATTGGTTTTGAAGGTTTCAACCAAGTCATATTTGAAGGGTTCATTAGAGTATCAAGAGGAGGTCCTAGTACATCTTATCCTTGTACAAGAGGGGCCCAATCCAACTTGATTTGGGCTGTGAGATGGGGACAATAAAGAAAAAACAAAAGAATCGAACAACAACTTGGAAACAACATAGGTGGCTTCCTTTTCCTACTGATTACAATCGGATCTCACCAAATTAATGCATACTCTATAAACTCAATGACCACCAATTTCACCTTCTTTTGTTCAGAATAGCTATAGCAATCAAAAATCCAATCTACCTTTTTCTCTCACTCCAAATAAGGCTCGAGATCGTTTTTAGCTTGGAAGCTATGAATTCTCAATTTAATGGAGTCCAAGTCCCCATCCACATCTTCATAATTCCCCAACCATGGAAATTCACATTCCTCCTAGCCGTATTCCAACCAGACCTGATTCCATGGTCAACATAAGCAAAATCATAGTCATCTTCACCCGCATCTGCGTTTTCTTTAGCAAAATCAACAAAATCAGATTTGACATTCTGTGCAGCCCAACGGACCGTACTTCCTAGATGATCAGCCCGACTATTCTGTTACTTTATCAAATTCACCTCATCTCTCAGATCCTTGTATGCCCTAGACAAGAGCTCGGGTTGTTGGCTTATGGCTCGCAATCAGAAAGTGACGTCAGTGTTTTGTGTCAGTGATTCGTTCTGTTCAGACATTATTTGAATATGCAAAATTTGGTTAGTAGCACAAAATATATCATCACACCTCTTGTGTTTCACACAAAAATCAAGGCTTTTCAGTCTGATATTGATATGATCTGGTCAACAAAAAAACAAATAGATTCAGATTCTGACGTAAAATGCGCAACTGTCCAGTTTCATGGCAACAATCATAATTCTCAATCCGACTGTTGGAGCAAGCTAAAATTTTATATGGCGTCTCTTGACATGTTGTGCTACCTTGGGTTTAAATTTAAGGTCAATCAGAGTTTGGGAAGGCATTACAATACTTGTCAACAGAGGCTATATGAATTTTGTTATTTTTTCCTTTTGACTTGTGGATTTCCTATTTGGCTAGGATTCTTTTCCTATAAAGATGTGACAGCTGGTTTTGGGAATTTCATAGTCTTGCAAGGATATTTAATGGGCAACAACATAGTTTTCATATGTGATATGGACTCCATATTAATGTGGAAAAAATTATTCTATCCTTATTATAATAGGAATCTATCATTAAATAAGTTTTCAAACCAGCTAAGAACACTTTGCAAACAAGGAAACTAAAGAGGAGGCAACATCAGATTTGATTCTCCTAGCTTAAAGAGCAGCAAATTTGATCCTATCATATTTAGGATTTTAAATTTAGATTTATTATTGTTATTATTATTTTCTTCTTAGTTTAGGGTTTATTTATATCATTTGGGTTTAAATATAAGTGGGCATAATATAAGTCTAAATAAAGGATCCATTAGGTTTCGTTTCAGTATAGAGCCAGTATAAAATAAAGGCATAAGCAGACATGTAAGTTACTTTGTGTGTGTGTTGGTGAGATACTCTCTCTTCCTTGATTCTCTAAAGAATTGAAAAATGACTTATCGAAGAACAACTGACTACATGGCATCATCTTTATACTTTTCGTTCGCGAATCAATATTCGTTGGGTGGGGATTTCCGTTTCTAATAGTGCTGGTGTGCCTAGGCACAAGTTATCTTTGTGTTACAATCCTATCAAACCCGATTTACTTGGCTTTCCGGGAATTGTCTTTGCGTGTGGGTTGCTTAACTGCGTGTTCAAGAGGTTCGCATCAAATATGCTCACTACGCCATTTACCTCACAACTTGCTTTCTTTAGGAACTAAAATCAACAAATCAAAGTCAGTAGCCTTCGTAGTGCAATCCAATTATAATTCTTAGACTCAAGAATCAATAAATATACTGAAAACAAAGCAAAACAAAACCATGATTACTGGACTCCTAAATAACCCAATTATAATATAATTAAAAAGATTTTGACTCCTAAACAAACAGTAAGGATCACATTTTGGAACTTGCGCAAATCTAACATGTTACGTAATTTTTACGTAACAAAATTGAAACCCAAATCAAACGATCTTGAAATTACCTCAATTTCAATATTTATTATTCTGATACCAAACAAACAACAAAACGCAGTTTATAGGTTGTTCTTTTATGTCTACGTACCCAAACCCCTTGTATGATCAATTTACGACAGAATTGAACCTCGAATTAAAATCTCAAGCAAACGATATCTAGGTCCTTCTTGATCTATATGTTCTGAACAAGCCTAATTAATGCCTTTTTAAGTTTCTTTGCCTATCTCTTGTAATTGGCCCACTTAGCACCTCCAATGGGTCTGTGGTGTGATTATTATTGGTGTTGGGTTGTTCCTATGGTCTCAACCTTATACACGTCTGATAAGAAAGCTATAAATACTGATACTTAAGCTTCTAAAACCTAATGGACCCAAGTTGTAGACTTGTATAAGACCCACTTAAAATTAGACTCAAACCTTTAAAATTAAAATAAAGGTTCACAGTTGTTGTCGTAAGTAACAAAGAAAAATTAAAAGATAATAAGTTTGATTTTCCTAGTTTATAAAGTGGTATAGCTGAATAAGCCTTCCTTGCATGTTGAGGAAGAGTTGCCATGTAAACCCCGGGAAATAAATTGCAAACTAAATAAATAAAAAATAAAATTAAGAAATTCATGTACATTTAAATAAAACAGGAATTCAGAAATTTCTAGATATAAATTTTCAAACGAAATATTTCAAGATATTATAAATTTAATCGAGAAATATTGAGGGTTAGATTAAATTAAAGAAAATGAACTAAATTAAAAAGTTGAGGGGTTGAATTATAAAAAAATAAAAAGAGGTATAGCTTAATTATAAAAAGAAAAGATGTGGGGATAAAAATAATACACTTAAAGAAAATGAGGCCTAAGTGCAAATAAGAGAAATTATGGGGTATAAATACCCCTTTTCCTTGCTCATCAAAACCAGCAGCAGCTATTAAGAGAGAGGGAGGGAGTTTTTGATTTTGTTCTTGCCAATTCAAGAGAGAAACACCAGACATCCCAAGAACCCATCCAAGATTAAGGATTTATAGGTAGATTAAACACATGTGGGCAAGGGATTAACAAAAAATTTTAAAGGTAGAGAGATAAAGGAGGGCTGACTGTCATTAGAAATGGGGGAGTCAAAAATTTTTGACTGGTTGAGGATCGAGACCATGTTTCTTACCAGGTAAGGAGTTCTAAACATGGTTCTATAAGTTATTTCAAATTGGATTACGAATTGATGCTTTTTGGGCCATGAGGTGAGGATAACGAAGGAATCAAAAGAATCCTACTACAACTTGAAAACAACATGGGTGGCTACCTTTTCCTTTTGTTTCTAGGATTAAGGGGCTGCATGGAAGGCTATAAATAAGCCTTGAATCAGTTCAGTAATATTTTACTTCCTTCTCTTCTTCTCATGGTAGAACATGAATTTAATATTAGGGGCCTTATTTTATTTTGTTAGCTACAACCCAAGGCTTGTTTGGGCTTAATTAATACTTTGTTTTCAATTAGGATCCAAGGCTTGTTTGGATTAAGTTATGGGCTTTTCAGTTTAGGGTTTTGGGTGACTTTTGCAGCGCCTAGCCTCTCCCCCGCAGGAGGCAGGCCAGAACGCAGGGGGCCAGGGCCCGAAGGCAGCCCCCCGCGGGATGGAGAGCAAGCCAGCAGGGGCTGTCCCCGCATCGCGCAGCGCGGCATGGCTGCGTGGGCTGCGGGATCTGCGTGTAGGCTGCCATTGTCCGCGGCAGCCCCTGTTTTCGTCAGCCTAGCATGCCTGCGTGGGCTGCGGGATCTGCGTGTAGGCTGCCATTGTCCGCGGCAGCCCCTGTTTTTGTCAGCCTAGCATGGCTGCGGGATCGCGCGTGCGCGCGGTCTTTCTGGGCGCTGCTGGGGCGCCTCGCGGGCGCTGCCAGGGCACCGGCCTGGTGGCCGAACCGAGATGCCCCTGGTGGCAGGGGTAGACACTACTAGGTCCCAGCTGTCACCCCCCCTCTAAAAAATAATTTAAAAATTATTTTCCGAGCAACTTTCCACGTTTAGCCTTCATGCGGGTCGGTTGATTTTTGAAAAAATCCCGGGAATTTTTCCGGGCTGGGAAGCCCCCGTAACCCTCCTCCATTTCCTCCCAACCCCGTTATCGTGCAAGCGCAGCGCGCGTCGGGGACGCTGGCCTGCGCTGTCGAGCTCGCGAGGGCTGTCTCCGCGGCAGGCCCCCCTCCACATAAGGGGTCCATTAGGGTTAATTTTTCAAGAACTATTTAAACTCATGTAAGCCAAAATTTCGGCAGCTTGGATGATAATTACTTCTGAATTTTTCAGTTTTAACGTGTGAGAGAGATTCTTGCATTCTTCAGTTCTTGAACGAACTGAATCTGACTTATCAAAGATTAACTGGCTTTGTGGCATCATTCTACTCAATCCAATAGTATTGGTGCCTTGGGGCAGGTTTCCATTGGGTCACACTCTTATCAGACTTATTTTGGCTTTCCGGGATCAGATCTGAATCTTGATTGTGGGTTGCGTGACCACACGGTTCTCATCAGTTGGTATCAGAGCTAGGCTCCGAAACAATGTCATATCCTTCTGTTATTTTCGTTTTTTAGTGTTCCTTTAAGTTTTTCAGTGTTTGTGTCCATATTCTTGTTCTTCGTGTCTGCATCATCTAAGAAAAAAAAGGTTATATTTCAT
>Ga0307517_10003052_pt1 | contig 26469 bp, 30 predicted proteins | sample 23_EM_MG_FD_194515 | JGI IMG/M metagenome (GOLD analysis project Ga0307517, IMG submission 194515) | Populus trichocarpa ectomycorrhiza microbial communities from riparian zone in the Pacific Northwest, United States - 23_EM | ecosystem: Host-associated > Plants > Roots > Unclassified | place... | reverse complement strand
TTCACCACCCATTTGATGAAGCGTATCCAACGTGGCCCCGTCCGCGGTATTTCGTTCAAGCTCCAAGAGGAGGAGCGTGAGCGCAAAGACAACTACGTCCCTGAAGTCTCCGCTCTCGACACATCGGCGACTGGGTTGGAAGTCGACAGCGATACCAAGGTGTGTCTCACTCTTCTTTCCCCCCAAAAAAAATTCTCATAAGCTCTTCTCTTCCTTCTTCAGGCTCTCCTCGATTCGCTCAATTTCGACTCCATTGCCGTCAGCGTGATCACCCCCGTTGTCGCCGTCCCCGAGCGCGGTCCCCGCCGCGAGCGAAGGAACGTCCCTGGTGCTGGGCGGTGGTAAGCCAATCCTCTTTTTTTTTGTTTCGTTGTTGTGTGGTTCTGCGTTCCTTTCTTCCACTCGTGATTACTTCTATTCATCAAGACAAGTGGTACATGGTCAGAGGGTTGACGGAGATTGTAAGCGCAGAGGGAGTAATCACCGTATGGTTTGATATGCGACTATGAATGACATGCCATGTATTCATCCCAAACTCATCTACGTCAGCGTTCCACCAATGTCTACGGTAAAAGAATCCTTTTCCTTTCTTTATTGTTGACTGTAAGTTTCTGACTCGTGAGCAATAAGTGTGGAATCAAACGCCCGAATATCTGCCTCGAGACGAAAATTCTAAAGTCCTCAAGCAAGACCAAACCCAAACCCTGATTCCAACTTCCATCTCTTACCATTATCCGTCGATTGAATGATGAACTCCCACCCTGACGACACCTTCCAACTCTACGATCTCCGCGTCGAACTAATCTGCCCCGAAGGCGAACGAATCCTCTGTGGCGCAAAACCAGGCGACCACTTCACACTCCAAGGCGAGATGTTACACCTCCCTCCAGGTCAGGGAATCTCCATCTATTCGTTGGGTACATTTTGTTTCCACAGTCAAAATTCCTTATTCCTAGACCCTATTCTCGCCCCAATCGACCCCCAATGGGGTTCCCTTTTTTTTTCCCCGCCTCCCATGACCCCAAATCCACTTCTATCCTCTTCAGACCCTTCACAAACCTAGGATTCCCACCCAAAACCATCCTGATCCATCACACAGTTGCCGAGCAAATTGCTCGGGGGGGGGGGGGCAGGCATCAAAATTTCCAAAGTCCGACCAAGCCGGAAAACCAGATCAGATCAGATCAAAGTGCTTCCCTTCGAATCGAACCAAGTCAAACTCAAGCAACTTCCGTCCAATCAAAATCAATACAACCTTGACGTCATCCCAACCCGTATATGACTGTGGAGAAATCTCAGGTAATTTGAGACTACCCGACATTATCCCCATTCACATTTCTCTGCCGTCGTAATGTTGTATAGTTACAACTATCTAGCATTATCACTACATTTAAATCTCACTCATAACTTTGCGCATGTGCAGAGATCTCGTCTGGACTTGACGCCAACGGACTTAAGTCCAACTTTCACTCCGATGTCCATCAGCTTGTACTCACTCCGACGCCTTCCGCGATGCCATCCACCAGTTACCAGCAATGTAGATGCACTAAATGCTCTAAGCACCCGTCCGGATATGAGTACCAAACCAAGGACGTCATTAGAAAACACAAAACGCGGTATGGTGGCCCAGAATCTCTGTGAGTTCAATTTTGGACTATCCAGTTTCTTGATTAACTTGATGTTACCTAGGGCTCTGAAGAATCCTTTACTGGACCCGGTAGCACCCCGATTACCACTTGGCACCGTTGAGATCAACAGGCAATCACCTGTCGGCCGAAGCCGTTCGTTTTCCCGGGACATGACAGTTCTTGATGTCCCAGCCAATCAGCTGCATGTCCAGGCCAATGTCGAACAGCAAGCAGGATATTTGGATGATGGAATGAATCAAGATCTTATCTTTGGGAGTGATTGGTATGATCCTGAAGACCTCGATGGCAGCGGTGAAGTACAGGGCGAAGGCGCGGGTGAGGATGGGGTTGCTGATGCGCCGCGGCTAAGGTCCAGGACACCAGAAGCTTCCAATACTCGAGGCGAAGATGCGGGACTCGGTGAGCTACACGGCAATCTTATACTAACAATAATGACAACATGACCCCAGATGGTCAACAGCTCGTTGACCGACGCCAGGAACAGTTTCCAGATACCGAATGGATACGACTCGGCGAAATTAATGTACGCACTCCAGGTGCAGATGTGGATGAAGCCGATATGCCAGACGTCTTCCCACGAGCCTTTGTCGAGGAATCAAGCGTTCGGATTGCTTATCTGCAGGCTGTAATCGCAAACGTCTACTCTCATGTATCCATTTTACGATCCACGGATATTCTCAACGGCATTCTCGATGCCCTACTTGCGGCAGGAGTTCTCCCAGCATACCCTAGACCTGTCCGAACGCTTGAATGGGCGAAACGTCGTCTCGGCATCGATGCGGACCAATACATCACTCAGTATGTAATCTGCCCACTTTGCTGGAAACATTACACCCCAAAACAAGTGTCTGAACTGGAATCTCGGGCATGTCTCGTGGATGATTGCGAGGGTATACTCTTTGACGAGTCATTAGACAGTAAAGGCAGGCGGAAACGACATCCAAGAAAGGTCAATCCATACACCTCAATTATCCAAACTTTACGGCGCTTTTTATGCGTCCAGGGTTCGCCGCGATGATTAGGGACAGTAGGGGGCAGCATGGCGGTCATAACGATGATCCCGACTTTGTCATGACTGATATTTATGATGGAGCTGCCTGGGGGCGGTGTTACACGAACACTGTCCGTGGAGTTGGTGATCTAGGTTCAATTCGCGATGTGTCTCGGGATGGTGGAGAACCGGAGAAGTTAACAAGCCATCGTTTTGGCCTTCACCTTACTTTGAACACGGATTGGTGAACATCTCCTTTCGTTTTTATGTTTGTGATTAAACGACTTTTTTAGGTTCCAATTACTGTCCAATCGCCCTCATTCAACCGGCCCTGTCTATATTTCAATTAATGATCTACCACGGGACCAGCGTTTCCTTCAAGTCAACGTAATGGCGCTGTAATGCCTGGACCTGGTGAACCAAACGCACAGCAACTCAAACCATGTTCTCAAGCCGGCATCAAAAGAGCTCATCATTTTGAAGTCTGGTATGTTACGTTTCCCTTCAAATTATGTTACTTAAACCCTGTGAGGTGTCGAGATGGATGTCCAAGGGGATGATATGCACCATTGTATGTTCAATAACTGCGACACGCCTGCAGCGCGTAAGGTCTCAGGGACGTCAGGTCATTCATCCGACCTCAACCCTTCCCCATACTGTGATTTCGTCCTTATTGACCTTGGTAAATCAAGTACTTTTCATGTTAATGGTTTGTGCTTTCCTTTTGGGAATGAATATATCTTACTCGACCTCAACCAGCTTGTCGCAAGAAGAATGGTCGGTTTCTTCTCAAACAAGCCTTTATATCCCGCGATGCCCCTGTTCCACGTCAGAACCAAATCCTGAGGGATGACGGCATTCGATGGTCGGTCATGAATATGATACCTAATTGGGAGCCATCTTCAAAGACGGCTCTTGATTTTATGCACAACATTTTTCTCGGTTTGATTGCCCATTTTTTTACCCAGGTTCTCTTCGCCGCGCATATGTTTCCAGGACGTGGTGCGCAACATTCAACTAAGCAACGATTCGAGACGTTCATCAATGAATTCCGGTGGCCAAGTCATATTACACGGCTTCCCAAGAATGTACGTTCATGCTTTGTTGTGTATTTGATTTTCTTATCAAACCGAGTTTAGCTGGGCGAGAATCAATCACTCAAGAAGGCTGATGAATGGCGTCGTCTCTTAACCATCACGCCCGTTCTTCTTTGGTTTGCGTGGCGATCTAACGATGACTCTATTCCTAATTCGGAGCCTCAAGTGTCTCCAAACGAGAACATCAACACCACCCACTCACGCAACCGTAAAAAACTGTATGACGCAGTGCTCCTTCCTTGTGCGGGTGTCAGGTTATTAGCAACACGGACGATTACCCTGCGCCAAGCACAGATGGGTCAAGAATTCCTCGCTCGCTTCTGTCGCATGCTTGTCACCCTCCGTGTTTCCCTCGTCATCAATCATCATCTTTCCCTCCACTTTTACGACATGATTTATTTATTTGGGCCTATTTACCCCTGGTGGCTTTTCGCTTTTGAACGATTTAACGGCATGATGGAAAAGGTCAAGCATAATGGCCATGACGGTGGTCAAATGGAGGTGACCTTGCTACGTAATTGGGTTCAAACACAACTAATATACGAACTCCTTCTTTCCCTCCCTGCCAATGCTCACGCACAAGACCGTGCAATGCTTGACCGCATTATCGAGTCAGAAGGAAGGCGGCGAGGATCTATGATGACTCAGATCGCTATCTTTCGGAGTGAGGTGGATACAGGCATGTCGCTTCATTCTTTTCTACTTTTCTTTCCTTGAGCGTTATGGCCTCTTTCGCAGACCATATAAAGCTTCCAAAAAAAATCAGCAAGCTACCCATCCACCTCATCCAACGGGATCCCACGGGCCAAACATACCGATTACTTCTTGAATATTGTCAACGATTATGGCCTGATCTCAACCTCGTTGCACAGTTTTCTCCTGTTGATGGATTATCTTTTATCCCAGGGAACGTTGCTCGTGAGATTCCATACATTCCGAAGGATGGGATACGCTGTGGTTGTACAAGCAATAAACGCACTCGAGTCTCGCGCAGATAGCTTGGCCTTCATCTCTCACTCGGCTGTCATGAGTCCGATGTTCGCCAGGCGGTTGAGATCATCAATTACTACGTGATTCAAATTCCGAACACCAGCAAACCTCCCCACGTATGTGCCATGGTGCGCCGAATGTTTAGCGACGATCAAATACTATGCATGCCTTGGGATCTTTAGTGCGTTTTTATGTTCCCACCCCCGGTAACAAATCTAGCGATGCGGTTCAATTGATATTCATGATAGTTCATCCACGCTTGGCATTCAAGTTTCTTATGCAGACCGGTTTCATCCTCAAGAAGTGATTCCTACTAGTAGAATCACAGCACCACTCGGATTAGCCCAGGTAGACTCTCATGTTCTTCAAGAAAAAATTTGGATTATGATATCATTTGATCATGTACGTATGTTTTTCTAAACGGTTATTGACTCTTGACATGTATTTCTTCTTATTTAGACCGGAACAGAACCTGAAGCTCTCGATGAGTATGATTTCGAATAGCTGCATTGTGAACCTTCAGTCCGAATCATACATGTTGGCCATGTCGTCGGGTTGGTCGACACGTGAACACTGAAGAAGATGGTGCGGCCCGTACTGGCTGCTTGGATACCGCTTTCTTTTTCCCCTTGTTCGCCTTTTGCCTTTTCCCCCCACCCTCAACTTCTTTCTTCGCTTTCTTTCGCTTGATATCTTCCTTCTCCTCCTTCACCCGTTTTTGTATCGCCTCAATTTCCTCTGGGTCCTTCTCATCTCCCCATGCAACTCCGCCTGCAGCAATTCTCGATGGCGTATCATAGTCTTTGTTTTCTGGCTTATTCAACCACTCAATGGCAACCATCCAGCGACGCGCTCGGTTCACGGGTTTTTTGGCAATTGGCGGGGGAAGGTCCTTGGGTTCTCCTACAACTCGCTTAACGTATTTGCGAGATAACATGGGGTCAGGGAGTTGATCGATTGCCGTGTAAAACCGCTGGAGCTATGGAAAATAGTAAGTCTTCGATTGATTCTCATATATGATCATATGTACCGCGGCTGATCGATATACAGGTGGTTGCGATGTATATTCAGTTGAAATGAACTCGCCATTCCTCAAGGTGTCTTCGTCGTCAGACATTAGGGTATGTACCATGGCCGCATTGTATTTCTTGTCGCGCAACTCATGTTTTTCATCGAGGCTATCCCGTTTTCGTGTCCGAACGTCCAGTTTCTAGGACTCCTAATTAGTATGATGCTTTAATATACGTAAGTAAACACTTACACCCTTTGCACGCGATTGCTTCATTCCCGATGACAGCTCCTTTGCAATTGTTTTCTTCGTCGCCACGTCACCAGCTACACCAGCACCATCCGCCTCTGGGCTACTGCTAACCACAACAATGTTTGCTGCCTTCATCTTCCAGCTTTTAACCATTTTAACGAGCTCGTTAAACTTCCAGATTACGCGACTTTGAAGATCGTCCTCCGATATCTCCGCAATAGCGCCTGCAGCCGCTGGTGAGTACTGTGGGCCATTCTTCCGGAGTTCCTTCATTATCCATTGCAAATTCTTCCAATTTATTTTGTCCGAGTATGGCTTATCCCATCGAAACCGTATTTCCTTCACATCAGTGCCAAATTTGTCGATGGATGGCCATTCTTCGCCCTCCTCTGGATACGCCGGAATCACCTCACCCGTTAACTTGTTTGGGCAGCCCATAGAATCGGCAAAAACCTGCCGAAGAAGTGCCTGGGGTAAAGTATAAACCACTGAGGTGAGCTCGAATTTGCTTCGACAGACAAAAACTCACCAAGAAAACATTACTATTCGCTGCAGCATGGCTCCTTTCAATCTTCACAGTTGTTTCCTCGTCAAGGACCATCCCATTGCTGGCGTCAGAACCCCCATCCTCGTCATCGACCTCCATCATTTCAAACCTAGCCTTCGATTCCTGCTGCATGGCCCCGATAAGTTCACGTAGGGAAATCAACTCGTCTCCAATGCGTGTCTTCTCCTTTCTTGCTTCACGTTCGATCTTACTGATTGAATTTTTAAGGCTTTCGTTCTCTTCTTCAAGTGTTCCAATACGCTCTTTCAGACATTGAATTTCTAGCACGGCCATGGCCTTCTGCAATTGGCCCGTTTTAGGAACTGCTGAAGTGGCGGACACAGGTGGACGTGCGGCGCCCATGCGTGTATCGGCAGGTGGACGGATAGGAGTAGAAAAAGCATCTCGGGTGTGCGTCGGGCTCGATATTTGCAGACGAGGGTCTCGGTTCGGTTCGGACATCGTTGGAGGAAAGATATAAATTGGATGCTGGAGCCTTGCAATGCGGTCTGCACCGTTCAAGTTCATGGTGGTTGTGGTGCACGGACACCATTTTTTCACCTCTCGGTGCCCCCGTTACATCCACTGGACGTGATAGAATTTTATTTCGAAGCCAATATATATATATATACGCCAAAATCACAAGGATGAGCTGATTTGCGGTGCCGCAGTGCGCACGTGGTGCCAGCGGCGCGCACATGCGCGCATGCCTGAGCGTAAATTATTGTCAAAAGTCCATGGAAAAATGTGGTAAAAATGATGGTAAAATGAAGTAGACTTGTAGAACTTCGCGTAAATTATCGGGTTGTGTAATTTTATGTATATTCATGGAAAGTCTTTGTAAAGTGTGAGATTATGTTTAAATTTTACATGTGTAAAATTGTGTGGCGATGCGCTGTGTTTCTCCAGTTCGATCCGGTTGTCTGGGCTTTTCACTGGGCGTCAGTCGTCAACAGCCAGGTCGCCGCTCCGCTTCATACCCTTATGGATTCTCCCCTCCCACCAGTAATCATTATGCATACTTAGCATGTTGACGCTTCCTGTGGCTGAAAGAAAATGCATTTGTTGGAAATTAAAGTGCGGGAGCATATCGGTATACATAGGAGCAATTGGAGGTCCTGCAAAGGCGGGCAAGTTCTTGGGACTTTTGTATGACTACGTTAGCGATCTTGCAGCTGGTAATAAATATGAAAACTAGTCGTCAAACTTGTTTTTCAATCTCCTCGCCACGCGCTCCGAACTTTGACTCCCGCTTGCTCCTGCTCGACTGACTTCAGATGCTGGTGGTGGATCTTCATGCCTGGTATCGCCTCTGGAACCCTTGAACAGAGTCAACTGTACTGGGCGGGATGTCGCGACTCGTGGCACCGTCGCCTGGGGCCCCTCCAGCATTCTCACCATTTTAGACCCTGCGAGCGCTGTCTCTTGGCTTGAACTAGAATGAATCTGTTGTCCTTTTGGGACATTTTTGAGTTGTTTTAAGTGCTTGGACACCGTCGCCGTCATCCTCCCCGACTCGAAGTCAGATCCCTCGGACTCAGATGTGACATCATGCCCGAAATTGAACTCCTCTCCACTCGTAGAGTCCATCTCTAAATAGATTTGGCGGCGGGTTACCTTCCTCTCGCGTAATGGGCGCACTACTGCTTCCGTTGGAGCTGGATGAGGACGAGCACTCGAGCTGGGTTTCCTTCCTGTCTTCTTCAACTTCTTCAAGGCGCCGGCATATCTAACCTTCTTGATGACTCGATGGGTCGCCGCTTCAACCACCTCCTTGGCCTTGGCCGTTACCTCGGAATAGCTGCTGGGAAATCCCAAAGTTTTGTGCCACAGGCCGGAAAGGACCCGGGAGCGCTGTCGCTCGTCAACTGAGCTACTACCATACTCGCCCTGCCTGGCATAGTTGCCATCACCAACTTCTTTTTCATGTCCTCGGAGGCGATTGAGAGTGCGTTCGAGAGCTACCTGCTCAGGTGTGGGTGTAGAACCAGATTTGGCTACGCCATAGTCAAGATAGCGCCGCTGGAGAGCAATGGAGAAATGTCGATTTTCGCGGAGACCCATGGGAAATCCAGCGACGTCCTGAAAGAAAGCCTCCAGGGAGCTTGACATGGTCCTTGATTTCCACGTGGAACCAAAAGTTGCAAAAACATGGTTCGCATATGCATCATGCACCTTTGCCCGGCCATCAACTGGGACGAAAGCTCTGCAGACAAAGAAGAACTCGATCGGGCGGACAATGCGAACCAGTATGTACAGAATGCGGAAGACTTCGTATGGCATATGTCGTAAGATGTGTTTATGAGAGCCCGTTCGTGCTTGGCCCTTGTGGTAGTCAGCGTCGTATGCACCCGTTCCAGCTTCGGGATCAAAAATAACATTTCGCCGCCCAATATCGTTGTTTGCAGGCCTGAGTGACTCAGCCTCCGTTCCACGGCCTGAAATGGTTGTGTTGTGGCTTATTGGGAAGAACTGTCTCATGGCATCGTCGATACTGGCGATCCATTGCAGAGCTAGCTCCTTGTCGAAGAGAATGCGGCCATCCTGACATGATTGGAGCCCCAGCTGTTGACGTTTGAATAGAGCATCGAAAAAAACTGTGGATTGTGGGTTATCCATTCCAGCGGTGCTAGTATCAGCGATAATACCATACCCAATGCTTTTTTCATCACCGTTGTCCTGAACGCTTGATATTCCAAATGTTTCCTCGAGCTCGTCCATAGAGTATATGCCAAAAAGTACCGTTCCTAGAATGAACTGCTCCAGCCGTAGAAGCTTTTTGCGAAGCTGTAGTTTGAACAAGGAAAAGGAGATTTTATGGCCGAATAGGATAATGACGTCCTCGCACCACCAGACCAAAGCTGGGCGGGGTGTATTTTTGACAATAACACTAAACTCGTGAAGCCAATATCGGACGGTTGAGAAGGGAACGCTGCCATAATCCTGCAGGAATTTTTGGCAGAAGGCCATCGCAATACTTTTGGGATAAGCAAATGTAGAATGCACCAAGAAGACTCAAAGACGTACCTCTTCCAATCCCCGCCAGGTAGCTTTTCAACTTCAAGATCAATACGATATAACGAACGTAATCGGATACAATACTGCATCTTTGCCAAGCGTGGCGGGATAAGCTCCGTTGGAGAATATATGCCTGCTGTGGTGAGGAACTCGTAAATCAGGAATTGAAGAATGGGATAGGCTCTAATGACAGATTTATAGGCCTCTGAAGTCGATTCTGGATAGTAAAGTGCATCAAATACTACACGCAGTGCAGACTTGATCTGGCCGATATCCTCTTGTGCCAAACTGAGGGCGCAATCCAAGCTTTGCAAGGCAGCCACGACATCCTTTCCAAGAATGAACAAGGGCGCAGAATTTGAACCTTTCTGCTTGATTGGTGATGGGAGAGACCGAAGCAGGCTCCAGATGAGTGAAAGTTCTGCCTTCAGGTATTTCATTACGGTTGTCACACGCGTAAGCGGTTTAAATGGCCTTCGAAATGCTTGACCCCTACATATACCAATTAGTGGGCGAGTATAAATTATCTCACAAGTAACTTACGGTGTAGCATTGGTAATCGCATGGCAAATAGAATGGTGACTCTCACTAAGTGCTTTCATATCCTCCCCAAGAAGGATAAGGTCGGCCTTCGCCAATCTCGCATAAGATTTTGGTGTGGATTTTTTTCCCGCTGCGGGATGCTGAGGTAACTGGGAATATAGCATAGACCGATCAAATTGGTCTAGCCACCCTTCGATTCCAGAATCGACGAAAATTGGAAGGAGTGCACGACGATCAGTGGCGGATTTTCCGAGCGATGGGATTTGGGATAGTAGCCGAGATTTTTCCAAGCGGAGAAGGTCCATAGGTTCGAGAGCTGGATGCTCTGGTGCCGCTTCTTCCTTCCGAGTAGCACGGACAGGGAACAAATTGGGATATGTTTCGGTGAAAGTTTGAAGGAAGCATGGTTTTATAATAGGCGTCTTCCTAGTGATCGACTTCTTGGAGGCCGAAAATCCATTCCTCCTCCTTAGCGCACGGCCAGAGTCGTCAATCCAGCCATCAAAAACACGTATCCCCTCGACAGGTTTGTGAGGTAGAGATGGGAATTGCTTCACCCACTCCGGAGAGCTACCGCCATCCATAACGTCACCCTTTGAAAGTATATAGCCGCTACTAATCAGAGACTGTGCCAGCTTGTCGATGAATGCCCTTGCAGCAACAGAGCCGGTTCTCATAGGGGGAACTGGGATGTGATTTGTGGTAATTGGGGCCTTCTTATTGACTGACTTGTCCCAGCGAGAGAGCTCTTCTGCCATTAGGTGCTCTGGAACAGAGCGCAGAGGCAGCCCTTCCTTGCAGCTTCGGCAGATCATCAGATTCCAACATTTGTTAAAAGCTAAACCATGTTCTTCTAAAAGAGGGGTCGTAACAAGGTCAGAGGGATGACGCAGTTGGTCTTCTTTTTGGTGAACGATCAATAGCGGGTGAAAGAATAAAAGTTGAAACTAACCTTCGCGATGTTTTCCCCGATTGTCTTCAGATATGGTGTCTACACCTTCGATGCTCAAAATATTGAGGTCTGCTCCAGCAATCTCTGATAATATAATGAGTAAAAAATCAACAGACGCTGACGCTGCAGACCTTCAGAGGTGGGATTTTTCGCTTGGTGGCTCGAAATATTGAGGCCTGCCAATTCAACGGTGACCCCTGATAATATAATAAGCGAATGGTCAATAGATGCTGCGATTGCAGACCTTCAACTTGGGGAGATCCACTGTCCTGGCTAACAGCCTGATCTTCGTCTCCCACTGCCTCATCTAGCTCTTCCAAGATTCTTTCACCATCACACAAGATAAGCTCCACTAGATCATTAATTGTATTCTCCGTCTTCTCTAAGCCATCAGCTTCTCCAGCACCATCTTCCTCGTCGTCATACCCATCAAGGAATTCGGCAATGTCATCATACTCATCTGGGTCATCCCCAACTTCCTCGTCGTCATTGATATGCCCTTGTGCCCGAAAAATTAGAACACACATAAGGCTAGTGAAGGCGTCGCCATACCTGGAACTGAAACATGACTGTCGACAATCGCACGGAGTGCTGAGATCACCTTATCGTCAAACAAGGTATACCCGAATTGGGAGCTGGAAAAAAATTCATTAACATTGTCAGCGAACGAGAATACGGTGAAGAAGAGAAGGATCATAACATCTGTACAGGAGCACCACCATCGCATATCTGCCCCAGAAGGGCGATTTGCCACTCTTCACCTAACCCCGCCGCGTAGAGCTCCACCATGCGGCAGAGGCTATCGAAACTAGAAAAATATCAGATGCAATTATGGAGCAAAAGAGAATTTCATGCATACTCTATCCCTCGGAGCGGTGGCATGACAGCGCGTGAGGAGGTTTCAGTTTACTCGGTGTTGAGAACTTGAGAATACAGGATGTCTGGGGAAAAGAAGGGTGGAAACGCACCCAGTTTTATGGACCAGCCCCGAAAGACCGGGTAAAGTCTATCAAAGACTCTCGTATCACATGAATATCTAGTCATGCGTATACAGTAAGCCAAAACGGAGAAAGGCCAATCAGCCTGAATTGGAATCCTGGTCGATAAGCTCTATCCAACTGCTATTATCTTACAGACCAGTTTTGACCTAGCCAAAACCAAAGGGAAGGCTGTTTCAGATGCAAATCCGTCTAATTTTCTCCTCTGATAATTCGACCACTCAAGGAAAGCCCTTTGCCCTGCTGAAAACAGGACCAATGTTACTTTTGCTGCTTGTGGCGTGGCTTAACTTGAAGTGAACAAATTCACTTCACCCCAAAAGTTAGTCGAAGTGGGCTTTGTAAGGGAGAAGCAAGCCGAAAATGTTATTTTGTCCACTCATGCTGGGATCTGGATTAATGCGACTTTCACTGTTCTTAACATAGCTTAACTTGAAGTGAACATAACCCCAACGCGTTAATTAAAGTGAGCTTTGTAAGGGAAGTGTGAACCGGATAAAAGTCACTTTGTTACTCCACAGTGAACCGAAGAATAGGAAGCGGCATGATGCGCAAATGTATTCAAATCATCGAAGCCCCACCAATCCCATGCTACCCGGAACCATCTGGCTCCGCATTGACGCCACATATCTAAAACCACTTGAGAGGGGAAAGGCCAAGCCGGGGGATTTAAAAATACTGCTGAACACATGGCCACAGAGAATACCCTGCGTTGCAGTTGAGCACAGGAACCCAGGAGAGTCATTGACGGAGATAGAATGCCAAAGAAGTTTCATTTCCACAGATAGCCAGCTCAAGCCGTCTGCCGCGGACCAAAGATGGAAGCCATGCCATTCTTTGGGAAGAGCCTGTAGCAAGGGAGTTTGCACCACACCGCCCCACACCGCACTGATCCTCAAAGTGAGAATTACACGACAATCGCCCTCAAGAAATGAATACATCATCTCATAACACTGTCCCGAAGAAAAGGAAGTCGCCGCCAACCGAAGAGTACGCGTTTCTTATCGTGAAACTCTGTATTTAAACCTGACCAGTCTACTAGGGAGAAACTTAAGGCCAAACGTCAGAGAGATCGTCTATATCAGCAGGGGCGGAGGTACGCGTTTCCTCATACCCTCTCCTTCGTTCGCTGACCGGCAGGATTTAGAAAGATTCCTGACTATAAGCCAAGGAAAATCAAGGTCAAGAAGGATCTGACTCCCGGTGATTATGGGGATATCCCTGCCGCTGGGCCGCCCAATTGGAGAATCGTACATGAATCCCAACTGGCTCCTGTCGAACCCCCTCAAGCCATGGGCGGGCCAGAGTATCCAAACATGGCGATGAATCTCTGGAGTGAAGTTCCATACTCGAATCCCTATGATCCCATCCCGCGCTCTGTGGATGAAGCTGTCGTGGACCCGTCGCTCTCCATGGGCGAGCCTATTGTGGACCAATCGCTATCTGTGAGCGAGCCCGTTGTGGACCCTTCGCTGGGCTCGCATTCCGAGCCTTTTGAGCTGCCCGCGAGTGAACCAATCGCACCCGGTGCATCGATATCCTTGTACCCAGAATTTCCACCTACACCCCCAGGTACGTGTATTTGCACTGATAGAGGAGTCCATACTGAGCCACGCTTCAGCCCCCAGTCTTTCAAACGCCAGTGCGCATTCAGACATGTTCCAACACGCGAACCTACCCCCCACCTCCTCACCAGGTAATTTTTTTTTGTTTAGCCACCGAATTAATTCCTCACTGATCGGCTGCCTATCCCACAGCACCGCCGCATCCCGGCCCTCTGACTTCGACTGTGGTCGACGCTGGTGTACAGACGGCGGCAAAAACTGAAGCCGTGGGGACACAAACAACGGCGCCATCTACGGCTGATGCTGGTGTTGACGCTGTGGGAAAGCTGTCGAAAAACTCCAGCTTCCGCGCAAAGCGTTCCACCCTCCGTCGACCAAAAAGAACGATGCGGACTTTATTTTTGACAGGCCAGACGGCGTAGCGTGGGTGGATCCGGGTGAGCGTCTTGAGCTGGACGATTTTTTTGTACAATTTCGCGAAAACCTCGAGCCTCGAGGCACCTAGAGCGATGCATTAACTAACTCACTTGCAAATTTAATAGTTACTCGGTAGGTTAGGGCTTGCTCAACGTAACATATCACTTTTAATGTGCCAAAGCCACCATGTACATAACTGCTCCATATTGTATATGCAAATGTAATAGTTATTCGGTAGACTAGGACTTGCACAACGTAACGGCATATCCCTTTTAATGTGCTATAGCCATCACGTACGGTATATGTTGTGTTTCTCGACTTCGTGTTGTGTTATCCAGCGCCGGAACTTCCAATTCCCAAACTTACTGCAAACCAGCTCAAAACAGTGTTGATTTCCCAAAACAGAATCACACGTCAACAACGCATCAACAAACACGAATCAACAAAAAAAATGAACACCCCTCCCTAACCCCACCCACCACAAACACGCCCTCTCGCTCGCTAGGACCCAGGACTCCCCGCTTGGCCGTTTTTTCAGGGTAAGAGCCTGCCCCACCGGGCGCCAGTGGGGAAAGCCGCACGCAGAGTCTCACCCAAAGGCACCGCTGTGGCTGACCCCCGGGTACAGCCTGTCGCGCGCGGAGTCTCACCCAAAGGCACTGCAGCGTAGGCGGGCTGGACCCACCTACCGGCGCCCCCCCAGCCAGGGCCTCTGCTGACCCAGACCCCTCCCAGATGCTCACCCGCTCAGGAAAAAAGTTGGTCACCAACTTTTTTCGCAAGATTTGCCTCCTGCCTCCGCAGGCGGGGCCACCCATCCAAGCCTCGGCTAGCGTCGACCGCTTAGTTCATGCGGCGAGCGATCTGCAGGACGAGCGGTTCATGGAGGACGGGGGAGACGACGCAGAGGGCGTCGAGTTGTCTTCACGCCCCGCATCCCCGCCTACCGACTATGAATATGAGTCCTCCGTCGCCGAGGAGGATTCCGACGCCACCCGGGAATCCGCCCAGCCACCCAGCGTCAAAAGGACCAGGGAAATCGAACCTTCGACGCCGGATGCCCCGGAACAGTCGAGCGGAGCAAAGCGTTTCCGAAACGACGAGGGAGATACCAACACCGCCCCACCCACCTCCAAGCAGGAGCGCCGCAAACTCTCTGCGAAGCAGCGCCGTTCCAAGAGGCGCATATCAAAAGCCCAAAGCGAGCACCCGGTCTCCAGCTACGCCGCCAAGCCGTCTGTAGTCGAACGGTTGCCGGCTCTCCCTCCTCTCGCAGGGAATGTGGATGCGGGCGAACTACCCAAGTCGCTGGAGGGGTCCTGGGTTGGCAAGCGGGTTACCCACGACCGGGACACCCCCTGGACCTTGGAGGAGCTCCAGCAGGACGGCTTTCGGATCGTAGAATGGGATGGCTGGTGGGTCGCTGTCCAACCCCCCTATCGAATTTTACTGACCTGCCACTTAGCACAAGCAGAAGGATCCTCGATAGCAAAAACAGGGTCATTGTCGCTTTGGTGGGCCGACCCAGCGATCCATCCTGGGATCAGGCCGTCGAGGACGCCGCTGCAGTTATGGCAGAGGTGCAGGAAGAAGGTCTGGTGGAGGACTCTTTTCCTGACAAGTTTCTATCTCACCGCCGCGGCGAATTTGTCGCATTCCCGGTAGGCGTATCTTTTGGCGGTGGTCAAAAGGTGTGTCTTCATCTACAGCGGCCAGGTACCGTGCTTAGCATCCACTAGAAACCAGGGAACCTCGTCCATTCCGCGAAGCGTCGCCGACTTGCGCGCAAAATGAAAAAGAATCTGGGTGTCATCCGCATCGCTGGCCTTCAATCCAGTTCGTAATTGTTTCCTCTAGCTTTACCACTGCTTCAATTCTGCATTTTAGGCGCCGTAGCCTCTTGCTTTCCCAAGTTCTTTCGCCACTTAGTCGACACCATGGACAAACTCTTCACCCACCACGCTGGGCTGGAGCACAACTTTCGAAACAGCGCATTTCCAGCAATCAGCTTCAACTGCGGCCCGCGCACGGTAGCCCTCCAGCATACGGATTACGGTAACCTTTCACATGGCATCTGTGCGTTGACGGCACTGGGGTCCTTCGACCACTCCCTTGGTGGCCACTTGATCCTGTATGACCTCAAAATCATCATCCAGTTTCCCTCAGGCTCCACCGTCCTCATTCCGTCGGGTTGCCTCAGCCACGGAAACACCCCCATCCAGGAGGACGAGACGAGAATGTCTATCGCGCAGTATGCTTCTGGCGGACTCTTCCGCTGGGTTGCGTATGGGTTTCGATCCGCCAAAACATTGATTCAAACGGAGGCTGGAAGGGAGCTTAAAAAGGCTATCGATATGGAATCCGGCGAGAGGTGGAGGATCGGCTTGGGTATGTTCTCCACAGATAGCGAGCTGGCCAACGACGTGAGGGCTGCATTTAATCGACGGGGTAGCCGCGAATTGTTGGTAGATTAGACCCCTGCTTAATTTTAATACGCGTCACTACGTTTTTAATGCCATTAAAATCCGCCACCCCCAATACTTTGCGAGTTAGCCGCCCCGTAAGCTGAATACCCGACATCCGCTGCATGAAGAGAGTGAATTGTTCCATAAAGACAGCCCATTGAACACGATGCTACAGGAGAATGAACTCGGCGTAGCAGCTTGACACGAAATGAAGTTTAGCGGGCTTTGAGCCTCGAAAAGATCCCCCGCTTGTACTATATCAAACAGGGAGGGTCCATTTGCACGAGGTGGACACAGAGGGTTACCAATAATCACTACGCACAGCGCCGTTCCTCTTCGTCAAGTTTTACACGCCCATCGCCCGTATTGAAGCCTAATTATTCACAGCCAGCGTCGCTTTCTCAAAACGGTGTCACTTTCCCAGTGTCGATTTCCCAAAATGGTTCCTCCGTAATCAACGCGTAACGCGTCTCTGCCTTTGCCCACTACCACCACCGAACCAGACTCGTCTGGAGACTGAAACTTCCCAAAAGCGACAGTCACTGCGAAACACAGTCAGAAATGGTATAGAAGTCCTAGAACAAGCGTTACTCCATTGTGAACTCGAAGACCAGGCGTAGGCTCTCTAATTGAACGGTACGAGCAGGAGAGTGATCATTTGGCAGTGCAAAAGCTACCTTGTTTTATCTTCCCATCTGTCACTGCCTCGTTTCACATGGCTATTTCAGGTTCTATGATGTTCTAGAATGTAATGTTGGAATAGATATGCTAAATATAAGGCGTTTGTCTGCAAATGGAGTCAGTGGAAGGTCACGACGATTCAAGAGTGTATTCAGAAGCATCTGCATGCTACTGAATCCATTCGAGGTTGTTTGATCTTTTGTAATAAATTGAAGGTCGATCTACCGATTGTAAGGTGGTAAGGAGCGTGGATCCTCTACGCCAGTAAATCCTGCCTTTCATCTTATATTGTCACAGTCGGGAGTACCAATTTCGGTCTGGCACTTTCTACCTTTTCACAAAATCACATCTCTAATCTCTCTGCTTTGGGACTGTCCCTTTGCATCGAGGTCTCTTCCTGTACTAGTATGAAAACTCATGTACCTTCTTAGTTTTACTCACCCCCCTCGACTACAATTCACCTTGTAGATTTTCATGATAAAATTCGACAGGCGCCGAACTATAATTTTCATCGAAGCTTAGATCTATAGACATGTGGCATTGAAATATGTTGCATATCGTTGACTATAAGCGAGTGAAAGAAGGGGTGGGAGAATTGAGCGAATATGCGATAACCATCCGTTACAACTTCAGAGGGAAAATCCAAATCACCAACTTTCTGAAACCCTTGTATGTATTTAGCATTTTGTAGATGGCGGAAACGAATGTGGGTGACATATGGTGAAGGCCGGGAGGTGGGGCACAAAAAAGAAGCCTTCCAGAATCACCCTAGGCCCACCTCACACCTCAAGACCACCTTCCAATGTCAAACGGGAGAGCACAACAAATCACGGATCTCGCAAACCAGATTTTGATGTACGGGAGGGTTTGAAACTGACGAAACTTGTGAGTCATGGTGGCGGGTAGGCGTCCACGCGTGGTTTCGGCACAGAGGAACTCAAAGATGGGCTAAATAGGTCAGTGTATACTTTACATGTATTCGCTGATTCCCGAGGAGACAATCTACGACCGACTAACTATATTCCAAGGTACGTGTGATTCGGAAGTAGTAACGATAAACAGGGGAAGCAATTCGGGGAATCTGGAAACGGAACTTGAACGGAACGGTATGGAAGGGGGTCGATGCCGTTTACATTTAGTATAATGCATGCACAAGACATAGAGCGGCTGCTGGGCAGAGGGAAATTGCATGCAGGAATCCGGATCTTCTCGGCGTATCTAAATTTGGACTATTTGTACATCGATGCGCTGGAGGAATGCCCAAGGGGATTATAGGATCAGGAGAGTATTGAGGTGACAGTTTTTTTATTGGTTCCTGTATCGTTTTGTGAGCAGCTTGCATAATGATAGTCCGAGTCACGGAAAACGAGCTTCAACGTTGCTTCCTAGTGAGTAAAATATCTTGAATACTGGGAAGTATATAATGTCTATTTCATTAATGGTTTGGGATTGCGGCAGGCGTGGGGAATGAAAAGCGCACTGGTCACAAGAAGGGCTAGGGGGTTCGATGTAGCGTATTGAGTATATCGGTTCATTAGGGTCTCGTTTTCGACTCTAATGTAAGGTAAGGACATTTCATTCAAACCCATTTCCCCCCACTTCTATTATTCTAACATAGGAAGGGCGATAAAATAGAAACCTAAGGCAAGGCGCGTTGAAGGCGCGGTGAGAAATATCCAGGATTGACAGATTTGGCACTTATATAATAATAATTGCTTTCTCCCGACTTCGACCCAACCCTGCTCGTCGACTCTCAATATGGCCTCTCTCCGCAGTTGGATTAGCATTCTATGGCAAGTTACACTACCCTATGTTTCCTTTGCCCACCGTGCAGCATACAGGATCGAACAATGCTGAGCGCTGACCCCTCTTCCTTTCGAAGTCCAATCCTCCTTCAATCTCTGCCTATGAAATCACACCATCGTTCGGTACCATTCTGGCCGCATTCATGAGCACGATCGTCAAGAACAGCCAGGCAGAAACAGGTGGGAGCAACATCAGTGAGCCAGCCATACCAACCTTCGGGAAAACTCGCTTCAAGGGTTGCTTATCGCCATGTATTCTCACAACTGCGAGGCTACCAATACACCACCGCCTCATTGTATGCACCAACATACTGTCGCAATTGACAATGCCAATGTCATGCCAGGAGAATATTAGGAGAGGTCACCACCACCCTTCTTTTCGCAATCGTCATAGCAGTCGAGGTGCATTGCCACTTACCTCCATACAGCGAGGGCTATCGTGGACTATCTTCTGTGTGTCTTCTTCATCAAGGAAATGGGGTCTCTTCCAGAGATGAGGTGTGAATGACACGATGATCGTGTACGTACCAACTCACCTTTTCTTGCATCGTACTCAGCTGAATCCATCACCCAGGCCCGCCGACCCACCTCTCTCTATGGAAACACAATGACGAGGACGAGACGAGGGCACCTAGTGCTCTATGGTGAGGTCTGCATTCACCGTTCGTTCTTTTCCAACTAACCCTTCTATCTATCGCTGGCCCGCGACATCCCAAGGTACGAATATTCTAAATCCTGGTGGTCGTACTGCTGTGCGCATTCACACGGAAGATCTCCAATAATTTCTTTACGATGTGCGTGTCCGAGTGGGAGCAATGTCAGTGGGCGCACTCATACAAAATCGTAGGGTTGGGAGCTGACGACGGTCTCCCTCAGTTCTCATATACAGTGCATCCAATAAATCGACGTACCTCAGCGTCCTCTTCATCGCCGAATCAACAGTGCCGATCTGGTCTACGAGAAGTGAGGGTGATGAATGATACATGAGTACGTACCTCCATTCAATGCTGTGGAAGCCAGCTTCGTGCGCTTTAATATTCTCCTTCACAGTTGTCCCTCGTTGACCCATCTGTTTACTAGTGGCCGCTGCTCGGGAAGTCTTCTCAAAAATCAAGACATTTATGATGCCGGAGCCACCGTTGTTGGTCACGCGGCTGGGTTAGGGAAGAACAAGGGTCTCACTGGAGCGTTTGAATGTAAAATGGAGTTTGGAAAGGTCGGTATATCCCTGATTTTCTTGATGCTTCTTCAGCTATTCATTCCTTAATTTCATTCTACCCTCACAGTTATTTAGCGTCGGCTCAGGCCTCACCGACAAAATCAGGCAGAACTCACCCAAGATCCGGACGATCACTCCCTACAGGTTCATTAAATTTGGGTCACGGGTGTTATCTAGGTCGTGGTCGTTCGACATTTAGGCTCATCCAATCCTACCTGCCCAATCGGGCAGGCTGTAGCGTAGGTATGTCACTACACGGTATCACGCTGATGACAAGCAACAACCAACCTCATTATAAATAAGTTCTGTGCTTTGGTCAGCATCAGTAACAGCGAACGAAAAGGGAGGGATCGAGATAAGGCCATAGGATGATAAGATATGTTGATGGGATCACCACATATCACTCACTGGTACCAGATACCGCCTTTTATGGCCGTAAGCTGTATATAGTCTGGTGTGCAGCGCTTCAGGATTCTCGGGCCCTCCGCATCTATTAACACTATCACCCCCATCCTGGGGTCCGGGGTTTTGGCAGTTAGACTTGTCGATTATCTGAAAGATTCCTAACACAGTAACGGCCCAGTTGTCCCTGGGCCAGGCGGCGGAAGTGTACACGCAGTGGAACGTGGGCACTTCCAAGTTCCCACTCCACTGACACTATAGCTACTTTGACTGTAACTCTTGTCAAGTGTCATGGAATTGCGGCGTCTGAGTCTTGGTGCTAAACCGAACTACCGGTACATTGTCTCTTCTTTTCCATTTATCCTTAGATATATTGACTTGAGACACTTGATCTTTTGCGTTCCGCTCGACAAAATCCTCCGATAAATGGTAAATTCAAAGTCGTTCGCTGTCCATAAGAGGTTGACATTTCCACCTTCCCCCCATAGGAATCGGCATGCGGGTGGACCCCAACATGCTATATTAAGGTTTAGGGTCCGGTCCTTTCCGAGTTGTCTATAGGCTGGTGGTTAGTTAATACCCATTTCCAAGATCTGGAAAGATAATTTCATCCGCCATGAGTTCAGCCCAGCAAGGTAGGCATTTGTTGACGCCCCGCCCTCTTCCTCTTTTTATAATGATTATATTTATCAGCTACTCTCGCTGAGGGATCAATCTTAGTACATGTACATTCCGACTCAGAGGGGTCAATCGTGATTCATGCAAACCCCTGCAACCCCTCAGACATCGCCCAACCGGCCGCTGAAGCCATGGAAGGTAGGAATTAGTGACTAATTCCCTCTGTTCCGCTTTTAATAATATCTTGCCACTAGTTCCCAATGGTGCGATAGCTGCCCACCATTTTGCTGTCGCAATGCGGCGGAAAGATGCTTCCCCAAGCCCCACAGACCTAACAGATCAAATCGGTGTGGCAGCTAACATGCAGCAAGTTGAACACACCAGGGGTACTGGAAGTATTTTTTATGGATGCACCTACTAGAAGACTGACGGATCAGCGATGGTTGATATTTGCTTTTCTGATATGGCCTTTTATATGCTACTATAAGTTAGTTTAGTTAGAGAATACTAAGTTTTCTCTGTGACTTGTTCTTCATCTGGAGTAACTTCGATGCATTTTATTCAATATTTGGTTTTATTTGAGTTTGAGTAGAAGCCAACAGTCGAGCCGTGCCCATGCAAACAATACGAACAAGTGTTGGACAGACAGAATCTAGTCATCCTATTCCCTAGATTTGACCAGACGAACCCCGCTTTCTGAGGCGCCTGCAGCAATTCAAAATGGTGATCATGAAATTATGTGGATTGATAAATTTCGAAAAGGAACTGTTTGTTCGTGGCATTTTCTGTTTCGATGTAAAAATATTGATTCAATTATTATACCAACCGCAACGTAGCATAATTGTGTAGAAGAATTCAAAGAAGATTACTTAATACTCGTCGACTTGCATCATGGGAAAGCTGTCAGATCATCGTACATGGAGAGCCACAGTCGACTGGTCGCGAGACATACAGGTAAACCGGAAGATTTGGAAGGAGAGCTCGGGGAAACTTAACGGGTGGTGTGCATGGGCCAACGGAGTCGACAGTAGAAACAGTGGAATTTTTTCCTCTCCAAACTCATTGAAACTCCCCGCGGTAACCAAGTGCGGCAAGCTGATCGGACACAGAGAGCACGACAAGGACTGTCAGGTTCAATTGACAAGAGCTCTTTAACCACTTCTTCCTCGGATGAAAAGTCGTAGGAATACCGTGATTCATCCTGCAGCGTCACGGACTTGCGGCAATCGTTGACCAGGAGTTGCCGCACCGCGATAACGCGAACCGTCAAAGCCAGGCGAGAACAGGCGAGAGCTAACCATTTTCGACTCACACTCGGCCTTCGGGTCTTGGTGTAGCACTAGAACGGCTTCACTATTATTTTATCTGAAATATGGATAGAATCATCACGTAAGGAACACCTTAAAGCGCGATGGCAGAGGTTTGCAAGCGGAGGGTGTCTATTTATTACCCTCCTGACCGCTCTAAGTACTAATTGAACCACATGTTCATGGACTATGATGAGTTACACCCGCAGTTCGCTGGGAGAAAGTCAACATATATGACTTGAACTTCTGTTCAATTTTTTTTGTTCAGCAAATTTCCAATATTTTTCTTTGCAGAATTCATTTCGGTGGTTGTCCACAGTGACCCTCGGAAACTTTACATTAGTCAAGCAGAGGTCATGCAAAGTCATGCGGAAGTCAAGTGCAAATCGGTCGACTATTGCATGACTAAGTCTTTAGACTATTGCATGACTTTGGTATGACTTTAGTATGACTTTTACCAGCAGAAGTCGAGCAAAATTCTAACTATGCTAGGGTCTGGAATGCAGGGTTCTCACACCGTCGAAAAACAGCACACATTGATCACACATTAGTCAAACAGCCTGAGTAGTCCAGCACAAGTCTAATAATCGTCATCCTCAGTCAAGCAAAAGTCCAGACAATAGGAGACAATAAATTGTGTATATACAGCTCCAGGCCCTACTGACGACACAAAATTCTATAGTAACAGTAATGGAAGGAAGACTACCAGAAGCTGTAGGCTGTAGCAGCATTTTGACTAGTAATTAGGTCAGCTTGTAAGGGGTGGTATCGGCACTTAAATCGCCTCGTACGTAGCCTGAAAAAGTGAATGTGTCAGTAAAAAATAATAAAAATATAATGATAGAATACTTACAGATATACTCCTTGGGGCCGAGATTCCCAAGAAGGGAGACAGACAAGGTCGACATGTTGGCATTGGGTTCAAGATGTTGGCGTTGGGTTCGAGGCATTGGCGGTGGACGAGAATTGCCAACCGAGTTCGTGTCCCCACGTTCGACATATTGACATTGGGTTCGAGTTCGGACAAGTTGGCGTCGGGTTCGAGGAGGTGGGTTTCAAGATGTCGAGGTTCGTTTTGAAACATTCCGTTGGTTTCGAGATGTTGGCGCTGAGTTATACATGTCCCTATTGGTTGGTTTCGAGATGTCGCCGCTGGTTGGTTTCGAGACGTTGGCGCTGGGTTCGAGACGTCGGGGTTGAGTTCGAAATGTTGGCGGTGGTTTTGAGAGGTCGCGGTTGGCGTTTGAGATGTTGGCGTTGCGACCAAGACGTCACGGTTAGTTTGAAGACGTTGATACCGGGATTGAGACATCGCGGTTGGTTGATGCTGGTCATTCCCTCGTCAATGGCAGTGGCCAAGAAAAAGAAATGCGATGTGGACGCACCTTGTGAGCTTCCCATTGAGTTCCCCCGCCCCAGGCCCCTACCCCTGCATCCCATCTGACATTTGACCGTCGCTGAACATGATCTCGGAGCCCACATCCCTCTGATGAGGGGAGGGGCACTGAGTGGAAGTCGCGCAAGCGACGATGTGGTCGAAAGCAGACTCCGCGCCAAAAAAAAAAAAAGAACTGAAAATAAGGGTAACTGCAGGTTACTGACCAGTAGAAAAATCCAAGCCTGGATCCTCAAGGACCTGCGCCCGCAGGTGAACCAGATCCGCAGGTTAGACTACCTGCAGGTTACCTTTATGGATCCGCACCCGTGCTCAACCCTAAGTGGCAGCGGCCGCCTATACCTACGTGCATGCCATCCTATCACAATGGTAGGTATGTGGGCTGGGTCTGCAGAACATGTTCATTGCGAAAAATGCACGATAGTGAAGGGCTGAAGGTACGATCAGCAGGCGTAGCTGTAGGGGAGGGCCGGTAAGGAAAAAAACTCGAGAAAATCGACTTGTTTGGCGACGCACCAGAGAGCCTGGGCCCTCGACCACGGTCACACTGTCCCAGAATTACTTCTTGACTCGAATCCGTTCGAACGTCGGCCTACAGCCCTTTAGGATTAGGGCGAACACGCGACATGTTCTGCGTTCGTTAGCATTCCTGGTAACTACGTGGCCTGTTTGAGACGGGGTGAGTAAGGTACAGATTTTATAAAATTACCTTCCTAAATAAATTTTCTTGGTGAGGGAGGGGTGGTGCATGATGTGGAGTTAACACTATCATGGCGCAACAATGGCGGTGCTGAGTAAAAATCACGTGATTAAAGGTGTGATACAAAGAATGACATCACATTAGTCAGCCTCCCACGCCGTTGATGGCTTCTTCGACAGCCTTCGTTCATTTCCCTCCTGTCTGCATCGCAAAGCCCGCAAATCCTGGAATCTCATCCTCCAAGGTTGAATCCGGCTCGCTACCTGCTGTGTCAAGCTGTCCCACCGTGGTCCCGCCGTCGCCATCACTCTCGCACAAACACCATGACACTGGCAACGATGATTTGTTGGTGAATCCTTTTCAGATGCAGGAAGGGGGATCAAAGCAGCAAAAAAAAAGGTACGTCCTCAGACATTCATCTCTCTGTGTGAGAGCACTCAAGACAAAATGCGCTCCATTTTTTCTTCCTCCCGAGCCTCACCAAATGCCCCGTGCCGCATCAGCCTCCCAACCTCCTTTATCACAGGCTCCCGTTAGTGAATATGCGTTCTTGAAGCGCCAGCTCAACCGTCTTCCAAACCTTGCAACGTATGATCCCTCCGCTCACTCTGGCACCCGTGAAATTGGATAGTAAGTCCTTTCTTTTGTTGTTTCGTCATTCTCCCCAACCTTATTTCGTGTTTCTCCCATCAGCTCTTCCGTTGACGGTGTACACTCCTTGAAACCACATCGTCCAAGGCAAGGATTTCCAAGCCGGCTTCACGAACCTCGCATGTCATTTCTCCACCAAAAGCAAGGACTGTGGTTTCTGGAGTACGCCCCACTACCCTATCTGCGGTTAGCGGCCCTAACCTTTTTATTTAGTCAATGTTGATGTCATCGTCGGTAATTTTAAGAATGGTTTAACGCTTCAGGTGTATGGTTGCTGTGGAGGTGGGTACCCTTTTTTTGTTTTTTTATTTATTTTTTTTTTTCGGCAAGTTTATTAATGGTAATGGTATTTTCTGCTGTAGTTTCTTCCATGGACTTCTCCCCGATGAAAAGTGGGACGGGCACATTCGAAGCCGATTTACAACTTGGTAAGTAGCCATTCCTTGCCCCCCCTCGTCTATGTTAATTTTTCCTTTCAGCCATCAACCGCTCCTTGGAGGACGCGAGTGCCACGCGCCCCATCTCCGCCCTTGTTGATACGCGCTTCGACCTCGGACTTCAAGCCTCGCGCATCAAACCGCAGGCCTCCGCGCCTACTCATGGAAGCCTCTCCACGTTAACAATGGACCAATCCAAGCCAGCTCATAGTGAGCACGCCCCAGCATATATTCGCTTGATTCGTCTGTTTTATTTCTTTCCCTCTCTCGTTAATACGCTAATCCAAGTATTACAGCTCCTCCTCCCGCTATTACGCCACCCAGCAGCCCGCCACTCAGTGGCCTTGATTATGCCTCCAGCGACGCAACCATATCACCTCCATGCGGCTCGTCTTAACCCCATGGTATCATGGACCTCTGCCTCGACGCCGATAGGCGTGGCTTTATTTTTACTTCGTATTCATCTCTCCTCTCACAGGACCTCTCTCACGTTGACCCCTGTTTCACGGATTGTATTTACACTTTCCGGTTTTTAAATATATATATATATATATGACAGTGCTGCTTCATTCCTTGATGAGTCGTAGGGATCCTCAAGAGAGTCTAGTGGGTCTTAAACACTATTAATTGCCGATAATGGACTGTCATCGTTCGTTGAGATTATTAGGTATTCATTGTTTTTTTAAGTGGCTAAAAAATGCCAGGCATGGGCAATTTCAATTCGATTTTTGTATCCTGTGAATATCAAGAACGATGTCAA
>Ga0307517_10003051_pt1 | contig 26470 bp, 24 predicted proteins | sample 23_EM_MG_FD_194515 | JGI IMG/M metagenome (GOLD analysis project Ga0307517, IMG submission 194515) | Populus trichocarpa ectomycorrhiza microbial communities from riparian zone in the Pacific Northwest, United States - 23_EM | ecosystem: Host-associated > Plants > Roots > Unclassified | place... | reverse complement strand
TGCGGGTGCTCGGAGGGGGAGGAACGGGGAGCGTAGAATCTTCTCTCGGCGGTCGGGAGCGACTTTGGTCTTTGGGGAACAGAGACGGCGTTGCTAGCTGACGCGACTTTGGCAGCCGTGAGAGAGCGCTTATTCTTCTTACCCTTCGGGGCGCTGGCAGTGGCAGCCTGGGCGTACGACGGTTGGGTCTTTGGGCAGTCGGGGGCGAGATGGCCCGAAATGAATGTGGTAGGGTCGGGGTACTTTCCCTCACGAAACGCGTTGGCTTCCCATGAATCAGGGAACTTCTACGCGTACGCCCGGGGATTTCCGTAAAAGGAGCGGGTGTCCGGGTCATACCGGGCTATGTCCGGATCGAAGGACGAGGGGGTCAACTTATTCGGGGGGGGGCACGGGTTCTGGTCCTAACCTGGGGAGGTGGAGGCGGAGGCATGGGGTGTGTGGTGGTACCAGTCGGGGGAACAGACGGCCGAGTGGGGGCAGGCGCTTGTGGATGGGGGGCAGCAGAAACCCTTTGTGACAGGTCACGTAGGGACGCTTGGACAGGGGAGAGCTTGCAGTCCAAGGCCACAGTGGTTGGGAGGGTTGCAACGATACCCTGTAGGGTACCCAATTGGGTTGTTATGGTGTCCAGCTGACGCGTCATGGAGGCAAGCGCGTTCAAGGCCGAGCAGCAGAGGGGGAGGAGGACGGTCTCGCCATCAGAGAGTTCGGAAAGTTGGGTATCGTCGAGGATAGGAAGTTGGATTGAAGTGAAGTTAAGACGCTGGCGTGTCTCGCGGACAAAGTCACGGATGTAGAGGTGGGACTCGCTGAGGCCCGGTGAAGAAGACTGCCTTGACGAAGCCCGAGAGGGAGCCGCCGAGGAAGGTAGAGGGGGGAGGTCATCCATCTTGACGATGGGGGATCAGGGACGCGAAGCCCGAAAGGCAGGAGAAGTTAGGGGGCGAGGGGGGATCGTGCACTGAACGACGTGGAGTTGTAATCTCAATGACTGGAGATGTAGAGGGCGCGGAGCGTGGAGGGGTTGGACGGGTCGGAGGGGTCCTTATATTGATTTTGCCGTCGCTGTACATTTCGACAACTGTGAGTCCTACGGGCTGTACAAGCAGGGAATGCGACTTAGGCTGTACTGCGATGTCGTGATGTAGGGCGTGCCGTCATGACATGGGGCATGAGGTCACAGTATCATGGGATGGATAACGAAGGCAATTCGCGAAATGGCGGTGGATAATGATCTGGCACTTAGATAAAACAAAGACTATTGAAAGATCGTGAAAAGTGATGATTGTCACAGGTGATACATGCACCCCCTAAAATATCGTTTTAAGCCTCACTTTTAAGCATGCGCCAAGAGACATCGTGTACTGTAATGTCTCTTAGCGTCAGCCTCAGCCTACTATCATACTAGTATCCTCAACACTATCTAACCCCGAATGCTTAGCCTCATGAGCGAATCTGCAGTCTATAAGAAATCTATTCTAATACTCGAAGAACTTGAACCTAAATCACTAATATATCTTGGCAGACTCAGGCGTTCAATGCGCTGTCAGATCGATCAAACTCCTCCGACCATCTCAATCCCTCTCTCTTCCTCATGACCCTTTTCCTCTTCGAGTTTTGCCCGAACATTACGGTCCGCCTTACCTTTCAACCACGCAAGGGCATAGGAAGCCTGGCGGGCTTTCTAGGACAAATACTCCGAATTTTCCTCATGGGATGGCGCTCCACGCTGCCGTACATTATGGTACTCAGTATCACCTCCGCGTTCACTAAGTTTCGACACCTTTTGAATATTTATTTTGGATTGTGTTTGTGTTTTACTGGGATCTGCAACAGGGGATGGTGATGCTCCGATGCTTGCTTGGTATCCCTCTTCGGCGTCAGAAGCATCAGATGATGAACTACTCAATCCAGGAAGAAACAAGGGATAGTGATCTCGCTGTTCCGGTTCACCTCCGGCATTGGACGGTTCAGGGTCAGTTCTTGCGTCTGATCGGGCTGCCAGGATGGGATTACCTGGCGCCGCGTTACTAGCCAAATTGGCGATGGCATTTTCGCGAAGGTAATTGTGCCCCCTCAAGGGCGTAGTGGGCAACCTGCCCCGAGTCTCGGGGCGATGACAATAGACCAACAGATCCAACGGATCGTCCAGAACCGGATTCGACAGCAGCCAGGCCCTTACGTCCTCATCGGTCTCGATGAAGACGTAATCCATATAAGATAATTGGGCGCCGGGATGCAGACGCAGCTGTTGCCGGCCTTCACCAGTGGCGCCAAGTATGTAGCGAATCATATTGTGTGGAACAGTGCTCGAAATAATGGCCGACAGACCTCGTATGTCATAGGAATTTAACTCAGCAAAACGTACCCCATTGATATGAGGATTACGCCAATGCAGCAGGCGATAATTTGGTCGTGGTGCGCTGCTATTGGTGGGTTGGCTGACCCAGACGATACGTACTGCAAGAGGACGTCCAAGCAGAGCACTCCAATCTATATCTCCTAAGTCAGTAAGTTCAAAAAAAACACATCCGGATTATTGCCAAAAAAACTAACAAATTTGGAACAGACCTGACACTGCCCGACGCACCCTCAGCGCCACATCAAAGGATTGAATCAACGGATCCTCCACGTTCGGTGCCACGGCTTCAGGGATATCCGCCAGAGGAGCATGTCGCATCCCCATTGGCCTTGCGAGAATACCCATTGGGCGATCCACTTGGATTTGCACAGGTCTATCTTCTGGGCCGGGCAGATTGATCGGACCTGGGGGATTCGCAGGAGCATGATTGATACCCAGTGGCGTACCCAGAATGCCCATTGGGGGATCCGCTTGGATTTGCACAGGTATATCTTCTTGGCCGGGCAGATTGATCGGACCTGGGGGATTCGCTGGAGCATGTTTGATACCCAGTGGCGTACGCAGAATGCCCATTGAGAGACCCGATTGGATCTGCCCAGGAATATTCGCTGGGTGGTGCACACTTTTTCTGCCGGGAGACATTGCCCAAATGGAGACCAATCCTACGTTGGGGATTAGCCGGGCCTGGGGGTGGAGGATCGTTCTGAGCTTCGGGATCGGCCGGGCCTTGGGGTGCGGCAATGTTCTGAGCTTGGGGATTCACCGGGGGAGCAAGTACAGCTTGGGCACCCGCCGGGGGAGCAGGTACGTTTTGGGCTGGCCCAGGAGCATTGGCCAGCGGAGCATTTTGGCCAACTGGGCCAGCGTTCGGTAGTGCGGCAATGTTCTAAGCTTGGGTATTCGCCGGGGGAGCAGGTACGTTTTGGGCTGGCCAAGGAGCATTGGCCAGCGGAGCATTTTGGCCAACTGGGCGAGCGTTCGGTACTACAGCCGTTGCAATACTCCACTGGTACTGAGGTGGTGCGTTGAGAGGTAGTAACATCAGCCTCACAATAACTTGGGCAGGGGGGACGCCTGGGCCGGGTGGAGGTAAGTGGTTATTGGTTCTAATGCTATTTGCCAGCTTCTTTCCACAGTCCTTAACCCATTGAAGAACTGCCTCATCAATCGCCTGCATACTAGCCATGTTATTGGCTGCTGACGCAGTGGCGAGTTCATCACACACAGGTTTCAATCTCCTCATGCCTTCGACGATTTGCTGGAATTCGGCATCTGGGGGGTGCCAATTATCTGAAATATAGCCTCTGGCTAACATCTGATCTTTCACAGCATCCGGCCAACACAGGTATTCAGGGGGGGTCTTGTTTATTGGGTGATGGGGGACGCCCATAGCCAAATTATGAGCGCTAATTGATTGACGATCGGGGCGTCGATGAGAATACTCTCCAACGAGAGTAAAAGGCGGAAGATGATAGGTCTGACCTGCCGGCTGCTGCTGCGCACCTCCGGCGGGCAAGAGGGCGTACACTACAATGTTGTTATTCTACGCCATATCCCTGGATTCCTTATGTAAATAGATCGCAGTATTTAGGGATACTTGTGATGTGATGATGGTGGCTGTTGACTCGGAGGAGGTTCTGCGTGTGAGATGAATCTTGGTATGAAGTCCCTCTCGTCTCGCGATCGAATCACTTTATATATAAACCTCCCAGATCCTCTAGGTAGTTTGAAAAGAAATCCCAAATCTGACGCTCTATTACAGGACTCTACTGTAGTTTGATTCAACTTGAATGAATGAAACCTGATAAACGCCTTGGGGCAGGAACATATAATCTTTGCCGTCTCAGATATTGAAAGACACAATAGCTGATACCACGTGACACCTACGCTAAACTCTATCCACAACTAGATCATGAATATGGCATCCCTTGGCCCTACATGAGATCCACACGCGCTGTGGTCAAGACTTGACATATCATAGCCTTACCGTCGAATCTACACGGACTGGGAGCCCCGCGATCGACTGTGCAATGTCCCACCATGCCTAGCCAATGTCCGTTCTGCCGCCGAAAATACAGCAGGTCTAGTGCATATGAGAAGCACCTGCGAACTGCGCACGCCAGTCTGGACATTGTCCTCCCGTCCACCGTAAAATATAACAACATCCAAACAGGTGAATTGTGCAACGCGGACGCGAGTGAGCACTAGGATTCTGACTATAAATCCGATCCGGGGCCTGCTGGATTGGAACCTGATGCATTTTGTCAAGACATTGCATACGAGTCTGGTGCTGAAGTCTTCGATACTATCTCAGCCTGTGTCGGGAAACAGAATCATTTTGAAGGCGCCGGCGAAGTAATCGGAGACGTTGCCGGATTTGAGGACGAACACAGCAACCTGTGCGCGGACCCATGGGCACCATTCAATAGGGTGAAAGGTTTCAAACTGGCATCCCGGTTCATTGACGCAAATGTGTCCAAAACCCGAATCAATGATTACTTCTCGAGTGGCCAAGGAAATGCCGAACCAGTCGGGTATAGCTCTATGCACACTCTGGAGAACTACCTCCTGTTCCTGGATCCCTACAGCCAATATCTGCAATGGTTCGAAGGGCAGGTTGAGGATAGCCAGAGGACTTTGCCATTTTTCTACCGCGACGTCCTAGGTTGGGTCAGATATCTCCTTCGCCAGATCGCATACCGCGATGACTTGGTCTACGCACCATGGCGTGAATCTGACCCTTCCGGGCAGAGAATATATGCTGAAATGCATACGGCGGATTGGTGGTGGGACCTGCAGGTAGAGCATCTGAGTCCCACCCTGGTTTGGAAGACCTTAGCTGACTGATCATAGGAGACGGTTCCCCCAGGCGCTACCGTTGTTCCAATAATTGGGATGTCAGATCAGACTAACCTCAGCAACTTTTCGGGAGACAAGCAAGCGTGGCCTGTCAATATTGCGATCGAAAATCTTCCGTCGGCTCGGCGCAACAGCCCAGGATCAATGGCTGTTCTTCTTCTTGCCTTATTACCGGTTCCACCCAAACTCTCCAAGTCCTCTAATGCCGACCGACGCCAGAGAAAAATCAACGCTGACACCCTACAAGATGTATTCGAACTCATCTTTGCACCACTTCAGGAAGTGGCGCATGTCGGCATCCCCATTCACTGTGCCGACGGCAAGGTTAGACTTTGCTTCGCCATTCTCTCTGCGTGGATCGCGGACCATAGGGAAAACGTGGCACTTCACTGGTTGAAAACAAAGGCCTGTCCTAAATGCGAGGTGCCGACCAACGAATTAGGAACCAATGCCAGAAGCTATCGAGCCCGTGATTATGCAAGGTACTAACGCTACAAACCTGAAAATCAAACCTCAGGCTCGGAGACCGACGACAACCACGTTATGAATCTTGGTATCGGCAAAAATATATTCCACGGACTCGACCGGGTTTCGGCGTCTGATCTGTACAAACCAGACATACTCCATAGCATTTATCTCGCGCTATTTAAGCATATGATGGAGAGGATCAAAGCCTTTCTGAAGAAACCCGGGCGACTGCAGGCATTTGATGAGGTTTGTAAGGCATTACCGCCATACCCAGGATTCTTAGTCCCCAAAAAAGCCTACCGGGAGGTTACACAGTGGCAAGGGAAAGAGATGAGCAATCTGGGGCGTTGTATTCTGGAAGTTCTCGCCGTGGCTCTTCGCCAGCCAGGAGGTGCGCAAGCAATACCTTTCAAACGTGCTCTCAGATGTGTCAGGGCGCTCATCGACTTCAATATAATGGCACAATACCGAAGCCACACCCCAGACACCATAGCCTACATGGAAGATTATCTGGACCAGTTTCATAGGATGAAAGATATCTTCTGGGAGTTTCGAGTGACAAACGCACACAGGCCAAAGTTGACAAGCAACCACAGGAGATCCAACGTCAGAGAGCCCTGATAAGGGAGCGAGTGGCCCTATCCCAATGGCGCCGGATGCGCGACGACGATCGAGACGAAGAGGATGAACTGCGTATGGACATGATTCACGGCAAATCACGTTTCAACTTCATTAAGATGCATCTACTAAGCCACTTTTGGGACTATAGACGCCAGTTTGGCAATATTCCGATGTATTCAACGGACATCGGAGAGCTTACTCAGAAGACGCAAATCAAGGAAGCATGGCGCCAGTCAAATATAAATGATGCCGCGCGCCAGATCGTGAATAGCTACGGTCGTCAACATGCAATCCGGATGAGACTATTGAACTTGCAATCACTGAAATATCGCGGCGCAGATCTCTCCCTTGACGTCCTGAAGCATTTAGATAGGACAACCAGTACGGTATCGCCGACAGTCATTTGTAGGAGGATCTTGAAGGGACGCCGGGGCGATGTGTCCAATATCGTTGATTTTAGCCGGATCTCGGGAGTCTCACTCGAGATTATATATCGTGAATTGATACGATATAGCAGGCATAACCTGCCGATAGACCACGGTCTCCCGGAAGACCATGCGACGCTTCGATCACTTCCCATTGAACTACTGACACAACTGGAAGTCCCAGTTCTTACATTCCAAGAAGCCGATGTTTACGAGATCCACCGTGCACGATCCACGGGCACCCTACACTTTAGAAATCAGGGCAGTCGCAATGATTGGGTTTGGGTACAAGCGGGCACAGAAGAAATATATGGTAGGCAGAGGGGTCGTGTCCCGGCAAAGCTAGTAGCCCTCTTGAAGATCAGGGACCCCAAATCCGTGGATACTGTGCGTCGAGTCGCCGGTGTTCAGTTGCTGACCCCAGTGAACTCAGGGCGTCTATCGGATCTGCATGGCTTGGTTACTGTGCAGATGAGGGAAGACACGTGAGGGTTTACAATAGTTGATATAGGAACAATTCTCGGTCTGGCACACCTGATCCCGGAGGAGGACCGGCGATGGCTTGTAAATAGCCGGATTGATTTGAGAACATTTAATGAGGTTTATTACGGAATCCCGATGAAAGAATCAGGATTCGGCGATGCTTGCGAATCAGGATTCGGCAATCCGTGAGAATCAGCATTCGGCTATGCGTGAGAATCCTACATATTGATACTGTATATAGTAGAAGATATATAAGCGACTTTCTTGAAACCTAGATCATTAGTTCGCCAGACCAGTGGGGCGTGAGACCTGAGACCCGCGAGGGACCAAAAAAGGTGCTACCGCCCCAGACACCAGGCGACGTCGGAGCAAGCTGCAAATTAGTTGTGATTACACGAGCGGGGATGAGGGGTGGGTCAGGACGCGGAGAAGTGGTGATGAGGAGCTATCGCCGCATCAGGAGAAAGAAGAGATGAGAGAAAGAGTCTGGGGTAGTCCAGACCTAGGGAGGGCGCCAGGTTGCGTCCGGACGCAAGGAACGTTGCCAGGTAGCATCTGGAAGCGTGGGATGTGGTGGGGCATTGCAACCCAAGTCAGGACGCACAGGACGCAACGCCGACGGATCAGACGCAGGGTCCGTTTTTGCTGATGCCTCTAGTTACCTTGTGAAGTCGGTGTATTGAGAGGACCCGTTTCTGACTCCTTGGACCATCCCATACTAAGGAACACCAGGCCTTGGTGGCAAACCAGTTAATAGGAGATAATACGGTAATATGAGCCTTCAGATAGGTATGAAATACAAGGCTGTTTGGCGTGTCCCTACCGCCAATCATCTTGTTCCCTAAGTCTAATTTATGTTAAAAAAGTCAGATTTCAAAACCCCAAGACCTGATCGCACATCAATACCATGGACCGGCCAAGCATCCCCTAAGGTTAAGCTCTTGTACCTTCAAGTTGAGGATTATACCAGTACAGTAGTGGAGGCTGTAGGCAAGTCTGGCGAAGTCCTTCTAGTTGGTGTATATCCTAAGCAAGGAAAAAATGCTTGACAGCAACAGAAGGATCACCAGTATCCAGCAGCTGGAGCCATCAACCAGTGTCTCGTTGCAACTGTAAATAACACCGGCCGATTTGCCTGACTGCAACTGGAGAAAATTTGTCCCAGCCGAACCTCGGGCTCAGTGTTCCATTCTTCTTTCACTTTCTGGATGTTATATTATTTACTTATAAATTGGGACTAGCTACTTCATGACTTCAACATCTCTCTCGTCCGCTCCACCTCCAGCGATTGAAATCTCAACATCATGGGAAATCATCGTGAGAGTGTCCTCTGCCTCTGTTCTACCCCGCCCGTGGCAACTGCTCCGGGGTTTATCACGCCTTCATCTCCTTCCTCTCTCTGGGGCCCTTGGCCTCCCCTCCCGGGGGTTATGGATTCCTTTCTGGTTGCGTTCTGTCTTCGTTGAGCTCGCTCGCGTTGACGTTCCTACCCTTTACCCCGCACTTCGCGACGCGTCTCGCTTAGCGTTTTGCACTGTCGGCAACCCTCCTTCCTCCGTCAACACACGGTCGCTAGTTTCGGACTATCGGTGAAGTAGTTGCCCTGGTGGCCCTGCTCTCTGGTATTGCACTCTCTCCTGAGTTGGAGGATCGGTACGGTCGGCGTTCGAAAAACGGTGACCCCGTCTCCGTTCTCCGTGTTCGTACTTCTCGGTTGTTTGGCGAGCCTTCCTCCTCCCGCTTCCCACGCGTTGGATCCGCTTGCACCGTACTGCTACATTGTTCTTTAGCTGGCACCTTATCTGCCCCGTCGGCTGGCACCCTACTGCCCCTCCCGATAGCTGGCACCTCTACTGCTGAGTGGCTCTCCTCGCCGGGGGACTCCCCTCGTCCTCCTCCCGCTCCTGCGATTTAGTCTACGGTCGCAAACCTCGCATTAGGTTACGCTGTGCCATGGTATAGCACTACCTCCTTGGCCCATGCTAAAGTCCGAAGCGTCGCCGAATACTGGTGACAGTCCGTCCCCGACCTGCCTGCCCCTGTAGCCCTTTGGGTTTGGGGTTGAGTGCGTTTCCGCTAAGGCGTCCGGCAACAGTAGTTTTATCTTTCCTCTCCGTCGGCACTTGGTGCAGTAAGAATCTTGTCTTTTGTTTTGGGGGGCCCGCAGAAGGGTTTCTCTCTTTCCCTGGTTTCTTTTCTATACTTGTCTTTCCTTACGTGTCTGGAGGAAGGTATTGCTTCGTCTTGCTTTCGTCTTAGGTGCTATTAGGGGGGAGGATGGGCTCTGGGTCCGAGAGGTTTGATTTTTCCCATGAGGGGGTGAAGCGGGTCGTTGGATTGTTTATAGTTTTGTTCACGCCATAGCTAGCGCTCCACGCGGTTTCTTGTACTTTAACAACGAATACATGATTACAAAAAAAAATAAAAATAAAAATACTTCATGACTTCAAATCTTCTCCAGCAGGCCTTCGCTATTTAGTATCTCTAAAATATGAGGACTGGAATCAATAGCTAACATCTTGAATTTACTCCAATTCAAGCGCTGTCGTGTAAATTTCTTGAATCTGTGCTTAAATTATGTTCTCCAGACTTTTTTCCCTCACCAAATCTGGATGCTTGGCAGCCATGGAGAGCCAATCACACTTGCCGGCAGGTGTTGCCTGAACGCTTTAGCGCATGAGTCACCGTTCGCCGTACCTTTGCTCACACCCAGTAGACAGTGGTGGGAAAAGGTGGAGTTCACGATTGTGGCTTGGCACATTGCGACGCATTTTAACACCCCCGCTTTCCCAACCCATTGCTCCTTAGGAACAAAATGTCTTTCTCTAATAGTGGCAGAGGACAAGAGCAAACCACGCCCGAGAATGATATGCTAACATGTATTTTAATAAGTCTTATAGGTATAGGGGCATTCATTCTCCCTTATAAAGCAAAGGTTTGTTGGTCTTTGTGGCTGACTAATGGCAAGCCTGAACTCCACGTTTTCCCACCACTGCTCGCGTCCGGAGGAAAGCGAATATTTGAGCACTACTGTGAACACAATTTCCAACAGACCACCACCCCACGCACGACTTATCAGTGCCTGGAATATTTTTTGGAAGGCCAAAAACCTTTCTGCAAAATAAAAAATAAGCTATCACTCGGGGCTTAGAAACAAAATATTGACTTTTACCCACTATACTTTGCAGATTGTGAGTGGATAGCTAATATATGACCCAGCATATAGAGCGGGTAGACTAAAATACGACTTTGGTAGAGAAAGGCATAGCGGAAACGTAATTTCTGACCGAGATCGGGGCCCGGCGGTAGTCACCCCTAAATATCAGGCTTAATTCCCGCGAGCAAATGTGAGGCCCTGGTTCTGTAGTTGATGGTTTCCCTGGTTGCAACAATGTATCTGCCATCTACTAGCAGTTGGCCCGTAACCCCCCTCACTTACTCCACTATCAAAAGCCAGCTATTTCCTACCCTGGTTTACAGAACTGTGAGATCCATGGTATAGCAAAGGGCTTTGTCCGCACTTCGCGTGCAATTGCAAATCTGAGAGGCCAGGAGTATACACATGAGGTTTAACAATTCGCTTCATCGTGAGCCTGTGTACACAACAAGGTGGAATTGAGTTCTAAATTATATAGGAAGTATCACTTTAAGAGCAAGCACATACGTGGGCTCTTACCTAGATAGTGTTCGTTACGAGGCCTCCGGGGCCTCGAAAAGCGCGGGCCCCCAGTCCAATTCCCCGCCCCGCTAAACGGCCCTGGGCGGGGCGTGTTTTTTTAGGGTTCGCTGCTACTGCGCCCGGCCCCACCCGTTCCCCCAGACGGGTCCCCGTTGAAACAGGTGGGGAGAGACGGGGCCCCATCCAGGGAATGAGCGGGGGCTTTCCCCGGACGGGGGCGGGGCGGGGATGATCCCCAAAGGGGCCCCCCCGGCCTGTTGTAAAGGCGGGGCCTGGCGAGTGAAAACCCTCCCCGCCCCGCCCCGTAACGAACTCTATACCTAGGACCTAACGTGCGCACATATAAGTCGTGGGTTTCTTTGTGCTGGGTTACCTTCCTGACTCCATTTCGTCAGCCTCCCCTCCAAAAGGTATAAACGGCCCCCTCTCCTTCTATCTTTGTCCTTCTCCCCTCCTCCTTCCTTCCTCACCAAAACTCCTTTGTCTCAAGAACACCATCCATTGTTAACGAGGCCAACCCTTTTTCACACGCTTCCTTCACCTAGTTTTCTTTACTTTGAATTATCAAACTCTTCCTCAAACATCGGTCTTTTCTCGTCAGTTTCATCAAAAATGACTAGTTCCGAGGCTTCCCAGGCTCAGACATACCCTTCCTTTACTCTCTCTTCTCGGTCCATTAGTTTGTCAACTCAACAGGTTGGCTGGGGTGGGATGCCCCTTGTCGTAAGCTTGCTTCCCTTCGTCCCGTCCGTTCTTTTTCTTTTTTTTTCCCTTCCCTTCTTTCTCTTTTCCTCCTACCTCCCTCCCTTTTTCTTCTTCCCCCATCTGTTACTTGATAGCGATGTAGAGTTTTACCAGTTTTTTCCCCACTGTTTTATATTGCTTACCGCCATCAGACTCTGTAAGTTGTTAGCTAATTTGATAGTGCAGCCGCTCTATATTGGTGTGGCCGCCACAAAGGTTGAGGGTCAGACGGTTAGAATTGGTATCTCAATTCATGACGGCGTTTACTCGGTTTATTCCTGCATCCACCAAGTCACCCCCAGACCTGGCCTCTTTATCGAGGACACCAGTAGGGCAGATGTCAATAAGACCCTGAGGGATTATTCTGTTCAGCACCGAGCTAAATTTGTGGGTGCTGGCGTTACACCTGGTCTCGAGAATATTTGCCCTGGAATTTGCCCCTCTCTGTGGCGAGATTTTGACACTATCGCCATGGTTCTGAATGTCCAGACCTCAGCCATTAGTGAATTGAAAGACACTAGAGCAACCACTGTCGATGTCGATGAACAGGCTGACTCTGCAGCACAAGAGTGTGTTATGCACTTTGGTCCTAACAATAACCCTGCTCTCACAATAGCTTTCAGGAACCAGGTGATGCCGGACGCACAAGGGGCCGTCAAATTGGTTGAGGGCTTGGGGGAGTACCGGGCTACCGTACATAAGGGCACTTGGAATACCGTTCTTAAGTATGCTTTTGAGTTAAAGGGGTATACAGATGGTCACACCAATGGTAACCCTCAGTGTCCACCCACTAAAATAGCCTTTTTCTCAGCAACCCCCCAGGGCGGTGGTGTGGCATTGATGAGGCATGCTTTGGTTCGGTTTGGCGATAAATTGGGTGTTAAGTTGAATTGGTTTGACTTCATCCCATCCATAGTCCGTAGTACCTATTTACTGACATCTGAGATAGGTATATTCCTAACCCTAATCCGAAGGCTTTCAGAATTACAAAGACAAATCACAACATCCTCCAAGGAGTGGCAGATCCTGAAGAAAGATTCGATGAGGAGAAGCAAGCTCTACTTAATGAATGGATTGGAGTAAATGCGGAGCGCCACTGGCTCCTGCCCGGCGGTCCCCTCGCTCCTGGTGGAGCGGATGTCGTCATCATTGATGACCATCAAATGCCTGCACTCATTCCGATAATCAAAAGACTTCGCCCGGAGGTCAAAATTATCTACCGTTCTCATATCCAAATCCGCAGCGATCTCGTAGACAGGCCTGGGAGCCCTCAAGAACAAGTTTGGAAATGGATATGGGGATATGTTCAACAGGCGGATGTCTATATCAGTCATCCAGTGGACAAGTTCGTTCCGCAGGATGTTCCGTTGGCGATGGTTGGATTGATGCCTGCCTGTACTGATTGGTTTGTTTCCCCCTTTTTGATGTTTCTTCCTGGGCTGATGAATATAGGCTTGATGGGCTCAATAAATATTTGGGTGAGTGGGATCTAAGGTTTTATCACCAGAATCTACGCAATTCGTGCATCGAGCTGGGGATGTGAGTCAAACTCGCAAACAAATTTCATTTCTTTGAGAGAAAATTACTGATTCTGTTACTCTCTCCCAGGAACCAGCTTCTCTATCCTGCAAGGGAGTATATCACTCAAATCGCAACATTCGACCCTAGCAAAGGTATCCCGGACGTCATTGAATCTTACAGAAAATTCTGTGCTCGTCTTGTCAGGGACATGCCCGAAAAGGTTCTTCCACAATTGCTGCTGTGAGTTGACCTCCATTTTCTCCCGAGCCACTCTTTGAATGACTTGACACTGACGGAATTCAGCTGCGGGCATGGGGCTATTGATGATCCGGATGCATCGATAGTTTTTACCGAGACCATGGAATTACTTGAGCAGCCGAGATATTCTGCCATTGCAAAAGATGTGGTAGTCATGAGAATTGGTCCAAGCGATCAAAGTAAGTTTCAACTCTAAGATACTTTGTAGGTGAAAAACTAATGTTGATTCCAGTGTTGAATGCATTAATTACCACTGCAAAGATCGTGGTGCAGCTCTCGCTGCGTGAGGGATTCGAAGTCAAGGTGTCTGTGGCACAGCAACATGGAAAGCCTGTTATTGCCACAAGAGCCTGTGGGATTCCATTGCAGATTCAACATGGGAAGAATGGATTTCTCGTCGATGTGGGAGACACGGAGGCTGTTGCAAATCATCTCTTCGATTTGTACACCGACAATGATCTTTATACCCAGATGGGCCACCAAGCGGAGCCTAGTGTGAGCGATGAAGTTGGAACGGTTGGTAATGCTGCGTGTTGGCTTTACCTTGCGGCTAAACTTGCTCGAGGCCAAGACCTCAATCCTAATGGGAGATGGATCACGGACATGGCAAGGGAGGAAGCCGGTCAGCCTTATGGGGTTGACGAGCCGATACTCCCGCGCGGAGGGATTGATATTCAGGGGTAAAACTTCACCGGTGGAGTTTTCGGGTTGGATTGGGTCCTGGTTTGAAACAAGTTAAATATCTTTTCAATTCCCCTGTGCCGCGTTTTACTCACCGATCCAGTTTCGTTCATGTTTTCGCTTGTTCTATGCAAAGTATCTGTTGGGGGTTTTTTCTGCGGCTTGAAAAAATTCATGTATTGTTCATGCATAGAGGCGTTGTTTTTAGAGGTAGTTCTATCTTGATAAAAAATTTCTTCCAGAACATGGATTCCGTGCGGTTTGTGGCATCAAGTACGAACCCGTAAATATGGTGATGGTGGTTGCGATGATATTAATTCCGAAACTCCGCACTGTATTGGTTAGTGTGCATAGATGCTTTTTAAATTTTCCTCTAACGTTATCTTCACCAATCATGATATCACTACTTGTACCCTCAGCGGTTTAGATGACCTTTCCCGAGTGTGTCTCTCCCGGGGTATTGCATAATCAATTACCAATTTTCCAAAGCGAAGTAAGTGTATTAGATGAGACTAGAAGAGAGAAGAAAGGAAATTCAAGGAAAACCCAAGAGAACAACGCCAGAAGGAAAAACAACACAGGTCTTCGTCTTTATCCACCAATAGTCAAGTTCCACTCACGGAGGCTTTGGTGGGGTGTATCGCTGCCCTTGCCTGGGGAGATCGTTACCGCTGATATATCCCGCTGTGGCAATGGGGGCGCCTCAGTGTCTGCTACGGGTGGCGGGAGGGAAATGAAGAACGCTGTAGGAAAGGTGATGAACGCGAGTTGTAGGAACAATGATGATCTGAAGGTGTGGGTGAGCCGGGAGAGATGGTTCTGGTCGGGGCCATGGGTCCTATATTCTTGAGCTATGACCCCGCGATGGCCGGGCAACCGGCGGAACCATAATCCGGAGACCTCCGAGGCAGTTGGCCATGCCGTGCCCCAGGATCCTTTGTACTTTGCCCAATTGGCGATGGGTTGTACCAACCCGGCCTCAATTTGTTGTCTAGAATACAGAGAAAATAAGGAGAATACTAATGAAATATTTCCAGGGGCTGTACATACTAGAAGAAATGCAGCGGCCAGAGGCACGCAGATTTGTCGCTACCGCTCCCCCCGCCCCGCAAGGTTTGTCTGTCGATATTCACTCGAATGTGAAGGCCTAAAATTTCCTTCGTATCCTAGGGTGTCAGGAGAAACCACGGCGACTATTTCTGACGACCCATAGAGATTTCCCTTCACGGGACAAATGTTTACAGTGCAAGTTTGTCTTCTGATGTTCATGGACATACCTTGCCGCTAACGATGTACTAGTATCATACATAAATGATGATGCTATTAGAAAGGCCGCAACCCCCCCATGAACTCACGACCCCCCTAATAATGTCCCATTAAACCGCAAGCTGGTTTTGAGGGAACGACATATCTTTGGAGCAAGCCAGGTTGCACCTGGCGATCTTTGTTTCAGACTAATCAGGTGCTGGACAGCCACTGTGAAGCGTGGCATCTCAATATTAGCGTGGACTGCTCGATTCGTGGTGTGTGAGAGGGTTGGGAATAAGGAGTGTAAATTGGAGGATAATTTTCATGCTCATGTACTATTAAACAAACATGGTGTTGGATATCATGGGTTGTTCGCTGCAGCTTAGTCAGAGGGTTTCTTGGCTGCCATTGGTTGCGGAGCTCGCTTGTCTTCTTTGTTCACTCTCTTCTGTTTTCTTTTCTCTTCTCCTCTTTTTGACACGCCGCTTTCTACACAGCGAAACAGGGCTAATAAAGCCAGTCTTGACACGACGCTTGTTTGACCTTCAATTTCTCTCTTGTTCTCGCCTTCCGGTTCGGCTCACTTCTGATCATTTCCGAAACAGGGGATCGTGTTACCCTGTCAAGCCTGCTCGGATTAGGCTCGGAGGGTTGATCACGAGATATCACTCGTGTTGGTCTGCTGTCTGTTTCGGACTTGTTGAAAATCTTGGTTGCGGAGGTAATGATTTACAGTGAGGATTTTACGCAGTGGACTGAAACCAGTTAGGTGGGGATGAGAATCATGATTGATTGATGTCAACTTGGTGGAAGGAAAGACTTGGGGAAAGTTGTGTACAGAAAGGAAGGTGGAGGGTTCCACATAGTCCAACCGGTCAAGTCATGGAGGCAGGACCAGACTGGCCCGTCCTGGTTGATGTTGATGACTGAACACGACTAACTTGGGTGATCCGCTCTGGTATGGACAGGTCCCAGACCAGTCTTTGTCGAAGATTGCATGAGAGTCGGAGTGGTACCAGCGCCAGCACTCTCCGGGAATAGATATATAGCTATTGGAGGATTTAAGGCCACTTGCCACGTTATAAATCAACAGGCCCTCAATACAGGTTGATAGAGAATCATGGAGAGGATAGCAGGTGGTGTGGATGCAATTACCCAATGGATAGGTTGCATCGAATACACGTATTGTGGCAGGAGGTCATGTAACATCACTCACGTAATGCACGAAAAATAGTTCGATACTTGAGAACCTATTTTCCCCACCTGTAATCAAAGCGAGGCATTTTCTCCACTATACAACCTATGGAAACAATAGCTTTTATTAAGAAAAAGCCTTATTTGAATCTAACATATTGTGATAAAATAGCATATCCTATTGCTTGGAGGCCTGGCTGAACTAGTCCTGGTCCAGTCGGTTTCGATAATCCTGACTGTCCAGTCGGTCTAATTTCCACCATTAGACTAGACTTGACTTTTGACCGGACTAGCTAGTCTAGTCCCGTCTTCCGCCCACCATTGGGAACCATGAGTACTAGCGCGACAACTTCCGTTCCGCAACCTTTCCGGCCCGCGGCACAAAATAAACAAACCTGGACGCACACTACCACATATCTCCCATAACCCCCGATCATCCGGGCGATTAATTCCGATGGACGTCACCTATCTTTGGCCCGAATGCTCTATAAAAAACCTCGCCGTCAGTGACCACGGCGCTGGCCGCGATTGACAATAAACACCGACTCGCTGGGGGATAGGCTGGCGCCTTATGGGGATATTTCTGAGTCGAGTTCTGCGCCATTGGTTAGTCTTTCCCCGTGTTGTGAGGCGCTTTGATTTCGGGGGTTGGGGCGAAGGGAAGATTATGGGTAAGGTAATGAGTGGGGACGCGGTTGTTATAGTGCAAAGCGAGTCAAACAGGGTCCTCCAAACAGGCCAAACGGGATCTTGAACTAGTCAACCAAATCTTGGAATATTTTCAAAAATAACACAATACAGAGGAAGCAATTTTAAAGCCTGAAAAATAGGCTATCATAGTCGGGAGTAACTTTGGTTCCTATTCTTTCAACATCGCCAGCGGTGTCCCATATATCCACAAAGTTGACTAGAAAACATTCCTTCAACTTTGTCCAAGTTCTCCACACTCATTCCATCACCGTCTCCTTCTTTCCACATAACACACTCAAACCTCTTCCCAAACAATGCATCCCTTCATCTCTCACCTCTGTTTCGTTTATTCGCAGAGTTCAGGGTTCCGAATGGTCTGCGCAAGACTGGACTAGACTAGCTAGTCCGGTCGAAAGTCAAGTCTAGTCTGATGGTGGAAATTAGACCGACTGTACAGTCAGGATTATTGAAACCGACTCGACGAGGACTAGTCCGACCAGGCCTGCCAAGCAATAGGATATGCTATTTTTATCACGATATATTACTTTCAAATACAGCTTTTCTTAATAAAACTTATTATTTCCATGAATTATAGGATGGATATAGTGCCTCGCTTTGATTAGGGGTGGCGAAAATAGGTTCTCAAGTATCGAACTGTTTTGATGCATTAAGTGAGTGATATTACATGACCAACTGCCACAATAGGGGTATTCGATTGCACTTATCCATCGGGTAATTGCATTTCCACCACATGCCATACTCTCCAGGATGTTCTATCAACCTGTATTGAGGGGGCACTTGATTTCTATAGCGGCAAGCGGCTTTAAAATCATTCTATAGCTATACATCTACTATTCTTCCCGATTGTAGGCATGGGTGCAACTCTGACCCACATGCGACCCTTTATAAAGACTGGTCTTGGACCAGTCCAAACCGGACTGGACAACCCAAGTTAGTCGGGTCCAGTCATCGACATCAACCAGGATGGGCCAGTCTGGTCCTGCCTCTGAGACTTGACCGGTCGGACTATTCGGAACCCTGGCAGAGTTCTTCAGTTCCCAAACATTCCTGCTACCTTGGCCTGTTTTGCTAACCTTGTAGTGCGACACTTGTTCATTCCATCTCTTAGTTCCAAACCTTTAGCACCTCTAGCGCAGGTTCCTGCATCATCCCAAAACATCTCCGCCGCCCCTAATATTTTACGCAAACGCACCACCGCTTCAACTCCTATGTTATCCAACATTCTCCTAACAAAAACTTGTCCCAAGCCAAACGTTCATTGTTGCAGTTCGTGTTGTCGATATGGAACCTTCATGAAAACCTTAACAGAAAGCAGCGGACTGAAGTGGTTTTTTATATATAATTAAGTAGTGTATGTCATAGTTTTATTAATTTGTTATGAGGGAGCGAATGTAGATATATTGAGTATAGACGAAAGAACAAAGAACGTATATAATGAAATTCGTGCTCTGGATCTGGCTGCCAATAGAGAGGTTTTTTGCAGTGGGAGTATATAGACTATGAGGACCGAAACTTCAACTTTTTTTTTGACCTGCCTATCTTTTCTTTTGACTCCAGGAGAAACAGCACCCTTAAATACACAAAAAACAAGAAATGCTATTCCGACAATGTCCTCATGATGATCATATGGTTCCATCACTATGATCACCTCATTTCCATATCATGACCATATGACTTCAATGCTATGACCCTAAGATTTCCTCCATTTGTCCTACAACTTGCTTGCGCTCCTTTTTCCCCCTTTCCTATCCATCAAATGTCATGTCGTCAATCCTCAAAGTTCTTTCTTCTAGCTTCTATAGCGATACCAGTATCCTACTAGTGTATTCTAATCTTGTGTAACTGCCGGTAAGTATGAACAATATCCAATCGCCATTGTGGACATGAGGGAGGAGGCCGGTGACTAACAACAGTATAGACATGAACGAGGAATGGAGGATGAACGACTAAAAGAATAGGAAAAAGATCCTGCTTTTATCCCATGCGAGCAATGAGAGAAGAAAACGACTAGAAATCGTTTCCTCCACACAATACATGCCCGATTAGTTTGTTACAGGAGTTTGTCAGACATTGTTAGTAAAACCAGACGAAACAAGAACTAATGCCGGACAGTGGAGAAACAATAGATGAATCAACGGCTCCAGTCATAGGTTTCACCAAGTTCAAGATTAAAAAGTGAAAGTTTTGCTGGGAGTGAAACTAGGGATAGAATCTACCCAGTATCAGACTGAAATATACTGTGAAGTAGGAATGGCTAAGACATGAGGGTGGTGGGCTGGGGAGGAGACCCTGAGCAGAAGACTCAAGGACATTATCAAAGCATATAAAGTAGATAATTATCATGATTTCTGCCTTAACTGCAATGCTGCTTGGTGTTTGGAGGTATATCATTTCACTTTACTCATGCTGTCTTGGCAATTATTAACTCAACTCGGATCGGTTGCTACAGTATTCTCGTTTCACCTGAGGACCCGTGTTTAGACACTTTCCGCCGTATCAGCGGGGGAGCGAGGTGGGCCTAGCACTCTGTGTGTGTCCACAATTGCCGGCGGGATACGTCCCGAGTGGCCGGAGCAGAGGGGGTGTTGGATCGGCCTGGAAAAGGCCAATTTGAATGTGAGGGAGATGTAGGTTTAAGTACGATGAGTAGGCTATTTCGCGAGCGGGATGAATGTGCGGTTACCCGAGCACAGAATATCGCTGGCTAGACTATAGGAGCTTAAAAATTGAGACAGTGGCACTGTAAATATTCTGAATACAGTTGGGCGTCCGAGCGCTCTCACACGCTCAGTGATTAATTGACAAAATAAACCTTCTCCACGATCTGGAAAGGAATAAGATATTTTGACAAGCAGCCGAAAAGTGATTTCCGGATTAGCATGCGGCACATCTAGCTAGCCCTCTCAATCAGCGTGCGTTCCTCCAGACCATGGCAGGTAATGGATTAGGCACAAGGCCCAGCTAATTACTCTCCACTTGACAACCTTCGCTTTATAACCATTTAACTTAGGTCGCCGCAATTCCAGAAAAAATATATCATGTTATACAAGTACCATAATAACTAGAACAACCGAGAGCCCAAGAGGCATGTTGGAGTCACCGACCGATTAGCACACACTCTAACACTGTAATCTGCTCTAGAGACGATAAAATAAAGAGAGGGTTCTCCAGGGCTGGAAAAACCTGGATAAAACTATTAGGCAGATCCCACAGTTATTCTATTCACGTAGATTCTGTTATTAGTCCTTGTTTAGCGGCAGTCTGCAGAAATTTTACCTTGGCCCAAGTGGTGTACGCACACTCAGTTGAAGACCAAAGACTAAATACTAGTCAAGACGAGTGGGGGGAATCGGGGGAAAACACGTAAGCGCAATATAGCAGATTGGCCCTAAGTTACCAAAAATGTCCTGCTCCTACTACCAACACAATTTCAACATCCAAGTCCTTTTGGAAATAGCAGTTGATGGCCGCACTTGGTGGGGATGTTCCCGCTCTCAGTGGCCGCAGGGGCATACGTACGAACTAGCGAAAGGAGGCGCAAGCTCTGAAAATGTTTTCACCCCACGTGTTTTGCTTTCCTTCTCACCTTCTCCTCGCTTCACACCTTCCCAGAGTTCCGAATGGTGGGCGGAAGACTGGGCTGGACTAGCTAGTCCGGTCAAAAGTCAACTCTAGTCTAATGGTGGAAATTAGACCCACTGGATAGTCAGGATTATCGAAACCGACTCGACCAGGACTAGTCCGACCAGGCCCTCCAAGCAATAGGATATGCTATTTTTATCACAATATGTTAGATTCAAATAAGGCTTTTCTTAATAAAAGCTATTGTTTGCATGGATTGTACGGTGGAGATAGTGCCTCGCTTTGATTAGAGTTGGCGAAAATAGGTTCTCAAGTATCGAACTATTTGTTGAAACGACTGTTGTTGTATTGATTGAGGGAGAGAGAAAAGTGGGGGTAACCCCGGCTATGTAACAAGAAAAGACGCAGTCACAATTTCCCCTGTTCACAGGGCCTCACTCGCCGCCGCATCGCCGCCGCCATCTCCCCGGCTTACATAACACCCCGCAGTCAACCATACCCGATATGGAAGGATGCTCCAACACTATTTGTAGCAATGCGCAATCGTTTCAACTGAGAAGTAATGATAGCCGACAATCAAGAGCATAGATTACCACTAACAACTACTAGAATGATAGGAAAGATACAGACAAGCTATATAGTAAAGTGGCTTGGTTCCGCTTTACCATGCTTCCGCTTCCACCAAACTTCCGCAACAAAGAACAAAGGCATTCAAAGAAAGCATATAAGAACGAAAGGAATAAAGAGAGTATAAAGAAGACCAAACCCGGACAAGACTTGGGAACAATTAAAAAGACTTAGAGGAAGCATTTGAGAGGAGAAAGAAACCATATTCCAACACTATTTTTCGTGCATTACGTGAGTGATATTACATGACCACCTGCCACAATACTGGTATTCGATGCGGCTTATCCATCGGGTAATTGTATTTCCACCACATGCTATCCTCGGCAGGATGTTCTATCAACCTGTATTGAGGGCCTGTTGATTTATACCGTGGTAAGCGGATTTAAAATCCTACTATTGCTATACATCTATTCCCAGCGGGCGCTGGCCCATGCACCACTCCGACTCTCATGCGGCCTTCTATAGGGCCTGGTCTGGGACCTGTCCGAACCAGACCGGACCACCCAAGTTGGTCGGGTTCAGTCATCCACATCAACCAGGACGGGCCAGTCTGGTCCTGCCTCCATGACTTGACCGGTCGGACTATTCTGAACCCTGCTAGTACGACAGGCCTTCCCGTGCTCGCATGGCTGTGCTATCGCTGCCTAAGTGGCAGAAGGCGCAAAACCTATTTCCGGAGTATGATCAGGGGGTAGAGGTCCAAGAGTAATATCGGTGTGAGGTGCAGGTCTCAGTGTGAGGTATGAAGCTGGGATTATTAGAAATTTGTTATGTGGCAATCAGCCGGTCAATGAAACAGACCGCTTTGGTTCGCATTATGTAGTGTATTTATTAATGGGATTTATGGGGCACTGGGTTTTGGTGAGGAAGATTACGCCTTTCGTTCGTCTCATATGTACACCGATATACAATGGGGAAATCTCTGGCATAATAGTATTGAGCAGGAAGGCCGGGTATATAATCTTTGGGCGGGCCAACAGTACCACTGCTGCCTATAGTGCTTGTGGCTCCTGCTCTACCGAAAGATTATTTCTGCAGGGTCGGCGACCGAGGCTACCGCTTAAAGACTTGTGCATGTAACACCTCATCCTGTCGTCCCAATACGCGATGATACCCACAAGAATGAGATTGGTTTGGAACCTCTCGAGCTGGTAATTCGTGTTAAAATATTCACGAAGGTTCAATATCTGCGACAATGTTACTACACCGGAAGTGAGGATAAGGAGAGTCTTCGTTTGGCGAGTGTTGAAAAGTATGGAAGTTGAAGCAACGGCGTGTATGTGTGAACGGTTAGATGGGTCAGCGATGTTTTGGGAAGATTCATGAATCAGACTATTGGTACTAAAGGTTTGGGGCTAGTGTTAGCTAGAAGATGGAACGAATAACTGTCACACTGTGGCGATAACAAAACAGGAGAAGGTATGAGGAAAGTTTGGAAAGGAGCGTTCAGGAAAGGTGTGTAAGTTGTTGAAAAAGGGGAAGGGATTGAAGGACGAAATCTGTAGGAAAGTTGACGGTGTGGTTTGGAAAGCAAGAGACGGTGATGGAAGTGTTAGCTCTTTAGCTATACGATAATGTTGAGGTACAGCTACCCACTTAGGTCATGTCTAGGGGTTAGCTTAGTGACTGCCTACTGTGTGTGGGCTAGGTCTATCACTGGTTGTGCGGGAGCGGGCTTGGGATAGGTGTTTTCCTTTAAGTACTTTCTTTCTTGTACGACTAGTCTATAACGAACATCTCACCTTATACAAGGTACCACACACACATCCCAACACGTTATGAGCCTCTGCGTGTCCCATGGTCTACGAAAACAGAAAGGGTCAGGTTTGAAGGTTGGTTTGCTACACCGTGGTATCTCTCGAATAATTCCTTCCTCTACTCTTTATCGATTCATCCATCCATCCATCCATCTATCTACCCATCAGTTGGACTGTCTATCGCGGCAATGACAGATGCACACGATGTCCAAGCTACTTCGCGGATGACATTCGCTCTCCTTGGGGATAAGAATTTTACCCAATGGTGGCAAAGGATGGCCGATCAGCTCAAGGAGTAAGATATGTGGTGGATGATCTCTTGAAAAGAACCTCAACCTGATTCGGAGAGTACAAATCCAGTGATGGTTAGTGCTCTCAGAAAGTATCAACAGAAGTGTTACAGGATTCTGGTAAAATTCGCAACTCGATGGAGCCACACATTCCGCTCAGTACAATGCTGACGGCTCTGACGAGGACCGTGCTCTGCTATGTGAGGTGCTCAATGCGAAACACAAAAAGGCATTGGGTCTGGACCATTACTTGTGGTGGAGATCGTTGTTCCATTGTCCTTTTGAGTCTCACGGAACTGTAGCAAAATACGGTCATGAGTTGGACCCCATTATTGCAGATCGGGCGGAAGCTGGTGAAGAGATAAAGGCGCAAGAGAGAACATTCTATTTGTTAAATGGACTACCGCCTTGGTGGCAAGAGTGACGAGACCTACAAGCCACAATGATTCAACCCGATAAACCTGAAGACCTCATCGCAGGGATCATAGCCAGGGAGTCTACTCTCAATCGAGAAAAACTGCTGACGGCACACGAGAGACTGGTCTTGCGATTCAGGGCAAGAGCAATAGTTACCAAGTTGGTAGGAGGAGATTCAATGGTCAGAATGCAAATGGTGATTCTGGGGAAGACGTGGCTGTTACCTGCGTTTATTGCCAGAAGAAGGGCCATAGTAAGAATGAATGGCGCAAGTTTAAATCAGATCAGAGAAGGGGTGTTGTGGCGGACAGAACTACGACGGCTGCTCATGCAGCACCGGGTGAAATGCCAAACATATCTCAGTTTACTGTATTCAGTACGGAACACGTTCCTGCAGATGTGAGCCATTGGTTACTAGACAGCAGATGTAGTAACGATGTTACAGGCTCACGCAACGCCCTTACTATGTATACGCCGATTCCATGGGTAACGACACAATCAGGGTTGCAAATAACTCTGAGCTCAGTGCGCTCGGAAGAGGGGAGGTCACCCTTAACATGTGGGATGCAGGTGAGAAATGCGGGATGTCTCTAATCCTTCATGATATTCTCCACGTGCCCGACTGTAGATGTAATAGTTTGCTCTCCATGTCTCCGCTGCGCAAGGTGTACCTGTTTGTCGACTTCCACCATGAGGGAGGCGCATCCCTGAGGAGAGAAGGAGCACAGAGATCTTCAATCGAAGGAATTGAGATTCATGGTCTCTACAAACTGAGAACGATGCTGGAAAGAGATGATTCTTATGGCAATGAGAAGGACCGGGTAATCGCGGTGACTACAGATAGGGAGGCCGTCCAAGAATCGGCATTGTGGCATTGGCGCCTCGCACACCGGGGGCTGGATGCAGTTTGAAGGTTATCAAAGGGGGTGAACGCAATACTGTAACAGGTTTATTCCTGTCTAACTGAAATACAATAGGACCGGCGATAGACCTGCAAGCACTGGGGCTAAGGGAGGCTTCAAGGGACCGGAGGTAACAGATAATAGTTGAAGGACAAATAGAACTCAGGGATTGCCGTTCAACCAAGGGTATTCTTAGACTGAAGGTCTGTTGAAGTGTGCTGTCTCCTGCTAGCCAGGAGACTGGTTTAAATATAAAACCCAAGAGCAATAGCCTTCCTGCAATCACGATCATTAGCCGTAGCTGCGAACATACCGGGATCCTGTAATCCTGCAAGACCAAAGAAAGAAACAAACAAACAAACAAACAAACATTGCTCAGCCTTCGCCAGTGTTACATGACCATTCCATACCGGGAATCCTAAATATGAACTTCCAACAAAGCAAACTAAACATAGCAATACGATAGCATAGCCTATCTGACTCAGAGACAGTGGCGGAGCTGAAATCAAATCAAATCAAATAAACCAAATATAAATCAACTAAAAATAGGAGATCCTGCACTGCCCGCTCCTGTGTACCGTTACCGGAACATGTACACATGTTACATTCCCTTATTCTGAAAAATCAACAATGATTCCAAAGTCGTCGCTGTCCTCAGCGCTCTCGTCGGTGTGCCATAAGAGGCTGTCGTCATCTGTGGGGAAATAGTCCTGCTCAGAGCTGCTAAAATGATATTCCTCATCATCATAGGGTTCCCAGAAGTCGTCTGGGCAATCGTTTGTGGTGCAGCGTGTAGAGGAAACTTCCATAGGTTCCCAGGAAGCTTTAATGTAGTGGGAGGTGATCTTGGGCGTCAGTTCTGCTGGGTGGTTAGCGTCCCAGTATTCCTGTATGAGTTCTAGGGAGTGGTCGAGGTTCTCGATTGGTTCCCAGGAGTGGTCTGCTCTCGCATAGCCTTTCCAGTGGACCAGGAATTCGTGCCTGTTGTTCTGGCGGCTGTAGTCGAGTATTTGATCTGCTTCCCATTCTTCTGCATTGTCGATTAGGATGGGTGCTGGCTTGTCCATTCTGCGGGACATGAATCTATCGGGATCGTTCACTGTGTATTCTTTAAGGGAAGAGACGTGGAAGTAGGGTTTCTGGAGGGCCATTCTGGGCGGGAGGTGTAATTTGTAGTTGTCTGTGTCAGGTAGATGTTCTAGGACCTTGAAAGGTCCGAACCTGCGTGGTTCTAACTTCTTGGATCGTCCAGGAGAGGAGGTATAAGGGCGGCCTCTAACAAGAACTCTGCTGCCATTCTGGAAGGGTTCTATTAGGGCTTTGCGGCGTTTGTCAGCCTGGACAGCCTGGCGGAAGGTAGCATGCTTTCTGGCCATGTCTACTTCCATTCTTGTTGCTTCATGGGCGTTTAAGATATCGTCCACAGCTGGTACCTTGCTGGCGGATCTCTGGACAGGGTTGAATATCTTCCAGGGACGGCCATAGAGGGCATGGTATGGCAAGATGCTTAGTGTAACATGTGTACATGTTCCGGTAACGGTACACAGGAGCGGGCAGTGCAGGATCTCCTATGTTTAGTTGATTTATATTTGGTTTATTTGATTTGATTTCAGCTCCGCCACTGTCTCTGAGTCAGAT